>BNJS01000390.1_pt1 | contig 179878 bp, 288 predicted proteins | sample 8540461 | NCBI WGS metagenome assembly BNJS01 (sample SAMD00202454, study PRJDB9452) | human saliva metagenome | isolation source: human saliva | place: Japan
AATATGGTGCCTGAGGCGGGACTTGAACCCGCACACTCCGAAGAATTCCAGATTTTTGAGTCTGGTGCGTCTACCAATTCCACCACTCAGGCATTTTTCTGGCGCACCTGGCAGGAGTCGAACCCACAACCCTCTGATCCGTAGTCAGATGCTCTATCCAATTGAGCCACAGATGCATATCGAATACTTAATAAGGATACCATATTATTTTTTTATGTCAATCTAAAAAAATAAGAGTTGTACATTTTTATTTCATGTACAACTCTCTATATTTAAAGACTATTTTTTTCATCCACAAAACCTAATTCTTTTGCTCTATGACAAGCAAAGAAGTGAGCTTCTCCAACTTTTTCTAATTTTGGAGATTCTTTTGAACAGATTTCTGTTGCATAAACACATCTTTTTGCAAATCTACAACCAACTCCTGGATTGATAGGTGAAGTGATTTCTCCTTCAAGTTTAATTCTTTCCATTTTCTTTCTGATATTAATTGTAGGTATTGCTGATAATAAAGCCTTAGTATAAGGGTGAATAGGATTTTTGAATAAGTCCTTTGATGGAGCTTTTTCAACAAGTTCTCCCAAATACATAACTGCTATATCATTTGAGAAATATTTTACAACTGATAGGTCATGTGTTATAAACATATATGTTAAACCTAATTTTTTTCTTGTAAATCTTTCATCAAGTTTAAAAACTTGTGCTTGTATAGACACGTCAAGAGCTGATACTGGTTCGTCACAAACTATGAATTTAGGGATTTAAAGCTAGAGCTCTAGCTATACCTATTCTTTGTCTTCTTCCTCCATCAAGTTCATGAGGGATAAGTATTAACAAGTCTTTGGCTCAAACCAACTGTATCCATTAATTCTTTTTACTCTATTATTAAGTTCTTCTTTAGTCTTTACATTTATTATGAATAATTAAAGGTTCAGCAATAATTTCACTAACTGTCATTCTTGGGTTTAAAAGAAGCGAATGGGTCTTGGAATATTATTTGCATTTCTTCTCTTAATTTCTTCATTTCAGCTTTAGAATAGTCTCTTATATTTTTTTCCTTCAAATATAATTTCACCATCAGTTGCTTCTAAAAAGTCTTAGAATAGTTCTACCTGTTGTAGATTTTTCCACAACCAGATTCTCCAACAACTCCTAAAGTCTTACCTTCTTCAATAGCAAAAATTTACATTGTCTACTGCATGTAATTGTCCTTTTGGAGTCTGAAAATATTTCTTTAAATTTTTTTAACTTCTAATAATACTTTACTCATTTTCTTCCTCCCAATTTTTCCTTGAATTTTTACTAAACCTTCTGCTATCAGACATTGTACTTTATGTCCTTTTTGAAATTTCACTAACAATAGGAGCTCTTTGAGAACATAGTTCTGTAGCATGTGGACATCTAGGATTAAACTTACATCCTGTTGGTAAGTTTGTTGGATCAGGCATAAGCCCTTTTATAGGTACTAGTCTTGTTTTTTTCTTCATCCAAACTTGGAATAGATCCAAATAGTCCTAAAGTATATGGATGTTTTTGGATTTTTCAAAAACATCTTCAAGAGTTCCATACTCAACAATTTCTCCAGCATACATAATTGCTACTTTATCACAAACTTGAGCAACTACTCCTAAATCATGTGTTATAAGTAACATTGATGTTCTAAACTTATTTTTTAAATCTGTCATTAAGTCCAAAACTTGAGCTTGAATTGTAACGTCAAGAGCTGTTGTTGGTTCATCAGCTATTAAAAGTTTTTGGGTTACAAGCAAGTGCTATAGCTATAACAACTCTTTGTTTCATTCCTCCAGAAAATTGATGTGGGAAATCATTTTTTTCTGGCTCCAGGAATTCCAACTAGTTCAAGCATTTCAGCTGCTTTATTCATTGCTTCTTCTTTAGAGATATGTTCATGTATTTCAATAACTTCAGCTATTTGTTCTCCCAACTGTCATAACTGGGTTTCAATGATGTCATTGGATCTTGGAATATCATTGAAATATCATTACCTCTAATTTTTTTCTTATTTCTTCTTCAGGTATTTCTAATATACTTTTTATCATTGAAATTTTTATAGAACCACTTTTAATTTTTTTCCAGTAGGTCCTGTAATCAGTCTCATTATTCCTAGAGCAGTTGTAGTCTTACCAGCTCCAGTTTCTCCAACAAGTCCTAGAGTTTCCCCTTCTGCTATGTCAACACTTATACTATTAACCGCATGGACTGTTTCGTCATCTTTTTACATACTGTATCACTAAATCTCTAATTTCTAAAAAGATTTCTGTTTTCCATCGTTTCGCCTCCTAATAATTATTGTTTCAATCTAGGGTCAAGAGCATCTCTTAATCCATCACCTAATAAGTTAAGTGATAAAATTGTTATCATTATTGCTACACCTGGGAAAGTAGTTACCCACCAAGCATATCTTAAATATTGTCTTCCTCCTGATAACATTGAACCCCATTCTGGTGCTGGAGGTTGTATACCTAATCCGATGAAACTTAATCCTGCTGTTGATAAAATTGCTCCTGCAACTCCTAAAGTACCTTGTACTATTACTGGAGCTAAAGAGTTAGGAATTATATGTTTTAATATAATTCTTGTATTACTTGCTCCTATTGCCTTAGCAGCTTCTATAAATTCTTGATCTCTTATAGAAAGTACAGAGGCTCTAACTATACGAGCAAAGTTTGGTACATAAGAAACACTGATTGAAATCATCAGGTTCAACATACTAGGTCCTAATGCAGAAACTATAGCTATAGCAAGTAATATACTTGGAACTGCTAAGAAAATGTCAACAACTCTCATTATAACATTATCTATAACTCCACCAAAGTAACCTGATACAGCTCCTAAAATTCCACCTACAACAACAGATATAGATATTGCTAAAAATACCAACTTTTAATGATACTCTAGCTCCATGTATAAGTCTTGCAAATATATCTCTTCCAAACTCATCTGTACCTAACCAATGTTTTCCATTAGGTGGCATAAGTCTTTCAGCTAGATTTTGTTTTATTACAACAGTGTCATAATTTGCAATCACATCTGCAAATAGAGCTAATAAAACTAAAACTACAAGGATAATTAATCCTAACATAGCCATTTTTATTTTTTCAACATTCTAAAAAAACTTCTGCCCATTGGCTTTGTTTTTTTATTTTTTTGTTTTTTTCCATTTCGCCCTCCTACTTATATTGTGATTTAATTCTTGGGTCTACGAAAGCATATAATAAGTCAACCAATAAATTAACCACACTATATACAACTGCCAAAAATACAACAGATGCTAAAACAGTAGGTGTGTCTTTTTGTCTTATAGCATCAACCATAAGTCTTCCAACACCAGGCCACGAGAATACTGATTCAGTTAGAACCGCTCCTCCAAGTAATCCTCCAAATTGTAGTCCTACAACAGTGATAATAGGAATTAAGGCATTTTTTTAAAAGCATGTTTATTAATAACAACTTTTTCAGCAACTCCCTTTAGCTCTTGCAGTTCTAATATAATCTTGTCTTATAACTTCAAGCATAGAAGATCTAGTCATTCTTGTTACTATTGCTGCAGAACCAACTCCAAGAGCTACTGATGGTAGAATTACACTTCTAAATCCATCAAATCCTCCTGATGGGAATATTCCTAATTTTACAGAGAATAATAGAATTAGCATAAGTCCTAACCAGAATACTGGCATAGAAACTCCTAAAAGAGCTAAAAACCATACTAAAACTATCTGTAAGAGAATATTGTTTTTGTTGCTGATATTATTCCAACAGGTATTCCTATAACTATAGAAATTATTACTCCTAATACAGCTAATACAACTGTATTTGGGAATCTTACAAATATTTCTTCAAAAAAACTTCTCTACCTGTTGTATAAGATCTTCCAAAATCTCCTACTATAGCATTTTTTTACAAATCTTAAGTATTGCATAAAGAAAGGATCATTTAATCCCATTTTTTTCTCTCAGTGCTGCAACTGCTTCTTTAGGAGCACTTTCTCCTAAGATTAATTGAGCAGGGTCACCAGGAGTTAAATACATGATTGCAAAAAAACTAATAATGTTACTCCTAACATTACAGGAATTAGAAGAACTAATCTTTTTTTAATATATATTTATACATTGTTTCACCGTCCCAAAACTATAATTTTTATAAAAAGAGCTAGAGATTCCTAGCTCTTTTCATTCTATACTTATTCTTTTGTTACTCCATATATTTTATGAGCTTTGTGCTGAATCTAATTTAAAGTTTTTTTAATGTTCTTTTTGAGTTACAACATTTTTGTAGAGGATAAATTATCATATACATAGGAATATCTTTTCTGATAATTTCTTGTATTTCTTTATAGATAGCCTTTCTCTTTTTCAGGGATCAAGTTCTGTTCTTCCTTCTTCTAATAATTTATCAACTGTTGGGATTAGAGTAGAAAGATCTGTTTCCTGCTGATCCCATAGTAGAAGTACTTACTAATTCATAAATACCATAGTCAGGGTCTCTTGTGACAGTTCCCCATCCTAGTAAGAACATTTCGTGATCTCCTCTTGCTGTACCATCTAGGAATGCTCCCCATTCAACTGTTTCTATTGCTAAGTCTATTCCAATTTGTTTTAATTGGTCTTGTAATATAACAGCGATGTCTCTTCTTACAGGATTGTCATTTACCCAAATTTTTGCTTTAAATCCATTTGGATATCCAGCTTCAGCTAATAATGCTTTAGCTTTTTCTATATCTTGAGTGAATTTTTCAACATCATAGTAACCCCATACATTTGGTCCTATTATAGAGTTTGCTGGTTCTCCAGCTCCTAAGAATACAGTATCAATTATAGGTTTTTGATCTATTGCATAAGATATAGCTTCTCTTACTTTTGGATTATCATAAGGAGCTTTCTTCATATTGAATCCAAGATAAGTCATTGAAGCTTGTGGTCCTTCAATTAAAACGAATCTATCGTCATCTTTTAATTTATTTTTTTATCCATACCTGAAATATCATAAACTATGTCTAATTCTCCAGTTTCTAATCCTATAGTTCTGTTAGTATCTTCAACTATATTTCTGAATACTACATTTTTTTAATAGGTGCTTCACCTTGCCAATATTCAGGGAAAGCTTCTAGAGTTATTCTATCTCCACTTTGCCAAGAAACAAATTTATAAGGTCCTGTTCCTATAGGATTTTGACCAAATTTATCTCCAGCTTCTTTTGTAGCTTTTTCACTTAAAATAGCTATAGTAGTGTGAGCTAGGTTGTTTAAAATAGCAGCCATAGGTTTTTCAGTAGTTACTTTTTACTGTGTAATCATCTAAAAACTTCTACTCATTTATTCCTGATATAATTTCAGCTACTTCAGGTGATGCTAAAGCTCTTTCTAATGAGAATTTAACGTCTGATGCTTTCATTTCATCACCATTGTGAAATTTAACTCCTTTTCTTAAATGGAAAATGATAGTCTTGTCATCAGGTCTTTCCCAAGATTCAGCTAACATAGGTTGAGGTACTCCATTGTCATCAAGTTCCATCAATCTGTCATAGATTTGTACTCTAATTCTTGAAGATGGGTTATCATTTGATGCATGAGGGTCTAGTGATTTAGCATCTGCACCTTGTGCTATAACTAAAGTATCTTTTCCAGTACTAGCACCAGCATCTCCTCCTTCTTTCTTGTCACCACTTCCTCCGCATGCTACTAAAAAGTAACATACTTAAAATAATTGTCACTAATAAACCAAACTTTTTTTCTTCATGATGCCTCCTTATAATTTAATTAGTTTTTATAGTTTAAAAAAATTGTTTATATATTTATTATATCATTTGTACATTATATTATTTATATCATTTATTGTCAAATTTTCATAAAAAAATATATTATTCCTTGAAAAAAATATAAGAAAATTTATATGTATTCTTTACTGTATAGAATTTCTAAAAAAATACTACTGTTAAAAAGTTTAACTTTTTGTTCAAAAATACTTTCTCTGCATAAATTATTTTTTTGTTCTCTTTATACACTGATTATATTATTTATATGCTCTAATGTCAAATTTTTTTATAAATAATGTACATGTAAGTTATAAAAATACGAATTTTTTTATTTTTAAAAAAATACCCTCAACTAACTATTTTTTTAGTGATTCTAAAATAAAAAAGAGAATCATTTTTAAGATTTTATTCTTAAAATAATTCTCTACTTTCTTCTTTTATCAAGTTCTCAACTTGAATTTTTTAAAAATAAGTGCACTAATTTTTTTAAAAAAATTATTTGTTTAAATGTTTTAATAATCTTTCACTTAAAGTTGCTATGTTTGCCTTTTAAGATTCTCATAACTTCCACTTCAGAAGCTCCTTTTTAAAGTTTTTTTAAAGTTCTAGCACAAACTTTAACTTTTATTGGACTACCATTAACATTTAAAGTTGTTACTTGTAAATTTGGTTTCCATACTCTTCTAGTCAATCTATGAGAGTGAGATATTTGGTTTCCACTGATTAACCCAGTTCCTGTAATTTCACATCTTTGCATCTTGACACCTCCTTGATTACTTTTTTTATAATACATTGTATTTTAACATTAAATTTTAGAAAAATGCAAGTACAAATATTTTTTTAGAATCTATATTGTATTCCAGTTGAGATAACAGAGTCTCTTCCCTTTATTGCTTTCTATTCTGAAATCTATGTTTCCATAAACTCCAAATGCAGGTGTTATTTCTCTAAATACTCCAAAACCTATCCCATGTTGTATGTTTAGATTGTTTTACTCCATAGTATTTTTTTGACTTACATTACTTCCTGTAAATCTTCCTTCATAAGCAAGATCTCTCTTATCTGTATTTATAGAATGACTTAGAGATGCATGTAATTTATATTTATCTAGCTACATATTCTGCCCTTGCTCCAACTAAGAAGTTTGTTGCTCTATATGTCTTTTTATCAGCTTTTATTCCCCAAGTTGCAGTTGATTCATCAAAACTTCCTCTTCTTAAATAATCTTGAGAAATTCCTACGAAAAGGTGTAAACCAATTAAATTTCTTTCCAAATTCTAAGTAAGTCGATAACATTTTTATCATGATGATTTATTTTTTTCCTTCTATTCTATCACCTGTTGCAGTTAAAAGTTCTCTTTCAACCTTTGAAGAAACATTAGCTACCCCTAATCTACCAGCAAGATAAAAATCATTTCCTAAATCTTGTTTACCATATAGAGATAAACCTACCATATCACTCTTTGATTCTCCAGCATATTTATCGAAATTTGCCTTAGCATAAGAATAATTTAATGCTAGTCCTAGAGTTGTTGTAGGAGTAAATCTTTTATCTATTCCTGCTTGACCTCCTACAATTCTTGTATCTGCTGAAGCATAACCGTCTCTTCTTAATTTTTCCAGCTCCTCCTAAAGCAGAGAACCATACTTCTGTGTCATCTTTAGAATTTTTTTAAATTATCTATTCTTGAAAATCTATTAGATAGATCTCTATTAACATCTTGTGCTTGAGATAATGTTAATGCTTGAGCTGAAGCATAAATTTCTCCAGACATTACTTCTGTTGCACTTGTAAATGTTGAAGTAGCCATAGTTTGTAAAGTTCTAGCCGCTAACACTTCTTTTTCAGTAGCTATTCCTTTTTTCAATTTTTGTTATCTAAAGTCTTCAAAAACTTTTTCAACATTTTTCAGCTACATTTTTTTAGTTGAAGCATTGCATCTTCTCCAACATAGTCAACAACATTTTGTCTTGATAATGTTGCAACTATTTGACCATCTTTTACTTCAGCACTTGCTGTTCTCATTCCATTAGTTTCAACATTTGCTATATTTCCTTCAACAGATTGACCTTCCATTATAGTTGCTGTTACATTTTTTTAGTTATATAATCATTTGATAATACGCTTATATTAGCATTTTTCAATTCTAATTGTTCCTAGAAACTTTAACTGCATTTCTTTGAAACCTACTTGTGTAGTTGAACCAGTATAAGCAACATAATCTCCACCTATAATAGCTGTATTTCCATTAAATTTAACGTTTCCATAGTTCTTTACTTTTATTCCACTATCTGTTATTTTTTGCGGATCCACAGTTCCAACTAAACTAAAACCAGAAGTATCATATCCAACTATAGCTTTAGGATTAAGAACCAAAGTTCCTCCTGCTCCTACTGTTATTGGACTTGAATGAATTTGGTGAATTTCAATGTTCCTTCTGTAACCTTACTTCCTCCACTAAAAGAGTTATTACCTGTTAAATGAAGTGTTCCTGCTCCTAGTTTTTCCAATCCTCCATTTCCATAGATATCATTATCAAAATATGAAACTTTTCCTGCTGGAAGATTTGCCTTAAATATGCTTGTATCTCCATATTTACTTATGTCCATAAATGCTCCTGGACCTTTTAAAGCTCTTCTTTCATTTAGCATTCCCCAACCATAAGTACTATCTGGGAACATAGTAACATTTCTTAAATTAGCTTCAGACATAGTTACTGGATCTTGAGTTAATTCAGTCTTATCTGTTGTAGTAAACAAAGTTTGACGAATTTGGTCAGCTGTCATCCAATCAAATTTATCGTATACTAAAGCTGCTGCTCTTGTAACCTTAGGAGCTGCATAAGATGAACCTGATTCTATGCTTCCGTCAGGAGGAGAGATACTTGTAATCTTAGGCACTCCATCTTCATCAGCAGAAATAGACCAATAAGCTGCTTCACTTCCAGCTTTCGATAAGTCATCTAGTACATTATATCTGCTTCCTTTTTTCTGTACTTACACCAACAACAGATATCCAACCTGGTTCTAGCCTTTTATCAAAATATGGGAAACCTGCTTCCAATGAAGCGTTTTGATTTTCTTCATTTCCAGCTGCCCATATAAATAATCCACCTTTATTTTCTACTATATCTCTAAAATAAGGTAGCATAAAGTTTGGTTGATCTCCTGAGTTCATTTGTTCAAAAGTTAAAGGTAAATTTCCTTCACCTCTATAAGTTCTAAATTCTGGATCATCGTAAGCTTGACTTGCCCCAAAAGATTGATTGAATATCTTTACACTTTGACTTCCAAATTTAGCCATTGCAGCATCATAGATTTCTTTTGTTGCTAAAATTCCTCCTGTTCTTGTTTCAGTACTTCCACCTTTTACATATTGATAATTCCAACCAATACTTCCTACAATAAGACCTATCTTATTATTAGCTTTATTAGTTTTCCCTAAAGTTGTTGCAAGATTATTTGGAGCATAGTCTAAATCTCCAATAACTTCTAAAACTTCTTCTCCATGTTCCATTTTAGTTGCATTTATTGCAGTTCCTGGTATTGCATCTTCTATATACGGTTGACTTTGGAGATATTATTTCTATATCTGTATAGATATCAGTTAAATTTTTTATTTCTTCTTGGAGTTATTGAATGACCATTTTTATCTTCAGCAGTAGTTCTTACTGCATCTACAAAATTACTATCTAGTACTGCAACCTTTACTCCACTTCCATCTACTGCACTGTTGTCATTTTGGAATGCTTGCTCCTGAACTTCTTTGAGCATTATAAAGATTTGTTTTTAATGCTGACATATTACTCTTATCTAATCCTGTATCCACTGTTGGAAAAGTATCTTCTATTGTCTTTGGTGTTCCTGGATTTGTTCCTGGGTTTACTGGTAGATTTGTAGCTCCGCCTCCACCTCCGCCACCGCCGCCTCCACAGCTGACAAACAAGATAGAAGCTAAAGCAATTAACATCATTTTACTTTTTTTAAAATTTCTTTTTCATTTTTTTACCTCCCTCATCTTATACAAACTTTTTGTGCATAACATTTTGATTCCCTCATTTAAGTTAGTTTAAATTTTTAACATAAAATTAGCTTTATACTCAATTTTTTTATTTATTTTTTTATTATTTTTTACACTTTTTTTAATAATGATATAATAAGAAAAAAAGGAGATGATATTATGAGAAATTTTTTTGTATGTGATGCTTTTTAGTTCGGAAATTTTTTTAAAGGTAATCAAGCAGGAGTTGTAATCTTAGATGAGAAAGAAAACTATCCTGATGAAAAACTTCATGAAAAATATTGCCGCTGAACTAAAAGCATTCTGAAACTGCTTTTTGTAAAAAAATAGATAATAAAACATTTAAAATTAGATACTTCACACCAACAGATGAAGTTGAACTATGTGGTCATGCTACAATCTCAGTCTTTTTCTACTTTAAGAACTCTAAAAATAATAGGCTCTGGTAAATATATTGCTGAAACTTTAGCTGGTTCTTTAGAAATAATAGTGGATAAAGATTTTTATATGGATGGATATGTCTCTTCCAAAAGTTGAATACATCTTTTAATTCAGATGAAATTAAAGAGTTATATTCTGCTTTTAACTTAGATTTAAGTCAAGCTCCTAAAAAGTTTAATTCCTAAAATTGTAAATACAGGTTTAAGTGATATTATTATTCCTATTGAAGATAAAAAAAGTTTTTAGATAGTTTTATTATGAATAAGGAAAAAGTAATAGAACTTTCTAAAAAAATATAATGTTGTAGGAGCTCATCTTTTCTCTTTAGATAATGAAAAGAATTTTACTGCTTTTTTTGTAGAAATATTGCTCCCTTTAGTTGGCATCGATGAAGAATGTGCTACAGGTACTTCAAATGGTGCCTTAACTCACTATCTAAAAAGAATATAATATCATTTCTACAAAAAGATATGAAATAGTTTTTAGACAAGGGAGGCTATGCAAAAGAGCTTCAACTATTTTTGAGTAGATATAAAGAAGATGGTGTGACTATACAAGTTGGTGGAAATGCTGTGATTTCTTTTTGAATGTAAACTTTATTAATTAAAATCTTTTTGTTTTTTAAAAAAATTTTCTTTGAGATAAATAATTTTATAGTTTTTAAATAAGATTATTGCGACGTCCTATAATGGTGAAAGAGCCTTTGTGGAGCTCTAGAACCATTATAGGCTGTCAAGTAATCGCTATATATGACTAATATTTTTTTATCTCTCAAAGAAAATTTTTTTATTTTTATCCTCCAAGGTATGCTTTCTTTACTCTATCATTATGCAGTAAATCTTTTGCATTTCCTTCAAGAACTATTTCTCCTGTTTCTATAACATAAGCTCTATCTGAGATAGAAAGTGCCATTTTAGCATTTTGCTCTACCAATAGGATAGTAGTTCCCTTTTCTTTTAATTGTTTTATAACTTCAAAAAAATTTCTTTTAACAAATAGTGGTGAAAGTCCCATTGATGGCTCATCTAAAATTAAAAGTTTAGGTCTGCTCATCAAAGCTCTTCCCATAGCAAGCATCTGTTGTTCTCCACCTGATAGAGTTCCAGCTAATTGATTTTTTCTTTCAGACATTCTAGGGAAAACTTTATAGAAGTTTGCTCTGTCTTCTTCTTTCTTTTCAGCACTATCTTTTTATTATGAATTGTCCTAATTTTTAAATTATCTTTAACTGCAAGTTGTGAAAAAGATTCTTCTTCCTTCTGGAACTTGAGCTATACCTAATTTACAAATATTATGAGCTTTTTCTTTTAGTAAATCTTTTTCCTTCAAATATTATAGAACCACTTTTTGGAGTTATAAGTCCAGATATAGTCTGTAATGTAGTTGTTTTTACCTGCTCCATTAGCTCCTATAATAGATACAACTTCTCCTTCATTTATTTCTAATGAAATTCCTTTAAGAGCTTGTATATTATCATAGAAAAACCTGCAAGTCTTTTTACTTCTAACATTGCCATTATTCATCTTCCTCCTTACCTAAATATGCTTCTACAACTTTTTGGATTATTAATAACTTCTTGTGGATCACCACTTGCTAATATTTGTCCATAATTTAACACAACTAATCTTTCACAGATACCTAATACTAATTTCATATCGTGTTCAATTAATAGAACTGCTATTCCAAACTTATCACGAATTAATTTTTATAGTATTCATTAAATCTTCTGTTTCTTTTTGGGTTCATACCTGCTGCTGGTTCATCTAAAAAGAAGAATTTTAGGTTCTGTTGCCATAGCTCTAGCAATCTCTAATTTTCTTTGTTCTCCATAAGGTAGATTCCCAGCATGCATATTTGCATACTTATCTAAATCAAATATTTTTTTAAAAAGTTCCATTGCCTTTTTCCTTAGCAGCCTTTTTCTTCTTTCCAGTAACTTGGCAAACGGAACATACCTGTTAAAATTCCATATTTCATACGGAAGTTATATGCAGCAACAACATTATCTAAAAACAGATAAATACTTAAATAATCTTATATTTTGGAAAGTACGAGCCAAACCTTTTTTTACAAGAGCTGAAGTTGATGTTCTCATAACATCTTCACCATCTAAAAGTATATTCTCCAGAACTAGCATTATATACTCCTGTTAAGATATTAAATACTGTTGTTTTTCCTGCTCCATTAGGTACCCTATTAGTCCTATTAACTCTCCTGATTTTTATTTCTAAATTAAATTTATCTACTGCTTTCAATGCTCCAAAAACTAATTGAAATATCTTTTTGCAACTAAAAGAGGTTTTTTTATTTTCCATTATTTTTCACCTCTTTTTGATTTATTAGTAAAATAAGAAATTATTTTTACTTATTTGGAATTCTTCTCTTCAAGTAAACCTTTAGGTCTAAATAACATCATTATGATTAATATCAATGGATAAACTATCATTCTATATTCTGCAAAGCTTCTTAACACTTCAGGTAAAATAGTAAGAACTATTGCTGATAATATTGAACCTGTGAAACTTCCCATTCCTCCAAGTACAACCATAACAAGTATATTTATTGAATAGTTATAGTCAAATTGTTTTGCACCTAAAATCCCTAAGTTATGTGCATAGATTCCACCTGCTATACCTGCAAATATTGCTGATAAAACAAAGGCAAAAGTTTTGTAGTATGTTGTATTTATTCCTGATGCTCCACTTGCTATTTCATCTTCACGAATGGCAAGAACTGCTCTACCATGTCTACTTGTCATAATAGAATACATAAATATAACTGAGAATATAGTTATAAAAGTATATAAGTGTGAAGTTATTTACTTTAGGTATTCCTGTTAAACCTTGAGCTCCACCTGTAAACTTAAAATATTCTATTAAAACTCTTATAATTTCTCCAAAGGCTAGAGTGATGATTGCAAGATAGTCTCCTGTAAGTCTTAAAGCTGGGATACCAATAATAAAACCAATTATACCTGCTACTATTCCTCCAACTATCAAGGCTACTATATAACCTGGATAACCTGAAAGAAAACCTGATTTAGTTAAAAGTGCTGCTGTATATGCACCTATTGACATAAAATCCTGCATGCCCTAGAGTTATTTGTCCCCAAACAACCAACTGTTATATTCAAGCTAGCTGCCAAAAATAACATTTATTAAAATTAAAAATTATTATCCCAATTTGATATCTACTTATGAATCCTGAATTTATTAAAGAGAAAAAGAATAAAATATAGAACTAGTAAAATTGCATAAGTAGCTATATAACTTAATTTTTTTATTTTTTTATCCATTATACTTTCTCCTTTACATTTTTTTCCAAGTATTCCAGTAGGTTTAAATAATAAAACTATAATTAATATTGAAAATACAAAAGCATCTGCAAGTTGTGATGATAGATATGCTCTTGTTAAACTTTCAACAATTCCTAATATGAATCCTCCTATTACAGCACCTGGTAATATTCCTATTCCTCCTAAAACTGCTGCAACGAAAGCCTTTTATCCCAAGCATAGATCCCATTAAAGGTTGAATTTGTGGATAAGCTGAAACATATAGAAACAGAGGCAACCGCTGCAAGTCCACTTCCTATTGCAAATGTAAGTTGTATTGTTCTATCCACATTTATTCCTACTAAAGCTGAAGCTGCATAATCTTGACTTGTTGCTATCATAGCCTTTCCATATTTAGTTTTTCTTCATAAATAATTGTAAAGCTATTGATAATATTATAGTTACAACTATAGTTACAACTGCTCCAAAAACTAATTTGTATACTATCTCCTAATTTTATTGGTTCTTGAGTGAAGATTTTAGGAAAAGATCTAGTATTTGGTGTAAACACCTTCATAAATACATTTTCTAAAAATAAGCTAACTCCTATAGCTGTTATTAAGTTTGAAATTCTTGGTGAATTTCTTAGTGGTCTATATGCTATTCTTTCTGCTAGACAACCAACTATTGCACAAATAATTATTGCTGGTATAACTGAAACCCATACTGGTAAACCCATAGATGACAATGCTGGTATTGAAAATAGAGAAACATATGCACCTATCATTATTATATCTCCATGTGCAAAATTTATAAGTTGTGCTATACCATATACCATTGTATATCCTAAGGATACTAGGGCATAGATACTTCCAATTTGTAAAACCATTTATTATCTGAAGTAAAAACTCCATTTTTATCCTCCCATTCTATTATTCATTAAAAGAGAAAACAATTTCCACTAGATTATATTGTTCTCATAAAAGGTTTTACAGCCTATCACAACATAGCTAATTTTTTAGCTTTTTTTATTGATTGCAACAGCCTAAAAAGACCTTACTTAACCTATTAACAAAGCAGAAATTGTTTTTATCCTTAAATATTTTAAAATTTTTATTTAGACACTACAGAATCAAATGTATAATCTCCATTTACTATTTTTGATTATAGTTACACTCTTAACAGGGTTATTCTTTTTCATCAAAAGTTAAATGTCCAGTGATTCCATCAAATTCTATTTCTTTTTATTGCTTTTAGCTACTGCTTCTTTATCTGTACTTCCTGCTTTTTTTCTATTGCAGCTTTTTAAAAATATATGCAGCATCATAACTTAAAGCAGAGAATGCAGAAGGTTCATCATTGTATTTTTTTCTTTATAGTTCTTTATAAAGTTTTGTACTTTTTCACTGCTATCTTTTGTTGAATAGTGATTAGCAAAGAATACATCTTCTATTGCAGCATATGATGATGGGTCAACAGTTTTTACAACTCCATCCCAACCATCTGGACCAACTATAACTGATTTTATTCCAACTTCTCTTGCTTGTATAGCTATTAAACCATCTTGTTCATAGTAATCTGGTACAAATAGAACATCTGGATTTTGTTGAGCTATTTTAGTTAATTGAGCCTTGAAATCTTTGTCTCCATCTGAATATCCTTCTCTTGCAACAATTTGAATTCCTTGAGCTTCAGCTTCTTTAGCGAATGCATTTGCCACTCCATCAGAATAGTCACTTGAGTTATTAGAGATAATAGCTGCTGTTTTAGCTGCTAATTTATCTTTAGTAAATTTTGCTAAAACTTCTCCTTGGTAAGGATCTGTGAAAACATACTCTAAATATATTTGAACCAGCTTCTGTTATGTTAAGTTGAGTTCCTGTAGGAGTTATCATTGGTATACCATCTTGAGCTGCAACTTCTGCAACTGCAACACTTGGTTTTAGATGTAATGTCACCAATTAAAGCTACCATTCCCCAATCTACAAGTTTATTGTATGCATTTACTGCTTCTGTTGAATCTCCTTTTTCATCTAAAAGGTTTAATTCAATTTGTTTTTCCTAATATTCCACCATTTGCATTGATTTCATCAACTGCTAATTTAAGTCCGTTAGTTGCTGATATTCCATAAATTGCAACTGATCCCTGTTAATAGTCCAAGAGCTCCAATTTTTTTATTGTTTCAGCCTCTGTTGCTGCTGGTTTTTTTCTGCTGCTTTTTCTCCTCCACAAGCTGCTAATAAAAAGCGAAGCTCCAAGTAGAGTTGTTACTAATTTTTTTCTTCATTTTATTTCCTCCAAATTATTTTTTTAATATTTAAGGCATACTATATCAAAAAAATCAGAAAAAAAGTAAAGTGTTTTTTTAATATTTTTTGTATTAAAAAAAGACAATCTATTTAAACAGCCTTTTTATGCTCGTTTTTTTCTATAAGTATATTTTTAAAATTTTTTTCTTTTTATTTTATTTAAAATTATAAAAGAAAAAGCCAATTGCATGCAACTGGCTTTTTTTATTTTTGAGATTAATCTCTTATTGTTTTAACATAAACTATATTAGAATATAACTCTAAGTCCTACTCCACCTCTTATGTTATGTCCTTTAGTATCGTAACCAATATTTCCAGTTAATCCAATTCTTTGGTTATCTACACCGATATTAAGGTCTGTCTTAACATTTCCTCTTCTATCTTCTTTTTCACCTCTGATATTGAACCAATCTGCTGATGTATGAGAAACTTTAGCTTTATTCTTACCATTAGCCACTCTTCCTAATTCATTTTCGTAAGCTACTGATACTCCAACTCTTAATGTTTTTCTTCCGAAGTATTGTTTGAATCCTAATTCAGCACCAATTTCTGGTCTTATTGAGAAGTAATCTTTAGATTTAACATCTAATCTGATTTCTCCTGATTTTTCTTTTATTTTACTGAATCTTCCATATTCTAAACCTAGAGCTACATATGGTTTTAAGTTGAATGATTCACTTAGTCTAAAGTCTTTACTGATTTCATTCTTTATTCCTATTCCATATGTACGATATCTTCCTTTTGCATGGAATACTTCATCTACAACTAAGAATCTTCTATGCATTTTGTTGTATCCTACAGATATATCTCCAGATATTGTCCAGTTCAAGCTGTTGTTATCATCAAATGGAACTGATTTAAACAATCCAACTTTTCCTTGTAACATTTCTTCTCTTGATCCTCCAATATCTTTAAATTTAAATCTATTGTGAACTATACCTGCATACCAACCTAATGTATCTCCCATTTTAACTGTTTCATCTTCATGAACATAAGCTACTCCATATGCGTGGCTTCTGTAATCAATTACTCCAGCTGTATCTGTATTGTATTCTCCTCTAGCTCCAAATACTTTTACTTTATTTGAATCTTTAGATACAGTTTGCCATTCGCTTCTTAAATAATCAAATTCTTTATTTAAGATATCTCCAGTCGCTTGTATTCTTTGTTGAACATTAGCATATTGGTGTCCCATCATTTCATCTGTTGCTTGATAGAATAAAGCTTTTTCATTCTTACCAATTTCATTTAATTTATCGAATACAGCTTTTTCTCTACTTCCAACAGGCTCTCAACTCATATCTTTGTTCTAATCCATCTAAGAAAGTTATATGTATCTGTTACTGCAACTGGTGTTGCTTCATTTCCAGCAAAAAGCTGTATATGGTATCTTAGCTAAATAAATATTATTTATCAAACCAGTTGATTTATCAAGTGTTGCTGTTGATATCCAAGTTAATGCTCCTGAATAAATATTCCAATTCTTTATAGTCGGATTAGCCGCTATAGTTGTGTTATATGGAGCAATTATTTGTTGAGGCACTTGAATATATTTACTTGTAGTTACCTGTGCTGCTTCAGAACCTATAATTAAGTCTGCAGCATCTCCTAACACACCTAGAGAACCTGTAATTGGATTAGTTCCTCTTAATGTATCTATGTATAGACCTACATTTGAAGATAACATATTTCTATTTCCAGATACATTAGTTACAACTGGAGTTTGAATTTCTCCATTTGCAGTTATTGTCGCTGTTGGAGATCCTCCTGGGGCATTTATATCTAATACCTTTACTCCATTTACTTCTAATTCTTTTCCTGTTGGTTTACTTCCTGGAGCATATTCTTTAACAGCTCCTCCACCAATATGGAAAGTTCCATAGTTTCTTATAATACCTCCATTTGCTTTTGAAGAATGCAAAACCACCATTTGAATTAATATTAATTGTTCCATTGTTTGTGAATTCTGCACCATTTCTTACAACAATTCCAACTGCTTCTTTTGGATTTCCTACTGTAGTTATTGTTCCATCATTGACACCCTTAGCTCCATTATCTAAGTACATACCCATAGAACCATCACCAGATAGATTAATTGTACTTCCTGCACCATTCTTTGCTGTAGAGTTTGGTCCTGATGCATACATTCCTATAGCATCTTTTCCTACAACATTTATTGTTCCATTATTTATTATATTTCCACTATCTGTTCTTGTGTATCCTGCTGCCATACCTAAAGAATATAGGTTTCCTTGTGCATTTGAATCTCCCACAGTTATTATAGCATTGTTAGTAGCTGTTCCACCTTTAATACTATATATACCAACATTCCCTACTCCTCTAGAGAAGTCAATATTTGCATTATTTACTACAGTTCCTGCTGAATACAATCCGTAGTTTTGTCCTCCTGTTGCACTTGCTATTGGAGTTCCTGCAGCTGAACCATTTGAAGTTAAGGCAACATTATTTGTTATATTTCCAGTAGTATCATCTGAGTATAAGTAAACTGATTTTGTTCCTAAAGTCACACTACCAGAACTTGAGTTTGTAAAAGTAGTTCCTACTCCTTTTAGAACATATCCATATGAATTATCTCCTATATTCATAATACTTCCAGCATCATTTATTCTAACTCCATTAGCTTGAACTCCTGTAGCTGCATCTGTTCCTAAAAATACTCCGACTGCTTCATCTTTACCTAAATTAATTTTAGCTCCTGCTTGTATATCAATATTAGGTGTTGCTGGAGTTGTTGATGTTGAGAATATTCCTACTCCATTATCTCCAATATTTAATTCAGATCCTGATGTTAATTGTACATCTTTTCCATAGATAGCATATGAATTCTTTTCCAGCATCTATTTTTACCTTTATTTGTTATTTTTTTACATTTTGATTTTTTTAGTAAACATTCCTGTTCTTAGAACGCTTTCACTTGTAGAATCTCCTATTGAAATAGTACCATTAGAGTCATTTGTCATAGTTGCTGGTCTAACTCCATCTGTTTCTACAAACATTCCTGTTCCTTTGTCAGCTGTAATATTGATTGCACCTTTATTTACTAAATTTCCAAGTTTTTGCAGCCATACCAATAGCTTCTTGACCTGACATATTTATGATACCATTAGTATCATTAGTTGCTTCTATTGTATGAGGAGCAGTAGTATTACTATCATTATTTTCTATATAGATACCAACTGCTTTTTTACCATCAAGTTCTATTTTACCTTTATTTACTACACCAACATTTCCTGCATTTGGTTTAGTACCGAACTCATTTCTTTTTAAAACTCCATTACTATCTTTTCTATAAGAGATTCCTAAAACTCCTATTGAACCTTCTCCACCAACATTGATTTCACCTTCATTGTTAACAGTAGAACCATTTACTGCATATACTCCAACTGCTTTTGCATTGGCATCATTAAGTCCTGACTTTTCAACATTTACTTTTGCTCCACTAGCAATGTTAGCTTCTCCATAGTTTATAAATAAACCAACTGCTCCACTTCCAGCATCTGCTCTATCTGCATTAACACTTGAACCAGCTGCTAAATTTATTTGAGTATCACTTCTACCAACTGCATTGGCACTTGAGTTCATATCCAATCCAACTACAGTGCTAGTATCTAAAGAATTTAGATCAGCAGTATTTAGATAAGCTGTTACATTTTTAGAAGCTACTAAGTTTACTTTAGCTCTTTGAACTAATAGGTTTCTTACATACATATTTGAATTTGCATCTGCTGTTCCTGTTGCAACAGCTTTTTTATCTATATCTTGGTCTATATTATATGCAGTTAAACCATCTATTGCTGCCATTTTATAGTTTTCTGCTCCAGCATCATGAGTTGGAGTTGCTGAAAGTCCAGCCCAACCATTTAAAGTCGTAGATAAACTTGATACATTTAGTGGTGCTGTTGCATTTTTTAGACTTAATACAGTTACATCTTTAGATTTTATATGTATAGACATACCTGTTGTTGTTATTGGTAAAGCAGTACCATAAACTTTTCATATCCTATTGCACTTCCATCTAAAATCACTTAGCATTTGTCATATTTATTGTTCCAGTATTAGCAGCATATAGAGCATAACCATTACCTTTATACTCTACAGTACCTCCAGTCATATCAACTTTTGCATTTGATCCTATTGAAGCTACAGCTGTCGAACCATTAGAAACTTTTACATAGTTGTTCTTAGCAGAAACTTTTCCACCATCTTTAGCCATTAATCCAAATCCAGCATATCTATCAGCATCTGTTAATTTAGTTCCTGTAATATCAATATTTGCTGTAGTTGGAGCACTTGTTCTATCAATTGTTATAACTGTTCCTGCATCCATTGCAAAAGCAGCTCCTGAATCTTTTTTATTGACTGTAGAAGCATCTGCCTCAACAGTTGCTCCACTTATATTTAATCCATAAGTAGCTCCTGTTGGTAATCCAGTTCCATCTGAAAGTTTAACTTGAGCTCCTGTACTTCCATAAATTAGAACAGAGTTTTTAGTATCATTTGCTTTAACTTCTTTTACTTCTACATGATTTGCTACACTTGCAGGTATTTGTCCACCAACAGCATAAATTGCTAAGTTTCCAACTCCACCATTTTACTTTTTATATCACCTGTTGATTTTACATGAACCTTTTCCATTTATATATATACCTATATTATTTTTTTAGAAGTTGTCCCAGTTCCACCATTTAATTCAATACTTCCTCCACCAATATTTAAAGCTACATTAGCATTTGGGATATACTCCAACATTTCCTTCTGTTTTTATCAAATATTTTTTTATTTGGTGAGATGTTAAATCAATTTTATTATTTGATAAAATACCAAATGACCCTTGTATATTAGTATTAGTACCATTAGTTGGATTAATATTTAGATCAGTTATATTAACTCCTGCTGTTGAATTAGACACTGCTGTTGTTGAGAAATTTTCATTTCCTTTTCCTAAAGCTCCTATATTAACTGCAAAATTTCCTTCAGCTGTTCCAGTATTAATAAATTGATAGAAACCTATACTCTTATCTCCAAAAATTTCTATTGGCTTAAATGAACCAGCAGTTACTTCATTTGTTCCAGCATTAAAAGTAAAATCTTTAGTTACAAATTGTAAATTAGTATTTGCTTCTCTCTTTATGTAAATTCCAGCAGAACCTTCTCCATAAAATTGTAATTCTCCTCTATTTACTATGGTTAATGGTTTTTTTGCAGAAGCATCATAAACAAAACCTACTCCTGAAAGAGTATAGAATTTCATTTTTCCTGTAGAACCATTATACATTACATTGTGGTTAGTCCCTCCAGGATTTACGTTATCTGAAACAACAAAACCAGCTGTAAACTTTTTATATTCTTGCCCAGCTACTGTCCTATATGGTTGATATATAATTTCACCAGTATTTATTCCAGCTTGCTTAAAGGTTGTACCAGAGCCATTATGGCTATAAGTATTTGTTAAAGAAACGTCTCCACCTTCTAAAATTATTTTTCCACTATTTAGCCAAGTATGCATATTAGTTGATGTAAAAGTTCCTTGACTTCCAGTACCAGATATAGAAGCTACATCATCATATGCATCAAGAATTGTTGAAGCATTTACTAAGCCATTTGTTGCTGTTACAAAACCAGCTCTTTGATTTGTAATTGTATCAGCTCCATGAACATCTAAGTGTGCAAATTCTCCTAGATTTGATCCACCTTCAGACTCTCTTGTATATAAGAAAGTTCCATTACTTAAAAGTGCTGTTCCTGTACTTCCATACCCAATAACTGACTGGAATGCTTTTTTACCACTATTTGTTGCATTTGTTCTAGACCAATTTGTCCAAGTTCCCCCAGCTGGAACTGCTGAATATGCTGGATTAGTTGTTGATGCTGTGCCTGTTGAAGATTTAGGGAATGCATTTACTCCACTATATCCTGTATAGCTATATTCCCAACCATCACCTGTATCTCTTTTTACTTTGAAATCTCCAGCTGTTATTGCAACCATTTCAATTGTTGAGTTATTTCCATTACCATCTATTACATTTGCCCCACCATTTCCACTTGATACAACTGTAACAGATAAAGTTGGTATTGCTATAATTGGTTCATCTGGCTTTTCAGGTGGCACAGGTGGTGTTATCAACTTAGGTTCAAAAGCTGGTAATGTCACTTCTGGTGCTGCTGGACTAGTATCAGGTGATTTCTTATTTATCACTCTTGGAGTTATTCCAGCATTAACTTCTAGTGAAACTATAGGTTCTAGTTGATTTACATTACTAGCTAATCCATAAGTATTTCTATTCCCTCTTAAACTTGAAGATGCTGATGTTGGATCATTACCTTTAGTTAAATATTGATACATTGTACTATTTTTCAGAAACATATCTATTAATTTCATTAGCTCCTGATTCTCTAGTCAATACTCCTTCATATGGATATTTTTTTCAGATTTATCTCCTCTTCCTTTATATGTACCTCTCCAATCGTTGTACATATAGTTAGCTCCAAATTGCCATGAAGCCCAAGGTGATTTTACTACTTGATCTCCTTGTTCCATTAATTGAATTAATTCTAATCTTAAACCATCTATTGCTTTTTGGTTTTCTTTTCTTGCTGCTTCAACTTTATTTTTGTAAAGTTTCCACTGAAGCTACTAAATTTTCTTTAGATGCTGCTATTTCTTCTGTAGACATAACATCTTGTGAAAATGCACTTAATCCCATCATTAAAAAAAGTATTGCAAGACCAAGTGAATATTTTACACCTTTATATCTCTTTGCAATTGAACGTAAATTCTTTTCTACCATGTATAGATTATTTTTTTACCATTTATTTTTTTCCTCCCATAAATCTATAAACGTCCAAATTTTTATTATCTTTGAACTAATCTGAACTCTACTCTTCTGTTTTTGTAGTCTTCCTTCTGGTGTTTCATTAGTTGCTACTGGATATTCTTCTCCCTTAGCTTCTATTCCAACTATTCTATCTTCAGGCAATCCAAATTCTATTAATTTAGCTTTTTACAGCTTCTGCTCTTCTTCTTGAAAGTCCCTATGTTATATTGGTTACTTCCTACAGAGTCTGTATGTCCTTCTATTGTTAGTTCATAGTTATTTTTGTTCAATGAAATCTTTTTAAGTTGTTTAACATTTCAAAATATTGAGGTTTTAACTACTGACTTATCAAAATCAAAGTTTAGTGCTCTTTCATCTAATACTATTGTCATTTCTTTTGGTGCTTCTACATTAGTTATATCCATATTCTTTATTTCTAATGCATTTATTCTTATCGTATTTTTCACGTATTTGTGTTGTTGTTAATCCTTGGACTGCCAATGCTGGTAAAGAAAATACTAATAATAGTAATAATGTTATTATTGTTGTTGTGCTCTTTCTCTTTTTCCATTTGTCAGCCTCCTTTTCTAATGATAGGTATTCTTCTGTATACTCAACTTTTTCCTTCTTCTACTAATTTTATCTAGATTTTCTGAAGGTTTTTACTGCCTTATTATTTGCTAAATAAGCTTCTATATTATCTAATCTTGCTGTATTGTAATTTACTACCTTTTGATCTGTACATGCTACTAATGATAAAACTCCCTAATATTAATGCTAATTTTTTTCATATGTCCCCATTCTCCTTTTTTTAATTAATATCTTACTCTTTTTTTCTAGTTCTCCAACATTCTTTTCTAAGTTATCAAGCATTTCATTTGTTTTTGTTGTAGTTTTTCTATCTTGTCATTTATTTCTAACATTCTTTTCTTAATTCTTTGTACTTCTAAATCCATTTTTTCTGATTCAGTCATGTCTTTTCTTGCTTTCTTAGGCGCAACTTCTTCTTGAGCTACTGCCACTTCTCCACCTTCAACAGCTACTCCTTCTACTACTTCTCCATTTTCTATAGCTTGATTAGCTATATCTTGAACTGATTGAGTTCCTTCTTCAGCTTGTCTTTTAGCTGCTTCTTCTGCTTCTTTAGCAGCTCTTTCAGCTTCTTTTTCTCTTTCTTTTTGAACTTTTTCATATTCTTTTAGTAATCTTTTCTTTGCTTCATCATCACTTTCTTCAGCATAAGCAAATGAACCCACTAAAAGTAATCCTAATAGTGCTGTTAATATTAACTTATTTTTCATCTATATTCCCCCTATTATTGTTGTACAGGTTCTGCTACTGGAGCCACTTCTTCTGCTACAGGTGCTTCAGGCGCTTCAGTTGCTTTTAGGTTGTTCATCATTCATAATTTCATAATATCCTGCTACTTCTGCTTCTTCTCTTGCAACACTTCTTACTACTCTTTCATAGAAATCTAATTTTTCTAGAGCTTCTTTTCTTGTCGCTTCTAGTTTTTTCTGCTTCTGTCTTTGGTTTTAGCTTTTTCTGCTTTCTTTGCTTTTTACCATTGCTTCTATTTCTGCTAATGAACTTGCTTCAGATGTAGATATTCCTAATTCTTTTGCTTCTTGTTGAAGTTTAAGAGTTTCTTTATCTTCTTTCTTTATTTTTTTTCTCATTTCATCTAAGATTTCCATTGCTTCTTTTTCATCTTGAGGATTTAGACTTTCTGTTGCTACTACAGCTTCTGCTGGAGCTTCAACAACTTCCACTACTTGAGATTTAGCTTGTTCTTCAGCAAATCTAGCTTGTTCTTTGCAGCTTTCTCTGCAAGTTTTGCTTGTTCTTCAGCCTCTTTTCTTGCTTTTTCTTCTGCTTCTTTAGCTAATTTTGCCTTTGCTTTTTCTGCTTTTTCAATTTCTGCTCTCTTTTTATTTAGTATTGTCATCGCATCATCTTCTGCATAAGCTATTGATGACAATGCACATAAAAATAGAATAGTTTTAAGAAACTTCTTCATTATTTCCCCTCCTATTTAATTTAAAACTTCTAATAATTTTGTTAATTCTGTGATTTGTTGTTCTTTGTCTGCAATTTTTTTGTTCTAACTTGTTGTAGTATTCATCGAATCTTTTTTTAATAATTTTTTTGTACTCATCTCTGTGCCATCTGATCTTTGAATCTTCTTTTTAGTTTTGCGTAAAGCTCTTCTCTACCTAATTGTTTTTTTCCTTTAATTCTTTTTACTTCTTTTTCAAGATTTGCTTTTTTTCTTGAATAAATTCTTCTTTTCTTTCAGCTTCTTTTTGCATTAATGCTTGATACTCTGCCTCAATGTTTCTAACTTCGTTTATTACTTCTTGAGCTACAGGATCTGTTGCTTCTGCCGAGTAAGAAACTGCTCCCACTACTAACATTGCGCCTAAAAATAAATTTGATTTTCATAGTTCCCCCTTTAAAACTTTTTGATAAAAATTAATAAAGTTTCTTATATTTCAAGTATACTTTTTTTATATACTTTTTGTCAATAAAATAATACCTTTGTTAAAGAAAACAAATACACTTTAATTTCAATGAAAAAAACAAAAATAAATTATAAAACAATACTTTTTAGGTGCTTTGAGATAATTAAAAAAACACCCTAATTTCTAGGGATGTTCAATAATAATTTATTATTTTTTTATACAGTAGTTATTTCTTTTTTCTTTTTTTAGCAAGTAACTCATCTATTTCTTTGATATATTTATCAGTTAAAGTTTGAACATTAGCTTCTTCTTTCTTTAATTCATCTTCAGAAATAGGATTTTTCTTTATCTTTTTCTAATTTCTTTAAATGGTTATTTATATCTTTTCTGATATTTCTAACAGCAATTTTACCATTTTCAGCTTCATTTTTAGCAAGTTTTACATATTCTTTTCTTCTATCAGCAGTAAGTTCTGGTAAAACAAGTCTTATTACTCTACCATCATTGTTAGGAGTCATTCCTAAATTTGCAGCAAGTAATGCTTTTTCAATTTTTAGGTATTAAAGTTTTTATCCCAAGGATCTATAACTAAAAGTCTTGCTTCTGGAGCTGATACTGATCCTATTTGATTTAAAGGAACATCACTTCCATAGTTTTTCTACTTTTACTCCATCTAACATAGCCACATTTGCTCTACCTGCTCTTATAGATGTAAATCTTTCTTTTACTGATTCAATAGTTTTTTTAACATTTTCTCTTCGCATTCTTTTACAAGTTTGTCACTAGCTATACTCATTATTCCTCCTTCAGTTAATAAAATTTAATCTGCTACAACTGTAGTTCCAATATTTTCTCCCATAACTACTTTCTTTTAAGTTTCCTTCAACTAAAGAGTTGAAAACAATTATAGGTAATTTATTTTTCTCTACATAGTGAAATAGCAGTGGCATCCATTACTTTTAAATCTTTTGCTAAAACTTCATTATATGTAACTTTTTCATACTTTTTCGCATCTGCAAATTTTACAGGATCTTTATCATAGATACCATCAACTTTTGTAGCCTTTTATAACAACATCTGTTTCCATTTCTATTGCTCTTAAAGCTGCTGCTGTATCTGTTGTAAAAATATGGATTTCCTGTTCCAGCTCCAAAGATAACTACTCTACCTTTTTTTCAAGATGTCTTTGAGCTCTTCTTTTGATAAAAGGTTCTGCTATTTTTGGCATTTCAATAGCAGTTTGTACTCTTGTAGGAACACCTAATTTTTCAATTGAGTTTTGTAGTGCTAAAGAATTTATTACAGTCGCAAGCATACCCATATGGTCACCTGTAACTCTATCTACCCCTTGTGCTGCTCCAGAAATTCCTCTGAATATATTTCCACCCCCTATAACTATAGAAACTTCAACCCCTAAGTCTACAATTTCTTTAATTTGTTTTGCATAGGAAGCTATTACATCAGATGAAATTCCAAATTCTTGATCACCCATTAGGGTCTCTCCACTTAACTTCAATAAGATTTTTCTTGTAAAAAGGACTTTCCATATTTTATTCTCCTCCTCTAAAATTTATAAAAAAATAGAGGATGCAAAGTTGCATCCTCATAAATAACTATCCTTTGATTTGAGCAGCAACTTCTGCAGCGAAATCTTCTTCTTTCTTTTCTATTCCTTCTCCGACTTTGAATCTTTCAAATGATAGAACTTTTTATATCTCCTGCATATTGTTTAACAGTTTCTTTGTTTTCAGCTCTTACATAAACTTGATCTACTAAACAATTTTCTTCATAGAATTTGTGCATTTTTTTCCTGTTAATATTTTTTTCAATTATATTAGCTGGTTTTCCTTCTTCTTCTAATTGTTTTTCTAGCTATTTCTTTTTCATGTTCTAAGTCAGAAGCTGTAACTTCTTCTTCTGATAGATATTTAGGATCCATAGCTGCTACGTGCATTGCTATGTTTTTTTAGCTTTTTCTAAGTTTGCTTCTGTAGCTTCTCCAGACATTTCAACAATTACTCCAAGTTTTTCCACCCTAAGTGGCTGTAAGTTTGTACGAAACCATCTTTTGCAACTACAACAGCTAATCTTCTTAAGCTCATGTTTTCTCCGATTTTTAGCTATTAATTCAGTTAAAGCTTCAGAAACTTTTTGTCTCCTTCAATTTGAGCTTCATTTAATTCTTCTAATTGATGAGCATTTCTTTCTAAAAGCAAGTTTTTACTAATTTTTCTTCCGAATTCTTTGAATTCTTCATTTTTTGCAACGAAGTCAGTTTCAGAGTTGAACTCTAAAATAACTGCTTTCTTGTGATCAGGAGTAACTGCATCGAATATTAATCCTTCTGCTGCTATTCTTCCTGCTTTTTTAACAGCTTTAGTTATACCTTTTTCTCTTAGGTAGTCTATTGCCTTTTTCTATATCTCCGTCATTAGTTTCTAATGCTTTTTTTACAGTCAAGCATTCCTGCTCCTGTTCTTTCTCTTAATTCTTTTTACTAAAGCAGCTGTTATTGTAGCCATTTCATAACCTCCTATGATTGATTATATTAACTATATTATTCTACTGAACCTTCTTCAACGTTTACTTCTTCTGATTGTGGTTCTACATGTTCATGTCCTTGGTTTCCTTCAACTATTGCATTAGCTATAACAGAAGTAATTAATTTTACTGATCTTATAGCGTCATCATTTGCAGGAATAGGGTAAGTTATTAAATCAGGATCTACGTTTGTATCTATCATAGCAAATACAGGGATTCCTAATAAATGAGCTTCTCTAACTGGTAATTCTTCCATTTTAACGTCTACTACATATATAGCATCTGGAGCTTTTTCCATATCTCTGATTCCAGATAAGTTTTTAGATAATTTAGATAATTCTTTTCTGAATTCTGCAGCTTCTTTTTTAGTGTAGTCAGAATCTAAAGTTCCATCTGCATCCATTCTTTCTAATTCTTTCATTCTTTCAATTCTCTTTTTGATAGTAGAGAAGTTTGTTAGCATTCCACCTAACCATCTGTTGTTGATGTAATACATTCCAGATCTTTCTGCTTGTTCTTTAATAGCTTCTTGAGCTTGTTTCTTAGTTCCTACGAATAGAACTTTTCCTCCATCTTCAGCTATTTTTCTCATTTCTTCATAAGCTTCTTCTATTTTCTTTAAAGATTTGTGTAAATCAATTACATGAATTCCATTTCTTTCTGTGAAAAATATACTTTTTCATTTTTGGGTTCCATCTTTTTAGCTTGATGTCCAAAATGAACTCCAGCTTCTAATAATTGTTTCATTGATACAACTGACATTTTTTCCTCCTAAAATTTTTAAATTTGGTTATACTTCCATCAATCTCAAAACTAAGCCATCTAAATTTAGAGCACCTTGCTTAGAAATAATTGATGTGATTATTTAACGCTTATAGATTTTTATCATTTTTTTCAAACTTTGTCAATTAGTTCTACTTTTTAGCTTTCTTTTATTTTTTTATTTTTATTTCTTTCAAATTAAGTTATATTTTTTTCACTACTTCTATCACTGTATCTATTACGTCATCAAAACTTACTTCTTCTGCATAACTAAACCTTTTTTTGATAACTATTCCATCTTATTTTTAAGGTCTTTTTCTACTTTTTAAGATGCTTAATATATCAAGAATGCTATCTATATCAAAAATCTGTACTTCTATGTTTAAATGTATTTTTGACATGCTTCCTTTAGATGCTCAAAATTTATTTTTCTCTTTCTTCAAATGATACAAAAATGTAAATATCGTAAAAAAATCTTTTACTTCTGCTATTAAATATTCCTCTTTGATAGACTGTTTGAATCTTCTCAGCAAGTATTGTTTCTATATTATATGCACAAATTTTTTTAAAAAAAGCTGTCACTGAAAATACTTTTTGTATTCATAGGATATATCACTTGGTGTAATTGGATCTCCTGTTGCTATATCAAGTGGAATCATCTGCCCTAATATTTTCAAGTCTACAAAGGACTATTATTCTAAATCCACCATATTCATCTTCTTTACGAATTTCTTCTATTTTTCTGAATCTCATAAGTAATCCCATTATCATTTACGTTTTTAAGAATTTTTTTCAAACCTGTGCTTTTATATTTTTCTCTGGTAAAAGCAAAACCTTCTTATCAACAAATCAATATCTACTGTATTTCTCTGTCTTATTCCAATTAGATTTGCAAGTAAAAATCCACCTTTTAAAAATAAAATTTTTCACTCTCATCACTATCTGATATTCTTTCTAAAATACTCTCTAGAAAATAGTGTGTTTGTATTATATTAAAGCTAAGTCCAGTTTCTTTTTGATACTCTTTGACATATCGCTCTTAGCTTGTCTTTATTCATAAACAACCTCCAAAAATTTCTTTTTACTTTTTCATATATTTTTCATTTTTTTGGAATACTCATAAAGTTTATTAAAATCCTTATTTTTCATAGCGGATATACTTGTTAATAGCTTTAGAAAATAGTTCTGTTTCTATTTTTATTTCTTTTTTTAATAAGATCACAAAGTGTCCTTTCCAAATCATAAACTTTCACTATATTTCCAAACATCGTTTGACACTCTGTAATACCTAAATCCTGAACCTCCCACGACTGACACCCTACGAGTGCTAGAGTTGCAGGGTTCCAAAATCTTTAAAAATCTTTAAAAAAATTTTTCTAAGAAGTTTGATAGCTTTTACACTACCCTTATTCTTTTAGGTGTGTTCAGTTCACCTCTATTGTATAGGACACTTAAGTCCACAACTTTACTTTTTTCTTAGAATATTTAATGCTCCATTACAATCTGCATTTATAAGTTTACCTGCGCTTGTTTGATATAGTCCTCTTTTTATTCTTTTTTTCCACTGAATATATATTCTTGTAGATTTTTCTTTATGATATATTGAATTTCATCTCCATCAAAGAAACTTGCTTTTTGATGTATAACTCTCTTCTTGTAGTTTAAATTCTATTCCATATAGTTTACATAGATATATTAATTTATCTCTTAATTTTTCCATATGGTATATTTACAAAGTTCTGATTATTTATACTTCCAATATTTGAATTTCTTTGAAAATCTTCATTATATCCTAGAACTAGTTTTCCTATATCATTATTAAGACAATAATTTACAATTGTTCTTGCTGCTTTTTGAAAGATAATCATTTATACGATTATTTCTCTTTCTAGTTATTCTCTTTTGTCTTAATGTTGTGCGCTCAATCTTTTGCTTATCTTTTTATACTTTGTAATTTTGCATTTATCTTATTATAGTATTGATTAATAGATTTTTAATTTTCTACCATCTATTATGAATGAAGCTCCAGCATTTGTAACACAAGTACAAAGATTGTCTATACCTAAATCAATTCCTAGTACGTTATTTTTCATTTAATTCCCTTTGAATTTCTCTTACTTCATAAGTATATTGAATTTCAAAGTACCTAGAATGTTGTTTTGGGTATTATTCTAATCTCTTTTATCTTCTTGTCTTTTTAATACTGATGGTAGCTTAACTTTAACTTCCTGATGAATTTTTCTTAAACGAATTTGAATAAGGAACTATCAGCATATCATCTTTTAATCTAACAAAAACCTATAATAAGAGTTGTAAAACCATCTTTATCAAGATAATTAGGTAATTTTATTTTACCATTATATTGACCAGTCTTAGCAAGTTTTTAAAAGTACAAAGAACGATTTAAAACTTTCATCTACTTCTTTTAAAAATTTGTTGAGCCATATTAGAATTTAACTTCTTGTAATTCTCACTATTTTTAAGCATTTTATAGTTTTCATTATAGCTTAAATACTTTTTTTATTTTTTAAAAATAGTGTTGTCTAACATTATATATAGCTTGATTCTTTAAATTCTTAGCTATATGGCACAAATATTTTAAGTTTTTTTAAACTCTTTTTTACTAAGATGTTTTTACTTGTTGTTTTTAATGTTAAATACATATATAATCACCTCCTTTTCATCAGAGATATTATACCATATATTCTACATTTTATCCATTAAAAAGTAATGTTTTTTTATTTATTTTTAAATATTTTTTAAAGTTTTTTTAAAACCCCACAACAGTGGGAAGTGTCGTTCACATAAGTGCGCTACTACTTATGCAGTTCTCTTTAGCATATACACTCCTTAATAAATTAAGGAGATTAGCCTTGAACTTCTTGTTATCTCTAACAAGCACAGACTATATCTTATCCATAGTGTATCAACACCTTAGGCGAAACCACTTCCAATACCAATCGCTTGTATTGTACTCCCCTCACGAGGGATAGTCGTTGAACTTTCCTTTTCAGGCTTAGCTGCTGATTGTCTATTATCATAATGTTTAGGATTTAACCTTGCACCATCTAGTATATTTTTTCTGCTTTCGCCACCATCACACTTATACCATATTCTCACTTAGGTATTATGTTGTGGTTATACTAGTTTTTAAGAGTTCCCAGCAATTCAGTTTCTTTTGTTGCACGGTTTTTGCTCCGTGTCTACATACAAGTTTCCCTATATGCTTACTAAAATCTTTCGTGCAATTCATACCCCTACGAGTACATGTCTCATGACTAACTACCCTACGAGTGCTAGAATCACGAGTGTTCTTGCACTATTTAATAAATTTCTCTTGTTACATAATGAATCCTTACATTTTTGGCTTATACGATGTACATTATAACCTTTATATACTGTTGTTTCCATTTCTAATGGGATTATATCAGTAAACCCATGAAGATATAATGCAGATACATAAGAAAAAAATAGGAACTTTATACCTATTATGAAAAAAATAGTACTCATCATAATCTCCATTTGAATCTATATAAATTCCTCTATCTACACGAATTAACTCACCCTTTTTAATCATTCGTGTCAGATATATTGTAGGAATGTTAGAGTTTTTTTAAGTTCTTTAGTTGTAATAACTCCACCTCTTCTATTCAATTTTTTTCTTTTATCTTTTTTTACATAATCCATTGTTCCCTCCCTCTTTTTGTTGTAATTGTGCTTATATTATATCATTTAGTACGTACAAATACAACAATTTCTAAAAATTCTCATTTATCTTTTTCTGAACCACTCGCATAGCAAGTGGTTTATTTTACAATAAAAAGAGAATGTTATGTAACATTCTCTTTTTAAATTTTTAATAATCTGGGTTCATCATATATTGAACTATATCGTCAACAAGTTCTGCAGTTTTTTTCCATTAATATCATTTCAATGGGTTAAATTCAGTTATATCTGCTGATGTAACTGAATAGTTTTTAAATGCAAACTTCAATGATTTAAACATTTCATCAGATGACATTCCATTTCTAACTGGTACAGATACTCCAGGAGCAATTTCTGGGATCAAAGACGTTCATATCTATACTGATATGTAGGTTATCTACTTTTAGATAATCTTTAACTTCTTCTAAAAACATTATCTATTCCTTTTCTTAAAAATATCATCGTAGTAAACTATTTTTTTACTCCAGTTTTTTTCTATAATTTTTTTCTTTCTTCTACTTCAATTTCTCTCGCTCCAAAGATAACTATGTTTCTGCTATCTACTTTAGCTCCTTCATAGAAACAGTTTACAAGTTCTCTATCTCCAAGCCCTTGAATTAAAGCTAGAGGCATTCCATGGATATTTCCTGTCAATGTACTTTCAGGAGTATTCATATCTCCATGAGCACTTATCCATAAGATTCCAATTTCTTTTTCTAAAGAAACCCCTGCCACACTTCCTAATGAAATTGAGTGGTCTCCTCCAACAAGTATTGGTCTATATCCATCAATAACTGCTTCATTAACTCTCTTAGCTATCTTTTCACAAGTATGTAAAACTGTATTTTTGAATTTCAATTTCTTATCATTGAAGTCTTCTTTTTGTCTTTCAACTGTGATTAATTCCATTTCATCAAAAGTATCTGGATATGCTTGAATTAAATCATCAGGTCCAAAACTCTGTACCTGTCTTATTAACTCCAAGATTTGTTTGTACTCCAATAAGTACATTTCTTTCATCTTTTTCAGTATATAAGTAAACAGCGTCTTCTTCTTCAATTACATTTATAGTTTCAAGTTCTGGATCTTCCATACCTTGAATATGTAAATCTGCTTCTTTTAATTCTTCTATATGATCTATTATATCTTGACTGATTCTTTCTCCAGCAATGATTATTGGTATACCAGGTGGATATGCCATTATCATTTCACCAGAAATCTTTCCTACACTTTCCTTGAATGGAACTTTATTCTTTTCACTGTAGAATGCTTCTCTTGGCATCAATACTAATTCAGGTGTTTCAGGAAGTTTTTATATTATTTTTTTCTAAAGTCTTTTCCTTTTCCAAAAAAATCTCTTACTGATATCTCTTAAAGCATCAAGTAATCTATCTATACTTTCTTCTGTATCACCTATAGTAACAAGTCCCTAAAGTATTGTAGTAATCTGATAATTCCATTTTGGATATTGTAGTCATCTACAAGTAGACTTTCAAGTTCTCCACCCTTAAGTCCCTAATTCTTTAGCTGATATAGTTATTTTTTTGTTGGGTCAAAAAGCAAAGAAACCTTCTTTTTCCAACAAGTTCTTCACCAAAACAGTAAATTCCAGGGATTCTATTAGCTTCTCTTCTAAAATACTTAGCAAGTTCAATAGCCTTAGTAAGTAATTCTTGTCCTTCAGTAGCTATTTGTCTTCTTGCACAGTCAAGAGATGCCATCAATGGATAAGATGGAGATGTTGTATGAAGTAAACTTAAAAATTTGTTTTTACTTTTTTTCAACATTTACTCTATCTGAATTTACATGTATAACTGACATTTGAGTCATTGAACCTAAAATTTTATGTGTACTTTGAGTACAGATATCTGCTCCTGCATCAACAGCTGATACTGGTAATTCATCATGGAAATGTAAATGAGGTCCATGTGCTTCATCAACAATTAAAGGTATGTCATAGCTATGAACTATATCTGCTATCTTTTTTTAGGTCTGTTGCCACTCCATAATAAGTTGGATTTATTAAAAGTACAGCAGCTATATCAGGATCTTGTTTCAACATATTTTCAACTGTTTGAGGTTTTACCCCTAAAGCAATTCCTAAGTTTTCATCTATTTCAGGATTCATGTACACAGGTTCAGATCCACTTAGAATAATCCCTGCTGATACTGATTTATGTACGTTTCTTGGTACTAGTATTTTTTCTCCAGCTTTGATAACTGACATTATCATTGCTTGTATTGCTCCAGAAGTTCCATTTACTGCAAAAAAACTATGTTTTACTCCATAGGCATCTGCTAATAACTCTTGAGCTTCTTTTATACAACTTTTTGGATGATGCAATCCATCAACCATTTTAAATATTGTTACATCTATAGAAAAACGGAGCCTCTCCCATAAAGTTATAAAACTCTTTATCTACTCCTTTACCTCTTTTATGTCCAGGAACATGAAATGGAAGTATATTTCTTCTTACATATTCATCTTTTAATACTGTAAATAACGGTGTTTTATTTTTGATCTAATTTTGACATATCAACCTCCCTTGTAACTTTAATTTTTATTTTTATTTTTCGAATACGAGTTATTTTTATAATTATACTAGCTAAATGTCAATAAGAAAAAAATAAAAAAAGATAGGCTTTTTGACCTATCTTTTTTTAAATTTATTTGATAATTATTAAATAAATCCTTTATAGTCTCTCATGACTAAATGAGCATCTATTTGTTGTATAGTATCTAATGCAACACCAACAACAATGATTATTCCTGTTCCACCAAAATAAACTGGAAGTCCCATAGAAGTAAATATTACATATGGTAGTATAGAGATTACTGCTAAGAATAATCCTCCACCCCATGTAATTCTTGAAGCAACACCTTCAAGATATTCTACTGTTTCTTCTCCTGGTCTAATTCCAGGTATAGTTCCTCCACTTTGTCTTAAGTTTTCTGCAACCTTTTCAGGATCAAAAACTAAAGCTGTGTAGAAAAATGAGAAGAACATTATTACTAAAGCATACAATATCATATATACTGGGTGATTTTGCCCAAATATTATAGATAAAGTTGTTTTTAATTGTAAGTCTGAAGGAAGAGCATTTACTATTACTCCAGGAATTAACATAAACACAGATGCAAAGATTACAGGCATTACTCCTGCTGTATTAAGTCTCAATGGTATAAAAGATTTTTCTCCTATTCCACTTTTTGAGCTAAATCCTTTTCCAACATAATGGATAGGAATTTTTCTTTGCCCAAGTTGAAATAATACTATTCCAGCTATTGATACAGTAGCAAGGAAAGCTACCAATACAAATAGAGGAATTAAGAATTTATCTCCTTGCATTTTTTGAACTGTTTGTATAACACTTGAAGGAGCTCTTGATATTACATTTAAGAATATAATAAGCGAAACTCCGTTTCCTATTCCTTTGACAGAAATTTGTTCTCCTACCCACATTAAGAATACAGTTCCAGCTGTTAGTGTAGTTATTGTTCTTACAAAAAAGCTTATTCCTGGATTATAAACAAGTCCCAACAGATTGTAGCCAAAGACAAACTCCAGCTCCTTGAATAATAGCAAGTGCTATTGTCAAGTATCTTGTCCATTGAGTTATTCTATTTCTTCCAGATTCCCCTTCTTTTTGAATTTCTTCAAGTTGAGGAATAATAGATACAAGTAAACTTACAACTATTGACGCATTAATGTAAGGGATAATCCCTAATGAGAATATAGATATCCTTGTGAAGGCTCCTCCAGAAAACATATTTATATAACTAAGTACGTCACTTTTAGAAGCCATCGAAGCAAGTCTATCCACATCTACACCAGGAGCAGGAATTAAAGTTCCTACTCTGGCAACCAAGAACATTAATAATGTGAAAATAATTCTTTCTCTAAGTTCAGGAATTTTTACTATACTACTTAATCTAGAGCTAAATTTCTCCATTAAAGTCATATATACACCTACCTCAGATTAATATTATTTATTACTTTCTGCTCTTTCAAAACCTTTAACTTCAACTATTTCAACTGTTCCACCTTTTTGCTTCAATAGCAGCTTGAGCTGATTTAGATATTTTATGTACTTTAACAGTTAATTTTTTTGTTAAGTTCTCCATTTCCTAAAAACTTTGATTCCGTCTCTTACTTTTTTTGATTAAGAATTTATTGAATAAAGTTTCTAAAGTTACTTCTTCTCCATCTTCAAAGTTATCATTTAATAAACTTAAAGATATAACTGTATATTCTTTTTTTGAATATAGCGTTTGAGAATCCTCTTTTTGGAACTCTTCTATAGATAGGCATTTGTCCACCTTCAAAGTAAGGTTTTACTCCTCCACCTGCTCTTGAATTTTGACCATTGCTACCTTTTTCCAGCTGTTTTTCCCCAACCAGATGAGTTTCCTCTTCCTATTCTTTTTTCTGTTCTTTTTTTAGGAACTGAAGGTGTTAATTCATTTAGTTTCACTATGCTTGCACCTCCTCAATTTTTTTAACAAATAAGAAATTTGAGCTAATTTCCCTTTTTAATTCAGGTGTTTCATTATGTTCTACAACATCATGCATCTTCTTAAGCCCTAGTGACTTTGCAGTCGCTATGTGATTAGGCTTTCTTCCGATTATGCTTTTTACAAGCTCTATTCTAAGTCTTGCCATTTCATCTTCCTCCTAGCTTAAGATATCCTTAACTTCTAATCCTCTTAAAGCTGCTATTTCTTGAGCAGTTCTAAGTAATTTTAATGCTTCCACAGTAGCTCTTGCTACATTATGTTTTATTTCTTGACCCTTTAATTTTTAGTTAAAAATGTCATGAACCCCAACTAATTCTAATATTTCTCTTGAAGCAGAACCAGCTATTACTCCAGTCCCTTCATATGCTGGTGCCATCCATAAAGTAGTTGCTCCCCATCTTCCTGTAATTTCATGAGGTATTGTATTATTCTTTTAAAGATATCTTTACGATATTCTTTTTTTGCAGCTGCAATAGCTTTTCTTATAGCATCAGGAACTCCGTTTGCTTTTTCCTAGTCCTAATCCTATTTTTACCTTCTCCATCTCCAACAGCAGCTAATACTGAGAAAGATATTGTTCTTCCTCCTTTAGTTGTCTTAGAAACTCTAGATATCTTCAATAATTTTTTTCTTGATATTGATTATCTTCTCTGTTCAACAAGTGAAATCCTCCTCTCTAGAAATTAGAAGCTTAATCCAGCTTCTCTAGCCGCTTCTGCAAGAGCCGCTACTCTTCCTGTATATTTATATCCTGATCTATCGAAAAACGATAGCATTTATTCCTTTTTCTTTAGCTCTTTCAGCTATTGCTTTTACCAATGGCTTTTTGCCGCTTCAACGTTTCCACCATTAGCAATACTTCCTTTTTAATGCTTTATCTATTGTAGATGCAGATACTAGAGTAACTCCATTTACATCATCTATTAATTGAGCAAAAAAATGTTAGTATTTGATCTAAAAAAACTGAAAGTCTAGGTCTTTCTGGAGTTCCAGAAATCTTATTTCTTATTGACATTTGCTTTTTTTGTCTTGACGCTTTTTCTATCAACTTTCTTAAACAACTGTCTTACCTCCTTTTTTTAAGCTATTTTTAAGACTTTTTTTACCTTCTTTTCTTCTAATATGTTCATCAGCATATTTAACCCCTTTACCTTTATATGGTTCAGGTGGTCTCTTAGCTCTTATATTAGCTGCAACTTGACCTACTAATTCTTTTTCGATTCCATCTATATGAATAGTAGTATTCTTTTCAACAGTAAAAGTAATTCCAGGTATTTCATCTATGATTACTGGATGAGAAAATCCTAAAGATATTTCTAATCCTTTTCCTTTAGCTGCTGCTCTATATCCTACCCCTACTAAAGTAAGAGTTTTTCTGTATCCTTCAGAAACTCCTTTAACCATGTTGTTGATTAAAGCTCTAGTAGTTCCGTGTATTGATCTTATGAATGGTTCATCATTAGGTCTTTCAAATGTAATGTGACCATCTTCTAATTTTATAGTTATATTTTTATTAAATTCTTTAGTTAATGTACCCTTTGGTCCTTTTTACAGTAACAACATTGTCTTTTTACTGAAAAATCAACTCCAGAAGGCACAGCTATAGGTTTTTTTACCTACTCTTGACATTAATGTACACCTCCTAAGTTTTTTTATTACCATACAAATGCAAGGACTTCTCCACCAACTTTTTCAGCTCTAGCAACTTTATCTGTAATAACCCCTTTTTGAAGTTGAAACTATTGCTATTCCAAGTCCAGATAGAACTCTTGGCATATCTTCCACTGAAGAGTAAACTCTTCTTCCAGGTTTAGATATTCTCTTTAATCCTTTTTATAACTCTTTCTTTTTCCTGCATATTTTTAAATAAACTCTTATACTTTTTTTCTTATTTTTCTTCATCAGTAACAATTTTTGAAATTAGAAATATATCCTTGCTCTTTTTAAGATTTCAGCTATTCTTTCTTTCATCTTTGAGTGAGGTATATCTACTTTTTTTCATGCATAACTGCATTAGCATTTCTTACTCTTGTTAACATATCAGCAATTGGATCTGTTAAATACATCTATTTAAATCCTCCTTCCTTTGATTAATTACCAAGATGATTTTTTTACACCAGGTATAAGTCCAGCACCTGCAAGTTGTCTAAACTTAACTCTTGATATTCCGAATTCTCTCATAAATCCTCTTGGTCTACCATCTAATTGACATCTATTTCTTTTTTTCTAACAACTGAAGAATCTTTTTGGTAATTTGTTTAATTCAAACATAGCTTCCATATCTCCAGCAGCGATTCTTTTCTTTAATTCAGCTCTTTTTTTCAGCATATTTGTCAACAAGTTTTTGCTCTTTTTAACATCTCTTGCGATCATTGACTTTTTCGCCATCTACTTTAACCTCCCTACAATTACTTCTTGAAAGGCATTCCAAAAGCCTTTAGTAATGCTCTTCCTTCTTCATCTGTTTTTTTGCAGAAGAAACCATAGTGATAGACATTCCTAAAAGTTTTTTTCAACTTTATCAAAAATCTATTTCAGGAAATACTAATTGGTCTCTCAATCCTACTGAATAATTTCCTCTTCCATCAAATGAGTTGCTTGGAACTCCTTCGAAGTCTCTAACTCTTGGAAGAACTACGTTTACTAATCTATCTAAGAAATCATACATTCTTTCTTTTCTTAAAAGTAACTTTTTGCACCAATAGGCATTCCTTCTCTTAATTTGAAACCAGCTTCAGATTTTTTTAGCTTTTTCTCAATAATGGTTTTTTTGTCCAGTGATTAAAGTTAAAGTCTGCCATAGCAGCATCTATTAATTTAGAGTTTTTGAGTAGCTTCTCCAACTCCCATATTAACTATGATCTTTTTCTAGTTTAGGACAATCCATGATATTTTTTTAATTTCTAATTCTTTTCATTAATTTAGGAACCACTACTTCATTATAGAATTTGTGGTATCTTGAAACATATTTATCCACTTATGCTTTTCCTCCTTTCTTATATTATTTCTCCAGATTTTTTTGAAACTCTTACTTTTTTTCCATCTCTAACTTCATATCCAACTCTTGTTGGTTGTTTAGTCTTTTTCATCAAACAGCATAACTTTTTGATGAGAAGATTGCAGCTTCTTTTTGTACAACTCCACCTTGTGGGTTCACTTGAGATGGCTTTAAATGTTTTGTTACTATATTTATACCTTCTACGATTATTTTTTTCCTTTTTTTAGGGAAAAACTCTTAGAACTTTACCTGTTTTCTTTTTTTATCTTTTCCAGATATTACATAAACTATATCTCCAGTTTTTACATGTAATGATTCAGGAACAAATTTAATTTTAGGTCTAGCCATGTTTTCTTATAAGCCTCCTCTCTCATTATATAACTTCTATTGCTAGAGATAAGATTTTTCATAAAGTTTTTTTCGCTCTTAATTCTCTTGCAACTGGTCCGAATATTCTTGTTGCTTTTGGTTCGTTGTTATTGTTTAATTACAACTCCAGCATTATCATCGAATTTTTATGTATGAACCATCGTCTCTTCTAGTTTCTTTTTCTTGTTCTTACTATAACAGCCTTTACGACATCTCCCTTTTTTAACGTTACCACCAGGGATAGCTTCTTTAACTGATGCCACAACAATGTCACCAATTCTTCCAAATCTCTTTTTAGATCCTCCTAAAACTCTTATTACCATAAGTTTTTTTAGCCCCTGAGTTATCAGCAACATTAAGGATAGTTTGTTGTTGTACCATTAAAATATCCTCCTCTCACTAAATGTGATTATCTTGCCTTTTCTATGATTTCTACTAGTCTCCAATTTTTTTATCCTTAGATAAACGTCTAGTTTCCATTATTCTTACTTTATCTCCTACTTGAGCTACATTTTTCTTCATCATGAGCTTTAAATTTAGTAGTTCTTTTTACTCTTTTCTTGTATATAGGATGAAGTATCATTGTTTCTATAGCAACAACTATCGTTTTTTTCCATTTTGTCAGAAACAACTATTCCTTCTCTTACTTTTCTTTCGTTTCTCAAGATTAACCTCCTCTTTATATATTAAAGAAATTATTATCTTTCATTTAAGATAGTGTTGATTCTTGCAATTTCTCTTCTAACTTCTCTTATTTTTAGCTGTATTAGTTAGTTGACCTAATGAAAGTTGGAACTTCAAGTTGAATAATTCTTCTTTTAGCTCTTTACACTTAACAACTAGGTCTTCACTAGTCATTTCTCTTATTTCTTTAGCTCTCATTAGTTTTTCACCACCATTTTCATTTTCTTCTCTCTTAACAACTTTACATCTGATTGGTAATTTCATAGCTGCTTTTTCTTAAAGCTGCTTTTAGCTTTTTCTTCAGTTACTCCTGAAACTTCGAAATAATATTCTTCCAGGTCTTACTACTGATACCCAACCTTCAACGTTTCCTTTACCTTTACCCATTCTCACTCCAGCAGGTCTTGCTGTGATTGGTTTGTCAGGGAATATTCTTATATATGTTTTTCCCTTCTCTTTTAAATGTTCTGTTGATAGCAACCCGACAAGATTCTATTTGTCTGTTTGTTATCCAAGATGGTTCAAGAGCTTGTAATCCAAAAATCTCCAAAAAGCAACAAAGTTACCTTTTATGAGCTGCCCCTTTCATTCTACCTCTGAACATTTTTTTCTGTGTTTTTGTTCTCTTTGGCATCAACATAATTAAGCTTCCCTCCTTCTTTCTTACTAGGAAGAACTTCACCATGGAATATCCATACTTTTAATTCCTAAAGCTCCGTAAGTTGTGTGAGCTGTTGCTACTGCATAATCTATGTCTGCTCTTAATGTATGTAAAGGAACTTTTTCCTTCAACTGCCCATTCAGATCTAGCAATTTCAGCACCATTTAATCTTCCTGAAATCATTACTTTTATACCTTTAACTTCTGGAGATTTCATAGATCTTGATATAGCTTGAGTCATAGCTTTTTTGTAAGCTATTCTCTTTTCAATTTGAGCAGCTATCGATTCTGCAACTAATACAGCATCTCCATTTAAGTCTTTTATTTCTTGTACTTTAACAGTTACTTTTTTAGCTGTTAATTTTTCAAGTTTTGCTCTAAGTGCATCTATTTCAGCACCTTTTTCTTCCAATTATTAATCCTGCTTTTCCAGTATGTATATGTACAACTACTTGTGAAGGAGATGTTCTTTCGATTCTTACCTTAGAAATCCCTGTATGGAAGTAGTTTTTCTTTATAAATTCTTTTATTTGCACATCTTCATGGAAGTATTTTACATACTCTTTTTTATCTGCATACCAATTAGAATCCCAAGCTCTTGTAATTCCAAGTCTTAGTCCTCTAGGGTCTACTTTTTGTCCCACAGTTTTACCTCCTTAATCTTATTTTTCAGATACTGCCACTGTTATATGAGCAGTTGGTTTTCTGATTATATCAGCTCTTCCCATTGCTCTTGGCATAACTCTTTTTAAAACTGGTCCTTGATTTATCATTATAGTTGACACTACTAATTTTTCTTCATCCATTTTGAAGTTATTTGTTGCATTTGCTACTGCTGACATCAAAGTTTTTCTTTATAATTCTAGCAGCTTTTTTTATTTGTAAATTCTAGAATATCTATCGCATCTAGTGCTGATTTACCTCTCACTAAGTCAGCTACTAATCTAGCTTTTCTAGGAGATAGTCTTACGAATCTAGTTATTGCTTTAGCTTCCACTAGTCCATCCTCCTTCTTTTAATGAATTTTATTTTTTCTTCTTATCTACACCATGTCCATGATATGTTCTAGTTGGTGCAAATTCTCCTAATTTATGTCCCTACCATTTGTTCAGTTACGTGAACTGGGATATGTTTTTTTCCGTTATATACTCCAAAAGTTAATCCTATAAAATTTGGGAATATTGTAGATCTTCTTGACCAAGTTTTGATAACAGCTTTGTTGTTGTTAGAAGCAACTGCTTCTTCAACTTTAGCCATTAAATGATGGTCACAAAAAGGTCCTTTTTTTAATGATCTTGCCATTACTGATTAGCCTCCTCTCGCAAATTATTTTTCGTTTCTTCTTCTTACGATAAATTTGTCAGAAGTCTTTCTTCCTCTTGTTTTTAATACCAAGTGCTGGTTTTCCCCAAGGTGTTAAAGGTGATTTTCTTCCAACTGAGTTCTTTCCTTCTCCTCCACCATGTGGGTGATCTACTGGGTTCATTACAGCTCCTCTTACGTGAGGTCTTTTTCCCATGTGTCTAGCTCTTCCAGCTTTACCGATACTTACTAAGTTGTGTTCTGAATTTCCAACTTCTCCAACAGTTGCCATACATTCACCATGTATTAATCTTAATTCTCCTGAAGGTAATTCAACGTGGCAGTAAGTTCCTTCTTTAGCTACAAGTCTTGCAGCAGTTCCAGCAGATCTTACTAATTGTCCACCTTTTACCTTTTTTTGAAGTTCTATGTTGTGAATTTGAACCCCAACTGGCATATCTTTTTAATTTAAGTGCATTTCCAGGTTTGATATCAGCTTTGCTTCCAGCAGAAACTATATCTCCTTTTTTAAGCCCTTTAGGAGCTAGTATATATCTTTTTTCTCCATCAACATAGAATAATAAAGCGATATTTGCTGATCTGTTAGGATCATATTCTATTGTTGCAACTCTTGCAGGAACATCTAATTTATTTCTTTTTGAAATCTATAATTCTGTATAATCTTTTTGTGTCCTTTTTTTGTCTGTCTCTACAAGTTCTGTGACCATAATTATCTCTACCATACGCTGATTTTTAGAGGTACAGTTAAAGATTTTTTTCAGGTCTTACTTTATCTAATTCATCATTTACTATTCTAGACATATGTCTAGTACCATTAGTAATTGGTTTCATTTTTTCTAATAGCCATTTTTTTATTTTTCCTCCATTGACCTATATATATCTTTAAGCTTCTTATACTTCTTTGAAGTAAGTTATTGTGTTTTTCTTTAGCTAATTTAACAATTGCTTTTTTTCTTAGCTTGAGTCTTATAAAGTCTCATACCATGTCTTTTTAGTAATTGGTTTTTTTGTTTATTGTAGCTACATCTTCAACTTTTTACATTGAATATAGTTTCTATAGCTTTTTTTATTTCTATTTTTATTAGCTTTTTGGATGTACTTCAAAAAGTATACTTATTGTATTCTTTTTCTTAAAAGTTCTGTTTTTTTCTGTAACAACAGGCTTTTTTTGATTATATCATAAACATTCATTATCCTAGTACCTCCTCTACAACAGCTAATGCTTCTTTAGTAAGAATTACTTTTTCTTGTTTTAGTAACCAGTAAACACCAATTTCATTTGGTTGTAAAATTACTGCGTTTTCTAAGTTTCTTGCTGACAAGTATAAATTGTAATCTTTTATTAAATCTCCTACTACAAATAGTTGTTTTTTTGTTTTGCATCAACTTTATTTACTAGATTTACTATCACTTTTGTTTTAGGTGTGTCTATTCCTTCATAGTCTAACACTAATACATTTCCAGCTGCTACCTTTGCAGATAAAGCTGATCTTAATGCTAGATTTCTAACTTTTTTATTAACTTTCTTTTCATATGATCTTGGATGAGGACCAAATGTAACTCCTCCACCTACCATATGAGGTGCTCTTATTGAACCTTGTCTTGCTCTACCAGTACCTTTTTGTTTGAAAGGTTTTCTTCCTCCACCTCTAACCATTGCTCTAGTCTTAGTAGAAGCTGTACCTTGTCTAGCAGCTGCTAATTCAGCAGTAAGTACTTCATGAAGAACTACTTTATTAGGTTCAATCCCAAACACAGTGTCTTTAACTTCAAGAGTACCAGTTTGATCTCCTGCTAAGTTATATACGTTTAAAACTGCCATTGCTTTCCTCCTCTTTCTACTATCCTATTACTTTCTTCACAGCTGGTTTAATTACTAAATAACTGTTTTTAGCTCCAGGAACTGCTCCTTTTATTAAAAGTAAGTTGTGTTCAACATCAACTTTAACTACTTTTAAGTTTTGAACTGTTACTGTTGCGTTTCCATGTTGTCCTGCCATTCTTTTTTTACCTTTTTAGAACTTTACCAGGCCAACTTGACATCCCTATTGATCCACCAAGTCTGTGGTTTCTTGAAACCCCGTGTGAAGCTCTATTTCCACCAAATCCGTGTCTTTTCATAACACCAGATGTTCCTTTACCTTTTGAAGTTCCTGTGATATCTACATATCCAACTTCTGCTAGAACATCAACTTTGATTTCTTGTCCTAATTCATATCCTTCAACTGTTTCAACAGCTAATTCTCTAACGAATCTTTGAGGTTTTAACCCCAGCTTTGTTGAATATTCCCATTAAAGGTTTTTGTAGTGTTTTTTTCTTTCTTTTTCATCAAATCCTAATTGTAGTGCTACATATCCATCTTTTTTCTTCAGTTTTTCTTTTTGAAGAACAAAGTTAGGACCAGCTTCTACAACTGTTACTGGAACGAATTTTTCCATCTTCAAAAAAATTTGAGTCATTCCAATTTTTCTTTTCCTAAAATTCCAGACATTTTTAACCTCCATCAAATAATATATTGGTTGATACAACCTACCCTTGTGGTTCTATTTTTTACCGCAAGAATAAAATCAACTTGTACTATTCTGTAAGTATGATGCTCACGCATCATCTCCCATAAATAAATACCAAGAATAGAATTAAACTTGTTTAATTTCTATTCCTACACCAGCTGGTAAGTGAACTGATGTTAACGAACTAATAGCCTTATCTGTAGAATTTACTAATTCTATCATTCTTCTGTGCACTCTCATTTCGAATTGCTCTCTTGAATCTTTATTAACATGCACTGATCTTAAAACTGTATACTTTCTGATTTTTGTAGGTAAAGGCATAGGCCCTGCTACAGTTGCTCCACTTTTCTTTGCAGCCTCAGCTATTCTTTTTGCTGATTCATCAAGTAAAGTATAATCGTATGCTTTTAAATAGATTCTTAATTTGTTAGAAGCCATTTATATATTGCACCTCCTTTAAATTAACTACATAAGATAATTCTTATGCACTCTAAAGAGTATATCACAACTTTTTTTAAAAAAATCAAAGATTTTTTATTTTTTTAATTATTTTTCATATAAACTTATTTTTTTCCTTCTAATAGCAAAAATTCTTGCCCTTTTTAGGATAACTTTTTAGATTGGAAACTTTTTTTATTTTTAGAATAGAGAAATATATAATTTTTTCTTAAAAATAATTTTTTTATTTTTAAATTAAAAATTTAATTCATAAATAATGATATCCCTTTTTAATATCATGAATGAATAAACTATCATTCTGCATAAAAAGTCAAATTCTTTTATAATCTTTTGTACCAGTATAATTTAAACCTTCTAAAATAAACATTGTTATAAATAACAATATAACTACATCAAAATTTTGTATACAATATCTTATATCAAGAGAAAAATATTCTAAGTAATCCAAATTTAAAAAGCAACAAAGATATTCCTATTAATGCTATTAATTTAGCAATTATTGAGCATATCAAATTAGCAGTTATTAGGCATATCAAAATTCTAAATTTAAAGAGTATATCTATAAAAATAAAAAAACTCCTATGACAAGTAAGAAGATACTCACTTCTTTTTGTAAAATTTAAAATATATAATAAATTATAAGATTTATAATTATCAAATAAAAGTCCTTTTTCTCTTAATAAAATTAATTGTCCCTGCTAACGATATTAAATAAATTAATAATGTATATCTCAAAAATGTATACTTATTTACATATTTTTTTCAATTTCATTAATCATGTTTTTCCTCCCTTTTTTCAATATATTTTATTCTACTTCATTTAAATTTTTATATTTCAAAGACTATTTTTTTAAAAATTAATATTTGAACTTTTATAAATATATATTATTTCTCTATTCAGTTTATTTTTCTATTATACCTTCATACCTTTCTTTATAAATTTTTTCATCTTTGTCATAAACATCCTATTCTGAAAAAAACTATTATCATAATTATATCCTTTTATGAACACTTTTTTTATATGCACTTCCAGTTTCAAATAAAAAAATCACATAGTTCTGTATCAATTGAATAGCTATCAATTAATGGAAGTAATGCTAAATTTTTATTTCTCTATTAGAACTCAATAAAAAAATACATTTCTTTTTATTATATCCTTAAAACACAAGATGCCTCTATTAACTTTTTTATATGCTCTTTCTCAGGTTTTAGAAAATATTTTTTTCTTTAGTTCCACTTTCAATTATCTCACCATCTTTTTATATAAATAGATATATAAATATAAAAGTCAGTTGTAATTTTAAATAAATCTCAACTGACTTTTTGTATATATTAGATAGGCAATTTATGAATAATTATAGAGAAAATAACCATGCATAGAGTTGCAAGTGGTTGTGTAGCTCCATAAGATATTGCTGGTTCATCAGAATCTAGTGCATCTATAGCTGCTCCTAAACCTGGTGCTGATGTCATTCCACCTGTTATAGCTCCTGATAATAGAGTCCAGTTTACATGGAAAAACATAGTGTCCTAACAAGAATCCAAATAGAACAGATAAAAATTGCTACAAGTGCTGAAACAACTGCTATCATAATTCCATCTCCAGTAACAGCTTCAACAACACGGAAACCATAGTTTAATCCTGTTCCTGCTAAGAAAATTGATAGGAAATATGTTCTCATTTTTCCTAAAACAACAGAATCCATACGGAAGTTGATAGGTCCAATTTTTTTCCAATAGATCCTAAAAATCAATGCAACTATGATTGCTCCACCAATACTTCCTAATGAAAAATGTTCCTAGAGGTCCCATTGCAATTTTAATACTTCCTAAAAAATATCCTAAGAATGCTGCTATTGAGAAACCTACGAAGTCCATTTTAACTTCTGGGATAGTATTTTTTTCTGAATCTTTAACATTGCTTAAATCTATTTTTCTTTTGAGCAAAAGTATTTTTCTTTTTCTTTTTCAACATCAAATCTAAACATTCTTGGAATGAAATTAATACCTAAAATTAAGAATAATACTCCAAATGGATATCCAATTGAGTGTCCTACTCCAACCCCAGCTTTTGCTTCAGTTACATATATTTCAGTATCTTCTGCTGATAGACTTGTTGTGTTTTCAACTGTCATCTTTTCTGGAATTGCTTCATTTTTTAATTTTGCATCTCTTTCTTTTGCATTATTAATTATAGCTAATATCTTTACTTTTGTTCCTTCATCTAGATTTTCAAAATTAGCTGCTGAATGTTTTGATTCAGATTCTGAAGATTCAGTTGCTGCTGCAAGTCCTGCTGAACTTGTCAAAGCTCCTGTGTAAGTTCCTGTTATTTGGTAAGGACTCATGTTCTTTAATGCTTTTGAGAAACCATAAGATGCTACTGCACCAACAAATGGAATAAATATAGCTAAGATTACAAATTGTTTTCCAAACTTAGTAATAGCATACTTCATATCTTTAGCTGCTAAAAGCCCTGTTCCAACTATGAAAATAAGTAGTGATAAATTCATTATAGAACTATCTATAATATTTCCCTTTAATACATTTTTGAGCTTTTGAAAAGAATTTACTATCTTCTGGAATTGTTACAGCATATTTTGTTAGAAAAATATCCTACAAATAAACCCAATAAACAGAGTTCCTGTAATACCAAAATTAAATTTCTTAAACTTTATGTCTCCAAATAGGTTTCCTAAAGTCATAGTAAAAAAATAATAGAACCAATGAGTTAAAAATAAAACCCGACCAAATCAAAAGTGCATAAAAATTCCCTCCTCTACTAAAAAAATTTAAAATTTGTTATATATTATCATATTTTTTTCAATGATTTTTAAAGCTTTTTTTATTTCATACTATTAATAGATAAACAAATTTTTTTATTCTACTATATTGAAAAATATTTGTTATAAAAATCTAACAATTTTTTTATTATTATTAAAATTAAGAAAAAGATAAAAAAATTATATTTTTTTATAAAAAAATTTTTTTTTCTATTATAAAAAAAACTGATTGAAGTTTTCACTCCAATCAGCTTTTATAATTTTCAGTTTTTTAAAAATTAGAATATAACTCTTAGTCCTAAGCCACCTCTAACATTTCTACCTTTTGTATCATAACCTATGTTTCCAGTTACTCCAATTCTTTGGTTATCTACACCAACATTAAGATCTGTTTTAACATTTCCTCTTCTGTCTTCTTTTTCACCTCTGATATTGAACCAATCGGCAGATGTTCCTGCAACTCTTGCTTTATTCTTTCCATTTGCAACTCTTCCTAACTCATTTTCATAAGCTACTGCTAGGGCTGCTCTCAATGTTTTATTTCCTAAGTGAAGTTTATATGCTAATTCTGTTCCTACTTCTGGTTTTATAGATAAGTAGTCATTTGATTTAACTTCTAATTTCATTTCACCAGATTTTTCTTTTATCTTAGACATTCTTCCATATTCAACTCTCAATGCTCCATAAGGTCTTACTGAAAGTCCTTCACTCAATCTAAATTCTTTTCCTACTTCATTTTTAACTCCTATTCCATAAGTATAGTATTTAGATTTTTGCTTGGAATATTTCATCAACAACTAAGAATCTTTCTGTTTAGTTTGTTGTGTCCTACAAAAATATCTCCTGATATTGTCCAATTTAAGCTATTGTTATCATCAAATGGTACTGATCTAAATAATCCAACCTTAGCTTGTAATTGTTCTTCTTTTGATTTTCCAATATCTTCAAATTTGAAAGTATTATGAACTATACCTGTGTACCAACCTGTAGATTCTCCTAACTTAACTGTTTCATCTTTCATGAACATAAGCTACTCCATAAGCATTGTTCTTATAGTCTATTATACCAGCTGTATCAGTTTTATATTCACCTTTCATTCCAAAAAGTTTTTTTACCTTATTAGAATCTTTTTGAAGGGTTAGACCAAGAATTTCTTAAAGTAAGAGAATTCTTTATCTAATATTCTTCCTGTTGCTTGTATTCTTTTGTTGAACATTAGCATATTGGTGTCCCATCATTTCATCATAAGCTTGAGTTAATAATACATCTTCATTTTTACCTATTCCATTTAATTTATTAAATAGTCTCTTTTCTGCTGAATCAAGAGCATTCATATCATATCTTTGTTCTAATCCATCAGCAAAATTATATGCATTATCTTCTGGTCTTACAAAAGATGTATAAGCTAATTTAGACATTGCCATTCCTACGATTTGTCCATAGTTATCTAAGATTGGTGTAGCCATCCAAGTTAATGAACCAGCCATAGTTGTTATTTTAAAGTTTCTTCCTTGGATTTGATCTAAGAAAGGTTTAATAACATCTCCACTTACTATCCATTCTTTCTTATTAGTCATTTCTGAGAATTCAGTACCAATTATTAATTGGCTATTTACTGGTGGGGCAACTCCATCAAAAGTAACAGGTCTTGTTCTTCCCAATGTATCTATATAGAATCCTATATCAGACATTGCTAGATTTGGTTCATTACCAATTAACTTATTAATTTTTTCTACTTCACTATCTGATACTGGTACTCCATTTCTTAAGAATGTAGCTTGACCATTTTTTACAGTGATAGTAATTCCTTGGTAATCTTTACTTGTTCCACTAGCTTGAGTTATTTCATTTCCAGAAGGATCTGTGCTAATCAAAGAGTTAATTTGTCTTTCTAACTCAGCAATTTCTGCAGCACTAACATCTTTCCAGCTAATTGCAGAACCACCCTTACCTCTTACTCTGATTTCTCCATAGTTCTTGATAATGGCATTTCTTACTAAGTTTCCAGCAGCATCTCTTTTACCTCTGATAACAACTCCTGTACTGTTGTCAGCATCGATTAAGATTTTTCCTGTTGCTTCATTTATAAGAGTTGAACCATTCATTACTGCAACTCCAGTAATTCCTGATACATTCTCATTTATTTTTCCATTTCTTCCAGCATAAGAATCTGTTGTTGTGATAAGCCCACTATTTTTGAAAGTTGCTCCTTCATCAACATAGACTCCTGTTAAACTTTGAATTTTATTAGTTGCTGTAGCTTGGCTTCCATCTAATAAGATTCTACCTGTATTTTCTACAATTGTTCCAGCTCCTGCACCATACATACCAATAGATTTATTAGTAGATATTCTGATATCTCCTTCGTTTATTATATGTCCACCATTATCAGCAGCCATACCTATACCATAAACAATCTTATTAGCATCAGAATATACTTTTCCTGTTGCTGGATCTATATCATCAGTAGATCCTACAACAATGCTTCCTCTATTTGTTGCTTTTCCATTAGGTGCATAAACTCCTATGTTTCCTTTTTCCTGTTGAGAAGTCTATTATTCCATTATTTACAAATTCTCCACCATCTTTAACATAGAAACCTATTAAATGATCTGAGTTATTAGAATTAATATTTCTATTATTAGTGATGTTAGCTTTTCCTTTAGAATATAGGAATACACTGTCATTTCCTAAACTTACAGTTCCTGCATTTGTATTAGTATAAACATTTGTTTTATTTGGATCAGTATTATTTAATATGAATCCATAAGATTTTTTTCTCCAACTGTAATTTTTGAAGCTTGATCAACAACTGTTGCTCCATTTACTGCATAAACTCCAGTAGGTTCTGTATCTTTTGCTGTTGCCACATGTTTATCTATATCTAATTCACCTTTTACAACAACTGTTCCATCTTCTTTATAGATTCCTATACCTTGGTCTTTAACATGTATCTTTCCACCATTCATTTCAACACTTGAAGGAGTTTTTTTGAATAGATACCTATTGATTTTTTTCTCCAACTTCTATTGTTCCTGTTGTATGTTTTATATTAGAAGTTCCTTCAGCTGTATAGATACCAATAGTTGGTTCTAGTGAATTTGCTGAGTCAGCTATATTTATGTTAGCTTTATTTTTCAAAAAGTTTGTCCACCTCTTAAGAATACTCCTAATGTCTTCTTACCAGATAATGTTAATTCGCCATTGTTAACAACATTCTTAGTAGCATCTGCATTAGAATAAATTCCAACTGATTCTTTTCCACTTAAAGAAATCTTTACTATTATTTGTAAAATTAGCATTTTTTTGCTACAATTCCTCTAGCATTATCCTTTGTTCCTGATATTGATTCAGCAGTAGAAACAAAGTTAGGGCTTGTATTTTCTAAATAAAGTCCAGTAGATCCTTGTCCTAGTTTAATTGTTCTTACACCAGTTAAGTGAGAGTTTCCACTGATATATGCTCCAGTATATCCATCTGCAACATCTATATCAACCTTAGTTCCTGCACCATCTAATTGAGCAGTACTATCTTTTTAAATATAGCATAGTATTTTGTGTTGCACCTAGATTTCCTAATTTAGAAATGAAAATAGAATTTTCTAAATATGCTAATACTCCTTTATTTGAGAAATCCACACTACCATTTGCATTGATAGTTGAATTTTTTTACCATAGTAAGCTATTCCATCATTTCCAACTCTTATTGCTGAAGTATTAGTTAGGTTTGTATTTTTCAGCATATACTGCAACTGCTGGATAGTTTTTCAGTCTTACTAGCTACTATTTTTATCTCCTACTGTTATATCTCCTGTATTTGTTACAGTATTTCTAACTGTATTAGATTGACCTTTTACTATATATTCCAACCGCTCCATCTCCTAATGTCATCTTAGTAGCTGTTGTCATTGTTAAAAACTTTATTATTATCATTGTCAGCATCTTGACCATTTACAGCATAGATACCTACGTTTCTTTTTAGCTCCAGTTGTAGAAGTGATTTCTCCACCTGTATTGTTAATTTTTTCTGCATTTATCAAATACATTCCTGTTGATTGATCTCCTAAAGCTAATCTTAGAATTTCCTGTTGTTTCAATTTCTAACTTATTAGGATTTCCTGTTGCTCCATCATATTTTCTAGTATTTTTATCATAGAAACCATAGATGGCTATTGAATTTTTACCAACTTTGATAGTACCATCATTCTTAGCTCTTGCAGAATTTACATAAATTGCTGTTGATCTCTCTGCAGCAGAGAAGTCAATAGTACCTTTATTTACAGCTTCAAAATCTGCTTCATCCCAAGAAGTAAGAGGTGCTGGTGCAGTTGGATTTTTAACTCCTTCTGCCATAAGTCCTATATTTTCTTTAGCAGTATAAGAACCATCACTTACAGAAGTGACTGTTGCACCAGTTCCTACTGAAGTTTCTCCATTTATAACATGTGTTAGAACCATTCTAGGATTTAATGATTTACTACTTGTTACATGAACTTTTCCTTCTACTAGACGAACTTCTTCAGCTTGGTTTCCATTATTTTTAAAAGTCCATCCTCCTGTTTTTACGTCAGATCCTTTTAGTCCATAAACTCCTACTCCTGTAACATCTTTTTCCTATTAATTCTATTGTTGCACTCTTTGCATCAAATTTTTGTACCTTCAGAAGCTATAACTGCAACTCCTCCTGTTCCTTTTAATTTAATTGTATTTGATCCAAGAGTAACTGTTCCTGTAGCTGTTCCTGTTCCATCTTTTTTAGTTATGTAGATACCTGTTCCTGATTTAGTTCCATCTCCTACTTCCATGTTTCCAGTATATGTAATGTCACTATTTTTATCAGCATAGATTCCTACTCCATCAGCTCCAACTTTAATTGGAGTTGTTATACTATAGCTTCCTCCTGTTCCTTGAGCCTTAGCGTAAACTCCTATTGCATAATTTGTTCCAACACTATTTCCAACTGTAATTCCTTTTGTGTAGTCTTTTATTTCTGTATTTCCATTTAAGTATAGACCTATTATTCCATTTCCAGCATCATTACCAGTTGTGAAATCTAATGTTGGTGTATTTTTATCTATTTCAGCTGTACCTACTGTCGCATCTCCTTGTAGATATACTCCTACTCCATATCCACTAATTTTTCCAATATTAGCTCCAGCTAAAGCACTTCCTGCACCATTTACATAATAAGCAACTCTATTTTGATTTACTGTTCCCAAATTAATTGTAGCACTAGCTGTATCTGATACTTTACCTCCTTTTGAGATATATACAGCAGAAGATCCATCACTATCCTTTGAATTCTTTAGATTTATTGCTCCTACTTTAGAAACTGTTGCTTTAGGTGCATAAATTCCAGCTGAACTTTTATTATTAATATCGATAGTTCCTATATTTTGTAAGTCAACATCTCCTACATTTGTGGCATCATTTTTTTGCATACATTCCTACTGATTTCTTTGTATTTACATCAATAGTTCCTGTATTTTTGTACACTAGATTTTTTTACCAGTTTCTGATTGTGCAAACATTCCTATTAATGATTCATTAGCTGATGTTCCATCTTCTTTTTCCTAAAATAATTTTTTTCCAGCATTTTTGAGCTGTATGCCCAGCTCCATTATTTTTGAGCAAATATTCCAACTGTTTCTTTATTATTTAATAGAATTTTTTTCCATTAGGAGCAGTGTTTTCTCCTTTTCCTGTATCAGATACAAAAATTCCTACTCCATTTTCGGCAAGTACTTCTATTTCTTTATTATTTTTTTAACATCTCCAGAATCTTTTGCATACATTCCTATTGATTTTTTTAGCTGTTGATGTAATAGCAATTTTAGCATTATTTGTAGCAGTAGAAACTTCATTATTTGAATTTTTTCCTTCTGCTAACATTCCTATTCCTTTTTCAGCTATTAAATTAATAGTATTCCTATTTATAACTTCTGAAGCTACTTGTCCTAACATTCCAACTGACTCAAGAGTTTTTACTTGTATAGTTCCTCATTGATTCCTGTTGCTTTTTCATTAGCAAGTATACCTATATTTTTTTATCATCTGTTGCAGTTGTAGACTCTAAATTGATAACTCCACCAGTTTTATTTGTTGCTACTACTTCATCTTTTTGTAGCACCTGACTTATTTGTTACCATCATACCTACAGATTCTTTGTTTTTAATATCTATTTTTCCACTATTCTCTAATTTTTAAACTAGAGTTTGCTCCTGTCGTTTTGTCCATTAGACCCTAGCATACCTGCTGATTGTGTCCCTGTAATTGTTATTGTAGCATTAGCAATATTTGCTCCTACAATATTTATATTTCCAGCGGCTTCATTCACTTTTGCATAAATACCTGCTGATTTTTTTGACCATCAGCATTTAGGATTGCCTTGTTAGTTGCATTAGCATTCTCAGTGTACATTGTTGCAGATTTTTCATCTGAAGTAGTTATAGTACCTGTATTTTCTATATTTCCTTTTTACCCTAACATACCTGCTGAATTTTTTTCTTAACAGCATTTATAATTCCTTTATTAATTGCTAATGCATTATTAGCATCAGAATAAATTCCTACTGATTCTTCTTCTCCTAATGTAATAGTAGCATTTTGTTTCATTTGTTAATGTTGAATTATTTTTTCCAAATAATCCTGTTGAGTTTTTACCAGCTAAACTTATAGTCTTCTCATTTGTTACAGTTGAAGCATCTCCAGCCATACCAACACTATTTTCTTTAGTTCCTGTGATTATTCCTCTATTTGTTAATATTGAAGTTGCTGCTCCAAACATTCCTGTTGAAGTTAGTCCATTTAAAGTTATTGTTCCCTTGTCAGTATTTGTTGCTGTTGAAGCATTAACAGCCATTCCTACAACATTTTCTTTATTTCCAGTAATATTTTTGGCATTTATTACAGTTGAACTAGCCACTCCATTCATTCCTGTTGAGTGTGCTGTTCCTAGAATAATATCTCCACTATTTGTTCCTGTTGAAGCATTTAGTGATATTCCTACTAGACCTTCTGAAGAACTTGATGGAGTCACAGTTGATGTTTCTATTCTTCCTATATTACTAACTTCTGAACCATTTTTTCCTATAATACCTACTGTTTTCTTAGCAGTTAAAACTATTCCATCTGTTCCTGCTCCACTATTTGTTATAGTAGACTTATCTCCTAAGATTCCTGCTGAACCTTCTTTACTAACATTAATAATTTTTAGTATTTTTACTACTGATCTAGTATTTGCTGTTCCATTATTTTTGAGCAAATATTCCTACTGAATCTTTTTGATCTACATTAATAGTTTCATTATTTTTCAGTAGTCAATATTCCTGTTCCTGTTCCACCATCTACTAAACTATATATAGCAGCTGATTTATTAGGAGTTGTTCCTGCTGGAGACTCTAAAGTTATTGTTCCAGTATTAGTAACTTTCTTATCAAGATTTCCAGACATCTTAGCATAGATTCCTACTGATTCTTTATCTTTTGCTTTTTATAGTTGATGTATTTGTTACATCTGCATTTTCAGCGGAAATACCTGTTGAATTATTTTTTACTAAAGTAATGGTTCCACTATTTGTTACTTGTCCACCTTTACTTGCAATACCAGTATTTTGAGCTGTATTCATAATAATAGTTCCACTGTTTATTACAGTTGAAGTTTCATCTACTGAAATACCAACTAACTTTATTCCTGTGTTTCCTTCTATTCTTCCTGAGTTTGTAACCTCTGATTCTTTACTTGCTAAGATTCCTGCTGAGCTTTCTCCTGATATTTCTATTCCATTTACTCCAGTTCCACTATTTGTTACTTTAGATTTTTCAGCTATAATTCCAACTGAGCTTTCTCCTGTCATCTTTATTGAGCCAGTATTTTCTGCTAAAGAATTATTTTTATCTGCAGCACTTTCATTTTTTACATAGATTCCTGCTGATGCTTTTTGAGCAACTTTTATATCCTTTGTATTTTGAGTAGTCATTACTTTAGTAGTTCCATTTTCCATTAAAGAATACATAGCTGCTGATTTTCCAGCCCCATCAGCTTTTATATCTATCGTTCCTTCGTTCTTTGATGTCTTAGCAACACTTGAAGCTCCTGTCATCTTTGCATACATACCTGCTGATGCTTCTTTATTTACAATAATTTGAGATGAAGCTGTTGAGTTTGTTAAATCAGAATTTTCACCATACATTCCTGCCGATGAAATTCCTTTTTAATTCTATCTTAGCACTATTCGTTAAAGTAGAACCTACAAGCCCTAACATTCCAACTGCTTCTTTATTATTCATTGTAATAGTTGCATTTGTTCCAGTATTTTTAGCAGTTGCATCTTTTGCATAAATTCCTATACCTTTTTCAGTTCTAGTAGATTCAAGAGTACCTTCATTTTTCTGCTACTGCTCCATTTGCATTTGCAATAAGACCAACATTAGTATTTGTTTCTAATTTTTTTCCACTTGCAATTTTAACACTTGCACCATCATTTGCTACTAAAACAGATGTTGATGCTGCTGTTCCATTTGTTACAGTATAATCTTTATCTAAAACAGCTTTTGCATTTGATGTTGCATAGAATATACTTGCTCCTTCACCAAATTGTGTTATTTCTATTTTTATCAGTTGTTCCATTATTTAAATATTTACTTAGTGGAACATCTGTAGCTGTAACACCATTTAAAAAGACCAAAAACTGATCTTTTCCTTTAATTCTACTGTTAATTTCTTTTCCAGTTTCAAATTCAAAAGTATTATTAAATTTGCTAGCATCTGATGAATAAAGACCTACTGCTCCTTCGCCTATTGTTAATTTTTGAATTATCTCCAAATTTTACTTTAGCTTCTCCATCAGAATATATACCTATTGTTGTTCCTGCATTTGCTCCTGTTCCACCACTAGCAGCTATATCTATTGGAGCTTTTATATTTCAATGCTCCTGCTGCATTCTTAGCATATATTCCTACAGCATTAGTTCCTACGCTAATTTTTTTGCATCTGTTCCATCGTGTTCAAAAGGTATATTTTTCCATCAGCATAGACTCCCAATATTTCCTTTTCCTTCTGTTTTTTTATTTTTTTCCTTTATTATAAAAGAAACTACTCCTGTTGTTGTATTTCCAACTAGAGCAACTGCATTTGCATAATTTTCCTGATGAAGAAATTGTTCCTTCTTTTTCATTAGTGAAAGTACCTTTTTTTCTCCATAAAAACCTAAAGCTAGGAGTTGTATCTGTATTTAGCTGCATGACCAGTTACAGAAATTGTTCCCTTTGTTAGAACCTGTTCCACTTTTTTTAAAACATAACCTATCGCTTCTTTACCAGTTACATTAATTTCAGTATTTTTCTTCTAAATTAAGCTTTTAGTCCATCTAAAACAGCTCCATAACTTTTTGTTCCAGTGACTTCAATTTTTGCAGTTGTTTTGTTATCAGCATCTGCATCTGCATCATTTTTATTATCTTTTAAAGTAATGCTTCCTGTATCCTTTGCATAAACTCCTGAACTTCCAGTTCCACTTACTGTAATCTTACCACTAACTTCTACAGTTTCAGTCCCAACTGTTTTTCCACTAGTATTTGCTAATCCATGGTCATCATTTTTTCCTGCTAAAACAGGTCTTGTTGGTACTTCTGTGTATACACCCACAGAACTATTTCCAGTTACATTTATAGTACCTCCAGCATAGACTCCTTGTATATTATGAAGATGTCCTATACCAATTGAAGAAGTTCCACCTACATTTATAGTACCTGTATTCTTCATATAGCTCATATTTTTCTTTTTTTGAGCTCTACTTGCAATTTGACCTCCAGCTGATGTAGTAATATCATAATTTAGAATAAGTTTTTAGAGAGCTGCTGATTTCCAGAATTATCCTTATTTTTGAACAGTTAACATTCCAAAACTACCTGTCATTATTTATATCTATTATCCCAGTTTGATGCATTGTAGGCTGTCATCATATTTCAAACCTCTTCTAATAGAGTATTATCCATCTTGCATTTGGATTTTTCTGACGTAATTGAATTCCTGCACTTTCTTTCTGCATCTAATTTTATCCTTCCTTCATTAATCATTTCTGTTCTAGTATTATTTGTAGAAGCATCAAAGTTATTAAAACCAAAAGCTACCTGATTTTTTCTATTCCCTGCTCCACCATTTCCTATAATATATTTCCTTTCATTTAGTAACTTTTACATTAGCTACAGTATTTATATTATTATATTTACTCTCTGTATTTACTCCATCAGCTACATCGGGACTCATACCTAGTATGTGTTCCCTTGAACGTCTATTCCCACATTTTTGAGATTTATTTAGATTTATTGTTCCTGTCATATGTAAAATGGAGCATATAGCTAGTATTTTTTCATCAATTCCTTCATCAACCATAAATGCACGAGCTATTATTTACATTTACATTTACATTTACGTTGCTACTTTCATCAAGGTTTTTTCGCATAACCCTCAAGTAGATATATAGTTCCCTCTAGTGGATTCCATGAAACCATTTGTGAATCTACATTTATAGTATACTTTCCATTCAGATTCTTGATTGTAGTCTCTATTTATGATAACATTAAGATTGACCTATCACTGCTCAATCCTGCTGTGGAAGTATAAAAGTCAACTGGGACTTACATTTGGTGCTGTTACATTTATAGTTCCAACACTTCCAGGTGTAGTTATACTTTAAAGGTGTAATACTAGGTGGTGTTACATTTATAGATATAGTTTCGGTGCTGCTACAGTACCTGGCGTCCCTTGGACTTACTGATATACTTGGTGCTAGTTGGAGCACTTGGTGCATTGACATGTAATTCAATAGTTGGTGCATTTGGTGCATTTGGTGCAGTTATATTTAATGGGCTAATATAACTGTTTCATATTTTCTAGGAAGTTTAATTTCAGGAGCTGTCAAATGGTGTATTTACATTTAGGTTTTACAATAGGTGCTTTTATTCCTTCAACCTTAGGTTCCTTTATATTTAATGGTACAGCTTGTTTTATTAACTTCCTTTGGAGAAATACGAGCAAGTATTTCAACTTCATTAGTAGGTTCTTTTATTTTTTTAATAAATCTACTAATCCCCAACTTCTACTTCCATTTGTTGATGAATTTATTGCTGTATTTTTTTCAATCTTTCACCCCACCACTTGATGTACTACTACATTCTTTCCAAGTAGCTAATGAATCATTTCCTGGAGTTAATGGAGTTCCTCCTACTTTTTCTGACTTTCAAGAGCATCCATAGCATTTCTTTCTTTCCAATCTCCTCTTAAATATTCAGCAGTATAAATGTATTTTTTTGGACTTTATCTCCTCTACCTTTGTATTCTCCTTTCTGCTTTTTCATGGAAATAGTTTGCTCCAAATTGCCATGATGCCCAAGGTGATTTTACTACTTGATCCCTTGTTCCATCAATTGTATTAATTCTAAATTTTGAAATCTTTTTATTTCTTTTTTTGTTATCATTCTCAATTCATTTCAACTTTGTTTTGAACATCTCCAACAGAAGTTTTTTTAATTCTTCTCTTGTTGCTACTTTGAGCAACTAGATTTTTCTGTATTAACTTCTTCAGAAAATGCACTTACCCTAACATTAGAAAAAGAATTGCTAAACCTATGGAATATTTTACTGACTTTATATCTTTTTAGCTATCGAACGCAAATCTTTTTCAATCTTTATGTAGATTGTTTCCCATTTTTTTATTTTCCCCCTTTTTTTACATTTAATGTTAAGATTTATCTATTTTTCAATCTATACCATTCAAAAATATTTCTTTCAATATTATATGATATTATTTCTAATAATTTCAATAAAAAAATATTAATATTACATGTGTAATATAAAAAAAGGACTGACCTCAGTCAATCCTTTTTTTCATTTCTTTATCTTCTGTTAGTTCTCATCCAAGGTGGAATATCAATTTCATCATCAGGAACTTCTCTTTTTTTCTTTCAACTTCTCTAATTGGTTCACTAGGTTTTACTGTTTCCATTCTAATAAATGTTTCATTTATTAGTTTCTATTTCATCTTTGAAATTATTTGCCATGATAGTAATTTCAATTTTATCTGAGAATTCAGGTACCATAGTAATTCCAAATAATACATCTTCTACTTTCTTTCCAGTAGCTTGTCTTATTACTTCAGTAACTGTTTGTGATTCGTTTAATCCAACGTCTTCAGAAGTTCTTAAGTTGATAAGTATCTTATCTGCTCCTTGTATAGATTTTTTTCTAATAATGGAGATTCTAATGCTTTTTCAGCAGCTTTTATAGCTCTATTTTCTCCTTCTCCTTCTCCATATCCTAAAACAGCAACTCCTGAATTTTTTTAATACTGATTTAATATCAGCGAAAGTCAAGGTTTATAAATCCTTGTCCTAAAACTAGATCCACAACCGCTTTTTATACCTATTCTTAAGATATTGTTTGCTTCTTTAAAAGCATTAAGCATAGTTATATTTTTATCTGGTAAATCGAAAAAGTTTATCATTTCGGTATGATAACTAAACTATCTACATTTTGTCTTAAAAGTTCTATTCCACTTTTCTGAATTTCTTCTTCTTTTTTTCACCTTCAAAATTGAAAAGGTCTTGTTACAACTGCAACTGTAAGAACATCTAATTCTTTTGCTGCTTTTTGCAATAACTGGAGCTGCTCCTGTACCAGTACCTCCACCCATTCCAGCAGTAATGAATAACATATCTGTTCCTTTTTAAAAAGTTCTTGAATTTTTTTCTATATCTTCTTCTGCTGCAAGTCTTCCTATTTCAGGTTCAGCACCTGCTCCTTGTCCTTTTGTTAATTTTTTTCACCAATTTGTAATTTTTCTATGAGCTAATGATTTTTTTCTAAATCTTGCTTATCTGTATTAGCTGCTATATATCTCACTCCTGTTACTCCTGAATAAAAGCATGTCATTGATGGCATTTCCTCCTCCACCTCCAACACCTATTACCTTTATTTTTAACAAGATCTTTTTATTTCTTCTGACATAAATATCCTCCTTATTTTCAGACTAGAAAAAGTTCTCTTAGCCATCTTATGATACCCTTTTTCTTTCTTTTTTTCTTTTTTTCTTTAGATCTGCTACCATCTATTGTTTCTAAAAAAATCATCTACTTTCTTCTTTTACACTATCTTCTTTTTATCTCTTTATTATATCTCTTCTTGGACTTGGTATATTTTGCTACTTTTATACTTTCTATACTATCCTTGTATTCTCTTTCCATATCTTCTAAGAATATACCTATAACAGTTGCATCACTATAAAAAGTTATTTTTTTATACCCTTTTAAAGGTATAGGTAACATCTTTCTTACAAAATAACCTGATTTGCTTGAAATTTGTTCTGCTACCCCTTCTATATCTACAGTTCCTCCTGTTAGAACTATGCCTCTAGCTAAGACTCCATTGAAACCAGATTCATCTATTGTTTCAGTTTATAAATTGTATAATATCATTTGTTCTAGCTAGCTATAATATCCTTTTATATTTGTTGTAAAGGTATCTTTTTCTTGAACCCACACTTTATTGTTTCATTTGAGTCGACAGTTTTTTATTTTTTTAATCTTTAATATTACTTTCTTCTGCCTCTTCTCTAGTTACTTTTTTAATATTAATGATAAATCAGAAATATAGTGTAATTCTCCTAGTGATTTTTGTTTTAGCATAGAGAACTTTACTATTTTTCAGGATTATAACGCTTTGTTGAGCCATAGCCAATATCTACATGAGCTACTCCCATTTTTTTCTTGTTTCATCATCTAAAGTTCCTTTAGCTGAAACATACGAATTTAAATATATCTTATCAATATCTACTCCCAAGACCATACAGGACATCTCTAAATTGCCTTTACATAATCTTCTGATACATACACAAAGTGTATATCTGCCTGTATTTCTTTCCCTTCCATACCTATAGGTTGTTTTTATTATTCTTGGTCCATCAACCTTTTTTTATTATACTTCTTTATAGAGTATCCTAAACTTATCTTCATTTTCTCCAAAAGATTTGTCTTTTTAGCTTTTTCTCAACAATTTATCCATATCAGCTTCATCAATTATCTTTTTCTTTATCAAAAATGAAACTCTGACATTCACTGTTGAGGATCCTACCCTCGGACCACCTAAAGCTAATGAAAGTTTTGTTATTGGAGATTCAATACTTTCTGCTTTTACTTATTGCTGTTCTAATTCCTTCACTCAAAGCATGTACATCATAAATATCTGATTTTTCTCAATCCATGTATGCTTTATCTTAACATAGTCAGTAACAGCTATTTTTTGGTAAAATCTGAACTCATTTCTCCGATAAGTAACTTTATAGTGTCATTACCGATGTCCAGAGCCACTTTTTCTTATTACATCATCTCTCATTTATTATCACCTAAATATTTTTATTATATAGTCATTAAATCTTAAATCTATGTAGTCTATTTTTCCTTTCCTTTGACATATTAAAATAAAGTTGTTGTGCTATCAAATATCTTTTTGTTCTGCTTTTTCTTTATTAATTTCATCATTTCTCTTCTATTCTATTAGTTTTTTTATTTTTTTACTCCATCAGTCAATATTATAACAAATTCTTTATCATTTTATCTTATATATTTGAGAAATATTTTTTTAAATATTGCCAAATCTGATAGTTTCATTTTAAAAATTCTGTTATTTCTTTGATTTCATCTTCACTATTTGCAACAATGAAAGGTACTTCTTCTACATCTTTTTTTCATTTAAGTAAGCAAAATATTGCTCCCAACTTTATCCACTAAATAAATATTTTTTTCCTATAACTGCATAGTAAGATAAGTCCTTTCTCTTTGACATCAATACTAATTTCTCCTAAGGATTTTTTTCGTAATTGTTACATCTTCAACCCTTACATCTTTTTTTGTAAAAATTCTTTTATTTCATTGCTATCTATATAAATAATATTCTTATTATATAATTTTTTTCACTCAGTTTTTGTCAATTCAGGTTGTAACATCTTTTGCACTCTCTTGAATATCTCACTTTATTTATATTAAAGTAATCTAATCTAAAGAAATTTTGAGGTAACATATATACTAAATACATTATTATATTCAATATCAATAATCTTATTACTTTCATTAAGTTTCCCCTAATTATTTCAAAAAAATGTTTCAACTGTCAATCTAACAACATCATCAAAAGTATATCCTTGAAGAGTTGCTAAATCAGGAATTAAACTTGTTTTTTTGTCATTCCTGGTGAAGAGTTTACTTCTAAGAGTAAAGTTTTTCCTTCACTTAGTATAAAAATCACTTCTTGAAATTCCTTTCATTTTAAATTCTTTATGAATTCTTTCAGCTATTTTTCATTGCTTCCTTATATGATTTATCTTCTATTTTTTTGCTGGGAATTCATGAATTGAACCACCTTTTTGCATATTTTTGAATCGTAGTCATATAGAACATCTGCTTGAGGAATTATTTTTTTAATACTCCTAAAAGCCTTTCCATTTAAAACTCCAACTGTCAATTCTTCTCCAACAATATAGTCTTCAATTATAGGTTTTCTAAGTTTTTTTAAGAGCTTCCCCTGCCTCTTCTTTATTGTTACATAAAAAAATAGTCCTTTACTTGAACCTTCATCAACAGGCTTTTATTATTACTGGAAATCTTTCTATAGAATCTAAATTTCTATATGATTTTTGGTACTCTTATTCCAATATTTTCTGCTATTTGCTTAGTCTTTATTTTTTTATCCATAGTCAAAAGCACTTGCAAGTACCCCTGAACCTGTATATTTCTTTCCTAAAATATCTAATACTGCTTGTATCTTACCATTTTCTCCGTTCCCACCATGTAGAACTAAGTATGCTAAGTCATAATCATTTTTCAAGAAAAAGCTGTTACTTGATTATTCTCATCTAGTACAACTCCATATGCATCATAACCTTGTCTTTGTAAACTTTCTAAAACTGCTTCTCCACTTCTTAGAGATATTTCTTTTTTTCTGATGAAGTTCCCCCATAAAAAAACTGCTATTTTTCATTTCTTCTTTCGCCTCTTATTTAACAATTATTATTTCTTCTTCTAATTTTTACCCCAAATTTTTTTCAAATACTGATTTTTTTAACCAAAGTTAAAAATATTTGTAATATCTTCAAATGTAGCTCCCACCTAAATTTAATACAAAGTTAGGATGTTTTTTTCTGCTATTTGAGCATTACCTATTATAGTTCCCTTTAGACCACATTCTGAAATTAATCTCGCTGCAGAAGTCTCCTTCAGGGATTTTTTTAAATGTACTTCCCTAAACTTGGTTTATCTAAAGGATGTTTACTTTCTCTTAATTCTTTTATTTCTTTTTACTCTAGCTTCATCAAAAGCCATCATCAAATTTAAAAAGTTGCACTTAAAACTAACCAATTTTTTTATCTTGAATTTCTGTTTTTCTATATGCTACTTTTTTTAAATCTTCTTTTTTTATTTCTCTTATTTGATGATTTTCATCAAATACTTCTATTGATACTATTTTTATCAAATATTTCTGTTCCAAAAAGCTCCACCATTCATATATACAAGTCCTCCAATAGAACCTGGTATACCAAATAGGCTTTCAATTCCAGAATAATTTTTTTATCTCTCATAAAAATCTGTTAAGTCTTTTAGGTTTGCACCTGTTTCAACTCTAACTAGATTAGATCCTAAATCTTCTATCTTATTTAATTTTTTTGTACAAACAAAAGTCTTATCCATAAAGTTATCAGTGAATAAAACATTTGTTCCATTTCCTAAAAATAAAAGATATTAGTATTTTTCTTCATTCTTATATACATCTATTATTTCTTCTTTTTGATTCAAGTATGATCAGTCTTTTAGCCTTTTCCTCCGACTCTCATATTTGAATAATTTTTTTCATTTCTTGATTATCAAAAATTTTTCATCAGACATTCCTTCCAATTCCTCAGCAATTTCATGAGCTAAAGTTGATATATCTCCAGCTCCCATAAAAAAATATATGTAGAGTCTTTTTTTACTCTAGTTACATATCTTTTTACATCTTTCCATTCATTCATAAGTTCCACATTACTATGATTTATATGTTCTTTTTAAAAGTTTCACTTGAAACATTAAACTCATTCTTTTTCTCCAGCTGCATATATAGGTAAAAAGTATTACCTTATCCACATCTGCAAAAAGCATCTTTAAATTCATCTAATAAGAAGTGTACTCTACTGTATCTATGAGGTTGAAATATCGCAACCAATCTTGAACTATCCACACTTTTTTTATAGCTTTTTAAAGTTGCCTTTTATTTCAGTTGGATGGTGAGCATAGTCATCAACTATTCTAACTCTCTTAGTTTTTACTACCATAACCATTTTCTAATTCTTGATCATATAGTACATCATATCTTCTTTTTTTGAACCTTTAAATTGATTTAAAAGCTTCTTGAATTTCATCTTTATTAAGTCCAAATTTTTAATGCTAAATAGATTACAGGTAAAGAGTTTTTGTATATTGTGTTCGCCAGGAATGTTTAGAGAAAATTCTCCTTTTTAACTCTTTATTTACATAGACTTCAAAAAAATAGTTTTTTTCTGTCTACTATTCTGATATTTTTTTAGCATATATATCTGCATTTTCATCTTTTTATTGAATATGTTTGTTACAGATTTTCCTTCAGGTAATTTTGAAATTGCATCCATCAAATTTTTTTAGAGTCCATACATATTATAGATTCCTTTTTGTGTATGTAAGATGAATTCTATAAAAGATTTTTTTAATATTATCTAAATTTCCATGCACATCTAAATGATCAGCATCTATATTAGTAATTACTGAGTATTCAGGATTCATAAATAAAAAAATGAGTTATCACTTTCATCTGCCTCAGCTATAAAATATTCACTTTTTTCCAGGTCTAGCATTAGATTTTTATTTCTGGTAAAATTCCTCCTACAACTATTGTAGGATCTTTTTTAACATAACTGCTGAAAGCATAGAAGAAGTTGTAGTCTTTCCATGAGTTCCTGCTATAGCTATACCAGTTTCTCTATTTAGAAGTTTAGCTAGCAATTCTCCTCTTTTTAAAATTTTTTTATACCATTTTTCTTTAGCATAAGCATATTCAGGGTTAGTTTCTTTTTATAGCTGTTGAAGCTATAACATAGTCAGCTCCCTTTACATTTTTCTTCATCATGCTCATTGTAAACAGTTATTCCCATTGATAGAAGTTCTTCTGTTACATAGTTAGAACAGATATCTGCTCCTTTTTACGTCATAACCTTTTACATTTCATTATTTTGGCAAAGGCCACTCATACCTATACCATTTATTCCAATAAAATAAATTTTTTTCCATTGCCTTAATTCCTCCAAATATCGAGATATGCTATAAGTTCTTCTGCTGCATTAGGCTTTCTCAATGGTTTTAACCTAATTCTCATCTTTTTCAATTTTTTCATCATTTCTTATAACTTCAAGAGCTTTTTTTATTGCTTCATCTAGCTCATCTTTTGTATAGACATAAGCTGCATTGTAGTCCTTTAAGAACTTTTGCATTTTCATATTGCCCAACCTTTATTGAACCATAAGGAATTATGATTGAAGGTTTTTCAAGTTCTATAAGTTCAGATATTGTCAATGCTCCTGCTCTACATACAACCAAATCAGCTGCAGCCATAATATTTAACATATCATTAAAATAAGGTTCTATTCTATCATTTTCTTTCTTTGTTTTTCAAAACCTTTTTTTAATTCAGTAAAATTATTTCCTGTAGCCCAATAAATTCTAAGATTTTTTTCAGCACAGATTTTTTTCCCAATACTTCATAATAGTATTATTGATATCTTGTGCTCCCAAACTTCCACCTGTAATCAATAAAACTTTTTTTCATTAGGTCCCTACACCCTAATTTTTTTGTCTTTCACTAGCATATCTTAAATCTTCTATTCCTCTTCTTAGTGGATTTCCTGTTACTTTAAATCTATCTTGAGATTTAATAGGAATATCATCATAAGTTTTATCAAAGGCAAGAAAAGTCATCTTTGCCATTTTATAAAATAATCTATTTGCTGAACCTATATTTACATTTTGTTCTTGCAAATATATTTTTTTCTAAGTAAAATTACAGCAATAATTGTAGGTACTGATATGTAATTTCCAAAACCTATAACAGCATCTGGTTTCTCTTCTTTTATAATCTTATATGCTCCTCTTATAGCTTTTTAAATATTTTTCTTATATTCTTAAAACCTTTAGGAACTGATATATCAAGACCTATAAATCTATGCCCACTTTCTGGAACTATTTCATGTTCCATACGCTCTGTGCTTCCAACAAATACTGCTTCCACACCTTTTTAATTTTTAATCTATCTGCAACAGCTAGAGCAGGATATATATGTCCTCCTGTTCCACCTGTTGTAAGAATTACTTTTTCTCATTTTGTACACCTACCCAAAAATTTTTTAAAACTAACTCTTTAAAAAAACTTTCCCTCTATGTTCAAAAAGAATTAAATTGATCGTAACTTGATGTTGCTGGAGAAAGTAGTATCACTTCATCAGAATCTTTTGTAAATCTCTTTTTCATATCTAAAAGAGAATTTTTCTACAGTTTCTAATTTATGAATTTTTACTAGCCTCATAGCCTACTTTCTTCAATTCAGTTTCAATCTTATCTGCTATTACCCCTATTAAATATACTTCTTTTTATATTTTTCTTTAATCATTTCTGCTAATGGTGCTAAATCTACTCCCTTATCATAACCACCACAGATTAAGATACTATCTTTATTTGCTTGAATAGCAAATTTTGTAGAATCTACATTTGTTGCCTTTGAGTCATTTATGAATTTTTACATCTCCATAGTTAAAGAACAATTCTGTTCTATGTTCTAAAGGAGTTGCTACCATTAAAAAAACTCTTTTTAATTTTTTTCTCTATCTATATTTAAAATTTCAGCAGTGGCAACCATAAATAAAGTATTTTTCTAAATTATGTATACCCTTTAGACTCAATTTATCTGCTTCAATTATAAAATCTTTTTCCTACATAAATTTTTATTGTCTTCAACATAGACATTTGCTTCTTTAGATTTTTGATACAGAAATTCTTTTTAGCCTTTTATTTGTTTAGCTCTTTTTTTCGATTTCTACATCATCAATATTTTTCTATAAAATATTGATTTTTCATCTTGATTTTTTTGCTATATTAAATTTTTGTATCATAGTATTCATCAAAACTATTATATCTTTCTATATGGTCTGGTCCCATGTTGATTATCATAGAGATATATGGTCTAAAAATTTTTCAACATTTTCTAATTGGAATGAACTAAGCTCTAAAGAAACAAAGTCTAAATCTTTTTTTCATGTAATAGAGCTTCAGACAATGATCTTCCAATATTTCCAGCATAGCAAGCTTTATATCCTGCATGATTTAATAGATCTGATATTTTTCGCTGTAGTTGTACTTTTTTCCATTAGTACCAGTAATTGCAATAATTTTTTTGTTTTTTTAAATTCTTTTCTACCATATAGTTGTATGCAACTTCTATTTCATCTAAGACTTTAATTCCTCTTTTTTTGAACTTCTTTAACAAAATCATTGTATGGTATTCCAGGACTTTTTAATAAAAAAACTCTATGTTATCTAAATGTTGCATAGCTTCTTCAGATGTCATAGCTTTTTTATCATCAACTAAAATAACTTCATAACCTTCTGTTTCTAACAGTGCTTTTGCTCCTGTTCCGCTTATCCCCATTCCATAAATCATTACTTTTTTCATTATAGTATCCCTCTCATCTTAATTGTTCCTAATGCTATTATTCCAAATATAAGTGTTGCTATCCAAAATCTTAAAGTAACTTTTGACTCTGGTATATTCATCAACTCAAAATGGTGGTGAATAGGTGCCATTTTAAATATTCTTTTTCCTCTTAATTTAAATGAACCAACTTGAAGTATTACTGATAATAGCTTCAAGTACAAATATAAATCCTAAGATTGGTAATAACAATTCTTGTTTTAAGATAATTCCTATAACTCCTAAAATTCCTCCAAGAGTTAGAGAACCTGTATCTCCCATAAATATTTGTGCTGGATAACAGTTATACCAAAGGAACCCTAGTCCTGCACCTGTTACTGCTGCCAAGAATACAGATAGTTCTCCTGAACCAACAGTATAGAATAAATGCAAGTGAGAACTCAATTCTGTATGTCCTGTAAAGTATGCCACTACCCCTAAGATAGTTGAACATATTATCATAGGCATTATAGCCAGTCCATCAAGTCCGTCAGTTATATTAACTGCATTTGATGTTCCCATAAGTATAATTTGAATTAAAATAAACATTCCTATTGCTCCAATATAATATGGATGAGCACTTATAGGATTTATTACTGAAAAATCTATCATAGGTCTACCTGTGAAACCAATATAGTATAGGTACGCCCATACCATTAGTCCTATAGTACCTTGAAACAATAATTTTTTTCTTTCCTGCTAAACCTTTTTTTACTGACAGTAAACTTTCTATAGTCATCAATAAAACCTATTGCTGCAAACATAAGCATAGAAACTAAAACAAGTAGAATCAACTTATTTGCTAAGTCATTTTATCAATAAACTTGTTAAAAAGTACTGAGGCTATAATCAAAACTCCACCCATAGTTGGAGTACCTTTTTTTGAAAAAAAATGTGAACTAGGTCCATCATCTCTTATTTCTTCACCGAATTTTTTTAACTTTTTAAATATTTTTATAAATGGTTTCCCTGCAAATAAAACTATACAAAAAGATATTACAAAAAGCTAAAAAAAGTTCTTAGATAAATTGATCTCAAAAAAATTCAAGTTTTTGCAAAATACTCTGCTAAAAAAATACAACATGGCTGTCCCCTCACTCTTTCACTATTATATCCTCTAAGGCTGTTCCTCTTGAGGCTTTCAATAAAATTACTTTTTTTCCATTCTGATATTTTTTTAAACTTTCCACTATTCCTTCTTTCGTTGGATAGTACCAAAATCTATATTCTTCCGACTTATTTTTTTCATAAATATATCATAGGCTTTTTTTCATTCTTTCACCATATAGATATATCAATTTTATCTTTTTTTATCAAGTAGGTAGTTTAGAACTTCCACATGATATTTCACTTCATCTTCTCCCAATTCTAGCATATCTCCTAGAATGGCTATCTTGTATTTGTCGTCATAGATTTCATTTAAAGTGTCTATTGCTGCCTTCATAGAAGTAGGACTTGCATTGTAAGCATCGTTGATATAAATATCTTCTCCCACTCTTATTTCTTGAAATCTCATACTGCTTATTTTTTTATGTCTTTTTAAACCTTCTTTTTATTTCTTCATCACTAAGTCCAATTTTTCTTTTGCTAATTCTATTGCAATAGCTGTGTTAGAAATATTGTGTTTTCCCTAGTAAAGACATTTCATATTCTTTTTCCATCTAAAGTAAATTTACTTCCTTTATCAGAAAATTCATAGCTTTCTATTCTGAAAATTATTATCTTCATTGAAACCTATTTTTATTCACATCTAGCTTTGCTAAATATACATCATCACCACAAACAAAAAGTATTTTTCTTTGTTTACGAACTCTAAAAGCTCTGTTTTAGCTTTAAAAACATTATCTCTTGTCTTTAAAAAAACTCTATATGTGAATCTCCAATATTTGTTATTATTGCATAGTCAGGGTTTGAAATTTCTCCTAACCTTCTGATTTCTCCAAGAGAACTCATTCCCATTTCTAAGACTACAAACTTTTTCTTCATCTGTAACATTTAAAAAGTGTATAAGGTAAACCTATGTGATTATTGTAGTTTCCTTCAGTTTTTTTAAAGTCTTAGCTTTTTTTAGAAAGTAGAGAATAAACTATATCTTTTGTACTAGTTTTTCCATTACTTCCTGTTATTCCTATAACTTGTATATCTAATTTATTTCTGTATTTTGTTGCTAAATCTTGCATAGTAGCAATAGTATCAGAAACTTTTACTATTCTTTCATCTGCTATATCTGTATTGTCAGCAATAACAAGGCTAGCTCCCTTATCTAAAAACATCTTTAACATAAGAGTTTCCATTGTTTATTGCAAAAAAATAATGAACCTTCTGTAACTTTTTCTACTATCCATTACAACATTTTTTTATTTGAACTTTCTTTGAAAAATTCTTCAAATATTAATTCATTTAACTTTTTCTCTTTTTAATACTTCTGAGAAGTCTTTTTAAGTTTTCACAAACCAAAGTTTCATTTTTTTATCTATCTTTTTCCATATCTTTCAAGCCATAACCAGTCTTTACAAGAACAGTTTTTTTAATTTAGACTTTAAACCTGCTCCTATATCTGAGGCCTTATCTCCTATCATATATGATTTTTTTCTCTGTCGATATTATATTTTTTTCAATTGCATCTTCTAGCATCTTGTTGTTAGGTTTTCTACAATCACAAACTTTTTTTATACTCAGCTAGTCCATCAGGATGATGAGGGACAACAATAGAATTCTGTTATTTCAACAGCTTCTTCTTTTAACTTTTTCATTCATATTGTTGTTAAAAAGCCTTTAAATCTTCCTCTGTAAAATATCCTCTAGCTATACCTGATTGATTACTTACAACAATTAAAAATATATCCTAAATTTTTTTAAAAGTTTTTTTAAAAGCTTCTACTGAACCTTCTTCAAAAAAACTAAATCTTCACATTTGTAAATGTAGTCTTTTTCTACATTTATCGTTCCATCTCTATCTAAAAAAATTGCTTTATTCATTTTTTTATCTCCATAGATTTTTAAATTGACATTATATTATATCATAAAGATGGAAAATAAGTATCTATATTTTTTTATTTTTTTATATATTTTTATAAATAAATTTATTCTCTTATTTTCTTTTTAATACAAATAAAAAAAGGTACTGTCATATTATAATCTTAATTCAAAAGTAAAAACAAGAAATTTACTCAGTAATGAACTATTTTTTTACTTTTTTTATTATTTTTCAACACACCTTGAATATTAAATTTTTACTTTTACTAAAGTTAACATCATTTTAAAATTTTGAGTTTCTGCTTCAACAGCATGAGGAACATTAGCAGGTAAAACTGCACTTTCTCCTTTTTTTACAACAAAGGCTTTACCATCAACTATATATTTTCCTTCTCCATCTAAAACAGTTACCAATGCATCACCTGGTGCTTTATGAGGATCTAATGATTCTCCCTTCCAAAAATGACATAACAGTTATAACTAAATTAGCTTTTTGCTACTAAATTTTTTTACTAACAATTTGTCCTTCTTTGTAGTCAACACAATCAGCAAGACTAAATGCACTTGCACTTTCTAACATTTTTTTAAAGTTTGATTTTTCCATTGTTTCATCTCCTATCTTTTCTCCAATTTCAATAAGTTTTAAAGTATCTAAAGATTTTTACAGAATAATTATTATTAGCTAAAACTTCTAAAAAGTCTCCACTCTTAATAGATTTTTTTATTATTTTTCTACAGATATTTCTCCATTTCCATTGAAACAATAATAATATCTATTTCCTAACATAGCTTCGGCTGTTATTTCTTCATTTTTAGCCAGCGAAAATAAAGATACGTAACTATTGGTTTTCATTTAAAAATTCTCATACTTACAACTTCAGCTTCTTTTTGAATTTATAAGCTCATTGAAAATTAATAGCTTTTTGCCACTTCTATTTTTTTACCATAATGCACCTCCATTTTTATTTATTTTTTTATGTTATTTTTCTATTATTTCTATGGCTTCTTTAGCCCAACTAATATCTTTAGTCTTAAAAAGTATCTTATTATCTTCAAAAGAAAAAAAAATTCTATATATTTATTAGAATTATCATATAATTGAATTTTATCAAATTTTAAAATAATTTCTTTTTAAATTTTTTTAGAGATTCATAATATCTTTTTTTCAACTACATCATTTTCTATGTAATGTCCACCTTTTTCTACTCTATTTTTTTATTCTTTCTTTTTGCTATTTCAGTACTACTAACACCAACATAAAATAATTGTAATTCATAACCAAGTTCTTTTTGCTCTATCAATAGTTTTTCAAAAATAGTTTTTTTCCAGTTAAAGTAGTCTCTTCATTAAATGACTTTACCATATAGAAAACATTCATTTTCTTAAATTTATTGCCATCTTAGCAGCTTTCAGTTGGTCAGAATTATTTCTCCAATCACCAATTTCTCTAACAATTTCGTCAGTATTAATTCTAATAGTATTTTTTTATATTTTTGATTTATCATTGCTAAATTATATAAAGTTGACTTTCCCTGCACCATTAACACCTGCAAAAAGATAGAAAGATTTTTTTCATTAAAATACTCCTTTTTCTTACAACCTCTTCTTGTTGATATTGTAAAAATTAAATTAAGTAAGTCAATATAAAAAATTTTTTTCACTATCATTTTTTTGAATTTTTTTATAAGATTTTTTTAATAGTTTCATAATCTAAATTAGTAAGACATTCTTTTTAAATTTTTCAATTTTTTTATTTCCATTTTTACCTCCTATAAAATTTTTTTATTTTTATTTCTATATTTTATTATACTATAGCTTTCTATGAAAAAGCAAAAAAACACCATTAACTGCAACTAATGGTGTTTTAATTTTTATAACTCTTTTACTTTTTTTCTATAACTCTATCTGCAATTTTTAGAGAATGTTTCTTCTGGATAAGCACTTTCTCCCTTTGTCATTCTTGCAATTTGTTTTTGTCATAGGAAGTTCTCCTAAAAGTTCAACATCATTTTCTTTTTAAGAAAGTTTGGATATCATTTTCATCTGTCAAATATATTTTTATTATCACAACAATCACAAGTTATATAACTCATATTTTTCAATTAAACCTATTACATTGGCATTCATTTTTTTCTTGCCATCTTTATAGCTTTTAGTAACTATCATTGAAACCATATCTTGCGGTATAGAAACCATAATTAGTCCTTTGATATTAAAAGCTTTTTCATAACAGTTAAAGGTACATCTCCTGTTCCTGGAGGCATGTCTATTAAAAAGATAATCTAAATCACTCCAAACAACTTCATTCCAGAAATTGCATAACTGCACCCTGCAATAACTGGTCCACGCCATACAACAGGTTCATTTTCATCTATCATAAGATTTATTGAAACTATTTCTATTCCATCTTCTGTTACAACAGGATACATATTTTTTTCCATCAGTTGCCATTTTTTTGTTCACTGACATTCATAAGTCTTGGTATACTAGGTCCTGTTATATCAGCATCCATAACTCCAACTGAATATCCTTTTTTTCTTAATTCCTTAGCAAGAAGTGTAGTAACTGTAGACTTTCCTACTCCTCCTTTACCGCTCATAACAGCTATAACATTTTTTTATATTTTTTTATCATCTTTCACCTTAGGTGCTTCTTTTTTTGTATCATCTCAGTCTCCTTAAATTACTAATTTCTTTATAATAGTTTACTCTTTTTAGTAGACATTTGTCAATCTTATGTACTTTTAAATATTTTGACTAAAAAGTTCTTGCTTTTTAAAATAACAAAGCCTTATAATAGATAAAAAAATTTTTTTAGGAGATTATATGAAGAATTTAAAAAAGAAATTATATATAGCTTTTTGGTTTTTTTAGCAGTGACTTTAGCAATAGTTGGAGTATTCATTCCTGGTTTACCAACTGTTCCTTTTTTTACTTGTGGCTTTATTTTTGTTTTGAGAGATCATCTAAAAAAATATCATGATATGATAATGAATAATAAATATTTTTGGTCCTGTATTACAAGATTATTATTCAGGAAAAGGTTTAACTTCTTCAGTTAAAATAAAAAGCTATATCATTTTTATCTTGTGGAATGATTTTTTTCTATTTACAAAATTCAAAAATATACATGCAAGAATAGCATTGGCTGTTGTTTGGCTTGGAGTGGCTATTCATATTATTCTTTTTAAAAAAACAAAAAAAGACCAAAAAAATAAAAAGTAACAAATAAATAGGTACTCTTTCAAAAATACTTTTTTCATACATTTAGCTTTAAATTAAGTATGTAGACAATATTAGAAAATATGTTGTAAAAATATAAGCAGTAGTAATAGAGGGGACTATTGCATTTTTTTATTTGCAAATAGTCCTTTTGTTTTTATAAAAAAATTTGGAGGTAGGGTATGAAAGAAAAATTCTATTATTTTTTTATTTTTTTAGCATTAGGAGTGCTTTTCCTTTTGCAGCACCAAGTTATGTGGATCTAAATAAGATACAAAGGGATGGTTATCAAATAGATGTCAATGATGTTGACAGTCTTGCTTTTCTCACAAGAAGGCTCTGATATGAATCTCGTTGTAACTATGTATTTTTACTAAATGATGGAAATCCTCAAACTTTAAGAATCGCATTCAAAACAATGTTTGCACCAGCATTTGGATTAGAGTATACAGATGAAATTCAAACTAATAGAGCTTATATTCAAAAAAAGTTTTTGGAGAAAAATCGTAATGGCATAATTTATGGTTATAATATTGTACCAAAAGAGACAAAAAGAGAAAAGGTTGCTTCTTAAATGTTTTTTTCTTATCACAGAACAAGAATTACCAAAATGAAAATTTTTAGAAGAGATATGCAAATACTGCATTTAAATGAAATAGAAAGTTATATAAAGATAGATCTTTTATGGTTGATAATTATAAACAATCCTTATTAATATAAGGAATAAATAAAAAAAAGAGAGTGGTTAATTATGAAAAATTTTAAAAAGAATTCTATTACTTGATGTGTATGATATTTGCTTTTTACTTCTTGTTCGTTGTTATTCCCCTAATTCTGGACCAGAAATAACAACTATAAGTACTCCAACATCATTTACAAGAGCACAAAAGAAGTGCATATGTTGAAGGAGCAACAGTTGGTGTAGAAAAAAAGCTATAAGATCTAAGTTACTTCAAAGGAATTGGAAAAGTTTCAAGTAGAGCTACTGGTAATGAAACTTTCGCTATTGTCTTTGATCAATTAAATATAGATAAATATAGCGATGGTGGTTTTATAAGCTCTACTTATTATGAATATACAGGTTATGTAAGTATATTTGATGTAAGAAATAATGAAAAGACTGTGTGTTTATAACTTTCACAAAAGAAAGTTTAGGTGACCTTTTTAGAAGGTATAGAAAAAGCAGTGATTGAAGTTGAAAAAAGTATGAGATAAACTTGGAGGTAGGTTATGAAAATTATCAAAAAATATTTTTTTAGCGGTTGTAATGTTATTTGCTTTTTTGCTTCTTGTATGAATGGCCCAATAAAATTTGACAGGTGGTGCAGCACCAATCAATCCTTCACAAAAAGGTTCTTGTTGCATACTTTCCTGAATATTCAGCAAAATGGAGATGACTTAGAACTTAGTTTTGAATCTAGAAAGTGGAAGGTCAATGAAATAGACTTTTTGGGAAGTTGAAAAAGCTAATCTTAGAAAAAGAAATGAAACTTTCTTAATAGTGGTAGATAAAATGATAAAAGAAGATTATAAAAAGTTTTCTAGGAGGTACTTTTTTTCAGTGGAAATATTAGTGTTTATGATTTAAGAACTGGAAAAAATTATTGATTACAATGTTCACACAGAAGAAAGCTTTGATGTCACAACTCGTTTAGCAAAAGCTTTGGGAGAGTTAGTAAGAAAAATAATATAATTAATTATAAGATATAGCAATTATCATTTAGATTAACGAAAATAAAATATAAATAAAACTTTTAAACTGTTACAAAATTGTAACAGTTTTTTTCTTGCTATTGTAGATTGATTATAGTATAATTAAACAAATACAAAAAAACTAAGGAGGTTTTTTTATTTTTGAAGAAGTTAGATAAAGAGAAAATTCTTGCACTTGCACCAAATTCTTCTGCCGTTGCAAATGCAAAAGAAAATTTGTAGCAGTGGATCTTTTGTAAAATTAGCACACTCAGCTGATGATACTTTTTTTATATGGGAGAATGTAAAGGAAGTGGAAAATCAAATTACATTGTTTCTGCTGATTTTATAGATGAAGAAAAATCCTGTTATGAGATGTACTTGTCCAAGTAGACAATTTCCTTGTAAGCATGGTTTAGCCTTATTGTTTGAAATAGCTGATGAAAAACTTTTTGAAGAATGTGAAATTCCTGAAGATATTTTTATCAAAAAGAGAAAAGAAAGAAAAAAACTAAAGGCTAAGAAAGAAAAAGAAAGTGCTGAAGGAACTGTAAAAGAAAAAGAAAGCCCCTTCAAAAGTTTCAAAAAGCTGCCAGAGCAAAGAAAAATTAACAAACAAATCGAAGGTTTAGATTTAATTAAAAAAATATAAGTACTCAACTTTTTAAAAATTGGGACTTTCAACAATAGGAACTGTCTCTTTAAAAGAATATAAAGATGTTGTTAAACAACTAGGTGACTACTATTTACCTGGTCCACAAATTCTATTCCAAAAAAATTAATTTTAGAAATTCAAGAATATAAGGAAGACCAAGATACAATACACTATCAACAAGCCTTAGAATGCTTGAAAAGATTGAGAGCAATAGAGAAAAAAAGGAAGAGAATATCTAAAAGAAGAGCTTGAAAAAGAAAATCTTGAAATGAGTGACAATACTCTATATGAAGATTTAGGTGGAGTATGGAAAGTTAGAGCAATTAAATGACCTAGGTTTAAAGAAAGAAAATGCAAAACTTCTACAATTAGCATTTGAAGTTACTTATGATGAAGCTAGTAAAATCTATACTGACTATGGATATTGGATAGATATAGAAAGTGAGAAATATCATATACAGCTAATTATAGACCTCTTTCTGCCTTAAAATATATTAAGCAAGATGACTCTAATTTTTCTCTAGTTACAGTACCTACTTTAACTTATTATCCAGGTGGATTGAATAAAAAGAATAAGATGGGCTAGTGCAAACTTTGAAGAAAAAGATAAAAGCTTCTTTTAAGAAAAATAAAAAAACTTATGCTAAAAAAATATAGATGATGCAACAAAGATTGCTAAAAATGAATTAAAGAATATTCTAACAGACAATCAAGTATGCTTGCTTTTTAGAGTTTGAAAAGATTATGTTTGTTGAGGAAGAAGGAAGTAAAAAAATATTTTAGTGGATAAAAATCAAAAAGATGATAGAGCTTAGAAATAATGGTTCTAAAGAATTAACAAAAAGTTTTTCTATGAGCTTTTTACCAAATGAATGTTTAGAAAATCAAGTTATGTTTGTAAAATTATTCCAAAAAGACAGAACTATCTATGCAGAAGCACATAGTATCATAACAGATGATAAAATTGTTCGTTTAGGATTTTTAAGGAGGAGTAGAAAATGAATTTTGAACCTTTATACGAATTAAAAAAATAGACTTGAAAATGTAGCAGTAGTTGGGATTAACTTAGCTAAAGATGATTTTCGTTTGAAAAAGAGCTGTTGAACAACTTAAAGAATATAGTGCTGCTGCCAAGGTATTTAAACAAATATATGATATGGGAAATGAACTGATAAGCACAGATGATGAAGATAAATGTGATCTATTTTTTTAGATTTACTTGCTTTTACTTGATGCTGTTCTTTGTACTCAAGCTACAACTTATTCAGGTGATAAGCCTCAAGAAATAAATACTATTACTAAGAGTAAAGATTTCTACAAGGAACTTCATTACAGTGAGTTAAGTCCTCTTGTCTCTGCCTTTAATAGAGAAGGTGGAGGAAGATTAAATATTATAATGGATACCCTTGAAAGTAATCCTGAAATAATGAATGATTTTCAGAGTAAAAGCTTGTATGATACATGGGACTTTCTGATAAATATTCTGAAATTGCTGATAGAATGGTAGACGAGCTTAAAAAAACAAGGAAAAGATATAGTCCCTATATTTAAAAGATGGTTTTGATCCTCAAGGTAAAAGAGATATGATTTCTAGACTTGAAATTATTGCCTCTATTTGCAAGGAAGAAGAAAAATGACTTCTATAAATATTGTATAGAAAATGGTTCTAAAGAAGTGAAAGAAGATGCAATAGGATATTTAAGTTTTGACCAAAAGCAATATTGATTATCTTTTAGATTTAACTAAGACAGAAAAAAAGGTAAACTTAAAAAAATAAAGGCTTTTTGAAGCACTTTCATATATGAGTGATAATAGAGCTGCTGAAGAATGGGGCAAATTCCTTAAAAAGAAAACTTTGGATAATCTTGAATATTTAAGAGGAACAGATCAACAATGGGCATTAGATTACATAAATGACTTTATAGAAAATTATGTAACAGAAACAAAAAAATAAGACATTAAAAAAACAGCTGAAGAAAAAAAGAACTGTTGAATATGATATTCTTAAAAGTATCTCCATTCGTTTTAAAAAAATAGAAATGAGAAAAGTTTATTATTCTGTAAAGAGCTATACCCTTACAATAAATACGAGATAAAAAAAGAATTTTTAAATTTCTATATAGCAAAAGACTTAGATAAAGAGTAATTGACACAATTAAAGAACTATCAAAAAGAGTATGAAGGAGAATTTTTACAACAAGAATTCTTAATTTCACTTATTAAAGATAAGGCTGAAACAGTTTATAAAAAAATTTTTCTAAATATGCAGGAGCAGGAAAAGAAAGAGAAGAAATAAGAGAATTGTTTAATACTTTCATCAGAGGAAATTACTCTAAAAAGAAAGAAGAACGTAAGATACAAGAAGACTTTAGAGATATATTCCAAGTAATTTTACGTATGCATTATGATGAAGAAAAGAAGGAATATATTTTAGAATGGCCAGATACTATCGTTGGCTATCCTATACAAATAAAGTTAGATGGTTTTGATAAGAAATGGTACGATATTATTTTATCTACTAGCTCTGAGATATCAGGAAATTGGGAATATTATAGCTCATCTCATGGAGATTTTTAGATATTTATACAATCCAAATATAAAAGGCTTAAAAAGAAAAGTTTGGTGAGTTTTACTATAATATAACACTTGTTCGTACACCTTATCTTGCTGATATAGAATTTTTTTAAATAAATTAGAATGGACAAATTATAAGGACTTTCTTGTAGGTAAGATGGATATAGGAAAAAAAAATATATTTATTATCTTATAGATTATCTTATATTTCTGATTTCATAAATAAAATTCCTATATCAGAAGAAGATTTAAAAACTCAGATTGAAGAATTATTAGAAAAAAATATAAAACTCTTCAAAAATCAACAATAACTTTATGTCAAAACTTGGCTAGATAAATTAAATAGTGGAGTAAAAAGTAAAGGAGTTATAAGGTTTTAAGGAGAAGGGTAAGATGAATTTTTGAACCTTTATATGAATTAAAAAAATAGACTTGAAAAATGTAGCAGTTGTTGGAATTAACTTAGCTAAAGATGACTTCCGTCTAAAAAAAGAGCTGTTGAACATCTTAAAGAATATAGTACTATTGCTAAAGTATTTAAACAAATATATGATATGGGAAATGAACTGATAAGCACAAATGATGAGGATAAATGCGATCTATTTTTTTAGACTTAGTTGCTTTAGTTGATGCTGTTCTTTGCACTCAAGCTACAACTTATTCAGGTAATGAGCCTCAAGAAATAAAAAAACTATTACTAAGAGTAAAGACTACTATAAAGGAAATTCATTATAGTGAATTAAGTCCTCTTGTCTATGCTTTCACTGAAGGAAATTTATTCATTATACAAGATGCTGTTAACAATAATGCTGATATATTTGATGATTTTTCGTCTAAAAAGCTATATGATAAAAGGTCTTTCTAATAAATATTCAAAGGTTATTAATCTAGCAACAAAAAAATTAAAAAAACAAAGAAAGGAAATAGTTCCATTGCAAAAAGATGAAATTTTTCCCTGATATAGAAAAAGAAATGCTTGCTAGATTGGATATTATTTCCAGTATTGCTAAAGAAGATGAAAATGATTTTTACAAATATTGCATTGAAAAATAGGTCTAAAGAAATGAAAGAAATTGCAATAGAATCTTTAAAAATATAGCCAAGATAATATTGAGATTATATTTTAGATTCAACTAAAAGATTTTTTGAAACACTTTCATATATGAGTGATGATAGATTAGAAAGATAAAAAAATGGAGTAAAAAGTAAAGGAGTTATAATAAAATGAGTAAAAAGAAGAAGTTCAAAGACTGACAGCAGAGCAACTATTCCAAGAAGAAATAGATGCTTTAATCAAGGCAGAAAAAAATCCTATACCTACTGGTTTGGAAGATGTCTCCAAAGTCGGTATTAACATATATTTGTGGTGGAAAAGTTGGTAAAAAGACTATAGTTCCTAAAGTATATTGGAAATAAAAGATTAGTTGAAATAGCTATTTCAACTTTGGTTACAGATAGAGCCTTACTTTTAATTGGAGAGCCAGGAACAGCAAAATCTTGGTTATCTGAACATTTAACTGCTGCAATAAATGGAAATTCAACAAGAGTTATTCAAGGTACAGCAGGAACAACAGAAGAACAAATTAGATATTCTTGGAACTATGCAATGCTTATTGCTGAAGGACCTACAAAGGAAGCCTTAATTCCAAGTCCTATATATAGAGCTATGGAAGATGGAGCTATTGCAAGAGTGGAAGAAATTTCTCGTTGTGCCTCAGAAGTACAAGATGCTTTAATCTCTTTATTATCAGAAAAAAGATTATCTGTACCTGAACTTAATTTAGAAATTCCTGCTAAAAAAGGTTTCTCTATAATTGCAACTGCTAACACAAGAGATAAGGGAGTTAACGAAATGTCAGCTGCCTTAAAACGTCGTTTTAATATTGTAGTTTTACCAAGTCCTAACTCTCTTGAAGCTGAAATAGATATAGTTAGAACAAGAGTTGAGCAACTTGCTAGCAACCTAGATTTAAATGCAAAATTACCAGAAGATGAAGTTATAGAAAAAGTTTGCACAGTGTTTAGAGAACTTAGACAAGGACTTACTTTAGATGGAAAACAAAAAATAAAAACTACTACTAATGTTCTTTCAACAGCAGAAGCTATATCTCTACTTGCAAATAGTATGGCCTTAGCTGGAAGCTTTGGAGATGGAGAAATATCTGACTATGATTTAGCTGCTGGTCTACAAGGAGCTATTGTTAAAGAAGATAGTAAAGATGGACAAATCTGGACAGAATATTTAGAAAATATTATGAAAAAAAAGAGGTTCTGAATGGCTAAACCTTTACAAAAGAATGTAAAGAACTTAATAAAAACTAGCAAATAAAGGTGGGAAAAAAATATGAAAAAACAAAATGAGAATAAACCTCATATTTTTTTGGAGTTAGGCATTTTTTTCACCAGCAGGAGCATATTATGTAAGAAAAATACCTAGATGAAGTGCAACCCAAAGTTGTTTTTAATAGAAGCACCTTCTGATTTTACTAATTTAATAGATAAAATCACAGCTAAAAAGAAGTTGTTCCTCCCATTGCTATAATGGCCTATACTTTGGAAGCACCTATACAGACTATTATATATCCTTTTGCAGAATTCTCACCTGAATATCAGGCTATTCTATGGGCAAAGGAAAATAAGGTTGAATGTAGATTTTGTGACCTGCCTTCATCTGTTTTCTTGGCTATACAGAATAAAGTAGAAAATCCTTCTGAAGAAAGTTTAAATAGTTATATTCATAGAAAAGATTGATGAGTTTTCAGAAGATAGTGACAGTGAAGTTTTTTGGGAAAGAGTTATGGAACAGGCAGCCGATTATCAGGCATATCGTAGTGGAGCTAGAGACTATGGAGCAAATTTAAGAGAACTTACTTTAGCAAATACTAAATCAGATGCTGAAAATATTATAAGAGAAGCCTATATGTGTAAGCAAGTTGCTGAACTATGTGAAGAAGGCTTTAAGATAAATGAAATAGCTATGGTTGTTGGAGCTTTCCATATAGAAGGGATAGAAAAAGGAAATTTCCTAAGTGATGAAGAGTTTAATCTATTAAAAAAAGTGGAAACAAAAAAAGACTTTAATGCCTTATTCTTACTATAAGTTATCAACTTATTCTAACTATGGAGCTGGAAATAAAGCTCCTGGCTATTATGAACTTCTATGGCAAGGCTTAAATAAGGAAGATATATATTATGCAGTTTATGGATATTTAAGTAGATTAGCTGACTTTCAAAGAACAAGTGGAAATATGGTATCATCTGCACAAATTATTGAAGCAGTACAGCTTGCAATTTCTTTAGCTAATATACATAATAGTAAAATTCCTACTCTTAAAGATATGCAAGATGCCGCTATAACTTGTATGGCTCAGGGTAGTCACTCAGAAATAATCTTTAGCTATGGCAAACACAGAAGTTGGAAAGAAGATTGGAAAAAAATACCACAAGACTCTATACAAAACTTCTATACAATCTGATTTCTATTCTATATTAAAAGAGTTGAAACTTGAAAAATATCAAACTCTTACAGCTACAGAATTGAGATTGGATTTAAGAGAAAATATAAGAGTAAAATCTGAGAAAACTTGCTTTCTTAGACTTAGAACGTTCTTATTTTTTTCCATAGATTAAGAGTTCTTAAAAATTTCTTTTGTTAATTTTTCTTGATAAGGTACAAGATAATAAAAACTTGGGCAGAAGATTGGGTTTTACAATGGACTCCTGAGGCAGAAATAGAAATAGTAGAAGCTATTTTTAAAAGGAGATACTATTGAATTTGCAACTGCTTTTGAATTAAATCAAAGAATAGAAAATTCAAGTTCTATATCTCATGATTGCAGAAATTGTAAAAAGATGCTTTCTATTGTGGACTGCCTAAGAGTTTAGAACAAGCCTTTTCAAGCTTTACAAAGTTGTATGGCTGATGATATTCCTATCAATGAGATTTCTAAAACTTCAACTACTCTTTCTATAATGTTACGTTATGGAGATATTAGAGAACTAGATAGAGATGTACTTATACCAATACTTGAGCAACTGTTTTTAAGAGCTTGTTTAATCTTACCAAATGAAGCTTTTTGTGATGCTAATGCTGCCATTGAGCTTGCTGAAGCTATAATAGGCTTACATAATGTGGTTGAAAATCATGACTTTTTAGATAGAGAAAGATGGTATGCACTTCTTACTGAAGTTGCAAAAGAGATAATTTAAACACTAAAATATCAGGACTTGCTATGGCAATCTTGCTTGAAACTGGAAAAATTTCTAATGATGAACTTGGACTAGAGGTTGAAAGAAGATTATCAAAAGCTATACCTGCTGATTTAGGAGCAAGTTGGTTTGAAGGTTTATCAATGAAAAATCACTATACTTTAATTGCTAGACTTGGGCTTTGGGAAAAACTTCAAGACTACATCTCAGCCTTAGATGAAGATGAGTTTAAAAGAGCCTTAGTATTTTTAAGAAGAGCTTTTGCTGATTTTTCTTCTAATGAAAAACATGATATAGCTGAAAATATGGCTGAAATATGGGGCTTAAATAAAATTGCTGTAAGTGAAGCTATGAATAAAGATTTAAAAGAAGAAGAAGCTGAAATAATTTCAAGCCTTGATGACTTTGATTTTGATGATATTTAGGGGGAATGATGGACTATAAAGAAGATATAAAACGTTGGAGATTAATATTAGGAAAAGATACTCAAGATACTTTCTCCTCTATGAACTCTGAAGCTATTTCTTCTCTTAGTGAAGAAGATTGGCTTATGGATAGAGCTTTAGATGCCATTTATAATCCCTCAGGAAAATTTATGGGTGATGCTGCCTTAGGTGCTGGAAGAGGACCTTCTAACCCTCAAATAAGTAAATGGCTTGGAGATGTTAGAGATTTATTTGATAAAGAATTAGTTAAAAATTATTCAAACTGATGCTATGGATAGATGTGGTTTAAAGCAATTAATTTTTTGAGCCTGAAATATTAGAGCAAGTTGAGCCTGATATAAGTCTTGCATCTACAATTATGCTTTTTAAAGGATCAAATTCCTAAAGCATAGTAAAGAAAGTGTAAGAGCCTTTATCAAAAAAATAGTGGAAGAAATCAATAAATTATTAGAAAGTGATATAAAAAGAGCTGTTAGAGCTGCACTTAATAAGAGACAACATTCTCCTATACCTTCAGCCTCAGCACTTGACTTTAAAGAGAACTATCCAAAGAGGAATAAAAAAATTATAATAAAAGAATTGAAAGAAAAATTATTCCTGAACATTACTATTTCTTTGAAAGAGCTAGTACTAATCCTTCAAGTAAATTTACAGTTATTTTAGATATAGATCAGAGTGGTTCTATGGGAGAATCTGTTATATATTCTTCAGTAATGGCTTGTATTCTAGCAAGTATGGCTGCACTAAAGACTCGTATTGTTGCTTTTGATACTAATATTGTGGATTTAACAGAAAAATCTGATGATCCTGTTGATTTATTATATGGTTTCCAATTAGGTGGCGGTACTGATATCAATAAAGTCTATCGCCTATTGTATGAACTATATTGAAAATCCTAAGAAAACTATATTTTTCTTAATTTCTGACCTTATGGAAGGTGGAAATCGTGGAGGAATGTTAAGACATTTACAAGAAATGAAAGATTCAGGAGTAATAGTTGTTTGTCTTCTTGCAATTTCAGGTGATGGACAACCTTACTATGATGCTCAAATGGCTGGAAAAATCTCTTCAATGGGTATTCCATGTTTTGCTTGTAATCCTGAAAAAAATTACCTCTTTTTACTTGAAAGAGTCTTAAAAGGATTAGATTTAAATTCTTTCCAAGAAGAATTTCAAGAAAAAAATAAAATATTTTATTATATTATACCTTGACTTTCAAAAATATTTTTACTATATAATAGACTTAGATATAGTAGCTTAGAAATAGAGGTGAAGAATATGGAAACTTATAGAAACTATAATAGAGAGGATTTCAATAAAATTCTTTCAGCGAAAAATTACAAGAAAAATTACTTAGAACAGCTACTGTACTAGCTGCTTTAGGGTATATTAAACAAAAACATTTTAAATTATAAAAAAATAATGGTGTTGAGAGTTTTTCAACACCATTTTTATTTTTTATTTAGTTTTTTCCTATATTTGCCAAAAATACCGTTTACAAATTCATAAGACTTTTCATTACCATATTCTTTAGCTAACTCAACAGTTTCATTAGCAACAACTTCAATAGGAGTATTTGCTTTCAAAAACTCATAAGTTGCTATGATTAATAAAAGTTCTTTCTACAAGTCCTATTCTTTCATAAGCCCAATTTTTGAGTATTAGCTTTGATAGTATCTTTGATATTATCGTAGTTTTCACTTATTCCTTTAACAGAAGTTTGTAAAAACTTTAATTGACTTTTCACTTAAAGTTGAAACAAAATCTTCATTGTTAGATAAGTAAATATCAAAAGCTTTTTCTAATTCCTCAGAAGTTGATTCAGTTGCTTCAACTCCAAAAACTATTTTTAAAAAGTTCTTCTCTTACAAGTCTTATTCCAGCTTTTTTTCTTAGTTTCTTCTCCAAAAATTTCTTTCATTTGATTAATCCTCTTTTTAATCTATTTATAATCGTTTTTTTCATCTTTTTTTGTAAATGAAGAATCTCCTAGCTTTATAACCTATAAAAAGCAAATACAAAGATTACAATAGCTTTTTAATATACCATAATTGACTACAGTTAGCCCAACTATGAAGCCTAAAAATAGACCCGTAGACTTTTTCTCCAATTATTAATAATCTTTTTCTAGTAAAACTTCTAAAAATATTATCTGGCAACATTAATTATTCACCTCTACATTATCTCCCTCAACATTTACAGCAGGGACTTCATTAGAAGCTTCGTCATTTGTTTTTTTCTTTTTCTCTTGCTTCAATTTTTTGCTATATTAACTACAACTTTATTAACATCTACCCTAGATTTTTGCATTAAGTCTGTTTTTTTATTAAATTTTGAAGATATGAAATCTTATTAGCTATATTCATTTTAGCTAATAGTTCACATTTTATATTAATAAAAAAACTTGTTACCTTTTAGTTCACTGACTGTTTTTTTATTCCTGTTATATCAGGATCTTTTTCTCAATAAATCCATAACATAATTATTGATTGTAGCTCTTTTGATATTTTTAATAATCCATTTTCAGTTTTTTTCTTTCATAATCTTTTTTTCTTTCAAATAGACTAACAGAATTTGATAATGACATATGAAAAAGATATAGAGCAGCTACAACTAAAATAGTCATCTTATATTCGAAAACTTGTTATCTTTTTCAGCATAAGGATTATCAAATACAAAGTTTGACCTGGTAAAAAGTATGTAGTTTAAAGCAACTAGAGATATTAAAAATATTCCTATCCAAGCAAAGAAAAAAATATTAATTTTTTTAACATAATATATACCACCTATAATTAGTCTTCGTATTCTTCAGTTGTTTCTTCTTCTGTTACTTCTTCTACTTTAATATTTTTGAATGTAAACATTAACTTCAACAACTTTTTAGTCCACTTAATTTAGATACTTCTTCTAAAACTGCTTTTTGAACATCTTCAGCAACTTTAGGAATTCTATAACCATATTTTATAACTACATAAACTTCTATACTACATTCTACTTCTCCAACTTCAACTTTAACTCCATTAGTAGGTCTTTTTTTACCAAGCATTTTTACTAACTTCATCAACAACTCCACCAGCTAGTTTGTAAACACCTTCAACATCTCCTGCTGCTTTTTGCTGCTATCGTTTTTACCACTTCATCTGCTATTCTTATATTTCCTAATTCTGACATAAAAACACCTCCATAGTTCTTCTTAAGCATTAATTTTAAATACTTCTTTAAAAATTAAAAACTCTTATATATTTTTATTTTTAACATAAAATGAACAGTTTTACAATAGAAAAAGAGAACCCTTTTTAGTTCTTATTCCAAAAAAAGTCCTCTAAATCTTAATTAAATATTACTTTGCATATTCCACTGCTCTTGTTTCTCTTAGAATAGTAACTTTAATTTGCCCTGGATACTGCATAGTATCTTCTATTTTCTTAGCCACTTCTCTTGACATCAGAGTTGCTTCATCGTCACTAACTTTATCAGGATTGATCACTATTCTTAGTTCTCTTCCTGCTTGAATAGCATATGATGATTCTACTCCATCGAAAAGAGTTAGCAATTTCTTCAAGATTTTTCTAATCTCTTAATGTAGGCAGTTAAAGTCTCTCTTCTAGCTCCAGGTCTTGATGCAGATACAGCATCAGCAGCTTGAACAAGAATAGCTTCAACAGTTTCGAATTCAACTTCATTATGGTGAGCCATTACAGCATTTACAACTTCTTGTTTTTCACCAAATTTCTTTCACAAATTCTCCACCAACAATAGCATGTGAAGTTTCTATTTCATTTCACTAGAACCTTACCTATGTCATGAAGTAGACCCTCCTCTTTTTGCAAGCTCTACATTAGCTCCTATTTCAGCAGCCATTGTTGAAGCAATTTTTGCAACTTCTATTGAGTGAGTCAATACATTTTTGACCGTAGCTTGTTCTATATTTTTAATCTACCTAAAGTTTTTTTATAATTTCAGGATGCATAGATGGTATAGAAAGTTCTATTAAAGCTTCCTCACCAGCAGCAATTATTTCTTTTTCTACTTCTTTTTCTACATTTTATTTACAATTTCTTCTATCTTACCTAGGGTGTATTCTACCATCAGTAATTAATTTTTTTCTATTGTAAGTCTTGCAATTTCTCTCTTAACTCCATCAAAACATGAAAGTACAACAGCTTCTGGAGTATCATCTATAATAACGTCAACTCCTGTTAGAGCTTCAATTGTTCTTATATTTCTTCCTTCTCTACCAATTATTCTACCCTTCATTTCATCATTAGGTAAGTTGATAACAGATACTGTTGCATCTGCCACATAGTCTGCTGCTGCTTTTCCAATAGCAGTTGATAGAATTTTTTTGGCTGATTTTTTTCTTTTTCTTCATCAAGTTTAGTTTCAAACTCTCTAATAGTTACAGCCATATCATGAGTAAGTTCTTCTCTTATTTTTACGTAGTAAGATTTCTCTTGCTTCTGCTTTACTAAGTTCACTCACTCTTGAAAGTTCTTCTTCTTGTTTTAACTTTTTAATTCATCAATTTCTTTTCTTTTTCGCTTCAAGTTCATTATTAATTTTTTTCTAATTCTAAACTTTTGTTTTTCAGCTTTTTCAATTTTTTTCCATCTAAAATTTCTTCTTTTTTTACTATTCTAGCTTCTTTTTTTGAGCTATTTCATTTTTTTAAATTTCTGGCTTCTTTTTCAACCTCTTCTTTTTATTTGGTAAGCTTTTTTTCTTTAGCCTTTAATTCGATTTCTTTAGCTTTAGAACCAGCATCTTTTTCTGCTTCTTCTACAATTTCTTTTAGCTTTTTAATTTAGCTTTTTCTACTTCATCTTCTAAATCATTTTAGCTTTTTCAATTTGTCTGTCTATAACAGATTTTTTAAAAAAATACTGTAAAGACTAAAGCTAAGGCTAATATAAGTAAGCCTAAAAAAATATCAATAAATTCATACACTACCCCTTCAGACTACTTTTATTTGAAACTTTTTTAATGCTTCTTCCTCATTTTTTTGTATATTTCAAATATTTCGTCTAGACCAATTGTTTCAAAAATAGTTTGGATATGTTTATTAAGATTTACTATCTTAATATCTCCTCCCATTTCTCTAACTGTTTGTAACTTTCCTCTCAAAAATTCCCATAGCTAGACTGTTGATATGGATAAGTCCTTTAAAATCAACAATATACTTATTGATATCTTTTTCAATAAGTTTACTAAAAAGTCTCTTTTTAATTTAGAGGGCAACAAAAAGCATCTAGTTCTCCGTTAATCTCTATAATTTGTACATCATCTTTTCATTCTTTCTAAAAATTTCAAAGTTATTTTTCCATTTTATACTGCCTCCTTAATCTTTTTCTCTACCTTAATAATAGTACCTTTACTTTTTCTTTTCAATTTCAAAAAAATATCCACTAACTTTCTAGCAATTGATAAACCAAACCCACCGTCTTCTTTACTATCTAAACTTTCATCAAAAACCTCTACCAAAGTCTTCAACAGTTAAGAAAAATAGTGTTATTATAATAATTTAGCACTACTTCTATCTCACCTTGACTATCGCTATAAGCATGCTCTACTGCATTAGTAGTTAGTTCATCTACAACTGATAGTAGTTGTATTTCATCTAACTCACTTATATTATGTTCTCTGAGATAAACTCTGATCATAGCTCTAACTGTGGATAAACCCTCTAAAAAAAGATGGAATAAATATTTTTAATTTTATTTATTTCTTCATCAAAATTGTTCATAGGGCTCACTCCTTTTTCTTTTTAAGTCAAATATTAACCATTTCTTATTTTTGTTTGTCATAGATAAAGATCAAATCAAAATAATAAGTATCTTCGTTCATATTCAGAGCTAATATCGAACTAGGATACTCAGTTGTATAAGATGGCTGAGACACAAATATATTCAATTTTTGTAAAAGTCGATATTTTTGTAATTTTTTTCTAAAAATATATCTGTTTCTATAACTATCTTTTGTGTTCTCTTTAATGTAAGCAAGATTATTTTTCACTTAAATTACTCTTTATCTCGTCTTTAAATAAAACCAATGCTTGTTTTTTTCATTTTGAGAAAAACCTTTTTGTACATAGTTATTATTAGAGCATGATATTAATAAAAACCATTGCAATTAATAATATAATTTTTCATAATAGACACCTCTACTTTTTTTATCATATCACATAAAAAAACAATTAAATCAAGACTTGATATTAAACAATGTGTGTACTCTTTTAACAACTTCATCTTCTGAAACCTCTGAAAGATTAAACCACACATATTCTTTGTCTGCCTTAAACCATGTGAAATTGTCTCTTAGCATAATGTCTTGAATTTAATTTAATTTTATAGCTTGCTTCTTCAAGACTACTAAGTCCGTTAAAATAATCTATAAGTTCATTATAGCCAATTATATTTTAAACTATATAATTTTTTTCACCATATATCTTGTAAAGTTTTTTTCTACCTCTTCAACTAAGCCTTCTTCAAACATCATATCAACTCTTTTATTAATTCTATCATAGAGTTCTTCTCTGTTTCTTTCCAAGGCTATCTTTAAAAAGTTAAAATTATTGTTCTTAATATTCTTTTTGAAAGCTCTGAAAATTTTTTTGATTAGTCAACATAAAAAAACTTCAACAACTCTTTTCAAGTCTAACTCTATTGTTAGGGATGAATTTCTTTTGTTGCTTCCTCATCATATTTTTAAAGCTAATTCAAGTAAAGTTTGATTGTCTAAACTTGCTAAATATTCTCTAGTTTTTTTATCTGCTTCTGGTAAAACAGATAAACCATTAGTCACTGAATTTATATATAGTCCTGTCCCTCCAACCAACATGAAGTTCTTTTTCAGGATTTTTGATTTAATATCTTATTTACATCTTTTTCAAAATTCCCAACACTGTATTTTGCTATTGGCTCAACTATATCTATTAAATGATGTTCTACTCCTTGCTTTTCTTTTTCACTTATCTTAGCAGTTCCAATATTTAAGCCTTTATAGACTTGAGCAGAGTCAGAAGAAATTATCTCAGCATTCAATAATTTTGCTAAATCTATTGAGATTTTTAGTCTTTCCCAACCCCAGTAGGTCCTGCTATGACTATAGCCTTATTCAAAATACTCAAACTCTACATCTGCTATTTTTACTGTATCTCCATCTTGTACACCAAATTCTTGTAGAGCTTCCTCCATTCCTAAATTTCTCATCATATGTAAGAAAGTAATAAGTGATTCATCGTCCATACCTATTACATATTTTTGCTAAAACATCATCTACTATTCTTCCACCAACAACTATTGCATCTTCTTCATCTCTTGTGATTTCGAAGTCTTCTTTTTCTATCTTCAATTCTTTTTAATAATTTTTGTAATATCTACTTCTTCTTCTAAAGGTTCTCTTTCAATTTTTAGATAACATATCATATGTTTTTATAAAAATTTCTTTTAGACCTTCATTTAAAAAGCACTGATACAGGATAGATTTCAATTCCTTTTTCTGCTAAATAGCTTTTTAAATTTTTCAAATTTTTCCATATCCCAAATTAAATCCATTTTATTAGCAATAACTATTTGCTTTTTTATTTGCTAATTTTTTTCACTGAATTTTTCTTAATTCCTCATTGATTTTTCAAAATCTTCAATACAGTCTCTACCTTCTATTTCAGCAGCATCAACTATATGATAAATCATTTTACATCTTTCAATATGTCTTAAGAATTTATCTCCTAGTCCTACACCTTCATGAGCACCTTCAATAAGCCCTGGTATATCCGCTATAACAAAAGATTTTTCCTTCTTCTAGTCTAACAACTCCAAGTTTTGGCTCAAGAGTTGTAAAGTGGTAGCTTCCTACCTTAGAGTTTGCAGCTGAAACCTTATTTATAAAGCTTGATTTTCCCAACTGATGGATATCCAACAAGAGCCACATCAGCTAAAAAGTTTTAATTCTAGCTTAACTTTTATCTCTGCTCCTTCTCCACCTTTTTTTCTGCAATCTTTGGAGCTTTTTCTTACAGAGTTTTTTTAAAAGTGCACATTTCCATATCCACCCTTTTCCACCTTTTTAGTAAAAACTCTTTTGCTCACCATTTTACATTCATATCAAGAATTAATTTTCCCTGTTGTGAAGTCTCTAACTTGTGTACCAACTGGAACTTTAATAATTAAATCTTCACCTTTTTTCCATACATTTTGCTTTCTTTTTGTCCATTTTCTCCATTTTGAGCTTTAAATAATTTTTTAAATTTAAAAGTCAATAAGAGTGTTGATATTAGAATCAGCTACGAAGACTACATCTCCACCTTTTCCTCCATCTCCACCATCTGGACCTCCAAATTGAATAAATTTTTCTCTTCTAAAAGCTGCTGAACCGTCTCCACCATTCCCAGCTTTAACTGTTATAATAACTTCATCTATAAACATTATTTACCTCACTTTTTTTATACTCCATTAGTCATAAAAATAAAAAAATAAGCGAATTACATTCCAGATTTTTAAGATAAAAATTAAATAGAATGAGCCGAGCAAATCTTGACTTGTTTGAAGCTGACTTGTCAGCAAGTTTGTCAAATTTGCAGCGAATTCTTAATTTTTATCTGTTAAAAATCTGGCTAGTAATGAGCTATTTTTTTATTGATTTTTATTTTTATTCTTTTTTTATTATACCAAATTTTTTTATACATCTGCTATTTTTATTTTTTAAACAAATTTCAATTCTGATGACAATAAATTATCATTTTCGTAATTAAGAATCAAATGAAAAAAAGGAGCATCTTTTTCTAACAACTCTAAAAAAATTCTGTCTCCCTCCCAAAGATTTAACTTATATATTTCGGATTTATCTATCCATTTTAAATCCCCTCTGAGCATTCTTGGATTTCTCCAGAAAAATTTTTAGAAGTATATAAAGTACATATCTAGTGGCTCATCTTCATTATAGTTAAAAATTACTATGCCTCTATGAACATAGTCAATTAAATCTAGTCCCTGTTTCTTCTTTTTACCTCTCTTATTAGGCATTGCTCAGGAGTTTCACCCTTTTCTAATTTTCCTCCCACTCCTAACCATTTATTTTTATTTATATCATTTTTTCTTTTTTTGTTCTATGCAACATAAGATATTTATTTTCTTTTTCTAAATAACATAGAGTTGTTATCATATATTCCCTCCCTTACAAAAACATTTTCAAATTCTTCCTGCCAATTATTAGAAATATGCTCAAAGTAAAATTCGAAAAGTTTTTTTCTAAATTTTCTTCAACAAATTTTATAATTTCATCGTAGTTATTATTTGCTTGAGCCTCATTTAAACTATTGTAATATTCTAATCTATCTTCATTTTTTTATTATACAAATAGGATATCCCTGCTTTCATAAGTTCAAAATTCATTATCAATCTACCTGTTCTTCCATTTCCATCAGAAAAAGGATGTATTTTTCAAAATTAGCATGAAATTTAGCTATCTTTTTCAATAGCATTTTTCAGTTGAAGAAAAATAATCTTTTAAAAATTTTTTTCTAAATCTTCTTCCACAAAAAAATAGGATTAGATGTTTCAAAAGTTGAACCTGCTATCTTGTTTTTTTAAATTTTTTTAAATTGTCCAGCAATCTCAGGATCAACTGGTCCCAAAAATAAGACTATGAAATTCTTTAATAAGTCTAAGAGATAAAACTTCATTTTCTTTAATTATATTATTTAAAAAGTTAATAGCATATTCTTGTCCTTTTACTTCAAGATGGTCTTTTAAAGGTTTTCCCTTTTACAGTTACTCCGTATTCTAATATAACTTCTGTTTCTTGTCTTGTAAGTGAGTTCCCTTCAATAGCATTAGTATTATATATGAAATCATTTCTTAAAGTATTTTTCAATTCTAGAAAGTATAGATTTTTTTGAATAGGTCTTTTTTGAGTTTAAAAAAACTTTTTATAAAGTTCTATTTTTTTCATTTCCTTCTCCTTTTTAAATATTTTTCTTTTTATATTATATTACATATTGTGAAAAAAAGTCATATGTATATACATATGATTAACAGCTAGCTTATAGTATGCTATAATTAGTTACTTTCTACACTAAAAAGGAGATACATTTGAAACAAAATCAAAAATTAATATGTGAAAATAAAAAAAGTCAGGTATATGTGGTAGTCTGACTTTTTGCCATTTAATCTTAGCAATTATTACTTTGTTTCGACTAATTATAGCATATTTTTCTTTTTTTATTGCAATATGTTATAATTTTATTGCCATTTCACTCAAAAGGAGGTGAAATAATTGAGGCAATTATTACTATTGATAATGATTTTTAATATTACTTATACTTTTGCAGTATACAGTAATATTAATATAGCTCACATTATCACAAGTTTACTAGTTTAATTCTTGCAAAAAAATTAAACTTAGAGAGTGAGTAGAGTGTGGTAGCTTGAAAACTCTCTTTTTTAAAAATTTTTATGATAAAAATAAAAAGAAAACTTTTAGGAAGTGGAAAAAGTGGAAAATATTTTTACTAGAAGCATTGAAAAACAAGTAGTATAGATTTTAATATAGATTCAGATGATAAATATCAATATGAGTTAATAGCCAATGGAGAAGAAAAGATTGTTACAAGACTTAGAAAATACTTTTGAGGATTGTGACGAATTTGTAATCTCTGTTGCTTTCATAACTATGGGAGGTATTTCTCTTTTTGGAAGAATTAAAAAAATCTTGAAAATAAAGGAATAAAAGGAAAAAAATTTTAACAGGGAGATTACTTGACTTTCACAGAGCCAAAAAGCCTTAAAGAAGCTCCTATCGTACAAGAATATAGATTTAAAAGGTTGCAACTAATAGAAAACATCATACTAAGGCATATTTTTTTAGAAAGGGAAAGATTTGGACTTTAATTGTAGGAAGTAGTAACCTAACTCAAGGGAGCTTTGACTGTTAATTTTTGAATGGAATATAAAGGTAAATTCTCTTGAGAAATGGAAAGATAGTTAAATCAGTTTTAGAAACTTTTTAATAAAGAATTTGATAATTTAAAAACTTTAACAGAAGAAGATATAGAAGATTATCAAAAAAAGATATGAGCAACTAAAAAGTTAATTGAAGCTAATAATCAAAATATAGATTTGAATGAAATTAAGCCTAATTCTATGCAAGTACAAGCCTTTAAAAAAATTTGGAAGAAACGAGAAAAGAAAATGATAGAGCCTTGCTTATCAGTGCAACAGGAACTGGTAAAAACTTATCTTTCAGCCTTTTGATGTGAAACAAGCTAAGGCAAAAGAAGATACTTTTTGTAGCACATAGAAAAAGTTATTCTTGAAAGATCTAAAAATCAGTTATCAAAGAATTTTTAAAGGATAAAAAGTTAGAAATTTTTTGATTCTAATTTTTCAAATAAATGATAAAAGATGAAGTAGTTTTTTTGCTATGGTACAAACTTTTAAATAAAGGAGAAAAAAATTTGAATATTTTTTTCCAAAGAGACTACTTTTGACTATATCATTATAGATGAAGTTCATCATGGAGGAGCTAAGACTTATCAAAGCATTTTTGAATACTTTAAACCTAAAGTTTCTATTGGGTATAACTGCAACTCCTGAAAGAACAGATGATTTTAATATATATCAACTCTTTAATTACAATGTCGCCTACGAAATTCGTTTGCAAGATGCTATGAAAGAAGAACTATTATGTCCTTTTCCATTATTTTGGGAATTTCAGATATTGTAATTGATGGTGAAAGTATAGATGAAAAAAACATCTATTAAAAATCTTACTTCTGATGAAAGAGTGAGGCATATTTTTAGAGAAAAAGTAAAGTATTACTCATATAGTGGAGAGAAATTACATTGTCTAGTTTTTTTGTTTCAAAGGTTGAAGAAGCTAAAATATTAGTTGAGAAAATTTTTTTAGAACAAGGTGTAAAAAGCCCTTGCTTTAAGTTCTGAGAATTCTGATAATGAAAGAGAAGAAGCTATAAGGAAGCTAGAAAAGGAGAAATAGAATATATCATATCTGTAGATATATTCAATGAAGGAGTGGATATTCCTTGTGTCAATCAAGTGATACTTTTAAGACCTACCACTTCTGCAATAGTATATATTCAACAGTTAGGTAGAGGTTTAAGAAAGCATAAAAAAATAAAGCCTATACTGTAGTTTTAGATTTCATTGGTAACTATGAGAAAAAAACTTCTTAATACCAATAGCAATATCTCAAAATAATAGCTATGACAAAGATTTCATGAAAAGATTTCTTATGAATGCTACAGACTTTCTAGCTGGAGAAAGCTCTATAAAGTTTTTGATGAGATTTCAAAGGAAAGAATTTTTTTGAAAATATTAACAAGGTTAATTTTTTTCTAATAGAAAACTTATAGAAGAAGATTTTTAAATTACTTGAAAAGTCAATTAGGGTAGAATTCCCTTATCTCTATGATTTCTATATAAAGAATATGTTGTCGCCCACTGTGATTTTTAAAAGTACAAGAAAGATTATGATGAAGTCTTTAAAAAAATATAGCACCTAGATATAGAGCAGGTTCATTAAATAGTATTGAAAAGAAATTTTTAATATTCTTATCTACTTTCTTTACCCCTGCAAAAAGAGTACATGAGATGTTGATATTAAAAAGAGCTATTTACTAAGAAAAAAATTAAATATAGGAGATATTGAAAGCATATTGAAGGATAAATATTCTTTGACTGATCAAGAAAATAATATAAAAAAATGCTTTTTGAACATCTATCTAAAGAAATATTTATTACTTATCTACAACAAAGGCATTTTGAGCCTATACTATATAGAAAAAGATGACTACTATTTCTTAGATGAAAATTTTTAAAAACTCATATATTAATAACTTATATTTTAAAAATTTTTAATAGATGATTTAATAAAAATATAATCTAGCTTTTTGCTGAAAAATAACTACAATAATTTTTGTAAAAAGCAAAGTAAAACTTTTTGGAGAATATACTAAGCAAGAAGCATTTTTGGTATCTAAATTTGAATTTTAATAATGGTTTTCCAAGTTAGTGGTTACACTCCTTTTTGAAAATGAAAGAAAAACTTTTTAATTTTCATTACTATGGATAATTTATCTGAAAGAGCTGACTATTCAAATGAATTTTATGATGCTCAAACTTTCAGTTGGTTTTCAAAAATCTAGCCGTTACCTAAAAAGATAATAAACTGACTATAGAAGGTAAGATTGCTGAAAATTTCTATGAGATAAATGTCTTTTGTAAAGAAAAAAATAATGGAGAAAAACTTCTATTATTTAGGTGATGTTGAGAAGGTTTTATCTGCTAAAGAAATAAAAGGATAGTCAAGGGAAATCTATGGTTAAATATATTTTTTTAAGTTAAAGAAAGATGTCAAAAAGAATTGTTAGACTACTTCAATATGTAAAAAAATATTTGACAGAATAACAAAATAAATTCTATAATGTAAAAAAATAAGTAAATTTTTTTAAAAACAATAAATTTAAAAAGGGAGATGTTTAAGATGAAAAAGAGTTATTAACACAACAAATGCACCAGCTGCACTAGGACCTTATTCTCAAGCTATTGAAGCAAACGGAGTTTTATATGTATCAGGACAAATTCCTTTTTGTTCCAGCTACAATGACATTGGTTTCTGAAGACGTTGAAGAACAAACAAAAACAATCTTTTAGAAAAATATAGGAGCTATCTTAAAAAGAAGCTGGATATGAATTTTAAAAGATGTTGTTAGTGCAACAGTTTACATCAAAGATATGAATGATTTTCACTAAAAATAAATGGAGTTTATGACAAATATTTAGGTGAAGTTAAACCTGCAAGAGCTTGTGTTGAAGTTGCTAGATTACCAAAAAGATGTAAAAGTTGAAATTGGAGTTATAGCTGTTAAATAGAATTATTAAGTAATAGGTTAAAGAGTGAGTAAGATAATCAGTCTGAAAAACTCTTTTTTTATTGGAATTTTTGTTCCAAATAAGATATAATAGTCAATAAGAAAGTAAATTTTTTTAAGTTGGAGGGGCATATGTATTCAAATTTTTAATTTTTTTACAAAATGATTGGCAAGGCTTAGCTAAAAATTGGGGAAATGGCTGAGTACACTTTATACAAAGATCCAAACACTTCTATTATGAAACTAAGACAGTTCGGTGAAGAACTAATAAATACCATGATAAAAATTGAAAATTTTTAGCGTTGATAAAAAACTCATTAGCTGTAGATAAAATCCTAACTTTTAAAAAGAGCTGGTTTAATACCAGATGATATTGATCGTATCTTACATTCTCTTCGTAAAAAGGAAATAAAGCAGCTCATGGAGCTTATGGTGACGAGGAAATAGCAGAAACTTTATTATCCTTAGCGGTAAAACTTGGAGCTTGGTTTCAAGAAATATATGGAACTGACATCTTATTCCATTCAGAAACTGTGGAATACAAAAAAACCTGAAAATATAGATTATGAAAAAGAATATCAAAAACTAGTTGAAAGAACTGATGAAATACAAAAAGAATTAGAAAATATTAAAACTAATCCTCATTTAACAACTAGAGAGGACAGAAAGAAAGCTATTTCTAAAAAAGAGAGATTGATTTCACTGAAGAAGAAACAAGAGTAATCATAGATAAACAATTAGAAGCAATAGGGTTGGACAGTTAATACAAAAAGTTTTTAAACTATAAAACAAATAAAACTTTACCTATAAAAAGGTAAAGATATGGCTATTGCTGAGTGGCCTTTGCATAAAAAGAAAATGGAAGAAAAAGGTTTTGCAGATTACGCCTTATTTTTTTAGGAGAAAAAGCTTTATGGAATTTTTAGAGGCAAAAAGATTAAATGTAGATATTCCAACTGCTTTTAAATGTAGATAGTCGTATATATGCAAAAGGGTGTAGAAATATTTGAAAATGCTCAAATTTTGTGATGGTTCACCTTTTCAGAGAATATAAAGTACCCTTCCTATTTTCAAGTAATGGTAGAGAATACAATAAAGAATTACCTGAAAAATCTGGAATATGGTTTTTAGATGCTAGAAAAGAAAGTAATTTACTCTAAAAGTTTTAAAAGGGTTTTACTCTCCAGATGATTTAAAAACTTATTGGAAAAAAAGACGATGACCTTGCAATAAAAAAATTAGAAGAAGAAAGTTTTTGAATATCTAGAGTCAAAATTTGGTTTAGGGGCTTAGATATTATCAAAAAGACGCTATTAAATCAGTTGAGGAAAGTCTTATCTCTGGAAAGAGAAAAAGTTCTGCTTACCATGCAACAGGAACAGGTAAAACAAGAACAGCTTTAGGGTTTGATATATAGACTTTTAAAAACAAATAAATATAAAAGAATCCTATTTGTTGTGGATAGAACTCTTTTAGGGAGAACAAGCAAAGGAAACTTTTTGATGATGTTAAGTTAGAGCAATTACTTAGCTTAGATGGAATCTATGGAGTAAAAGGTTTAAATTCTAAAGCCACTAGACAAAGATGAGAGAGTTCATATAGCTACAGTTCAAAGTTTAATAAGAAGAATCCTGTATCCAGCTTTATGATGAAACAGATAAATTATCAGTTGGAGCATATGATTGTATTATCATTGATGAGGCACATAGAGGATATATCTTAGATAGAAATATGAAAGATGAAGAAAAAGATTTCTTCGATGAAAAAGATTTTGAAAGTAAATATAAGGCAGTAATAGAGTATTTTGATGCAGTAAAAAAATTGCCCTAACTGCTACTCCAGCATTACACACTCAAGAAATTTTTGGAGAACCTGTGTATAGTTATTCTTGCTCTCAAGCTGTTATAGATGGATATTTAGTTGATGCTGAACCTCCTTATGAGATAGTGACAAAAGTTATCAGAAGAAGGAATACACTATGAAAAGGGAGCAAAAGTAAAGGTTTATGATGTTGAAGCTCAAAAAGTAAAAGAAAGAGAAGTTTTAGCAGATGAATTAGATTTTTGATGTTGAAAAATTTAATAAATTTGTTATAACAGAAAAGTTTTAATAAAGAAGTTTGCTCTGCTTTGGTTGACTATATCAATCCAGAAGGACCTGAGAAGACATTGATATTTACTGCTTCTGATGAGCATGCCGATATGCTTGTCCGTATCTTTAAAAAGAAGAGTATCAAAAAGCAAGGTATCTATGAGATGAATGGAGATATGATAGCCAAAATGACAGGTTATGTTAAGGATATAGAGCATTTAGTTAAAAAAATTTAAAAATGAAGCTTATCCTACTATAGGGTAACTGTTGATTTATTAACAACAGGAGTAGATGTTCCTAAAATTACTAACCTTGTATTTTTAAGAAAAGTAAAAAGCCGTATACTTTATCATCAAATGCTTGGAAGAGCTACAAGAAAATGTGATGATATCGATAAAACAAGCTATAAGGTTTTTGATGCTGTTAGAAACTACGTGGATATGAAAGATTTTTTTCTGATATGAATCCAGTAGTGAAATAATCCAAAAAAATAGATATGGAAAAATTATTAGAAAGCTATAGCAAAGATGTTACAGATGAAAGTAAGAAATACTTCGTTGAACAAATTGTTGCTAGATTACAAAAGAAAGAAGAAAAAGAATAAAAAGATTTAGGGAGAAAATAAGTTTGAGATAAACTCAAAACTATATAGAAAAAAATGAAGATATAAAAACTATTGATGACTATATAGAATATATTAAAAAAATATAAATCCTGATGACATAGAAAAGGAAGAAGATTTCCTAATATTCTTAGATAATATTCAAAAATCCTCAAAAGATAGAATAATATCTGAGCATGAAGATGAAATTAGAACTGTTAGACAGATATATGGTAAAAAAATGAAAAACCAGAAGACTATCTAGAAAAGTTTTGAAAAAGTATATAAGAGAAAAATCAAGATAAAGTTAGAAGCTTTAAAATTATTAAAAGAAAAATCCAAAACTATTTAAAAAGAAAAGACTTTAAAAAGAATTAAAGTATATTTTTAGATGAAAATGGATATAAGGAAACTGAGTTGAAATTCTGCCTATGGAAAAGTTGAAAATGTCAATATCACAGCTGACATACTAAGCTATATAAAGAAAGTTTTAAAAGGTTCAACTATTCTAGATAAGGAAGAAAAAAATTCTGGATATTGAAAAGAGAATAAAAAGATTAAATAATTGGAATCCTGTTCAACTAAAAAAATTATAGAAAAAAATTATTTCTCAATTAAGAGAAAATAGTTATCTAACAGAAGAAGATTTACAACTGGAATATTCAAAAGATAATTTTGGAGGATACAATAAAATTAATCAAAAACTTGGAGATAAATTAGGGGATATAGTATCTATTATCAATGAAGAAATCATTCTAAATTAAGGGAAGTATAAAATGACAAATAATGAAATAGTTCAAAAATTATGGAATCTTTGTAATGTATTAAGAGATGACGGGATTACCTATCATGAATATGTAACAGAATTGACATATATTCTATTTTTAAAAATGCTTGCAGAACAAGATAATGAAGCTGAAGTTGGAGTTCCAGAAGAATATCGTTGGAATACTTAGTTAAGTTAGATGGTTTAGAATTAAAAACTACCTATCAAAAAAAGCTTTAATAGACTTAGGGCAAAAAGCAAATAATTTAGCTATTATCTATAGAAATGCTAAGACAAATATTGAAGAACCAGCTAACTTTAAAAAGATTTTTCTCTGAAATAGATAAAATGGATTTGGTATTCAGTGGATAAAGAAGATTTTGGAGACCTTTATGAAGGTTTACTTGAAAAAAATGCTTCTGAAAAAGAAAATCTGGAGCTGGGCAATATTTCACTCCAAGAGTATTAATAGATACTATTGTTAAGGTTACTAAGCCTCAACTAAAGAAAGAATTTGTGACCCTGCTTCTGGAACATTAGGTTTTATCATATCTGCAAATAGATATATAAAAAGAAAATAACAATGATTACTATGGAATATCAGAAGAAGCCTATGATTTTCAAAAGAAAGAAGCTTTTTTTCTGCCTGTGAATTAGTTCCTGATACTCATAGACTTGGTATAATGAATGCTTTACTTCATGGAGTGGAAGGGAAATTTTCCTACAAGGAGATACTCTTTCTGCAACAGGAACACAGTTAAAGAACTTTGATTTAATTCTTTCTAATCCTCCTTTTGGAACAAAAAAAGGTGGAGAAAGAGCAACAAGAGATGACTTAGTTTTATTCTTCATCTAATAAGCAATTAAATTTCTTAGAAATTATCTATCGTTCTTTAAATTTAACAGGAAAAGCAAGAGCTGGAGTAATACTCCAGATAATGTGTTATTTGAAGGTGGAATTGGAAAAGATATAAGACAAGATTTACTAAATAAATGTAATGTTCATACTATATTGAGATTACCAACAGGAATATTCTATGCTCAAGGTGTAAAAACTAATGTTCTATTCTTTGATAGAGCTAAAGACTGATATAGGAAATACAAAAGGATATTTGGTTCTATGATTTAAGAACTAATATGCCTAATTTTGGTAAAGACAACTCCACTTACTGAGAAATATTTTGAAGAATTTATTTCAACTTTATGATAATGATGAAGAAAAAGAAAAAGTTAGAAAAGATGGACAAAAATTAGTATAGATGAGATTATTAAAAAGGATTATTCTCTTGATTTAGGACTAATCAAAAGATGAAAGTTTATTAGATGTTGAAACTTTACCTAATCCAATTTTAAACACTAATGAAACTATTGAGAAATTAGAAGAAGCTATTGACTTATTAAAATCAGTTGTGAATGAACTGAAAAACTGTGGACTAAGTGAGGAAGATTAAAATGGCTAAGAATAATAAAGTTGAGATTAGTTTAGAAGAAAAATTAGAAACAAGCTCTTGTCCCAGTTGATGAACAACCATATACAATACCCTAGTAATTGGGCGTGGACTAGATTGGGAGAAAGTTATCAAATATTATTTGAGTGGTAGTATCTTATCTAGAAAATGATGAGGTCAAAGGATTGTTTTAGATTAGAAAAATAATCCTATTTTGACAGTGGTAGGAAGTTTTTAGAAAATATATGTTGATGACAAATTTTTGATAGTGAAAAAGTGTGAAAATTAAAAATAGATGATATTATTCTAGTAGCCTCAACTGAAAGCTCAAAAGTATTTCTGAAAGATACATTATATTTGCAAAAAGATTAGTAGAAGAAAACGACTAAATAGAAGAGCTTTGACAAATTCTTGTATGAGATAAAAGTTTAATGGCATTAGTAAGTAATTCAAGTTGGTATTTTAGGTATGTTTATTTTTGGTTAAAAAGGAAGATCTATATAAATCATGCACAAGCTAGCAACTGTTCATTCAATAAGATCAGATCAACTAGAGGAAATTTTATATTTTCCTTTGCCACCATTAAATGAACAAAAAGAATAGTTGAAAAAAATTAGATTTCTTATTTGAAAAAACTAAAAAGGGCAAAAAGAAATAATTGAAGAAATAAAAGTTGATATTGAAAAATAGAAAAATTTCTATTTTTAGATAGAGCTTTTAAAGGAACATTGACATCTAAATGGAGAAATGAGAATAAGACATCAGATGTTAAAGAACTTTTAAAATCTATAAATGATGAAAAAAATTAAAAAGTGGGAAGAAAGATTGTCTACAAAGCTGAAAAAAAGATGGTACTAAAAAAACCTAAAAACCAATTATTAAAGAAGTTAAAGATATGATAGTTCCAGTTGATGAACAACCATATACAATCCCTAGTAATTGGGTGTGGGTGAGATTGGGAGATATAATAAGACATACTGATAATTTAGATATAAATAAATATTATTCAAATGAACAAATAATTAATTATGTTGACATAGATTCAATTAATAATGAATTTAACTATATAGAAAAAAATTTAAAAAGCAAAGGTTAAAGATTTATCTTCAAGAGCTAGACGTATTTTAAAAAGATTTTATTTTTATATTCTAGTGTGAGACCTTACTTAAAACAATTTTGCAATAATGAAAGATGAACTAGAAGACTGTATAGGGAGTACAGGTTTCTTTGTATTTAAAACCCATTAATATAAGTACACTTTATATTTTTTTAGAATATTCTTAGTTCCATATATTAAAGAGTTATACCTAACTAGTATAAAAGATTTAACTCTCCAAGTATAAAATGTAGAAATTTTTGATAATACACCTATTCCCCTACCTCCACTAGAAGAACAACAAGAAATTGTTAGAGTGCTAGATGAAGTTTTAGAAAATGAAAATAAAGGTAAAAAGAATTATTAGAGCTTGAAGAAAGAATAGATATATTAGAAAAATCTATCTTACATAAAAGCTTTCAAAGGGAGACTTGGAACTCAAAATAACAGTGATGAGCCTGCATAGAATTTACTGAAAAGAGTATTTTATAATTCTAAAAGAAAAACACCATTAATTGCCGTTAATGGTGTTTTGTAATCCCGATTTTTTTCTTTTGCCATTTATGATATACTTCTATATCTAAGTCAATTATAACTTTTTAAGCTTAAAAAGTCAATGATTATGTTATAATATTCACTGTAATCCCAGTAGACATCTCTGTAGCCTTTTTAAAAAAATGGAGGTGAAAGAATGTCGAAAAGATTTTTGCCATTTATTTTGATAGTTGTATTTTTCCTGATAGTACTTCTATCTAAAAGTGTTTATATTGTTTTTTTAATTTCAATTTCTAATTTTGAAATTAAAGAAGTATAATAGTATTTTTACTTTTATGTGGGTTGTAATTGCCGTTACAACCTGCTTTTTATTATGAGCTAGAAATTAAAGTAAATAATAAAAGAAAAACTACTTTCTATAATAAGTGGTGTTTTTTATTTTATTGACAATTATAGTCATATATTGTACCATAAGGGCAAAGAAACAAATAGGTAGCTTATTGGCTTAATAAAGGAAGTTGGGTGAGAATCCCACAGCAAATGCTACTGTATGGTGGACAAAATTACAATAACCACTGGGAAACTGGGAAGGTGTAAAAGTAGGTTGAAACTAAGTCAGGAGACTTACCATTATTAATATTTTTTTGATTAGGCATCTTCTGTTTCCTAATCTTTTTTTATTTTTATTCATAAAAATATTACATATTTAAGAGGAGGAAGTATGAAGAAAAAAATTTATGTTATTAGCTTTTAATTGTATTAGGAAGTGTGAGTGCTTTTTGCAGAAGAAACTCCTGTTTTTGGAGCTTAAACAAACAGTTGTAACTTCTGATAGTTTTGGAACTTCTGTTCGTGAAACAACTAAAAAAATATGACAGTTGTAAATGCAAAAAGAAACTTAAAGAAAAAAAGGTGCAAAAAAACTATTGCTGATGCACTTAGAGGAGTACCTGGAGTTGTTGTCAGAGAAATGGACGGTTCTTCTCCAACAATAGATTTAAGAGGTTCAGGAGCAACAGCACAATTTAATACTGTTATTTTTGTTAGATGGGATACCTGTAAGTGGGCTTGCAGGATTTAATTTGAATTCTGTTCCAGTTGAAGAAATTTCAAAAAAATAGAAGTTCTTCAAGGAGCAGGTGCAGTTATGTATGGAGATGGAGCTATTGGTGGGGTAGTAAATATAATCACTAAAAGCACCAACAAACAAAAACTGTATATGGTGGAGCAGGATTAGAAGTAGGTTCTTGGAGAACTATAAGAGAAAAATGTTCATTTAGGTGGAAAAAGTAGGAGATAAACTTCTATTAAATGCTTCTTATTCAGGAAGTACATCTAAAGATTATAGAGATAGAAGTCCCCAATATGAAAAACAAGAAAGATAAAACAGATAGTCTTTGGTTAAGAGGAAAATACTTATTAGATAATGGAAGTATTGCAATCAACTATAATCATAGTGAAGATAAAGATTACTATACAGGTTCTTTAAGCAAAGAACAATTTGATAAGAACCCAAGACAAGTAGGTTCTTGGAGTGGTTATACTTATGGTATAAATGATATTGTCAATGCTAAATACAATCAAAAAAATAAATGATAAAATTGATATTTTCCTAACAGCTGGATACTATCATAATAAAGATAAATTCCAAAAATAATTCAACTTCTGAATATTTTCTTTAAGACCAGAAGTTAAATACACTTATGCAAAAAGATAGTTATGTTACATTGGGACTTGACTATAGAGATGGAAAAAGAGATTTTTAAAGATGATGTCTTTGTAAATGGAGTAAGTCAAAAAGCTCCTGATGATAAAAAGAGAATCATTTGCAGGGTTATATTACAAACAAATCAACTTTTTGGTAAGTGGCAATTTACTCAAGGTTATCGTAGAGAAAAAGTTAAAATATGAATATAGTTCAAAAAGTTTACAATCCTATGACTTGGCAATTAAGTGAAATAAAACCTCAGTCAGCTGACTATGCAAGCAATGATAGCTTTTGAATTTGGAGTAAACTATCTATATTCTGATACAGGAAATGTTTTCTTTAACTATACAAGAGCTTTTAAGAACTCCAACAATACAAGATGCTGGAGCTTGGTATGGACCTGTAAAAACTCAAAAAGAATGATATCTTTGAAATAGGACTAAGAGATGCTTACAAGAATACTTCTGTGGCAACTTCTGTATTCTACATAAATTCTAAAAATGAAATTTATTATGATAAGACTAATCCCATTCAGTTCTAATAACCAAAACTTTGATGGAAAAGTTAGAAGAATTGGAGCACAATTATCAATGGCACACTATTTTGATAATTTAACATTGAGAGAAAGAGTTTCATACATAGTACCAAAGGTAACAAGTGGAACTTACGATGGAAAAGAATTTGCAGGAGTATCAAGATGGACAGTAAATGCAGGAGCAACTTATAAGTTTACAAAAAGGACTTACTGCTAATGTAGATGCTTATTATCAAAGTAATGCCTACGCAGAAGATGATTTTGATAATTACTTCTCAAAAGGAAATAATTATATAACAGTTGATGCTAACCTATCTTATGCTTTTGAAAATGGAATAGAGCTTTATACAGGAGTTAGCAATCTATTTGATAAAAAAATATGCAGATGCTGTAACTTCAACTAGAAGTTCTTGGGGAGCTGGACCAAGAAAGGTTTACTACCCTGCTAATGGAAGAAGCGTATATGCAGGTATTAAATATACATTCTAAAAATAATATAGAAACAGTTCGTTACTAAACAGATTTTTTTATTGGCTACTTGCCAGCCATTAGTGTTTCAGAAGCTCCTCAAAGGCTCTTTCAACAATAATGGACGTCGCAGTAGCCTATATTTATAAAGGAGAAGAAAATTGAAAAAAATTATTTTTTTATTTCTAATTTTGCTATTCTCTTTTACTATTGTAAATGCTAAGGGAGCACAAGCTAAAAAAATATAATCGTATTGTATCTTTAACTTTAAATGGAGATGAGATGCTATTTGGACTTGTTTCTGAAAAATAGAATAGCAGGTTTAAGTGGAAAAAAATTAATGAAGATAAAGAAATTTCTAATATTGTAGATAAAGCTAAGAAATTTCCAAAAGTAGAAAGCAGTGAAGAAGTTCTTAATATCTTTAGAACCTGATTTAATAATAGTAGCTGATTGGTTGTCGAAAAAAACAGGTTATCTTTCAGAATTAACAGGTGCAAAAGGTATATATACTCAAGACAGCTAATAGTTATGAAGAACAAAAAAAGTCAATAAAAGATTTAGCAAACTTAGTAGAAGAAAAAGAAAAATGGTGAAAAAAATAATAGCAAATATGGATAATAGGTTAAAAAGCTTTTACAAAAATAAGATAGCTAAAAAAATATAAGGGACCAAAACCTAGAATTCTTATGTATACTACATTTGGTTCAACAAGTGGTAAAAAAATACAACTTTTGACGACATGGTGAGATTGATAAATGGGATCAATGTCATATCTGAAGCAGGAATTAATAAGTATCAAGATATTTCAAAAGGAAAAGATAATAGAATTAAATCCTGATATTATTATAGTTCCCTATAGCTAAAAAAATATGATAATGTGGCTAAAGTTTCAAAAATTATTTTTTTGAAGATCCTAGCTTAAAAAAATGTAAAAAGCTATAAAGAATAAGAAAGTTTACTTTTGTACAATATAAAGATATTACAGCAACTTCTCAATATATGATAGATAATATTGAAAACTTAGCAAAAGTTGTATATCAATTCAAGGAGTGATAATGAAATATAGAATTAATTTCAATCTTTTTTTCTATTTTTTTCTTTTTAATAGGAATAATAATTTTTTCTCTTTTTTATGGAGCTGTCAGAGTTCCAATTTCTGATGTTGTAAAAATATTATTAAATAAAACAGGACTATTTAATTTAGAAATAACTAAGAAAAAGCTATGTTCCAATAGTATTTTTTTGTTAGATTTCCAAGAATTATGGTTGCTGTTATAGTTGGAGGGGCTTTTAGCATTGTGTGGTTGCACAATGCAAAGCCTTTTAAAAAAATCCAATAGTTGACAGTGGTATTATTGGTATATCAAGTGGAGCAAGTTTAGGAGCTGTTATAGCAATTTCATTAGGTTTCACTGCAACAAATATCTTTGCAATGCCTTTATTTTTCAGGAGCTTTTGCCTTAATAATCTCGGCTATTATCTATAAGATTTCCACTTTGAGAGGAAGAACTGATAACTTACTTTTTAATTTTATCAGGAATAGCTATAGGTAGTTTTGTAGGAGCAATCACTTCTGTTATTTTTAACAAGCCTTGCAGAAACAGAGATGAAAGAATATATCTTTTGGGCAATGGGAAGCTTTGAATGGTAGAAGATGGGAACATTTTTCTTTTTTGGTCTGATACCTATTGCTATTTTTATCTCCTATTTTATTTTTACTATGGAAAAAGAATTAAATATTCTGTTGTTAGGAGAAGAAGAAGCTAAATCTTTAGGAATAAATATCAAAAAAATAAGAGCTAAAATTTTAATTATCATAGCTTTACTCACAGCTATATCAGTTTGTATCAGTGGAAATATAACTTTTGTAGGTTTGATAGTTCCACATATTTTTAAGAAAAAAATAATAGGTTCAGATAATAGAAAGCTATTAAAAGTCTTCATTTTTTTAGCAGGAGCTTGTTTCTTAACATTCAGTGACTTACTATCAAGAATAGTATTAGCACCCTAAAGAAATAAGTGTGGGAATAGTAACTGCACTTATAGGAGCACCATATTTTTATATATTTAATAGTAAAAAAATTAGAAGAGAGGGGAAAACCCTATGAAAAAAATATTTTAGAAGTAAAAAAATATCATATTCTGTTGGAGAAAATAAAAATATTAAAAGATATAAGTTTTAAATGTCAGTCAGGAGAAATTATAGGTATAATTGGACCCTAATGGTTCTGGAAAAAAACTACTCTTTTTAAAGAGTATAAATGGTATAAATTCAATAAGTAGTGGAGATATTTCTTTCAATAATAAGAGCCTTAAAGAATACAGTGAAAAAGAGTTGGCAAGAGATATTTCTTTCATGAACCAAAAACACTAATATTGAATTTGACTTCCCTTGTATCGACATTGTTGTTTTTAGGAAGATATCCTTATTTAGAAAGATTTCAAGAATATTCTAAAAAAAGACATTGAGCTTGCAGAAAAATATATGGAACTTACAGATACTTTTAAAAATTTAGAGATAAATCAATATTGCAACTATCTGGCGGAGAAAGACAAAGAGTGTTATTTGCAAAAAAATTCTTACACAAGAAAGCCAAGTGATACTTTTTAGATGAGCCTACTGCTAGTCTTGACATGAGACATGAAGAAGACTTATTAAAAAGAAGTTTCAAAAAGAAAGAGCTAAAGGATAAAATTGTGATATTAGTAATCCATAATTTGAGAACAGCTATTAAATATTGTTCAAGGCTGATACTTCTATCTAATGGAAATATTGTAAAAGATGGAAGTGTTGAAGAAGTTATCACAGAAGAAAAACTTAAATAATGTCTTTGGAATAAAAAAACTAAGGTATACTATAATGAAATTTCTAAATCTCTAGATTTTCTGTATAATATAGAAAGGTAAAGATATGTATAAATTATTAAATATGGCAGATTTCTGTTCAAATGAAGAGCTTGAGAAAGATATGCAATATCTTTCTAAAAAAATATGGCTTTTGATGGTTTTGAGCTGATTAAATTTTTTTGATGGAGACAACTCTGTATTAAAGGAATATATAAAGGGTTATCATATGAGATTTTTTTCCCTTCATGGATGGAATTATATTTAGAAGATTTTACTTCTTTGTATGGTGAGCTTAAAGATGACAAAATACTTTTAAATCTCTTTGTGGAGGACATAGCAAAAAGAATTAATTGAATACTATAAGAAAGAATTGGAAAGAGCTAAAGAACTAGAAGTTGAATATGTAGTTTTTTTCCATGCTTGTAATGTAAAAAGTTACAGAAGCTATGACTTATGATTTTTAAATATTCTGATAAATGAAGTTTTAACAGCTGTTATTTCAATAATTAAATGAAATTTTTTTGAAGATGGAGAATATAATTTTTACACTTCTATTTGAAAATCTATGGTGGTCTGGTCTTAAACTTACTAATAAAGAAGAAATTGAATATCTTTTTAAATGGAGTAAAATATAAAAAAATGTTGGTTTTATCTTGGATACAGGACATATGATCAACAACAATAGAGATATCAAAAAAATTCAAAAGAAGGAATAGAATATATCAAAAAAAGAATTTAGAAAATATAGGTGAGTATAAAAAAATCTAATATATGGAATGCACCTTAACTACTCTTTGTCAGGAGAATATGTAAATAAGGCTATAAAAAGAAAATAGAGAGAAAAACTTAGACATAGAAGAAATAATGAATAATGTCTATCAACATGTAGGCTCTATTGACTATCATGATCCCTTTGAAGATAAAGAAATTTTTAGATATCATAAGATCTCTTCCTCTTAAAGTATCTAGTCTTTGAGTTAATAGGAAATACACAAGAAGAATTAGAAGAAAAAAATTCAAAGACAATGTAATATATTTAATTAAAAAAATTCTATTGCTATTAATACAAAAAAATATAGTAAAAATTAATCACCACTAATTTAAATATCAAAGGAGGAAATTTATGAACAGAGATGCAAAATTTATAAATTTTTTTCAGAAGAACATGAATTAGATTACATTTTTAAAAAAATATGGTAAGGAAACTACAAAAGAAAAACAGAGATCTTTTTAAAAAGAATTTGGAAAAACAAGCTAAAGAATTATTAGGAAAAAAACTATGTTAGGACATCAAGACTTATACAAATATATAGAAGATAATTCTCTAGCTGAAAAAAACTTAAATAATCAATTTTTAAAAGGCTAAGTAGTATTGATAAAAAAATTTTATTGATACTACTTTTTTTATTTTGGATTATCTTTATATACTTAAATTATCCATTGAATATAAAAGATATATTTGCAAAAATATAGAAGATATTATAATATAATTGATTCAGTATACAAAAAAACTTATACAAGACAATTATTTCTGCAAAAACTAAAAAAATTATTTAACTTTTTATTACAAATGAGGAGGAGAATTTATGAAAAAAATTTTTTTAAGAGTGTTTTTTTATTTAGTCTTATGTTGGTAGCTGGGGTTAATCTTTGTTAGTTGTGGAAAAAAAGGAATTGACAGGTTTACACAAAAGAATTTGATATTATTTTTTTAATGGAATTAAAGAAGAAGTTACAACTGAATTTAAAAAAATAATTTGGACGCTTTGGAAAAAGAAGTAAAAAGATTCATCAAGAAGCGAATTAGAAACTAAAATTCAACTTTTTGGTATAGAAGTTTTAGTTGAAGCTTTTCAATAAAGCTTCATATGATGTAGTAAGTATTAATGATATGGGTGATAAGGCAGAACTTAAGATAAAAAGTAAAAAGCTGTTGATTTCTTTGAAGCTTTTACAACAAATAATAACAAATACAACTAAAGATAAATCAAACCTTGTAGATGAAAGTAGAAGGATTACTTAAGAAAATAAAAAAAAGGAAAAAGCTCCTGTTATTGAGCAAGAAATGGATATTGAAATGATAAAAAGAAAAATGATACATGGACTATCCCAGAAAGACAAAAAAATATGTTCTAATGAAAAGAATGATGGGTATTGAAAAAGGTACTATTTTTCGATAACTAAAAAAATTTTTTTCAAAACTTTCTATAGAAGCATATTTGTCCATATAGAAAAGGAAATAACTAAAAAAATAAGTTATTATGTATTCATAACAAGGCAGCCAAGTTAAAAAGAAAAAAATCAAAAATTTATGGAGGTAAAAAGTTATGAATCAAAATGAAAAAAAGAAATGATGGGAAAAATTTGCTAAAAAGTTGGAAAAATGCTATAAAAAGAGAAGTTGCTGTGACAAAAGAAATAGAAAATGACAAAGCTCTAATAAAATACTTAGAAGCTCAAAAAAAGCAGCAGGAGCAACTTTTAGATACTACAGCCTATGAAAGCTATGATGCTTGGATAGACACTATAAAGAAACAAATAAAGAAATCTGAAAGCACTCTTACAAATATAGAGTTTAAAAAAAGTTGAGTTAGAAGCAGTCAATCAATACTTAGCATAAGAGTAACAAATATCAGCTGGTAACTAGAAAGGACTATTGCAGATCATTATGATTTGCAATAGTTTTTTTATAGTAAAAAAATAAAAAAACTAGAGATTTCTCTCTAGTGATATTTTTATATATGGCTGGGGTGGCTGGATTCGAACCAACGCATAACGGAGTCAAAGTCCGTTGCCTTACCGCTTGGCGACACCCCAATAGAATTAAAAAAAGCCTAAAGGCTAATATATATATATGGTGCGGAGAGAGAGACTTGAACTCTCACGTCTGGGACACTAGATCCTAAGTCTAGCGCGTCTGCCAATTCCGCCATCCCCGCAAAAAATGGTGCGTCATACAAGATTTGAACTTGTGACAACACGATTAAAAGTCGTGTGCTCTACCAACTGAGCTAATGACGCAAAATGGGGTGACCGACGGGGATCGAACCCGCGACAACCAGTGCCACAAACTGGCGCTCTACCAACTGAACTACGGTCACCATTATAAGTTTTTTTGGAGCGGGAAACGAGGTTCGAACTCGCGACATTCAGCTTGGAAGGCTGACGCTCTACCAACTGAGCTATTCCCGCACTTCAATGGTCGGAATAGCAAGATTTGAACTTGCGGCCCCCTGCTCCCAAGGCAGGTGCGCTACCGGGCTGCGCTATATTCCGACTTATGTATTTGATACTTCGTTATTATAGCCCCTTTTTATGATAATGTCAAGAACTTTTTTTATTTTTTTATAAAAATTTTTTTAATAAAAATAAGAATCAACTTCTCCTTTCATAGAGAAGTTAACTCTTATTAAAAGATTTATTTAATTATTTAGAGAAAGTATTCCTTTTTCTATTTCTTCAATTTCTTCTTTTATCTCATCATTTAAAGTTCCTTGTTTCATCTATAGAATCTCTAGCTAAATCCAGATATTTTTTTGAGCATTATCTTTGTCACCAATTCCAAGATAACTATGAGCTAACTCTAAATCTTCTCCATCTACAACATCATCTTCATCTATTGATATCTGTCTTGACTCTAAAAAGAACTTCTATAGCTTCTTCATATCTTCCTAAGTCTTTCTTAAAGCATCTCACCCTATAGAATATAGATACCAACCATCTTCATCTTTAGTCATAAGCTTTTTCTAAAATGAGTCTAGTGCTTCTTCATATCTATCAAAAGTCTAATCAATACAGTTCCTGTCATCTCAAAAATCCAAGCATCATTTCTGTCCCTAATTCCAGAGCTCTTTTATCAAAAATGTTCTAGTGCTTCTTTTCTTGTTTCTAGGATTGTAGCCTAATTGATAACCCATTTCTGAATGTATCCATTCATCATCTCTTCCTAGATCTCTTTGCTACATTTAGATACTCAAGGACTACTTCTGGATGTGCTTCTTCTAATTTTCCATAAAACCAAGCTATTTCAGAATTGATAATAATTCTTCTATCAATGTCATCTTCATCAACCATAGTCAAAGATTTCTTTCTAATCTTTCAAGGGCTTCATTAATCTTTTCCACTTCTACCCTAAGTTTATACCTATTTCTGTATTAATCCATTCATCATCTCTATCTAATTCTTCAGCTCTTAATAAAAAAATGGAAAGTGCTTCTTCATAATTTTTTTCCATACAATCTATAGATAACAGCAAGTTCTGATAATACATGTACATCATCTTTATCCAATTCATAAGCTACTAATGCATATTCAAGAGCTTTTTCAGATCTTCTAAATTTCTCATAACAAAGTGCTATTTCAACATTTGTCCCAAAACATCATTTCTTCCTTTCTTTCTTTAGATAACATGAAAGTATTTCAATGAGCTTTTTCATAGTTTTCCATAAAGTGACGATTACACCAACCAAGTTGCCCATAGACAAATGCTAAGTCTGTTTCTTCTTTTTCTTCATCTAAACTTAAAGGCATATTCAAACTTTCTCAATAGCTTCTTCATACTTTTTCTAAGTCTGCTAAACAAGAACTGTATTGTACATTTATCCAAACATCATTTCTTCCAAGTCTCATTGCTTTTTTTATATAGTTTTATAGCTTTTTCAGGTTCTGTCCTAAAAGCTCCATAATGCCAAGCTATTTCTGACATAATATTAAAGATCTTTTTTTATCAAATTTTTTTCAGCTTCTAAATAGAAATTTCAATGCATTTCTTCATGTTCATCTTTTTGCTTTGTAACAATGCCCTATTTCAGTATTTATTATAGCATCATTTCTACCCCATTTTTTTAGCTTGATTGAAATCTTCTATAGCTTCCTCATACATATTTAACTTTTCTTTTTACACCAACCAAGCCGAGCATAGATAAATGCTACATCTTTATCCTCATCATCATCTGCTTCTAAAGCACAATTTAATCTTTTCAATTGCCTCTTCATATCTGCCTAGTTTTTGATAGACAGTATCCCAAACTCAGTATTTGTCCAAGCATCATCTTGACCAAGTTCTTCAAGTCTTTCTAAATATTTTAATCCTTCTTCATATCTAGCTGTAGTATCATAGAGCCAAGCTAGATCGGTAAGTATATCTCTATCTTCTGCATCTAGTTCAAGTACTTTTAAAAACAATATTTTAAAGCCTCTTCTTTTTTTCATTCAAATGCTTTATAACATGTTACCATTTTTTTATAGATCCAAATTTCTTTTTTATTTAATTTCTTTCAGCCATAAAAACAAATATTCTAGTGCTTCTTCATATCTTTCTTGTCCAGCTAGACAATAGCCTAACTCAGCACATGCCCATGCATCATCTTTATTTCTACCTAAAAATGATTTCTAATTATTTCTTCAGCCTTTGATGTATTCCATATGTCTATCATACATCCAAGCTAGAAATGAGTCTGTTCTCAGTTCAGTTTCTTCATTGAAAGCATATTTTTTTAGCTTTCAAGAGCATATTCTATAGACTTTTTTTCAGAATTACTATTTTTCATCTTCAATTCTTGATAAAGCTTTGTATATATTCCTATTAAAAAAATCAGAATTGTCTTTGTCATTAGGATCTAATTCATATGCTTTTCAAGAAACATTTTTTTCTGCATTCACAAAATCTTCTAAGAAAAAAATAAGAATAACCTGCTCTCCGATTCCATTGAAAACTATTTCCTTCCTCAAATTCTATAGTTTTTTTAATAGCTCTAAACCTTTTTGCATAATTTTTCTATATTGTTATAAGCACTAGCTAATTTCCCTATTAATTCTGTGTTTAATCTTTCTGCTGGTAATGATTCTATTAAGTCTATTATTTCTTGATATTTTTTTCTAAGTCATGTAATCTTTCAATTTCTTCTAATAATGTTTCTTTCAAGTCTTCACTCCTTAGTTTATGTTATAGTTCATCTATCATATCTTCTAATTTGTCTAATTCCTCTTCATATTCATCTATGAATTCGTCAGCAACATTATCTGCTCCTTCTCTTGCAAGTTCTAAATATTTTTTTCTGCATTTTTTTCTTATCTTTTTAATTCTATATAGCAACGAACAAGTTCCATATCTTCTCCATCTGTTACATCTCCTTCTTGTTCAGAGATTCTTCTTGATTGTAAAAGAACTTCTATTGCTTCTTCATATTTTTTAAGAGCTACTAATGCTCTACCTCTATTAAATAGTTGTTGTCCATCTCCACTAAGAGCAAAAAGCTTTTTTGGAAAGTTTTTTTCAGCTTTTTTTCATAATTCGCTGCTTCCAACATATAGATATCTCCTAAAGCTTCAAGAAGAACAGGATTTTTATCATCTATTTTAGCTTGTTCTTCAAAATACTTTAATGCCCCTTCTTCTCCTTTAGTAGTTTTTAGATTCTGGTAAAGGTGAAGATATATCCAGTCATCATTTCTTCCTAAATCTTTTGCTATATAGAAATATTTAAGTGCTTCTTCATTTTTTTCTTTCACACTATATAAGTATCCTAATTCAGAATAAATGAAAAATCTTTTTCATTAACCCTTTTCATCACCATTTTTCTGCTTCATCTGCTTCAATTAATTTTAATGATTTTTTTCTAATCTTTTTTTATAGCTTCTTCATATCTTTCAAGTCTTCCTAAACATTGACCTATTTCAGTGTTAAGCCATTCATCATCTCTACCTAATTTTTTTCAGCTTCCAATAGATATTTTTAAACCTTGTTCAAAAATCTTCAAACTCATTGCATGTCCAACCTGCTTCTGAATAAAGCCATATGTCTGCATTAAGAGTATCTTCTTCAGCTTTTTCCTATAAATGATAAATATGTATCAAGAGCATTTTCCTAAATCTCCTAAGTACATGTAAGCTCTACCTAAAACATTGATTAATTCCATATCCATCTTATCAGCTGGTAGCTTTTTTTAATTTCTCTTACAATCTTATCATATTCCCCATTTTGCCCAAAAACTATCAATTTTATCCCAAAAATTTTTGATCCATAACTTTCACCTCTATTATTATTTTTTTGTTTATTTTTTTTTATAAAAAAAGGTAGTATAATTAACCTATACTACCTTTATAAAAGATAACATACCAATTAAATTTTTGTCAATTATTTCTATTTTTTTCTTAATTTCAAAAATCTAATTCTAGTCTTTTCCCCATATCTTAATTTGTTTCTCATACCTTGAACTACATCATCAAGCTCTGTCAATGCTCCCAAAGATATTTTTTTCTTCTGTTGTAGACTCAATAACTTTATTAATTCCACCATTTTTTTAATAACTATTCTTCTATCTCCCATAAGAGCAAGAATAGGATCATGTGTTGCCATTAAAACTATCTTATTATTTCCAACAAGTAAGTCTAAGGCTTTTTTCTATCTATACCTGCATTTTTCAATTTCATCTATAAGAACTATTGGAGATGTACTTAAAAATTGCTGTATCTGATATCATCAATGCTCTTGATTGCCCTCCACTTAAACTTGTTATTGGAGTATCTATAGTAAATTTTTCTCCTGCAAGCTCATTAGCTTGATTAAATATTTTTTCTATTACACTTTCTCTATCTAAAAACTAATCTACTTTCAGCATGCAAATCTATGAATTCTCTTACAGTTAAATCCATTACAAAGTTCATATTTTTGAGAAAGTTGTGCAACTAATTTATAACTAGGAGAAAATCTTTTTTTAGCGTCCATCAGTTCTCCATTTACAAGAACTGTTCTCTTTGTTGGAGTGTCTCCTTGAGCTCCCCATTCTATATCTGCAAGTAGCCTACTTTTTCCTGAACCTGTAGGTCCCTACTATTGCAACAATTTCTCCTGATTTTATTACTAATTCTTCATAGCCTTCTTTTTCACCTTTTTTTGTTATATCCTGGAAGTAATGTTATGCTTTCAACTTTTTGCTCAGTAACTCCAAGTATATCAAGAAGGTCGAAGTCCATTTCATCTAATTCATTATTATCTATACTCATTTCCTCTCCTTAGTGATATATAGTGACTGTTGCAAATTTATAAAAAAAGTAAAAAAATAGTTCGTTACTGAGTAGATTTCTTAACGATAAAAAAATTAACGTTTCGCTGTAAATTCGGCAAACTTGCCAACAAGTTGGCTTCAAACACGCCGACATTTACTCGGCTCACTTGCTTTTAATTTTTTTATCTAAAATCTACATTCGTAACTCACTTATTTTTTTAACTTTTATATTGAAATTTTAACTTCGCAACAGTCACTTTTTATTTCAAAAATTCGTTGATATTAATTATTTTTCTTCAAAATTTATTTTTTTCTGATATTTCCAAGTTGGTATTCATTTCCTATTCTAGTTTCACCTAAAGCAATATGAACATACTGCTGAAGGTAATGGGAATCTCAATTTTCTTTCCAACACTGTATCTATTTCTTCATTGTCATCCATTATTAAAGAACCAAATTCATAAGTTCCTTGTCCTGTTAAACCATTTATATGGATAATAGCTGCCTTAGGGATTTACAGTTTGCACTCTTGAAGCAAAAACTTCTCTTTCTGCTTGAGATACTATATCTCCCTTTGTAATAACAACTATATCTGCTAGTTTAAGCATAGGTCCTATTTTTTTAGGAGTATTTATTCCACTTAGGTTATCTATTACACACACTGCTTTTAATATCTTTTTAAATAAGGCGAACATCTATTACATAGTCCAGCACTTTCTGTGATTAATAAGTCCACTCCATTAGCTTGTCCCCATTGTACAACTTCTTCTATATTACTTGCAAAAAAAGTGGTCTGGACAAACTGAACCTGATAATCCTTTTTTTACAAGTATTCCTGCTTTTTCATATAAAAACATCATCATCTGTGTAAAGACAGTCAAACTTAACTATACCAACTTTAATATTTTTGTGCCTTTTAAACTTTCTATTGTTTTTGATAATAAGTGAAGTCTTTTCCAGATGAAGGTGGTCCTGATACTGTTATAAGTTTCATTATTCAGCTGCTCCTTCCTTAAATGTTTCTTCACATTTTTTTAATTAATTCTCCCATATCATTTGAGTAGATAAAGTCCCAACCAACCCAAAGCATAGGTCTACCATTTACAGGATTTTTTTACTTCTGGGTGTACACTTGGGAATAGTCCTTGATTAGCTAGAGTATCTCCAACTGCTTTTTCCACTCATAAATTTAATAACTTTTTCTAATTCCTTTTGCCTTTTGATGCCTTAGTTAACATAAATATTGGAGATATAATTGCTCCTTCTTTTGGCCATATAACTTCTTTTTGGTCCTTTTTGCTGGTATCATTTTAGAGAAGAAATAAGGCATTATTGTTACAACAGGCTCTTTTTGCTTCAACCATTTTGTGCAGGGTGTAAGTTAGAAAGTAAAGAATGTCCTAAACTTTTTACACCTTCAAAAACCATATAATTTATAGATATGGATTAAGATTGAATTGAATAAGTCAAAAGTCTGCTATAGGTAATGAAACAGATTTTTGCAAATTCAGGTTTTAATAAATCTTCCCCAAGATCTAGGAACTTCTCTACCATCTAGAGCTGCCTTTATTAACTATAAATATAGCTGGTACAACTCCTATCATTGAGTAATCTCCATGTGGATCTTTTTAAAGTGAATATTTTTCATTATCAAAAATCTGTATTGTATTTTTTTCAATACCTGTCATATCTTTTAAATATACCTTGTTCTTTGAATTTTCCCATTAAGTCTTTATCAAAGAATAAGTCGAAAACCAGCTGAAATAAACATATCTGCTAATTTATCTATATCATTTTTTTATCTATTACTTCATCTTTTTATCCAACCAAGTCCTGAGTAAGCTGCTTTTCAATTCATATTTAACTTTTTATATCTTTGTTATCTGCTAAATATTTTTTTCAAAAACCTTCTAATAAAGGAATTCTAACTGGACAAGGTAAAAAGTCCCATAAGTGATGCCTCTTTAACTCCTTCATCTTCTCTTTCAACAGAAGCTATTGCTTGTTGTAACATTGGAATAAAAGCATCTACATCTTCTTTTTTTAATCATCATTGCTTTTTTTCTAAAGTGATTCCTTGTTCTTCTAACTTTTTGTAAAACTGCAGGATTATCTAATCCTTTAAATCCAATATTTGTAAAAACAGGAATTGTTTCTGGGTATTTTTTTCCACTATTGATTTTATTGACATTGATTTACTTATATACATATCTAACCTCTCCTTTTTAGATATCAATCTATATTTTTATTTTTTTCATTTCTTTATTATTTTTAGTAAATTATACTCCTTTTGTAAACTATTTTTCTGTAACATATGTTACAAAATATAAAAAAAATAAGTGGCTGTTGTAAAGTTTTTAATTTTGCAACAACCTCTTATTTAAAAATTTATTTAGTTGAAAAAGTGTATCTAAAGAAGATATTCCTTTTTTTCTATTTCTTCAATTTTTTCTTTATAAATAGTCATTTAGAAGTCCACGTTCAGTGATAGAATCTCTAGCTGAATCTAAATATTTTTTTGTGCATTTTTCTTTATCACCAATTCCAATATAGCAATAAGCAAGTTCAAAATCTTCTCCATCTACTACATCTTCTTCATCTAATGATATCTGTCTTGATTTCTAAAAAGAATTTTTATAGCTTCTTCATATCTTTCTAGGCCTCTTAAACATCTTCCCATAGAATATAGATACCAACCATTATTATCTTCAGCATAAGCTTTTTTTAAATGATTCTAAAGCTTCTTCATATCTTTTTTTAAATCTAATAACATTATTCCTTTCACTTCAAAAAAATCCAAGCATCATCTCTTCCCAATTCTATAGCTTTTGTCAAAAATGTTCCAAAAGCTTCTTCTGTTTTTTCAGGATCATAACCCTAATTGATATCCAATTTGTGAATGTAGCCACTCATCATCTCTTCCTAAATCTTTTGCTATATTTAAATATTTAAGTGCTTCTTCTGGTTGGTTCTTCTAATCTTTCCATAAAGCCAAGCTATTTCAGAATTTATAAAAGATTTTTTTGACTAATATTATCTTCATCAACCATAGTCAAACGACTTTTTTTCAACTTTTTCAATTGCTTCATTGGTACATTTCCCACTTCTACCTAAAGTTCACAGCTATTTCAGTATTAAGTCCTTCATCATTTCTTCCTAATTTCTTTGAGCTCTTAATAAAAATGGAAGTGCATCTTCATATTTTACCCATATAATTATAAAAGCCAACCAACTTTCTGATAATGACATGTCACTTCATCTTTATCTAATTCATAAGATATTAATGCATATTCAAGAGCTTTTTTTCATAGTCTTCTAAATTTTTCATAACAAATTGCTATTTCAAACATTTATCCAAGCATCATTTCTGCCTTCTTCTTGAGATTTAATATGATATCCAAGAGCTTTTTTTCATAATCTCCTAATAGACGATAGCACCAACCAAGTTGACTATAGGCAAAAAGCTAAATCTTTTTTTTCTCTTCATCTAAACTTAAAGCATATTCTAATTTTTTTCTATAGCTTCTTCGAAATCTATTTAAACCTGCTAAACAAGCTCCATATTGTATATTTATCCAAGCATCATTTCTTCCAAGTTTTACTGCTCTTTTTTTATATTTTAGACCTTCCTTATATTCTCCTAAAACATCATAATAGCCCAAGCTATTTCTGATATAAGATCAAGATCATTTTTTATCATATTTTTCAGCTAATAAATAGAATTCCAAATGCTTCTTTTTTTAGATCAGATTTTTTCCTTGTAACAATATCCGATTTCATCATTTATCCAAGCACTCATCTCTACCCCATTTTCTTTTAGATTGAATATAATGTTCAAGTGCCTTATCATAATCTCTCTAATTTGACGGTAACACCAACCAAGTAAGCTATGAATATGTGCTATATCTTTTTCCTCATCTTCCACTTCTAAAGGCATGATTTAATTCTTTTAATAGCCTCTTCATATCTTTCAAGTCTTGATAGACAATATCCAAACTCACCATTTGTCCAAGCATCATCTTGACCAAGTTCCTCAAGTCTTTCTAAGTATTTTTAATCCTTCTTCATATTTTTCCTAAAAAATTGTAAAAGCCAAGCTATATCCGACATTGAATAAGTATCTTCTTCATCCAGTTCAACAGCTTTTTAAATAATATTTTAAAGCTTCTTCTTTTTTATCTAAATTTCTTTATAACATATTCCTATCTTTTTGATAAAGTCCAGTCATCAGCATCATTTAATTTTTTTCTAGTTTTTAAAAAAATATTCTAATGCTTCTTCATATCTTTCTTGTTTAAATAAACTATAGCCTAACTCATAAAGTTCCCTTCTACGTCTCTTTTTATTTTTTTGCTAAGATAGGTCTAAGTATTTCTTCAGCCTCTGTATATTCTCATATGTCTGTTATATAAGCTAGCTAGGAAATATTTCTGTATCTATTTTATCTTCTCTAGTTTTTAGCATATTTTTTTAGCTTCAAGAGCATATTCTATAGCTTTTTTTCTGAATTTTCCATTTTTCCTCTTCAATTTCTCCTAAGGCTATATATGTTCCCTACTAAAGAAAATCACAAGCTTTTTCATCATCTGGTTCTTGCTCATATACCTTTTAAAAAAAATGCTTTTTCTGCCTTTGTATAATCTTCTAAGAAAAAGTAAGAATATCCTATTCTCCAATTCCAAAGTGCAGTATCTCCTACTTCATTTTCTATACTTTTTTTAATATTTCTAAACCTTTTTTTCATATTCTTCTATATTATTGTAGGCTCTTCCTAATTCTCCTATTAATTCTGTATTTAATTGTTCAGCTGGTAAAGCTTCTATTAAGTCTATTATTTCTTGATATTTTTTTCTATTTCATTTAAGCTTTTCAATTTTTTTCTAATAATTTTTTTCTTTCAAAATCTTCACCTCTTATATTTTTAATTTTTTTCTTATATATCATAACATTTTTATATATTTTTTTATGTAACATATGTTACAAATAAAAAAAGAGCTGTTGCAAAAATTAAAATTTCAATCCTAAAGTAAAAAAATAAGTGAGTTACGAATGGAAATTTTAGATAAAAATCAAATAGAATGAGCCGAGCAAATGCAGGAGTGTTTGAGTGCAACGAGTTTCCTGATTTGCAGCGAATTCTTGATTTTTTTATCGTTAAGAAAATTTACTCAGTAACGAACTATTTTTACTTTTTGTTAATTTGCAACAGCCCTCTATTTTTTTACATAAATTTATTTAATTTAAAAATTGATCTAGTGAAAGTATTTCTTTTTCTATTTCTTCAATTTTTTTCTTTATAATAGTCATTTAAAAGTCCACGCTCAGTGATAGAGTCTCTAGCTGAATCTAAATATTTTTTTGAGCATTTTTCTTTATCACCTATTCCAACATAGCAAGAAGCAAGTTCAAAATCTTCTCCATCTACTACATCTTCTTCATCTAATGATATCTGTCTTGATTTTAAAAGAACCTCTATAGCTTCTTCATATCTTTTCTAAACCTCTTAAACATCTTCCCATACAATATAGGTACCCAACCATCATTGTTTAAATCATAAGCATTTTTTAAATGAATCTAGAGCTTCTTGATATCTTTTTTTAAATCTAGTAAAACTGCTCCTCTAACCTCGAAAAATCCAAGCATCATTTCTTCCCTAATTCTATAGCTCTATCAAAATGTTCTAATGATTCTTTTCTTGCTTCAGGATTATAGCCTAATTGATATCCAATTTCTGAATGTATCCACTCATCATCTCTTCCTAATTCTTTTGCTATATTTAAATATTTAAGTCCTTCTTCTGGTTCTGGGTTTTTCTAATTTTCCATAGTACCAACCCTAGTTCAGAATTTATAAAGGATTTTTTTCTATTGATATCGCTTCATCAACCATAGTCAAAGACTCTTTCAATTTTTCAATTCCTTCATTAAGCTTTTCCACTTCTACCTAAGTTCATAGCTATTTCAGTTTTGATCCATTCATCATCTCTTCCTAATTCTTCAGCTCTCAATAAAAATGGAAGCCCCTCTTCATAGTTGTCCATACAATCATAGATCCAAGCAACTTCTGATAATATACGTATATTATCTCTATCTAAATCATAAGCTATCAAGGCATAGTCAAGTGCTTTTTTTCATAATTATCTAAATTTTCATAGCATATTGCTATTTCTATATTTGTCCAAGAATCGTTTCTTCCTTCTTCTTTAGCTTTAAGTTGATATTCTAGGGCTTTTTCATAATTTTCTAATTGATGGTAACACCAACCAAGTTGACCATAGATAAAAAGCTAAGTCCTTTTTCTTCATCTTTTTAAACTTAAAGCATAGTCAAACTTTTTCTATGGCTTCTTCATATTTTTTTCTAAACCTGCTAAACAAGCTCCATATTCTACATTTATCCAAGAGTCATTTCTTCCAAGTTTCATTGCTTTTTTTATATATTTTAGCCCTTCATCATATTGTCCTAAACTATCATAAAACCAAGCTATATCTGACATAATATAAGGATCTTTTTTTGTCAAATTTTTTTCAGCTTGTAAAGTTACATTCCAATGCCTTTTTTTATATCATCTTTTTAATCTATAGCAATTTCCTAACTCTACATTTATCCAAGCATCATTTCTACCCCATTTTTTTAGCTTGAGTGAAAGCTTCTATAGCTTCATCATACTCTTCTAATTGTTTTTTACAAAATCCTAGTTGACTATAAATATATGACTATATCTTTTATCTTCTTCATCTACTTCTAAAGCACGATTGATTTTTTCAAGAGCCTCTTCATATCTTTTAAGTCTTGATAGACAAAATCCAAAATTCAGTATTTGTCCAAGAATCATCTTGACCAAGTTCTTCAAGTCTTTCTAAAGTATTTTCAATGCTTCTTCATATTTTCCCTAAAGAATCATAAAGCCAAGCTATATCTGATAATGAATACGTATCTTCTTCATCAAGTTCAACTGCTTTTTAAATAATATTTTTAGAGCATCTTCTCTGTTATCTAAATTCTTGTAGCATATTCCCTATTTTGTCTGTAAGTCCAAGCATCTGCTTTATTTAATTTTTCTCTAGAGCAAAAAAATATTCCAATGCCTCTTCATATTTTTTCCTTGTGCTGATAAACAGTAAGCTAACTCCGAAAGAGTCCATTCATCTTCTTTATTTTTCAGCTAACTGATTTCTAAGTATTTCTTCAGCCTCTGTATATTTTCCCATATCTATCATATAACCAAGCTAGGAAAAAATCAGTTTCTATTCTTCCTTCTTCATCATAGACATATTTTTTTACTTTCAAGGGCATACTCTATAGCCTTTTTCTGAATTTTCCATTTTTATTTTCAAGTTTTTGCTAAATTTCTATATATTGTTATTAAAAAAATCAGAAGTGTCGTTGTCATCAGGATCTAATTCATATGCTTTTTAAGAAACATTTTTTTCTGCATTCACAAAATCATCTAAGAAAAAAATAAGAATAGCCCTGCTCTCCAATTCCAAATTAAAACTATGTCCTTCTTCAAATTCTATAGTTTTTTTAATAGCTCTAAACCTTTTTGCATAATTTTTCTACATTATTGTAGGCTCTTGCTAATTGCCCTATTAAGTCTGTATTTAATTGCTCAGCTGGTAAAGCTTCTATTGTATCTATTATTTCTTGATATTTTTCTAACTCATGTAATTTTTTTCAATTTTTTTCTAATAATTCTTCTTTTCAAAATCTTCACCTCTTATATTTTTTTACTTTTTCTTATCTATTATATCATTAATATATTTGTTGCAAAATAAAAATTGCAATCTAATAAAAATAAGTGAGTTACATTTTAATCAATCTATAGAAATTTTCTTTGAGTAAGTATAACATAATTTTTCAATAAGATTATGCGACGTCCTATAATGGTGAAAAGAGCCTTTGTGGAGCTCTAGAACCATTATAGGCTGCAATAATCGCTATATATAACTAAAATTTATTAAAATTCCTCAAAAAAATTTCTAAAGTCTACTCAGTAACGAACTATTTTTTACTTTTTATTAATTTGAAACAGCTCCTTTTATTTTTAAAACTATTTAATATTTTTTTCAAAAATTGGAGTACAAATATATAATAATTAAGGACATGAGGTGAGAAAATGTATAAGCATGTATTTGGACCTGTTCCATCAAGAAGATTAGGAATATCTTTAGGAGTTGACTTAGTTGTAAGTAAAAGTTGCAATCTTAATTGTATTTTTTTGTGAGTGTGGAGCAACTAAAAAAATTCAACTAGAAAGACAAAAGATTTAAAAGATATGAATGAAATACTTGAAGAAATATCAACAGTATTGAAAAGATATAAAGCCTGACTATATAACATTTTTCTGGAAGTGGAGAGCCCACTTTTAAGTTTGGATTTAGGTAATATTTCTAAAGCTATAAAAAGAAGATTTAAAATATCAAGGTAAGATTTGTTTAATTACTAATAGCTTACTTCTAGCAGATGAAAAACCTTATGAAAGAGTTAGAATATATAGATTTAATTGTTCCTACTCTAAATACATTGACTCAAGATATTTTTTTGAAAAAAATTGTTAGACCTGACTACAGGACAAGTGTGGAAGAAATTAGAAAAGGCTTCATCAATCTAAATAAATCTAATTATAAAGGAAAAAAATTTGGATAGAAATTTTTTTATTCTTGAAAAATATTAATGATAATGACAAAAAAATTTTTGTAGATATAGCTAATTTTTTTAAAATCTGAAAATATTAGATACGATAAAATTCAATTAAATACTATTGATAGAGTTGGAGCAGAAAGAGATTTAAAAGCTATAAGTTTTTGAAAAAAATTTCAAGAGCTAAGAAGATTTTTAGAGGAAAATGGACTAAATAATATAGAAATAATAAAGAGCTTAGGTGAACTTGAAGAAGATAAGAAAAATTCAAGTAAATCAAGAACTTTTAGATAATATGAAACAAAAAGAGATTATATCAAGAAGAAGAGATCAATAAGATTTTTCAAAAATTAAAAATTTTTGAAAAAAAGTTGTTGACAAAGTTTTTAGATATAGTGTATTATAGTTGATGTCCTTGAATGACACGAGCCGCTTTAGCTCATCTGGTAGAGCAACTGACTTGTAATCAGTAGGTGATTGGTTCGACTCCGATAAGCGGCACCAGTGCCCCGTTCGTTCAGTGGTTAGGACATCAGATTTTCACTCTGGAAACAGGGGTTCAATTCCCCTACGGGGTACCATTACAATTAAATACAGATGGTTGGGTTCCCGAGCGGTCAAAGGGATCAGACTGTAAATCTGACGGCTCAGCCTTCGAAGGTTCGAATCCTTCCCCAACCACCATCTAAAAACAATCAACTACACTTCGGTGTAGCTTTTTTATTTTTTCTACTTTGTGATATAATAATAAAGAAGGCTAAAAAATAAGAAAATGGTGATTGTATAGCTATGGAAAAGATATTTGAATATGCAAGAAAAAAATAATATTTCAGACATACATATAATTGAAGGTGAAAAGAATATATTTTTAGAAAAAGATGGAGAAATCGTAGCATATGAAGATAGTCAAAGCCTTAGTAGAGAAGATATCTTGAAAATCTGCTCAGGAAAAATTTGAAGAAGATTTTTGCTTACACTGACTCTAAAGAAATCAAAGATATAGAATAAATTCTTTTTTTCACTAAAAGGAAAAGTTAGCTTTAGTTATAAGAGTAATTAATGATGAAGCTATAAAGTTAAAAGGGACATTTATTAAATAGTGCAAGAACAATTGTGACTCTAGCACTCGTAGGGTGTTAGTCATGAGACATGTACTTGTAGGGTATGAATTGCACGAAAATTTTAGTAAGCATATAGGGAAACTTGTATGTAGACACGGAGCAAGACCGTGCAACAAAGAAACTGAATTGCTGGGAACTCTTAAAGCTAGTATGACCACAACATAATACCTAAGTGAGAATATGGTATAAGTGTGATGGTGGCGAAAGCAGAAAAAATATACTAGATGGTGCAAGGTTAAATCCTAAACATTATGATGATAGACAATCAGCAGCTAAGCCTGAAAAGGAAAGTTCAACGACTATCCCTCGTGAGGGAGTACAATACAAAGCGATTGGTATTGGAAGTGGTTTCGCCTAAGGTGTTGAGATACACTATGGATAAGATATAGTCTGTGCTTGTTAGAGATAACAAGAAGTTCAAGATACTAACCCATTAACAAGTTAATGGGAATAAGATTGGGAGAACTGCATAAGTAGTAGCGCACTTATGTGAACGACGCTTCCCTACTGTTGTGGGGTTTTTAAAAACTTTAAAAATGGTTTAAAAATAAATAAAAACATTACTTTTTTAGTAGATAAAATGTAGAATATATGGTATAATATCTCTGATGAAAAGGAGGTGATTATATATGTATTTAACATTAAAACAACAAATAAAAACATCTTAGTAAAAAATTTAAAAATTTTTAAAAATATTTGTGTCATATAGCTAAGAATTTAAAGAATCAAGCTATATATAATGTTAGACAACACTATTTTTAAAAATAAAAAAAGTATTTAAGCTATAATGAAAAACTATAAAAATGCTTAAAAATAGTGAGAATTACAAGAAGTTAAATTCTAATATGGCTCAACAAATTTTTGAAAAGAAGTAGATGAAAGTTTTAAATCATTCTTTGCACTTTTTAAAACTTGCTAAGAATGGTCAGTATAACGGTAAAATAAAATTACCTAATTATCTTGCTAAAGATGGTTTTACAACTCTTGTTATAGGTTTTTGTTAGATTAAAAGATGATATGCTAATAGTTCCTTATTCAAATTCATAAGAAAGGCACATCAGGAAATCGCAATAAAAGCTACCATCAGTATTAAAAGACAAGAAGATAAAAGAAATTAGAATAATACCAAAACAACATTCTAGGTACTTTGAAATTCAATATACTTATGAGATAGAAGAAGTTCAAAGGAAATTAAATAAAGAAAATGTACTAGGAATTGATTTAGGTATGAGACAATCTTTGTACTTGTGTTACAAATGCTGGAGCTTCATTCATAATAGATGGTAGAAAATTAAAATCTATTAATCAATACTATAATAAGATAAATGCAAAATTACAAAGTATAAAAGATAAGCAAAAGATTGAGCGCACAACATTAAGACAAAAAGGGAATAACTAGAAAGAGAAATAATCGTATAAATGATTATCTTTCAAAAAGTAGCAAGAACAATTGTAAATTATTGTCTTAATAATGATATAGGAAAACTAGTTCTAGGATATAATGAAGATTTTCAAAGAAATTCAAATATAGGAAGTATGAATAATCAGAACTTTGTAAATATACCATATGGAAAATTAAAGAGATAAATTAATATATCTATGTAAACTATATGGAATAGAATTTAAAACTACAAGAAGAGAGTTATACATCAAAAAGCAAGTTTCTTTGATGGAGATGAAATTCAATATATGATAAAGAAAAATCTACAAGAATATGTATTCAGTGGAAAAAGAATAAAAAGAGGACTATATCAAACAAGCGCAGGTAAACTTATAAATGCAGATTGTAATGGAGCATTAAATATTCTAAGAAAAAGTAAAGTTGTGGACTTAAGTGTCCTATACAATAGAGGTGAGCTGAACACACCTAAAAAGAATAAGGGTAGTGTAAAGCTATCAAACTTCTTAGAAAAATTTTTAAAGATTTTTTTAAAGATTTTTGGAACCCTGCGACACTTGGCTAAGCTCCTTAACTTGTTAAGGAGAGATAATGCCCAGTTGTGGGAGGTTCAGTAATAAAGTTATTGATGAAAAATTTTTATCTTTAAAAAGATGGTTTAGTCTTAATAAGTGGAATTACAGGAAGTGGTAAATCTACAACTCTTGCTAATATAATAGAAAAATTTAATGAGAATAAAAAGTATTAAAATCTTAACAATAGAAGATCCCATTGAATATATTTTTTGAGAATAAAAAAAGCTTTAATCATACAAAGAGAATTAGGAACAGATGTTGATACTTTTGAAAAAGCTTTTAAAAAGTTCACTGAGACAGGATCCTGATGTTATTGTCTTAGGTGAAATAAGAGATGAAGAAAGTCTATTCTCAGCTTTTAAAATTAGCTGAAACAGGACATCTAGTCTTTTCTACTCTACATACTATGAATGCTGTTGAAAGTATAAATAGACTTATTTCTATGACAAAAATCTGATAAAAAGAGATTTTTGTAAGAGAGCAACTAGCTTCTGTCTTTGAGATTTGTTTTTTCTCAAGAGCTATATAGAGATAAGAAAAACTAAAAAGTTAAAGTTATTTTTGAAATTTTAAATAATACTAAAGGCAGTGGCAAATTTAATTGCCAATAATAAATTAAATCAAATTCCAAGTCTTATTGAAAGTGGAATAGAAAAACTATATGATAACAAAGGAAAAATATTTTTAAGAAAAATAGAAATAGAGAGTGATTAAACTGTTAATAGAAACGAATGTAGAAATAAATTTAAGGAGTATAGAAGAATTTACTAGAGTAATGGCTTCTGAACTTCTTGAAGATAAAAATTCTTTTTGATATCCAAAGAGAAGAAAATTTAATTAAAGATAAAAAGTAAGCTCTGAAAAACTTAAATAAGAATACAGAATTTTCATATATAGATTTAGAGAACAAGATAGAAGACCAAATTTTAACTATGTGTAAAATAAGTCTATTAAAAACTTTTTAGATAAAAAAATTATGCTTGGGGTTCTCTTATGGGAGTACGTCCAACTAAAGTTTTAAGGAGACTTTTAATCAATGGTTGTGATTACGAAAGAGGCTAGAAAGATTTTTAAAAGATTTCTACTTAGTTACAGATGATAAAATAAATCTTATGGAAACTGTTGTAAAAAGAATTGGAGCTTTTTAGACAAAGAGCATATAAATCTATATCTAGGGAATACCTTTTTTTGTCCAACTAAATGTAAGTATTGTTCCTTTTGCTTCCTATGAAATAGGTGGTGGAGTTGGAAGATTCTATAATGATTTTTGTAGAAGCACTTTTTAAAAGAAATTCAAATAATAGGAGATTTTCTAAAAACATATAATAAGAAAGTTTCATCTATATATTTTGGTGGTGGAACTCCAAGTACATTGACAGAAATAGATTTAGAAAGAGTTTTAAAGAAATTGCTTGAAAAATATAGATATGTCAGATGTGAAAGAATTCACTTTTGAGGCAGGTAGAGAAGACTCTTTAAATATTGAAAAAAATTAGAAATAATGAAGAAATATTCAGTGGATAGAATAAGTTTAAACCCACAATCATTTAATTTAGAAACTTTTAAAAAGAGTCAATAGAAGATTTAATAGAGAAAACTTTTGACCTAATATTCAAAAGAAGCTAAAAAACTAGGTTTTTATCATAAATATGGATTTAATAATAGGCTTACCTGAAGAAACAACTGAAGAAATCTTTAGATACTTTAGCTCAATTAAATGCCTATGACATAGATAATTTAACTATACACTGTTTAGCATTTAAAAAGAGCTTCAAAAGCTTTTTAAAGAAAGCCAAGAAAGAAACTCTATAGATAGAGCCTTGATAGAGGAACATATACAAGAGATAGTTAAAGAAAAAGAAATGAAACCTTACTATATGTATAGACAAAAAAAAATATCATTGAGTGGGGAGAAAATATTGGTTATTCTAAAGAAGGAAAAGAAAGTATTTTCAATATTGAAATGATAGAAGAAAAATCAAAAATACTATGGCACTAGGTGGAGGTGGTATAAGTAAGATTGTTATTGAAGAAAGAAACGGTATAGACTACATTGAAAGATATGTAAATCCAAAAGATCCTGCCCTATATATAAGGGAATTAGATAAAAGATGCAAAAGAAAAAAATAGAGATGTTTAGGAAGGAGAAAATATGAAAAAAAGATTATAGGCTTTTTTTACTATTTAGTTGCTTATTTGCAAATTCTTATGCAGTGCCAGCACTAAATAATAATGATTATAGATTGATTATGAGTTCTCAAAATATGCAAAATGAAAAAGAAGAACTATTAGATATAAATAAAGCTAGTGAACAAGATATGTTAGGAAGAAAAAAATTTCTAAAGTCTTATGTTAGCTAAAAATTATGGAATATAGGGAAATAACTGGTGGTTTTTGACAAATTAGAGGATTTAAAAAAAGAATTAAAGGAATAGGAGATGCAACTTACCAAAAAAATTATCTAAATTTTTTTAAAAGGTAGGTTCAGCACCAACTAAAAAAACAACTATATATCAATTCAGCTGATGAATTAACTTTAAAAATACTATGGATTTTTCTAAAAAAAGAAATTAAAAAAATTCAGACATATTTAGATAAAAAAATGATAGAATAACTGATAATATTGAATTTCAAAAAGCTAGTTAAGAAGAAAACTTATGAAGAATTAAAAGATTTAATTAATTATGGAGGAAAAAAATAATGGGAAGATTAATAAGAGGTTTAAGTAAAAAAATGCTAGGTTTTTTTGTAGCAGATACAACTGATGTTGTTCAAAAAAAGCCTTAGACATACATAAATATGACGAATATTCAATGAAAACATTTGGAAAAATTTTTGTACTTTGGCAGCTATAATGGGAGCTACTTTAAAAGGTGAAGATAAATTAACTATCAGAACAGATACTGATGGTTATATAAAAAAATATAGTTGTCAATTCAGATGCTAATGGAGATATAAAAAGGTTACCTTATAAACACAAGTGAAGAAAAACTTTGATGGTCTTGGAAAAGGAACTATGAGAATTATTAAAGACATGGGGACTAAAAAGAACCTTATGTTGCAATTACTAATGTAGATTATTCTTCATTGCCTGATGATATAAGTGCATATTTCTATAACTCAGAGCAAATTCCTACTATTATTTCATTGGCTTGTGAAGATACTAATGATGGCAAAATACTATGTGCTGGTGCTTTTTATGGTGCAGTTACTTCCTGGAGCAGATGAGGATTTTATTACAAAATTAGAAAGAAAAGCTGAAGCAATAAGACCTATGAATGAACTTATGAAAGGTGGTATGAGCTTAGAGCAAATAATAAATCTTCTATATGATGATATGGACACTGCTGATGATAGCTTAGTTGAAGAATATGAAATATTGGAAGAAAAAAAGAATTAAAAATATAACTGTGATTGTAATTCTGATAGATTTCAAAGAGGAATTATGACACTTGGAAAAAGAAGAATTAAAACATATTTTTTTGAAGAAGAAAAAGGAAATTGAAGCAGAATGTCAATTCTGTGGTAAAAATACAAATTCACTGAAAATGACTTTGAAGATATATTGAAGAAATAAAAATGAAATCCCTAAGGGTGAGGGGGATTTTTATTTTCTGTCTTAATGAATGAATAAAAGCGTCCATATAAAATGACGCCTTTATCCTAAGCTAAATAAATACTATTCTTTAGTTTTTCCTTTAGGGTTGTTAATACATTCAATATATCATAATACTTTTTTTCATTGCCAATTATGAACAAAGAAATAAAGTTCCTATTACAAGGACTATAAGTATAATTAATAAATAAACATCAAATTTTTTTACTACCATCTTTTATAAAAAAATATAGAAGCTATTGCCCTCCAAAAGCAACAGAGATATTTATCATAAATTTTTAGGAGCTGTTTGCTCAAATCCCAAATTTAGAACTACTACGACTAACACCCTACGAGTGCTAAGTGAAGCTTTAAGATAACTGAAAAATAGTTATCTTCAAGATTTAGTTTTAAAAACCCTATATTCTTTTTGCTAGTCCACGATAGCACTACTGATAAGACTTGCATCTACACTACTACTTTTTATCTGTATATTATATTTAAAAAGAACAACTATCAGAACAGTGATATTTTACAAGGCTAGTATTATAGCCTTAACTCCATATATTCAGTTGCTAATGTTCTAAATATATTATACACTAAAACTAGTAAAATTGCAAAATTTTTTGCAACATTTTCAATGTTGGTGTTATTCATACCCTACGAGTACATGTCTCACAGCTAACACCCTAACGAGTGCTAGAGCCATGATGTTCTAACACATTTAATAAAATAATAAGTAGCACTTAATTTTTTTCCAAAACATCATTTCTCATATTATCTACCTCCGTATCATTAGTTTTTACTTATTTGAATTATAGCAAAAATTTAAAAAAACTATTCAATACTTTTTTTATGATATAATATAATGTAAAATGTAAAAAAATCAGATTAGTAATATTATTTTTCCAAGATTTTTTTAATAAATAGGAGATGAAAAAAATGAAGAATTTAATTGTAGCAATAGATGGACCTGCAGGAAGTGGAAAGAGTACCATAGCAAAAACTTCTTGCTAAAAAAATATAATTTAACATATATAGACACTGGTGCTATGTATAGAATGATAACTCTTTATCTTTTTAGAAAATAATATAGATATCAATGATTTAAAAAGAGGTAGAAAGAGTTTTTAAATACTGTAAATTTAGATATGCAAGGAGATAAATTCTATCTAGATAATGTTGATGTAAGTACAAAGATAAGAGAAAAAAAGAATAAATGATAATGTATCTAAAGGTTGCAAGTATTAAGATAGTTAGAAGTAATTTAGTAGATTTACAAAGAAAGATTAGCAATAATAAAGATGTTATCTTAGATGGTAGAGATGTTGGAACTGTTATCTTTCCTAATGCACAAGTTAAGATATTTTTTTAATAGCTAGTCCTGAAGAAAGAGCAAGAAGAAGATATAATGAATTTCTTGAAAAGAAAACTGAAATAACTTATGATGAAGTTTTTAAAATCTATAAAAAGAAAGAGACCATATAGACAGTACAAGAGATGAAAGTCCTTTTGTTAAAAGCTGACGATGCTATTGAACTGGATAGCACAAATTTAACAATAGAAGATGTAATTAATTTCATATCAAAAAGAAATTGAAAAAAAGCTAAATAAAAAAAATAATGAGGGAAATCTATGTATAATTTATTAAGAAAAAAATAGGCTTGACTTTGTATAGACCTTTTATGAAGGAGAAGATGAAAAACCTTTCATAGATAAAAGATTAAGTCAAGATTTTTTTCAGATTTAAAAAGATGAAGAATATATTTGGATACATTGTTCATCAGTTGGGGAAGTGAAATTTATCAGAGGATTTAGTAAAGAAATTCTATTCTATATCAAGGAAAAAAACATATTAATTTCAACTTTTTACAGATACTGGTTATGAAAAATGCTGTAAAAAAATATTCTGATAAGAAAAAAAGATAAAAAGTTATATATTTTTCCAATAGATGACAAAAAGAAAATAAATGAAATTTTAAATAAAAATCAAATTAAAACTTTTTAGTTTTTAGTAGAAACTGAACTTTGGCCTAACCTTATAAATGAAGTTAATAAAAAGAATTCAAGAATTATAGTTGTAAATGGTAGAATTTCAGATAGAAGCTATCCAAGATATAAAAAAACTTAAATTTTTTTATTGAAGTCTATGTTACAAAAGATAGATTACTTCTATATGCAATCTGAAATTGATAGAGAAAGAATTGTAAGTTTAGGTGCTGATGAAAAGAAAACTGAGAATGTTGGAAACTTTAAAGTTTCAGCATATCTCTTGAAAAAAATATTCTGATGATGAAAAAAAGATGAATACAGAAAGTTTTTTTAAACATTGGAGATAGAAAAAGTTTTTTTGTTGCAGGTAGTACAAGAACTGGTGAAGATGAGATAATTTTTAGATGTCTTTAAAAAGATTAAAAAAACTATGTTTTTAATAATAGTTCCAAGACATTTAGATAGACTGCCTAAAAATAGAAGAGCTAATAAAAAGAAAATAATCTAACTTATGTTAAATATAGTGACTTAGAAAACAATATCTCAACTGGAAAAGAAGATATAATTCTAGTGGATAAAATGGGAGTTCTTAGAAAACTATATTCTATATCTGACATTGCCTTTTGTTGGAGGAACTTTAGTGAATATTGGAGGACATAACTTACTTGAGCCTCTGTTCTATAGAAAGGCTGTTATCTTTGGAAAATACACTCAAAAATGTTGTGGATATTGCAAAAGGAAATCCTAAGAAGAAAAAAATAGGTTTTTCAAGTTAATGATGTGGAAGAATTTGTTGAAGCAATTAAGAATATTGAAAGTGGAAAAAAATTTCAGATGAAGAAATCAACTCTTTCTTTGAAGAAAATAAAATGATAGCATTAAATATTGTGAAAAAGGAAAAATTTAATTATGAATAATATAAAAAGATGAAGCAAAAAGACTTATGGAAGCACTTCTTCCACTCGGAGAAATCAAATTATAATATCTATATGTATAAATTACTTGATTATCCTGAGTATATAATGTATGATAATGATGTGATGAAAGCTAAAAAAATCAAAAATGGAATGAATATTTTTGGAAATTCTAATCCTATTGCTGTGGAAATAGGTACTGGAAGTGGAAACTTCATGTATCAACTTGCTGAAAGAAATCCTAATAAAAAAATTTCATTGGTTTAGAATTAAGATTTAAAAAGATTGGTCTTTAGCTACACAAAAAAATGTCAAAAAAAGAAATATAAAAAAATGTTGCCTTCCTTAGAAAAAGAGGAGAGGAACTTTAGAAGATTTCTTAGCTGAAAATGAAATATCTGAGATGTATATAAATTTCCCAGATCCCTTGGGAAGGAACAGAAAAAGAACAGAATTATACAAGAAAGATTATTTGAAACTTTAGATAAGATTATGAAAAAAAGATGGAGTTCTATACTTTAAAACTGACCACGATACTTACTATAGTGATGTTTTTAGAGCTAGTAAAAACTTTAAAAAAATTATGAAGTAGTTTATCATACTTCTGATTTACATAATTCAGAAAAAAAGCTGAAAAATAATATAAAAAAACAGAGTTTGAACAATTATTTTTTTACATAAACATAATAAAAAAATATAAATTATATTGAAATAAAAAAATTAGTATAAAAATTACACTTTAAAAAAATAATTCGTTACTGAGTAGATTTTTTAACGATAAAAATCAAGAATTCGCTGTAAATTGGCAAACTTGCCAACAAGTTGGTTTCAGACACGCCGACATTTACTCGGCTCATTCTATTTGATTTTTTTATCTAAAATCTACATTCGTAACTCACTTATTTTTTTAAAGTTATTAAATCAATTTTTCAAGAAAGACTATAAAGAGTTTAATAATATTTATCTAAAAAAATAACAGAGAATATAGGAGGAAAAAAAATGGCTGGTTATGTTGTAGTAGGTACTCAATGGGGAGACGAAGGAAAAGGTAAAATCATAGATGTTTTTATCAGAAAAAAAGCTGATTATGTAGTAAGATTTCAAGGTGGAAATAATGCAGGTCACACAGTTGTTGTGGACGGAGAAAAAGTTCATTCTACAACTTCTTCCATCAGGTGTACTTCAAGCTGGTACTTGTGTGATTGGACCAGGTGTTGTTGTAGATCCCTAAAGTTTTTCCTAGATGAAATAGATAGAATAGAGAAAAGAGGAGCTAGAACTGATCATGTTATTATAAGTGATAGAGCACATGTTATTATGCCTTATCACATTGAAATGGATAAAATTAGAGAAAGTGTTGAAGATAGGATAAAAAAATAGGAACAACTAAAAAAAGGAATTGGACCTTGTTATGCCGATAAAATTTCAAGAGATGGTATAAGAATGGCTGATTTACTTGATTTAAAAACAATTTGAAGAAAAAAATTAAGAGCTAATTTAAAAAGAAAAAAATGAAATATTTACAAAAAAATTTATGGTATTGAACCACTAGATTTTTGATACTATCTTTGAAGAATACAAAGGATATATTGAACAAATAAAACATAGAATAGTTGATACTATCCCAATAGTAAATAAAGCATTAGATGAAAATAAACTTGTACTTTTTGAAGGAGCACAAGCTATGATGCTAGACATCAACTATGGAACTTATCCTTATGTTACTTCATCATCTCCTACACTTGGAGGAGTTACAACAGGAGCAGGTGTTTCACCAAGAAAAATAGACAAAGGTATTGGTGTAATGAAAGCCTATACAACAAGAGTTGGAGAAGGACCTTTTGTAACAGAACTTAAGAATGAATTTGGAGATAAGATTAGAGGAATCGGTGGTGAATATGGAGCTGTAACTGGTAGACCTAGAAGATGTGGTTGGCTTGATTTAGTTGTAGGAAGATATGCAACTGAAATCAATGGACTAACTGATATCGTTATGACTAAGATAGATGTCTTAAGTGGATTAGGAAAGCTTAAAATATGTACTGCCTATGAAATAGATGGAGTAATTCATGAATATGTACCTGCTGATACAAAATCATTAGATAGAGCTATACCTATTTATGAAGAACTTGATGGTTGGGATGAAGACATCACTCAAATTAAAAAATACGAAGATTTACCAGTAAATTGTAGAAAATATATAGAAAGAGTTCAAGAGATATTAGATTGTCCTATATCTGTTGTATCTGTTGGACCAGATAGAAATCAAAATATATATATTAAAGAAATATAGAAAAAAAGTTTCATATAAAATAATCCAAGGTTGTTGTAAATAACAAAATAAAAAAATAGTTCGTTACATCAAAGATAGTATAGTAAAAAAACAGTTCATCTGCTAGCTAAATTTCTTAACGATAAAAAAATCAAGAGTTCGCTGTAATTCTCAGCCAAACTCGTTCTGACAAGTCTAGACTTCAGACACGCTGAGAATTACTCGGCTCACTCTGTTTGATTTTTATCTAAAATTTAGAATGCAGATTCACTTGTTTTTACTAATATATCCAAAGTAACTTGTTTATTTTTTATTTCTATTAAGAGGTATTTACAACAACCTTTATTTTATATATAGATATCGAAAGGAAGAATATGAGAACATTATTATTATTAAGAGGAATACAAGCAAGTGGGAAGTCCACTTGGATAAAAGAAAATAACTTAGAACCATACACATTAAGTGCTGATAACATAAGATTAAATATTGCAAACCCTGTTTTGACTTGAAGATGGTTCTTATGAAATTAGTCAAAAATACAATAAAGTGACTTGGGAACTTTTGTATAAATATTTAGAAATGAGAATGCAAAATGGTGATTTTTACTATAATAGATGCCACTCACTCAGACCTTAAAGCTTTTGAATAAATACAAAGACCTAGCAAGTACATACAAATATACTATGTATTGTCTAGAGTTTGATGTTCCTTTAGAAGAAGCTTTAAAGAGAAATAAAGAAAGAGATAACTATAAATATGTACCTGAAAGAGTTATAGAAAGAACTTATGAAACTATTAAAAAAATAATGAAAAAAATTACCAAGTGCTTTAAAGAAAATAGAATCAATTGATGAGATAATAAATTTCTATACAGCCGATGTAAATCAATATGAAAAAAAGTTGTAATTATTGGAGATATCCATTCTTGTGCTGAACCTTTAAAAAGAAGTTTTTAAAAAGATTTTAATGAAGAAACTCTTTATATCTTTGTTGGAGACTATTTTGATAGAGGAATACAGCCAGTTGAAACTTTCAATATAATATTAGACTTATTAGAAAAAAACCTAATGTTATTTTTAATTGAAGGAAATCACGAAGAAAAAAAGTATGAAAAAAATTCATCTATGATGAAGAAAAAAATATACAAAAATCTTTTGAAGAAACAACTTTACTACCTCTTTTTAAAAAGAATATGATGTGGACTATGTAAGAGCCTCTTTAAAGAAAATATACAAGAAGTTAAGACAATGTTTTGCCTTTGAATTTAGAGGTAAAAAAATTCTTATGTACTCATGGAGGTTTACCACTTGTTCCAAAATTTAGCTTTAGTTTCAGCTAAAGAAATGATACATGGAGTTGGAAAAATATGAAACAGAAATAGGTGAAATCTATTCTGAAAACTATAAGAAAGGTTTATGCCAAGGTTTTCATACAAGTTCATGGACATAGAGGTGTAAATGATGGACAATTCTCTTATTGCCTTGAAGATAGAGTTGAGTTTGGTGGAGAATTGAAAGGTTTTAACTATTGATAATGAAGGAAAAAAATTAAAAAGACTGGTATAAAAGAACTCTGTATATAATAAAGGTTTAAAAACTACCAATGTCAGGTGCTGTAGAAAAAGTTGAATTTAATACAGCAAATGAACTTATCAATGAAATGATAAGACATCAATTTATTACTGTTAAAGAATGTGAGCATAACTTAATTTCATTGAACTTCAATAGAGAAGCATTCAATAAGAAAAAAAATGGAATGATTTAACAATAAAGGCTAGAGGGCTATTTGTTGATAAAGACAGTGGAGAAGTTAAAATCAGAAGTTATAATAAATTTTTTTCAACTTTGGAGAAAGACATGTAAACTTAGGTTATTTGAAAGAAATATGCAACTTATCCAATTAGAGCATTTAAAAAAATACAATGGTTTCTTAGGTTTTAGCCTCTGTTGTAAATAATGAAGTTGTACTTACTTCAAAGTCTGTAACTTCTGGAAAGTATAAAGATATTTTTCCAAGATATTTGGGATAAAGTAGAAAAGTGAAGTAAAGAGAATTATTAAAAGCAAACTATGATAGAAAATAATTGTACAGCTGTTTTTTTGAAGTAGTTTCTCCTGAATATGACCCTCATATAATAAAAATATGATAAAGAACATCTATACTTATTGGATTTCATAGAAAATAAATTGGATTTAGATACTCATAATATAGATTTAGAATTTCTCTGAAAAATCTAATGAAAAAAAGTTGAATTTTTCTTCTGATTTACTTACTAAAAAAAGAAGAACTTACAAGATTAGAAAACTATGATGAGTTGTATAATTTCTTAGCTGAAAAAAAGAAAAAAAGCTTAGAAGAATTTGAAGGTTATGTACTATGTGATAATTCTGGTTTTCATGTTTTAAATTTAAATTACCTTATTATAACTTATGGAAAAACAAGAAGAGCTTGGCTTGAAAGATATCGTTCAGCCTTAGCTAAGGGTAAAAAAAGTTGAAGTAACTGAAAAAAAGATGAACATAGACATTTCAAGAAATTTCTATTAAAATTAGGTAAGGATAAATTACAAGAATTAAGTATAATAGATGTAAGAGAACTATATGAAAAAGAAAATTAAAAATAAAAAGAGGGCTAAAAATGAGTAATAGAGTTTTGTTTTCTATTGATTGCTGGAGTTTTTGTTTTTTTGCTTCTATATTTTTAATAATTGGAATTATATATGAAAAAAATATATCAAAATAATATGAAAGGTTATGATAAGGAAGTAGAAGGAAAAAGTTTTTAGAAGTTATAAAATCTGGGAAAGATGGTGTTGTTGGGAAATTATTTGCTACTTTTTTGTTGTGTATCAGTATGAAATAAATAATCATAAATATATTGTTAGACCTTATAGTTTTTAGAAAAAAATTCAGCCATAAATCAAAGATATTTTTGATTCTGAAAATGTTACTTGTATTATTTATAGAGGAAATCATGGTGGAACTAGTCAAACAAAAATATCGTACAGGTGAAGATATAATAGTAAAATATAATTCTAATAATCCTGAGAGGCATGAAATTCTTAATGATAAGGATAAAACTTTTGCATCTAAAGTATTTTCAAAAATAGTGGGAAAAAAATACTTATGATTATCCCAATAATTTTTCCTTATCATATCATTTTTTTGTAAAGGGACAGGTTCAATAAGTAAGGAGACTATATGAAAAAAAGAAAATTAAAAGTCTAATAAGTGCTTGCTTTATTAGGAGACAATGTGAAAATATTCTGGTGGAAATAATCTTACACCAGAACTTGTTACATTGTTAGAGAAATATAATGTGGACATTGTCAAAAGTTTGTCCCTGAGTGTTTTTGGAGGTTTACCCATACCAAGAGTACCCTCTGAAATTAGAGAGAATAAAGTTTTTTTAGTAAGGATAACAGAGATATTACTGAAGAATTTTTTTAGCAGGAGCTGAAGAAACTTTAAAAAGTAGCTAAGGAAAAATGAAGTTAATTTTGTTATTTTTAAAAGAAAGAAGTCCCTCTTGTGGTAGCACTCATATCTACGATGGAAGCTTTTTCAGGTAATATTATTCCAGGACAAGGAATTACAGCTAAAAGATTGACTGAAGAAAAGATAAAAGTTTTTCTCTGAAGAGAATTTAGAAGAGATTGAAAAATATTTAGTAGAATTAGATAAAAAAATTAGGAGGTCTTATGGAAAATCTATACAATGAGGCTTTATTCCCTTTTACCTATGGAAGAAAAGAAAGAGATTTTAGAAAAATTTAGCCAAGAAGTACAATATGGAGCTTTTTAAGATTTGAAACTTTCTCCAAGTATTCAAAAATCAACTTTTTACAGCTGTTTTTAAATACAAGGAAAGTGAGTTTGTTTTTGTTCCAGGGGATACTGTAACTCTAGGTTATGAAGGACTACCTAAGAATTTATCTGATGAAACTTTAAAAAGGTTTAAAAATATTGTTTAGATGAAACTGAAGACTTAGATACAGTTTTAGCAGAATATATCAGAGATAATTTTAGTAAACTTAGAAAAGTTACTATAAAACCCATGTTAGTTGAAAGAGAATTACAAACTGTAGCTTGGAGAAAAATCTAATTTAGAAGAATTAAAAAGACTTTTGACAGTGATTTACTAAAAGACTATAATGAGTTTAAAAAGTTCTGACTACAATAGACTGACACTAGATGAAACAGCTAGATTTACAAAAAGTTGGAAATGACATAGAAATAGAGCTATATGATGATATTAGCTATGAGGAACTTTGTGAAAATTTAAAAAGATGAAGGATTTTTCTTTAGCTAATTTAGATGAATGGGAATATCTATGTGGTGGAGGTTGTAGAACTCTATTTCCTTGGGGAGATGACTTGGACTACAATATGAACTTGCTATATTTCTCTAAAGAAGACAATGATAAATATGACTTAGAAGAGCCAAATTTCTTTTGGACTTTCTATAGCTTATGACCCATACAAAGATGGAAAGTTATGGAAGATGATGAATTACATTTAAAGGTGGAGATGGAGGTTGTAATATCTGTGGAGGCTATGGAGATTTTTTTAGGTTATTTACCTTGTTCTCCATATTACACTCAAGAACATATGAATTCTATAAACATTCTTGATGATTGCATTGTTAATGAGTATGATGATGAACTTGATGGTGATTTCAATTTTTATCGTAGAATTATAAGAATAGGAGAGTAAAATGAAAAAAATACTTGTATTATTACTTATGTTAATTTTTAGGAATTATTAGTTATGCTAAAGAAGATGATATACTTGGAACTTGGCTTATTAAAGAAAATGGAAAAAAATAGTAGAAATCTATAAAAAAATGAAAATGGAGAGTACACTGGAAAGATTAAAGAAGATAATTTTATTTTTCTTAAAACAAGCTAATGACTTAACTTACGATAAAGAAAAAAATAGCCTAGCCTATTTTTAATTTAAAATTTCAGAAGATAAATTTTTCTTGGTATGTTTGGATAAATATAGAAAAAGATGGAAATCTCTTTATCAAAGGTACTGGAAATACTGAAGTTGGAAAAATATGTTAGAGAATTACATCTTATTAGACAAAAATAATTTTTTTATTAAGGAGGGAATAAAATGGTAGAAATTATTGACATCAGGGGCTATGAGTAATAGAATGTTACTTTTCAATCTTTGCAATCATTTTTTTCTATCTTTCCAGCTATGTTTTTTTAATATTTGGAATTATGATGCGAAGAGGACAACAAAATAATATTAGTAGTTATGATGGTGAAGTTAAAGGAGAGATAATAGAAGTTTTAAACTCTGAAAAAAAGTGCAATGTTTGCTACTTATCCTATATATCAATATGAAGTAAATAAACATAAGTATATTGTTAAACCTAATTTTACATTTTTTTAACTCTAGTTTAGATAAAAAAAATATCATGATAGTGAAAAATGTAACTTGTATTACATATCTAAATAAACATGGTGGAAATACTAGAACAAAAATATAAGGTTGGAGAAAGTATAATAATAAAATATGATATTGAAGATCCTAAAAAAATCATGAAATTCTAAATGATAAAGACAAAAAAATTTGCATATGATAGTAGGAGAATTGTTGCACTTCTTCTTATGATTTTTTTCCTCTTATTTTTCTTTATCGCTTCATTTTTTTATAAAAGGACAGAGCAATTTTTACACCAGCAAATTAATATTACTTTTTTTGAAGGCTGAGAAATTAGCCTTCTTTTTTTGTAATAAAATTACCTTTTTTATTACATTTTTACAGTGCAATGTTTTATATAGAAAATCTATTGAAATTATTGACAAAATTGTATATTTTAAGGTATAATAATGTATCATTACAAAAGACATATATACTCAAATTTTAAAGGGAAACAAATTTAGAAACAAATGAGAAAATTAATCAGTATAAAAAAAAATTTTAGGGGAGTGAAAAAAATGGCAAATTATTTACCTACAGTTGAAAAATTTACGTTCTGCAGCTAAAAGATATGAGAATGTAAAATATTCACTTGGTCTTGCAATTCTTTTTTTAATGAAAGGAACAAGTGCTTTTTCTGATGATAATAAAATTCAGGAAGTAGAAAAGAAAAAAAGATGTTTTTAACTAATGACCAAAAATTAAAAAAAGTCTGTAGTTAAAAGAAACAAAAAGCAGTAACACAAAGCTAATAAAAAAACTAAAAAGCCTCTTGGGCAAACTATGCAATTTGGTGCTAACGATATGTATAGCAATTTTTTTGTTACACCAAAAAAACTAAAGTAGATAAAGCTTCAATTGTAAAAAGTGAAAACACTATCTTTACTAGCTAGTGCAGACAATACTACAAGTTTACCTACTTTTTCTAAAAATTTCATCTGATATAGAAGAAACTTATGCACCTACAATAGAAGAAATAAATACAAGTAAAGGGAAATTTAAGAAATTCTATAGGAAATTTACAAGAAAAAAATAAGTCGTGCAAGAGCTGAAAAATGCTAAAAGAAGTTCAAGGTTTAAAACTAGAGTTAGTTCAACTTATGGAACAAGGAGATCAAGTAGTTAAATCACCTTGGTCATCTTGGCAAGCTGGAGCTAACTATATGTACAATGACTGGAATGGTGCATATAAAGGAAGAGGAGATAAAGTAATAGATCAAGTTCTTTCAAGAGATAGCTCAGGAAGTATCAGTAGATTTGTAGCTGGTAGTTCAACTACAACTTCATATGGATCTACAGACTTAGCACTAGTTGAAGAACCTTTTGCTAAAATTGAAATAACTCCTGGAATTAATCCAAAAAAATTATAAATAGACAGGCTCCAAGTTACAGACCTTCTACACCAGAAGTGTCATATCCTACTTTTGATCCTAGATTTATTAGAACTCCTGTTAAACCATCTGCACCAGCGGAAATTACACCTACAACTTTTGATCCACCTGCATTAAACTTTGTAGGAGGAGGTTTTATTCAAAACCAAATAATTGGGATGACACAAACTAATATTATCGTCCAAAACTATGAAAAAAATATTCTACTGAAGGTGTTTTTAAAAATAACAGCTGGAGCAGCTCCAGGTTGGTTAGGAACAAAATGGGAAGGAAAACTTAATGTTGAGACAACTTTAGATCCTACTAAGAATGGTTCTTTAACAACAGGACAAACAGGTAATGGACCTCAATTTGGAATGAATACTTTCATAAATGACCTAAGAGACCACAATACTATGTTCACTGGAGAATATGAATTAACTGACTTAGGTGGAAGATCTTGGACAAAAAGTTTTATAAGTTATAACCCTGCAGGTGTTGGGGGAGACTACAATGGATATTATACTCCTGGTAATAGAACATCAAATTTTGCTGGAAAATTAACTTTACATGGTATTCCTGTTCCTGTTAATTCAAATGTTTTAGTTGGAATAGAACATCAATTATGGGCAACTAGTCGTAATCACCCTCAATCAAGTTCTACTCTTTTAAATACAGGAGAAATAATACTAGCAAGTGGTAATAACGTTGTAGGTATTATGATAGATATAGAAAGAATGGTAGATCCAGATAGAATACCACATAAAAACTATAAATGATGGAAAGATAATTATCAATAACCAAAAATAGTATAGGTATGGATTTTTGGACAATATATTTATGGCTATAGTGGAGTATTTAAAAGTGGATGTATCATTAGGAAATATAATAGTTAATGGTAAAAAAATAACTATGGTGCTAGAATGAAAAATATTTTCGTAGTACCTCAAACAGATGCTAGATATGCTACATGGTCAAAAATACTATGATATGGTTACAGTAACTTCTGGTACTGGTAAGAAAAATAACTGTAAAATGGTGAAGAAAATGTTGGTATGGCTATTGGAAAATCATTGTCAGCAGTAGCAAGAGAATCAGCACCAGGAGCTAATGATACTAACCCTATTGCAAATATATCTGATTTAAAACATAGAAGTAGCTGGAGAAAAGAATATAGGTTTCTTAAGACTTAAAGATTATTCAGATAACAATACTAATGACATGATACTTGACTCTACTACAATGGGAACATTTACTTTTTGGAAATGGTGCTAAAAATAGTAGTTTAGTAAGAACAGATAAACATGGTATTCAAGTGAAGAAAGATATTTCTATCACAGGAAAAGATGCTGATGGAAATGACTATACAGGAAGTGGAAACACAGTTTTACACTCAAATGGTGAAACTCAACATATCTATAACTATAATACTATAACAGTTGGAAAAGGATTTACTAAAACTGTTGGTATGGCAGCTACAGGAACTAAAAGCATCTACAATAGATAATATCGTAAATGAAGGTACTATAGCTTTGCAAGGTAAACAAAGTATAGGTATGTATACTGATAAATTTAGCCAAGGTAAAAAAATACTGGCTCAATTAAATTATCAGGAGTTGGAGATACAGATCCAAGTGGTAATATAGGAGATGCAGAAAATATTGGAATTTCTAATAAAGGAAATTTACTTTCTTAGGAGATCTTGAAGTAAATGGCAAAAAGTCCTCTGGAATATATAACACAGGTACAACTACAATAGAAGTTGGTGCTAACCCTAATGATAAAACAAATATTAAGGCAACTAATGGGGCAACAGGTCTGTACAGTAAAGGAGCTGGAAGTACAATAACTTCTAATGCTGGAAATAAATTAAATATAACTGTTGAAGCAGGAGAAACTAAAGAAGGATTAGCAGTTTATGCTGAAGATAAAGGACAAATTACTTTACATAATGCTAATATAAATGTAGTTGATGGTTCAGCAGGTGTTGCTGCCTATGATGCTGGTACTAAAATTGACTTAACAGGATCTACATTAAAGTATGATGGAGATGGTTATGCAGCATATTCTGATGGAAATGGTCAAAATCATTTTTAAATAATGCTGATATAGAATTAAGAGGAAAAAGCAACATTAATGAATATTGATTGGTCAGTTCCAGCTGCAAACAGACCTATAAAAACATCTGCAACTAATGTAACAGTATTTTCAAATAATGTTGTAGGAATAAATATAAATAATCTGGGAACTCAAAAATGTTTCTAATTTAAGTGCAATAAAAAAATTCATTGGGAGTTGTTCTTAACCCTGGAACTGAAGGTGGACAAACTTTTAATAAATTTAAAGAACTTGCAATAGATGATGGAGTAATCAATTTTGATGTTGCAACAGATAAAAATGAAGGAGATTCAACTCCTGGTGGATTCTTCTTTAAAAAGGTTTTAGGTCAAAGATTAAAACTAAATGTAAATGAAAACTTAACTGCCAGATTAAGCTCTGCAACTGCAGATGAATTCTATAATAGTAAAAATGATCCTCATGAACCAAATAATGGTCAAGTTGTGGGACTTGAAGCTAACTCAAGTGACAAAGCAACAACTAATACTGAAGCTCAAGTAAACATTGCTGCTGGAAAAATTGTTGATGTTGCTAGAACAGATGGAACTGACAAGGGTGGAGTAGGAGTTTTCGTTAACTATGGACAAGTTAATAACAGTGGAACTATAAATGTTGAAAAAGATTCTTCTGCCAATAGCAATGCAGTTGGAATATATGCAGTAAATGGTTCAGAAGTTACAAACAATGGTTCTGTTAATGTAAGTGGAGATAAATCAATTGGGCTATTGGGAATGGCATATAGAGTAACTCCACCTAAAGTAGATCCAACTACTGGCAAGATTATTGTTCCTAGTAAGATTGTTGTTGATGAATTTGGAGCTGGAGCTATTGGACAAGGAATGGTAAACATTGTAAATAAAGGTTCTATTGACTTAGATGGTCAGGGAGCTATTGGAATGTTTGCTAAAAACAATAAAGCAGGAACAACATTTACAAATGCTGTTGCACTAAATGATACAACAGGAGTAATTACAACAACAGGAGATAAAGCTGTTGGAATGGCTGGAGAAGAAGCAACTCTAACTAATAGAGGAACAATAAATGTAAATGGACAAACAGGAACTGGAATGTTCGCTAAGTCTAATTCAAAAATTGAAAATGATGGAACAATAAATATAGCTAGTTCAACTTCTACCACAGAAACTAATATTGGTATTTTTTACTGAAGATCAAAATACAGTAATTGATAACAATAAAGATATAATAGGTGGAAATAACACTTATGGTATTTATGGTAAAACTATAAATATGGGTGCAAGTGGAAAAAAATTCAAGTTGGAGATAACTCAGTTGGTATTTATTCAAATGGTCAATATGCAAGTTCTGCAACTCCAAATGTAACTTTAGCAGCTGGAAGCTCAATAACAGTTGGAAATAACCAATCTGTTGGAGTATTTGTGACAGGACAAAAATCAAAAATATCTCAAGCCAAGCTGATATGAGAATTGGAGATAATTCTTTTGGATATGTTGTAAAAAGGAACAGGAACTAAATTAACAACAAATGCAACAAATCCTGTGACAGTAGGAAATGATACAACATTTATATATTCAACTGATACAACAGGAAATATAGAAAATAGAACTAGATTAACTTCAACTGGAAGTAAAAACTATGGAATATATGCAGCTGGTAATGTTACTAACCTAGCTGATATGGACTTTAGTTCTGGAATTGGAAACGTTGGTATGTATAGTATTGCTGGAGGAACAATAGTAAATGGTAGTCCTACTGTTAACTCTATCATAAAAAGTAGGTTCTAGTGACAAAACCTAATAAAACTATATGGTATAGGAATGGTAGCAGGTTACACAGATGACAATGGAAATGTTATTCAAACAGGAACTGTTGAAAACTATGGTACTATCAAAGTTGAAAAAGATAATGGTATAGGAATGTACGCTACTGGTAGTGGTTCAAAGGCTATAAATAGAGGAACTATTGAATTAAGTGGAAAAAATACTACTGGTATGCACTTAGATAATAATGCTATTGGAGAAAAACTATGGAACAATTAAAACAGTTCCTAATCCAACAAATGATGGAATAGTAGGAGTATCTGTACAAAATGGTGCTGTAATTAAAAACTATGGTAATATAATAATAGATGGAGCTAACAATACTGGAATCTATTTATCAAGAGGTAAAAATGAAGGTACTACACCTACTGCAACAAATGGAGCAGTAGCTGTTAGAAATAAAGTTCAATCTGATACAAGTAAAAAGGTGGCTGGTATTGAAATTAAAGCTCCAGGAAATGGTACTGCAACTGTTTCAAGAGACGGAAAACTTGAAACTCCAACTTTTGTAGACACAACTGTTGCATCACCATTAGCTTCAAGAGTAATAGTTGGAGCCACAGAATTAGATTTAACTTCTACTAAACTAGGGGACACTCCATCTGGTGGAATGGCTTCAGAAATAGGAATGTATGTTGATACATCAGGAATTAACTATACAAATCCTATCCAAGGTTTACAACATTTAACAGCTGTAAAAGATGTTAACTTAATCTTTGGTACAGAGGCTTCAAGATATACAACTAGTAAAGATATTAAAATTGGTGAAAATATCTTAAAACCATATAATGATGAAATAAGTGCATTAACTGCTAGTGCTAGTGGAAAGAATTTCTATGTTAGTTCAGGAAGTTTAACTTGGATAGCAACTGGAACTCAAAATCCAGACGATACTTTCAATGCAGTATATCTATCTAAGATACCTTATACAGCTTTTTGCTAAAGATAAGGACACATATAACTTCATGGACGGTTTAGAACAAAGATATGGTGTTGAAGGTGTAAACTCTAGAGAAAAAGCTCTATTTGATAAGTTAAATGCAATAGGAAAAGGAGAACCTGTACTATTTGCTCAAGCTGTTGATCAAATGAAAGGTCATCAATATGCTAATACTCAACAAAGAGTACAAGCAACTGCTGATATCTTAAATAAAGAATTTAACTATTTAAGAAATGAATGGTCTCAATCTAACTAAAAGACTCTAATAAGATTAAGACTTTTTGGAGCTAGAGGAGAATACAATACTAAGACTGCTGGTATCGAAGATTACAAGAGCAATGCTTATGGAGTAGCCTATGTTCATGAAGATGAAACTGTAAGACTTGGTGAATCAACAGGTTGGTATGCAGGTATGGTTCACAATAAGTTGAAATTCAAAAGACTTTTGGAAGATCTGAAGAAGAAATGCTACAAGGAAAACTTGGAATATTTAAATCAGTTCCATTCGATGAAAATAACAGCTTAAACTGGACAATATCTGGAGATATATCTGTAGGATACAATAAAATGCATAGAAAAATACTTAGTAGTAGATGAAATTTTTCAATGCTAAATCTAGATATAATACTTATGGAGTAGGTCTAAAGAATGAAATAAGTAAAGAATTTAGATTGAGTGAAGGTTTCTCAGTAAGACCTTATGCAGCATTAAATGTAGAATATGGAAGAGTATCTAAGATAAAAGAAAAATCAGGTGAAATGAAATTAGAAGTTAAGGGTAATGACTACTTATCAGTAAGACCTGAAATAGGAAGTGAAATTGCTTATAAACATTACTTTGGAGCTGGTGCATTCAAGGCTGCTGTTGGAGTAGCTTATGAAAAATGAACTAGGAAGAGTTGCAAATGCTCATAATAAAGCTAGAGTAGCTAATACTTCTGCCGATTGGTATGATTTAAGAGGTGAAAAAGAAGATAGAAGAGGTAATGTTAAACTTGACTTAAATGTTGGTTTAGAAAGTGAAAGATATGGAGTAACTGCTAATGTAGGTTACGACACTAAAGGTGAAAACCTAAGAGGTGGAGTAGGATTAAGAGTTAAATTCTAATCTTTCAATTAATTCAACACTAACCCTAGTGTATATAGATTATTATTTCCCTAAGAAGAAGACTGAGAAATCGGTCTTCTTCTTCTTTTTAAATATGTAAATTAATAAAAAGTAAAAAAATAGTTCGTTACTGAGTGGACTTCTTAAATAATATCCTGCTACTTGCCTGCCATTAGTGTTTCAGGAGCTCCGAAAATGCTCCTTCAACAATAATGGACGTCGCAGTAGCTAAGTCTATTTAATCTATATATGAATTTTTTTCAGTATTTCTACTTTTTATTCCTGTCTTATGATTTGCTTTTTAAAGATAGTAAACTATCTTGTGAAATTATAAGACTTGGAATAGTATGTCCGCAGTCGAAGTTATAAATAATAGGATAATTTCTTTTCTCCTAATACTTCCTTAATAATATCTATATATTCAAGATTTGAATTTTTTTATTGTTATATACTTCTGGCTTTCCAAATATAAGTCCTTTTTACTCCTTCAAAAAAACTCCACTCAATTTTTAAAGTATTCAAGTTTCTTTCTTCTGAATCTATTGTAGCATTCATTTCTTCAAGAATTAATATTTTTATCTTTAAAACTTGGAACATATTCAGTTGCAAGAAGCGACACTAAAAGTATCTATATTAGCAATGATAACTTCCCTTCAGTTTCTCCTTCATTTAAAAATTTTCCAACCTTCATTTTTTTATATTCTCTCTTTTTAGTTTTTCCATTCATCTGTAAAAAGCATTTAACAATTTATTAGAATAAAATTCAGGTTCTTCTAAAGTGTAATTTTTCTTTTAAAAAAATAAATTATCTAAAGTATTTTTTTAAAAATGAAGATATACCCTCATATTCTCCAAAAAGTAGGAATTAAACTTCCACCATAAATTGGTTTTTAAATTAGTTTTTTTAAGATTGCAAGTTGAATAGCTGTTATATCACTATATCCAAAAAAATTTCTTTTTGCTTTTTTTCAATTTCATCAAAATCTAAATATGGTAATAAACTTCCTGAATTGTAGCCTCCTATCACAGGCATCATAATATCTATGTCCTTATTCTTTACAAGATTCATCATTTCTTCTGCTCTTTCCTTTGCAGAAGCAGTTCTGTAACCTTGGTATACTCTATCTTTTTACCAAATCTCCTTCCACTATTTCAAAACCCATATTTTCAAGTTGTTTTTTTAGCAAATAAATATTTTTTTCTTCAAACCATATATGAGCAGGGTTTGATGGAGCATATACACCTATTACTTTCTTTTTCATTTTTATCTCCTTCCTAAGAAAATAATTTATTAAATTTAATCGTACTATACATCATAATTAAGTCAATATATAGTTTTTTTACCTAATTTTTAATTTTTTTATGTTGTAAAATAGTAAAAAAATAATAGATAAAAAAAGCTTAAATTAAAGTATAATAAAAGGAAAATCTTTAATTTTTATTAAATAGTGCAAGAACACTCGTGACTCTAGCACTCGTAGGGTGTCAGTCGTGGGAGGTTCAGAGGTGGAAATTAAATGGAATATAAAAATTATTAAAAACGATACTAACTATAATTTAGATGATTTAACAAAACTATTAAATACTTCATATTGGGCAAAAGGATAGAAAAAAAGGAAACTGTAAAGAAAAACAGTTGAAAACTCTCTATGTTATTTTTGCTTATGATAAAGATAAAAAAATAAATTAATTGGTTTTGCAAGAGCAATAACAGACTATACTACAAATTATTATATATGTGATGTAATAGTAGATGAAAGAATATAGAGGAGAAGGAATAGGAAAAAAATTAGTTGAAACATTGATAAATGATGAAGACTTATTACATGTAAGAGGTTTACTAATTACAAAAGATGCTAAGAAATTTTTATGAAAAAAATTTGGTTTTTTTATAATAAAGAAGATGTTATGCAAAAAAAGATAAGAAATAAATGGGGGTAGAAAATGAAGATAGCATTTTTTTAAGACCTAATTTAGGTGGGCAACGTTCAAATGATGCAATAGAACCTCTTGGTTTTGCAGTTTTATCAGGACTTACAGATAGAAAAAAACATGAAGTCCTATTATTTGATGAAAGAATTGAAGATGTACCAATGGATTTAGAAGTTGATTTAGTTGTCATCACAACTTTTACTTTAACAGCAAAAAGAGCCTATACAATAGCTGATAACTACAGGAAAAAAAGGTATCTATGTTGTTATAGGTGGATATCATGCCTCACTTATGCCAGAAGAAGTTCAAGAATATGCAGACACTGTCTTTGTTGGGAGTGCAGAAGGAAATTGGGAAAAAATTTTTTAATTGAATTAGAAAATGGTCATCCTCAAAAAAAGTATATGAAGAAATTAAGTTGCCAGATATCAGTGAAGTTGTTTACGATAGAAGTCTATTTAAAGATAAAAAGTATTCCTTTGTTATACCTGTTCAATTTGGTAGAGGCTGTATGCACCAATGTGAATTTTTGTACTATAGGTTCTGTTCATAAGGGAGATTATGCTCATAGAAAAGTTGAACTTGTAATAGAAGAAATTAAAGAAATTTTTTCAGAACTAATAAAAAGAGCAAAGGTTATATATTTTTGTAGATGACAATATCTTTTGCAAATAAGAAGAAAGCACTACACTTATTTAATGAATTAAAAAAATTAAAAGATAAAATGGGCTTGTCAAGGAAGTATTGATATTGCCAAAAGACGAGGACTTAGTTAAACTTATGTCTGAGTCAGGTTGCATCGAAAATGCTTTTAGGTTTTTGAAAAATATAAATATAATGAATATCAAAAAGATGAATAAGAAATCTAATTATGACTTTTGACTATGAAAATATCATAAGAATATTTAAAAAAACACAGAATTTTTAGTTCATGCAAGCTATGTTATAGGTTATGACTATGATACTAAAGATTATTTTCAAGAAATTCTAGATTTCTCAAACAAGCACAAAGTTTTTTTCTTAGCAGGTTTCAATCCAGCCTTTACCTATTCCAGGAACTCCTTTTTATGAAAGATTAAAGAATGAAGGAAGATTACTATATGATAAATGGTGGTTAGATGAGGACTTTAGATATGGAAAAGCTGCCTTTTACTCCACATAATATGACAGTGGAAGAATTTGAAGCAGGAATATTGAAATGTAAGGTTGAGTACAATACTCATAAAAAAATATGGACTAGATTATTTGACAGTGCAGCAAACTTTAAACATGCTTTTGATATACTTTAGTAGTTAACTATATAAATAGAAAAGAAATTTATAATAAAAAAAGGTATAAAATTATGAGAATAATGTTAGTTTTTAGCAAAGGACAATATATATAGATTTGACTCTCTTCATCAAAGAAAATATTATCCTCAAATTACCCTTATAACTTTGGAATCATTGATAGATAAAAAATATAATGCAGAGATAGTTTTAGTAGATGAAGGTGTGGAAGAATATGATGCAACTTCTTCAAAAATACAGTGATGAAAAACTTCGATTTAATCTGTATATCAGCTGTAATTTCTGCTTCAAGAAGAGCAAAAAGAAATCTCAAAGTTCTGGAAGGATAGAGGAGCATATACTCAAATAGGTGGACACTATGCTACTGTACTGAGTGATGAAGCCTTAGAATATTTTGACACTGTTATAAAAGGCCCTGCTGAAATTGCCTTTCCTACATTCATTAAAGACTTTGTGGAAGGAAAGCCTAAGAGAGAATATTTTGAATTAGTAGGAAATGATTTCGAGTATAAGCCATTGAATAGAAAGTTACTTACAAATAAGAAATACTATAAATCTTTTTGGTACTATAGTAGCAAAACAATGGTTGCCCTAACAAATGTACCTACTGCTCAGTCACTAAAAATGTATAGTGGAAAGAATCAATTAAAAAAATATAGACTTTGTTGTAAGTGAAATAAAAATCAAACAAGCATAAAAAGTGGGTATTCTATGATCCAAACTTCCTAGCTGATAAAAAGTTATGCAATCAATTTAATGAATGAGCTAAAAAAATTAAAAAAATAAAATGGACAGCCTCAGCAACAATCAATATCGGAAATGATATAAAAAAATGTTACAATTAATGAAAGAAGCAGGTTGCATTGGCTTGGTTATTGGATTAGAAAGTTTTATACAAGAAAATCTAAATGGAGTAAACAAAGGATTTAATAATGTAAAAGAATACAAAAGATTGGTCAGTACCATACAATCTTATGGAATATCTGTCCTATCAACTCTTATGATAGGTATGGAAACTGATACAGTAGAGTCTATAAGACAGATTCCTGATATAATAGAAGAAATTGGAGTAGATGTACCAAGATATAATATTCTGACACCATATCCTGGAACTCCTTTCTATGAGCAGTTAAAAAGCTGAGAATAGGTTACTTACGACAGATTGGTATTACTATGATACTGAAACAGTTGTATTTCAACCTAAGAACATGAGTCCTGCAACTTTGCAAGAAGAATTCTATAAGTTGTGGCAAGATACATTCACTTATAAAAAGAATTTTTAAAAAGATTAAAAACTTCAAAGAATAAAGGACTGAAAATTAATACTAGAAATTTTTTTCAAGACAAACATGCTAAGAAATTTAAAAAAATACACAAAATTAGATTTTATAAATTAAAAAAATAAGTTCTTTCAATTAATTAAATTTTCTTTGAAAAAGTTATTTTTATAATTCTAAATGAGGATTATTGCGACGTCCATTATTGTTGAGAGAGCCTTTTGTGGAGCTCTCGAAACACTAATGGCTGGCAAGTAATTACTATATGTAATTAACAAATACTAATATTTTATTTCAAAGAAAATTTCTTAAAAATTTAGCTAGCAATGAACTGTTTTTACTAGAACTAACTTATTTTTTAATTAAATTTATTATAAGGTAGGAGATATATTTTTGAAAATTACATTTATATTACCAGCTATTGGTAAAAAGAAAGGTCAAAGATATAAAAAAACTTGGAAGCATATGGAGCCTTTTAATGATAGCAGTTTTTAAAAATCTTTGACTCCCAACGATATAGAAACAAACTTCATGGACGATAGAAATGAATTGATAAACTATGATGAAAAAAACAGATTTAGTCGTTATTTCTGTTGAAACATATACTGCTAAAAAGAGCCTATGAAATAGCTAAAAAAATTTAGAGAAAAAGGGAGTTAAAGTTCTTGCAGGAGGATATCATCCCAACTGTTGAACCAGAAGAATGCTTTGGAGAACTTTTGATTCAATAATTGTGGGAAATGCAGAAAATGTTTGGTTAAAGATGTTAGAGGATTACAAAAATAATAATTTACAAGAGAAATACTTCGGTACAAGCACATCTTTTTGCTATGCCAGATAGAAGTATTTACAAAGATAGAAAATACTCACCTTTGGCACTTATTGAAACAGGTAGAGGTTGTAATTTTTAGTTGTGAGTTCTGTGCTATACACTCATATTATGAGAAGAAATACTATCGTAGACCTGTTGAAGAAGTGGTACAGGACATTAAAAAAATTCAGGTAAAGAAAGTATGTATTTTTTTCATAGATGATAACTTTGTTGCTGACCATAGTTATGCCTTTAGAAATCTGTAAGGCTATAGCACCACTTAAGATTAAATGGGTAACTCAAGGTGCAATTACTATGGCAAAAAAATGATGAGCTACTTTATTGGATGAAGAAAAGTGGTTGTAAAGATGGTACTTATAGGTTATGAATCAATGAATCCTAATATTCTAAAAAGATATGGGTAAAGGTTGGAGAAGTTCAGTAGGTGAGATAAACGAGCTTACTAATAAAATTCATAGCTATGGAATAGGAATTTATGCAACTTTTTGTTTTTTTGGTTTTTGGTGATGATAGCCAAGAAGTTTTTTTGATGAAACAGTTAAATTTGCAAAGAAACATTCATTTTTCTTCGCAGCCTTTAATCACTTAGTGCCTTTCCCTAAGACAGGTGTGTATAGGAGATTGAAAGAAGAAAAAAGACTTTTAAGTGATAAATGGTGGTTAGATTCAAGATATCCTTATGGTAGAATTTCATTTTTTTACCTTTGGATCAAAACCCCAGATGAACTGTCAAAAATGTGCCAATGCTAGAAAGAAATTCTTTGAATGGGGATCTATTTTTGAAAAAGAGCCCTTGTTCAATTCAAACGTAGCTTTGATCTAGGGAATGTTCTTCATTTTCTTGACACAAAACTTTAACTTAAAAAAATGAAGTTTTAGAAAAAAATATGATTTACCTTATGCTGATAATTTAGATGAAATGCCAAAATAGTATTATCATATGAAAGGAGATATAATGAATAACTCAATAAATAGTATAGCTCTTAGACATTTTAAATGGAATATATATAGCTAAAAAAATACAGATAATAATGTCAATGAGACATTGAGTATGGCAGAGCTTGCAACTCTAATAAAAAAAGTTTGAAGGCTATGGTTATATTTTTCAGTAAAGAACTTGCTATTGCTATTTCAAAAGAAGAAAGAAATATAATAATTGATAAATTGAAAAGCTGTTATAGAAGTAATTGAAGATTTTTAAATCAGATAAAAATTACACTGTATTCTATAAAAATTTTCCCTGATGAAGTTATAAATATGAGTGAGATAGAACTCTATATAAATCAAATTCTTCACTATTGGTTTGGATATTTACCAAGCAATAATGAAAAATATCACAAAGGGAGATGTTGAGCCCTCTAAGTTAGTTAAAGCAAGAGAATTAAATTTAGTTGATGATGAAATGATAGAAAAACTATTTATTGACTTATTATCAAGTAATGTAACTCTTTCAGAGCAATATTTAGATGATGTTTGTGTTTTTAACTAATAATAAATCAATTAAAGAATTAGAAAAAAATATATGGAATATATTCAAATGAAAGAAACTCTTACAACTGTTTCAAACTATATATTGCAAAAAGAAGGAGTTTTAGTAGGAGATTTTAAAACAGCAACAGATATTTTGAGATTGATAGCAAAGATATCTGGAGTTGAATTAAATAATAAAGCATATACATTTTGCATATTTTTTTCAAGAACTGTACTAAGTCAACTAATGAATAAAGCTTGAAAACTTAAAAAAATATTATGCCAGATATTAAAAGATATTCTAAGCCTTGGCATAGTTTCTTTAAGCTTTATGCTAAAAAAAGATTAACTTTAATAAATACCCTAAGGTAAGGAAAATGCTGTGGATATGCTGTTTGGAGATATTTCCTATATGACTGAAAGAGGAAAAAAATCAATGAACAAATTAACAGACTTCCTACTATGTCAGAAGAAGAATTAGATAATTTTGTTAAAGAATATACAGTTTTCTATGGAGACTATATAAGAGAAATTTTATCTTTACTGAATAAAGCTAATGAAAATCAATATGAAAAAAATTATTGCTAGGTTTAGAAAAATTGTGTAACTAAGGTTAATACAAGAATATTATTTCAACTGTATGATAGAATTATAAATTTAAAAAGCTAAGAATAAAACCGTTCCTCGTCTAGTAAATAGTAAAGGAAAATGGAGAATCTTACAAGAAAAGTATTAATCTGTCTGATGAATTATTAAATAGAGTTCTACAAATTGTAGAAGATGGAATAAAAAGCACAATTAAAAAGAAAAAGGAAAGTCTAGGAAAAGTCTATATTGACAAAAAGTTATAAAAGATATTATGTTGACTACAAGTGAAAAAAAGATAGCAATGTAAGTTTAAGACCTATGACAAGAGGTTCAAGAATAAAAGTTTAATCCCAATGCAGAAGTTTTTAAGATTTTTTTGTTGCTTGGAAAAAAATTTAGATGAGAAAACTTTAAAAAGAATTAAATGCTTATTCTGATAGAGTAGATGTAGATTTATCAGCACTTACTTTTGATGAAAACTTAGAATTTAATGATGTAGTAGCCTACTATAATCAAAAAGAAATCATATTTTTGCTTTTTAGTGGAGATATTACTGATGCACCAGAGGGAGCATTAGAATATATTGATGTTTTTTTGATTTAGAAAAAGCTAAAGAAAAAAAGGAGATAGATATGTCTTAATAGAAATTCGTTCATATAATGGCTATACATTCAAAGAAATAAATACTGTCTATGCTGGTGTAATGGAGTTAACTTCTAAAGAAGCTAAAGAAAAGAAAAAAATATGTATAGTACTGCAATTACAGAAGGCTTTCAAATTGTATCTTCTGAGAGAACAACTAATACAATTTTTAGTTGATTTAGAAAAATTTTGAATATATTTGGTTAGATACAAATATGGCAAGCTATATGTTAGGTGTTATGTATGGAAATGCTTTTAAGTAATGAAGAAATACCTTATTTAAATGATTTGCTAAGATATTTCTCAAGAAAAACAATATGTTACTATGTATGACTTATTAAAATTAAATGCTGATGCTAGAGGAGTTTTAACAAAAGATAAGAAAAGAAGCAGATATTATATTTGAAAAAGTGGATAATAAAAAAACAATTTAGCACTTGCTGATATTTTTAAGCAATTACCTTTAATTTGTTCTTGTGAAAAAGATATATTTTATGTTAGAATAAGAAAAAAATTAGAGGTTTTGCTGTTCAAAAGTTATTCCTACTTCTATTATTGAAAAGAGGGAGGAAAGACTTTCGAGTCCCCTCCATTAACTTGAGTAACACACACAGCAAATGATACCTCTATTTTTTTATTTATCCATCTATCTTGAAACCAATACCATTGTTCTGGTTTATTTAAGATAATCTTCTCATAAACTTTTAGAAGCCTATCTGTTAAATCGCTTTCATTAGTATAGTTTTCAGGGTGGATAATTTCATCAATATAGATATTACAGATATTATTGCTGTCCACTTCATTATGAATAACTATAATAGGTAATTTCTCTCTCATAGAAAAAGAATGCTGTAAAACCTGAAGCTGTTGTTGGTAAATTAAAAAAAGTTTACTTTCTCTCCATTGGGTTTTCTAACATCATTTAACATAATAAAGAAACCTTTAGCTTTCTTATGCTTAAAAAGTAATTTTAATATTTTTGTTCTGTGAAAGAAAGCATATTTTTTTCTTAAATCTAATTTTTATTCATATAGGCTTTCAATAAATCTATTGGGAACAGGTCTTATAATTATAAAACATCTGTTCATCTATGATGGGATACATACTCATATGAAAAGAAGCCATAATGTAATGTAGCTAAAACAATTCTATCATTTGTTTCTTTTCAATTTTTCAAGTAGTTCTATATTGTGAATGATAGGTGGATATTTCTCAGCATATTCATAAATCCAAAAAGGTAATAAGAAAGACTTCATAGTATTTTTTTATATGATTTTAATAGCTATATCTTTTAATTTGTTTGTCTGTTAAATTATAGTTATATTGTTCATTTAAGATTAAATTTAGATTTCTTAACGATAGCTTTCTACCTTTTGGAATTAAATAATATAAAAAAATAAACCTAGAAATTCAGAAAATTTTTAATTTGATTTTACTAGGTAAGATTTTTAAAAAAATAGATATAAATATTAAAAAAATATAAGATAGATTATAAAATCAAATATTAGTTTCAATATTATCACAACCTTAGAAATTAGTCTTTAATAAGAAAATAAATCAGTTAGCTAGCTCAGATTTTTAGATGAAAAAATCAAATAGAATTTCAGCTGAGTAAACTGTTGCATGTTTTGAAGCCAACTTGCTGACAAGTTGCTTCAAACACGCTGACAATTACTCAGCTCATTCTGTTTGATTTTTATCGTAAAAAAATTTTGACTCAGCAACTGAACTCTATTTTTTTAATTGAGAATTTAAATTAAAAGTTTATGGAAATTATTATAACATAAAGAGGGAATATGATAAATAAAGTAAAATTAGGAATAAACAATCTATATTTATTTAAAAATAATAATGATGATTACTTATTACTTGATACTGCTTTTGCCTTGCAAAAGAAGATTTAATTTTAGATGAAAATCAATAAAGTTATTGGTGACTACAATAAAAATTAAAGTAATAGTAATTACTCACCCTCATTCTGACCATATTGGAAATTTAAAATTATTATTAGATAAAATAAAAAAAGAGAAGATAAAGTTGTAATAGCACATAACAATGCTAAGAATATTATGCTTACAGGAGAAAAAGTAATTCCCAATGGTTTCTATAAATTTTTCAAAATATATTTCTAAAAAAATTAAAAAGCCAAGTCTTCAGGAAAATTTTTCAAAAAGGCTTTTGAAAAACCTGACAGAAGAATACTTCAAATATGTAAACTTTTTTTAGATTTTTAAAGATTATGAAGAATTTTTCTTTAAATAAATATGGTTTTGAGAATTTAAAAATTAATCTACACTCCAGGACATTCAAAGGATTCTGATTTCTCTTGTCTACAATGATGATTACTTGTTCTGTGGAGATATGGTTCAAAAATCTATGCTTTAAATATCCTCTGATACCACTTTTTTGGAGATGATATTGAAGAATTGATAAATTCTTGGAAAAAAAGCCATAGAAAAAGGCTACTCCAGGTTTTTATCCTGCTACTTCTAAAAAGCTATATCTTAAGAGAAAATTTAATCAAAAAAATTGGAGAAATATGAATAAGATAGAATTTAAAAATTATAAGAGGAAACGAAAGAAGCGAAGAAATAAGTGAAATCTTAAATGAAGAAGATATGGAAAGTTCCATACAAATTAAATATATAAAAGTATCCTAATCTCTTTGAATCGTTGAAATTAGATGGAGTAAGAGAACCACTTATTGTCCCTGGAATAGACACTACAAATAATAGAATGGTTGGTTTAGGAGCTTGTACCTATATTTGAAGATAATATTGCTTACTTAAATTCTTTTTAGAATAAGGACAGAATACAGAAACAAGGTTAAATTTTGGAAATGGCTACAAAAAGATTATAGAAGAATTAGAAAAAGAAGGGATAGACACGATTATCACAACTATTTTTAGATGATAATAAAGATGGCAAAAGGAAATACTTACTAAAAGCAAAGAAGAAATATGCCAATCTATGAGTTCTATAAAAATATAACTTTCTATAGCATAAAAAAATATTAAGAAAAATACTCTAGTTATAGATGATTTATATATAACAGAATATAAGAATTTTTAGAATAGAAATTAAAAAAATAAGACAAATAAAAATATTTTTGTTGAAGATTACAAAGGCATATATAAATTTTTATATAAGATGAGAAAGTTATCTCTTTCTTTGGTTATCCTGAATTACCAAAGAAAAAAATACTGAAATGAAATTTCTATATGTCGATATAATTGCAAAAGATGATGATTATAGTAATACTTTGGAAGCTATAAAATATTTACAAAAGTATGGGTTGTTCTTGTGATTTCTTTATGATAGGTACTTATGAAAAATTCATCACTAGATATACAACTAAAGAAAATTAAATCTTTTAAATATAAAAGTAAACTCTATAAAGTATATTATGGAGAAGATAAAAATAAGGGAAAAGATATAAGATTCAAATTTTGGAACTTGTAAAAGAGGTGAAATTAAATGGAACTAAAAAGGGCGATATAGTTAAAATCAATGAAATTTCACAGAGTGAAATAGAAGAAATGTATATTTTTAATGACCGAGTTTTTACAATGATGTTGAAAAAAAGATGTATTTTTTAAAAGATTTAAAAGAAAAAGATTATTGTATTATTTTTGAAAGATGATAAAAAAATAAAGTGAAAGGTTTTTTTCAACTCAAAAGATAATGAACTTTACTTTAGGAAATGAAGAAATATATGGAGTATTTCTCAGGTGACACAATAATAGATAAAGAAAAATTGGGGAAACTTTAACTCTATTTAAAGTCTTTTGCTAATTTCTTCTTTCCCTTTGGAGAAAAAAATACAAGAATTTCTATTGGTTTTTAATAGTCAAAGGCTACAAGACTTATAAATTTCTTCCAACTTTCTATAAAGAATTTTATCCCAATTATAAGGCTGAAACTCCTGAGAAATTTAAAAATATAATGGATCTCTTTTGGTGAAATTAAATATCCAAATGAATATAACAAAGAAAAATGGAGTAATAGAGTACAAAAGGAATAAAAGACTCTTTGAAAAAGGAGTTGCCGACATAACTGAGAAAGAGTTAAAAGATAAAAATGTTCAATTCTTTTTAGAAAGTAATCCTAATTATGAAAAAAAGGGAACGATTTAGTTTTGTATCACTTCTTTAAAAAGTTGAAAAATCTAAAAGAAAAGACATTAAAAATTTTATTCACTTAATTTATATGAAAAAAATAAGTGATTGCATTTACTAGCCAGATTTTTTATATAAACTATTTATAGCCTTTTAGTAAGATTCGTGACGTCCTATAATGCTGAGCTCTAAACAATAATGGACATCGCAGCAGTATATCTAAAAAAAACTTAAATACAGCAAATCTTAACTATTTTTATCAATGAAACTATTTTTATGGGAAAGGAAATTTATGTTATCAAAACTTTATCTTTATATTGTTCATAGTATATTTTTACTTTTCTACAAAAAGAGTATAAGAAATATATGAATAGTAGAAATATTTTTAGAGATACAAGAAAATAAATTAAAAAGAGATTTTAGAAAACAACAAGAATTCTCTTTATGGGAAAAATATAATTTCAATGAGATAAAAAAACTATTGAAGATTTTTCAAAGAGAAGTTCCACTTACAACATATGAAGATTATCTACCCTATATAGAAAAAAATAAAGAATGGTGAAGAACATATACTAACTTATGAGAAAGTTAAGATGTTTGAGTTAACAAGTGGTTCAACTTCTGCAAGTAAATTAATACCTTACACTGATAGTTTAAAAAAAGAGTTTCAAGCTGGTATAAAAAGTTTGGTTGTATTCACTATATAAAAAAATATCCCTAGCTTAAAATTTGGAAAAAGTTATTGAGTATCACTCCTAAAAATAGATTTTCAACATAAAGAAAAATCTGTTATTCCCATAGGCTTTGAAGAAGATAGTGAGTATTTTGGAAATTTTGGAAAAAAACATCTAATAGACTCTATCTTTGTAAATCCCTAAAGGATATTAAAAAAATGAAAAAGATATGGATAGATTTTACTTCAAAACTCTTTCAGCACTTGTTGCAGAAGAAAAATATTAGACTTTTTTCTTTTGGAGTCCTAGTTTACTACTTTTTGTTAATAGAATATTTAGAAAAAGAATTCTGAAAAAGATTTTTAAAAACTCTCAAAGAAAAGAGAAAGACAAGAAGTGAGAAAAATATATAGAAAGCAAAGAATATCATAAAATTTGGAAAAATCTAATCTTATAAGTTGTTGGGGAGATAGTAATTCAACTGAATATCTAAAAAAAGATACAAGAGCTCTTTCCTAATACAGTAATTCAAGAAAAAGGTTTACTTGCAACAGAAGGATTTATTTTCATTTCCTGATACTGAGAAAAATCTTTCTAAACTAAGTTTTTATTCACATTTTTTTGAATTTCTATCTTTAGATGATAATAAAATTTATAATATTTCAGAAATTGAAGCCAATAAAAAAATATGAACTTATTATTACAACTTCTGGAGGTCTATATAGATATTGTATAGGTGATATCATAGAGGTAATTTTCATTGAAAATAATGTTCCTACATAAAATTTCGTTGGAAGAAAAAGGGGCAGTATCTGATTTGTTTGGTGAGAAACTAGAGGAAAGTTTTTTTGAAAAATATAATGGAAACTTACAAACAAAAAAATAGATTTCTATATGTTTGCACCTAATAGAAATCACTATATACTTTTTATAAAAACTGATAGAAAAATAGATGTTCAAGATTTAGAAAATAAATTAAGAGAAAATTTTTCACTATGATTATTGCAGAAAATTAGGGCAATTAAAAAGCAATAAAAAGTGTTTACATTAACTGGTCAGCCTGAAAAAGAATATATACAGGCTTGTCAAAATAAAAATCAAAAAAATTAGGAAATATCAAAATGACAGCACTTTCAAAAAGAAAGTGGCTGGGAGAATATCTTCAGTGGATATTTTCAAGAAAGTGAGGACAAATGAAGATAGCTTTTTTAGCACCTGCTGGTGCAATGCACCGTTTTAATGGAAAGTTTTGGAAAAAGTCTCCATTATGCACCATTAACATTAACAACTTTGGCAGCATTAATTCCTGAAAGTTTAAATGCTGAGGCAAAAAAATTTATGATGAAACTATTGAAAAAATTCCTTTGGATTTAGAAGCTGATATTATTGTTATGACTTCTATCACAGGAACATCTCAAAGATGCTATGCCTATGCAGATTATTTTAGACAAAGAGGTATCACTGTTGTTTTAGGTGGAGTTCATCCATCACTTATGCCAGAAGAAGCCTCTCAACATGCAGATGTTGTAATGGTAGGATTTGCTGAACAAACTTTTCCACAAATGCTTTTTAGATTTTTAAAAATGGAAGATTTAAAAAGAATGTATATTCAAGACAAGGAGTTTAATTTAGATAATAAGGTAATTCCTAGAAGAGAGCTTTTACAAAAAGATAAATATATCACAACGGCAACTGTTGAAGTTGTTAGAGGTTGTTCATTACCTTGCACTTTCTGTGCCTATCCAACTGCCTTTTGGAAGAAAAAAATATAAGAGACCTATAAAGGAAGTATTGTCTGAGATTGAAATGTTTCTCTGAAAAGATTATCCTTTTTCCCTGATGTAAATCTAATCGCTGATAGAGAATATGCAATGAGACTTTTTTAAAGAAATGAAATCTTTAAATAAATATTGGATGGGACTTGTAACTTCTTCTGTGGGTATAGATGAAAATATGATTAAGACTTTTGCAGATAGTGGTTGTAAAGGTTTGTTAATAGGTTTTGAGTCTATCACACAGGAATCCCAAAGTTATATCAATAAGGGTATAAACAAGGTTGCTGATTATGCAGAACTTATGAAAAAACTTCATGACTATGGAATTTTAGTACAAGGTTGTTTCGCCTTTGGAAGTGATGAAGAAGATACTTCTGTATTTGAAAGAACTGTTGAAGCTGTTGTTAAAGCTAAGATTGACTTACCTAGATACAGTATTCTAACTCCTTTCCCTAAGACACAATTCTATGCTCAACTTGAAGCAGAAAACAGAATATTTGAAAAGAATTGGGCTATGTATGATGTGGAACACTGTGTATTTACTCCTAAGAAAATGACAGTTGAGGAATTAGAAAAAGGTACTGCTTGGGCTTGGAGAGAAACATATAGTATGAAGAATATCTTTTAAAAAGATAGCACCTTTCACTCATAGTCCTTGGATATCTTTACTTTTAAAACATAGCATATAGAAAAATATGCTGATAAATATGAACATTTTCACAAGGGAAGTTATGTGTGATAACTCTGATATACCCTTAATATTTGAAAAATAAGAAAGAAGTGAAAATATGAAAATAGATAAAATTTAGCAATATTAAATGATATTTTCCTCAAATAATATAAATCTAATCAGTTTTTAGATATCATTTGCTAAATTTTTCTCAAAATACAGAAGATATTGAAGAATTTATATATTTGAATGAAAATATATCTCAAAAGTTTTTTAAGCTAACAAAGTTGAAAAAGAAAGACTTAGAAGATATTTTAGATATTCTTAAACTTATTAAAAGATAAATCTAAAAAGAAGATTTAGATATATATGGTGAGGAAGTTGAAAGAGGAATTAATGAAGTAAATTGGCTTATTGAAGAAAAATCTTTATCAAAAATATTTTTCAAGAATTTGATAACAAAAATATCTTGAATAAAAATTCCATAGTGAATGAACTATATAGAAAGATGAAGATGTTTCTCAAAGTCAATATCTGATTAGAAACTTTTTCAAATAAACTATGGAAAGAATTAGATGAAGAAACCATTGTCAATTTTTTAAATGGACTAGATTTTTACTATTTAAGTGATGAAGCATATTTCTTTATTCTTCCTGCTTGCATCAGATATGGTCTTGAAAAAGTTTGAGGACAATGAACAACTAGACTATTTAACATTCTTTTTATCTGATAAAGAAAGAGTAAAAATGCTAATGAGAAAAATTAAAAACATTAGTTGTTTCTTATCTAAATCTACTAAAAAGAATTAAATTTTTCAGGCTATTTTTGAAAAAGAAGATATGCTTGGAGTTATGGAATAAAAAGGACTCACAATGTAGTCCTTTTGTTTTTATTCTTATTTATTTAATATTCTTTTTAATTCTGTTGCAACAAATTCAACATGTGTCCTATTATAACTTGTACTGCTTCTTTTGAAGGTTTTAAAAGACCTGGAACTAATTTCTTTATTTCAGAATCTTGAATTTTGTCACTGTCTTTAACTTTTTAATCTAAGTCTTGTTGTACAGTTGTCAACTTCAACTACGTTGTCTGCTCCACCTAAGTAAGTTGCTAGGCTTTTCAGCTAATGCAGTATTAGAAGTATTTACTCTTACAGCTTCTTCTTTTTTCTTCTTCACTTTCTTCTCTACCTGGAGTTTTTTTAAATTGAAAGCTTTTTATAACAAATAAGAAAAACAAAGTAGTAAATTACAAAGAAAACTAAACCTAAAACTATTAACATAAATGGACTATGAGCATTAGGGTTTCTTTAAAGATAGGAAGAAGTCAATAAATCCTCCTGAGAAACTGAATCCTGCCATCCAGTTAAATGAAGCTGCTAAGAATAGAGCAAGTCCCTGTTAATAATGCATGCACTAGATATAAAAGTGGTGCAACGAACATGAATGCGAATTCTATTGGTTCAGTAACTCCTGTTAAGAAACTTGTAAATCCAGCTGCTACCATTATTGAAACTATTTTAGCTCTATTTTCAGGTTTAGAAGTTTGAATAAATGCTAGACAAGCTCCTAAAAGTCCAAAACATCATTATTGGGAAGAATCCTGCTTGATACATTCCAACATGATATGTTCCTTGTAATATTTCTGGTAAGTCTGCATAAGCCATTTCTGGTGCTCCCCAGAATCTTCCTATATCATTTATTCCTGCAACATTAAACCAGAAAACTGAGTTTACTGCATGGTGTAATCCTACAGGAATTAATAATCTGTTAAGGAATCCATAGATACCTGCTCCAATTGGTCCCTAATTTAGCAATACTTGTACCAAAGCTTACTAAAGCTCCAAATATAACTGGCCATATGTAAGTTAAGATGAAAGATACTATTATCATAACAACTGATGTTATAATTGGAACAAATCTCTTTCCACTAAAGAAAGCTAAGAACCTAGGTAGTTCAATCTTATGGAACTTATTATATAATTCCCCTGATATAACCCTCACAAAAGTATTCCAATAAATTGGTTATTTACCTTTCCAAAAGCTGCATGAACTTGTTCAGGATCTATTCCCATTATTTGTGCAACTGCACCTTTAGATAACAATGTTGTTACAATTTCAAAAGGCTACCAATCCAGCAAGTGCTGCTGCTCCATCTTTATCCTTTGAAATACCATAAGCAACCCCAACTGCAAATAGTATTGGCATATTATCTATTACTGCTGCTCCTGCTTTTTATTAAGAAAGCTGCTAATTGACTGTTTGCCCCCATCCAGTTGGATCTATCCAGTAACCTAATCCTAGCATTATTGCTGCTGCTGGTAAAACGGCAACTGGAACCATAAGTGCTTTTACCTATTTTTTTGCAAATAACTAAACATAAACTCTCCTCCTTTTTATTTTTAAAAACGATTATAAACTAATTATATCATATTTTATTTAAAGTCAATATCTTTTTGTGCTTTTTTTATAGATTTGATTCAAAAAAATATTCTATTTTTGAATTATAAATAAACAAAAATTAAAGAAAATTTTCTCTTTGTTTCTCTTGAAAACATAATATATAATAGAACTAAAAGAAAAAAAGATGTGAGAGGATATGGAAAAAAATTAAAAACTATAAAAAGAGAATGCTCTGTAGAATTTGAAGAAAAAAATCAAAATTTATTGCCTCTGTCAAACCTGTTTTTTTCAAAAAGAAGAAGCAGAGGAATATATAAATTATATTAAGAGTCTCCACCCAAATGCAACTCATAATTGTTCTGCTTATAAAATAAATAATAAAAGGCTTAGAATTTTTTTAAGGTTGATGATGATGGTGAGCCAAGTGGAACAGCTGGTAAACCTATGGGTGATATTATAAACTATATGGAAGTAACTAACTTAGTTGTTATTGCTACTAGATATTTTTGGTGGAATTAAATTAGGTGCTGGTGGTCTGGTTAGAAATTATGCTAAGACTGCTAAACTTGGAATAACTGAAGCTGAAATTATTGATTTTGTTAACAAAGTTGACTTACTTTTTTGAAATTCCTTATGAAAAAAATTAGGAGAAATAGAAAAAGTTATTAAAAGATTATGAAGCTGAAGTTATAGATAAGTCATTTTTAGAAAAAGATAATTTTTAAAGTTAGAATAAATGAAGAATTTCTAACTAATTTAGAAAAAGCTATCCATATGTAAACTTAATAGATTTATAAATAAAAAGTAAAAATAGTTCATTACTGAGTAAATTTTCTTTAACAATAAAATTTACATTCTGTAACTCACTTATTTTTACTTTTTAAATTAAGATTATGTCTTGTAACAACCCCTTAATATTGTAGTGAACTACTCCCACTTATAGAAGTGGGAGCTTCTTGGAAGTATGTGCTTTTGTTAGCCACATATATTTACTAAGCTCTTTCGGGTAGTCCCTACCCTGATATATTTTTCTAACTTACTTTTTTCTTCTTTTAATATTTCTAAACCTTTTTCTTAATATATTTATACTTGCATTGTAATCTCTATCTATTTCTAGTCCACAACATTCACAATGATATATTCTTTCTGATAATTTTTAGTGTTTTCTTTTATATTACCACAACTAGAACAAGTCTTACTACTTGGATAAAATGCAGGTACTTTTATAATCTTTCTTCCATACCAATTTGCTTTTATATTCTAGTTGTCTTACAAATTCACTCCAACTTACATCTGATATACTTTTTGCTAATTTGTGATTTTTAACATTCCCTTTATATTTAAGTCTTCTATACAGATTATATCGTGGTTATTGATAATTTTTGTACTCAACTTATTTACAAAAGTCTTTTCTTTTATTTCTAATTTTATTATGTATTTTTGCTACTTTTTCTTTTTGTTTTTGATAGTTCTTACTATCTGATAGTTTTTATCGCTATCTTTAGCAAGTTTACATCTCTTTGATAGTTTTCTTTTGTTCTCTTTTTCAGTTTTTTCTCATATTCTTTTTGATAGCTTTCAAAATTTTTCTACTTTTGTACAATCACTCATTGTTGCAAATTCTTTTTATTCCTAAATCTATTCAATATTTTTATTAGTTTTTGGTAATTCGTCTATTTCTTCTTCACATAATATTGAAACAAAATAATGAGCAAGACTATTTTCTACTTATTGTTACTGATTTTAATTATACCTTTTATTTCTTTATGTAGTCTAATTTTAACTAGTGATTTTAGTTTAGGCAGTTTTATGTAGCTATCTTTAATATATATTGTGTTTTTGATTATTTGTAGTATAACTTTGGACTGGATTAGATTTACACTTATATTTTAGGAAACCCAAAATCTTTATTTTTAAGAAAATTCTTAAAAAGCTTTTTCTAAATTTAATTGTGCATTAGCAAGAGCTAAACTATCTACTTCTTTTAAATAAGGGATATTCTTCTTTATATTTAGCGGGAGTAGGATATTTCAGTTTTTAACTCCTGTTGCTTTTATATTCTTCATAAACTTTCTTTCTATCATCTAACATAAGGTTATAAACTTTTTCTAACACAACCAAAGTTTTTTTGAGAAAAAGATTATTTGTTCTAAGGTAGGGATATATTCTGAATTTATATGCTTTTTTTAATTATCTTCATTTCCTCCTCCTTACTTGCTCCATCAATACTCAATACTAAAAACTTCTACTCCAAAAATACTCATTTTTATTACCTTTAACTGATTTAATTATATCATATTTTTGAAACAATTTCAAGAAAATAAAAAGCAATATAAGTAAAACCATTAGTAATAACCATATGTAACCTCCTTTTACTTTTCTAATCTATGTATTTTTATTCCATTTATAGCTTTAATTCCAAGACCATAGTCATCAGAAACTATTATTTCTTTTTTTCATTAAAAAAATAGCTCCTCCTACAACTGGATCTTCAGAACAAAAGAACAGGTCCATCTAAATCTATCTTTGTTATAATTTGTTTAGCATAAAGCTAAATGCACTGCTGCATTTACACTTACCTTTGCTTCTAACATACAACCAATCATACATTCTACACCTAATACTTCTGCCATACTTATAATTTTTTAAAGGCATTATAAATTCCACCACATTTCATAAGCTTAATATTGATTAAGTCTGCTGCTTTCATCTCTAATATTTTAAATGCATCTTCAGGAGAGAATACACTTTCATCTGCAAGAACTGGAACATTTGCATATTTAGTGACATAAGCTAAACCTTCAAAGTCATGTGCTTTTACAGGTTGCTCTACCAATTCTATATCTAAACCTTTATCTTGCATTTGATTTAAAAAGCTTTATAGCTTGTTTTGGTGTCCAAGCTTGATTAGCATCTATACGAATTCTATAATCCTTCCCTATTGCTTCACGAATAGCACTAAGTCTTGCTACATCTAATGTTGGATCTATACCAACTTTTACTTTTTAAAGTATCATATCCTCTTTTTATAGCATTTATTGCATCTCTTGCCATTTTCTTCAGGAGGATTAACACTGATAGTTATATCTGTTATTAATTTTTTTACGACTTCCACCTAGCAACTTATGTACAGGAATTTTATGAAGTTGTCCATATAAGTCCCAAAGTGCTATATCCACTGCTGCCTTAGCACTAGTATTTTTTTACTATACAAGAATTTAAATCTTTCATAAGATTTTTCAAAATCATCAACATCTCTACCAACTATAGTTTTTATAATATGATCTTTTTAAAGCTCCTATTATTGCTCCTGTAGTATCTCCAGTTATTGCTCCTGTTGGAGGTGCTTCACCATAACCTATATTTCCCTGTATCTGTATGAATTTCCACAATAACATCTTCAACACTATTTACAGTACGTAGAGCTGTTTTAAATGGTACTCTTAAAGGAACTGAAATGATTCCTAATTTTACTTTTTGTAATTTTCATTTTCTCAACCTCCTTATAAGAGCCCACACAAAAACACAGAACCTCTCCCTGTGATTTTTGCTGGGACTCAAATTGTTCTCTGATCTATTTTTTTAGCTCACACAAAATGAAGCAACATGATATTAATTATATATTATCAAAAGTTCTATTTGTCAATTATTTTTATTAAAAAAACTAAAAATTAAACATTATATTTTTTTATCTAATTTTAAAAGTAAAATTATTTTTCTGTTAAAAACTTTTGTAAAATAAAGACTATATATGGTATAATTGCTAGTAGTAGTATTATAAATAAAGAGGTGATTCAATGGAAGCTATATTATTACCCTTTAGTAGTATATGTTCTTTTATATTAGTTATAGCTCTTGGAATAGACAAAGCTTCTAAAGTAATCCTACCATTAATTATTATAGGAAATTTTTAGTTTATTTTTTTGGTTGGGCATATTTTTTTAAATATATTTTGGATATTTATACCTATTTATAGTTTTCTTATCTTTTTCCTTATAGTTTAAAGTTATTAAAAATAGCTGCTATCATCTTCTAATACTTACAGAAGAACTAGAACTCAAAATGATGATTTCTTTGGTGGGTATAGAAATAATACTAGTAGTAATAATTCAAATGGAACAAGAGGAAAACAATACTTATAATGATACAAGATATTATGGAAACTTCCGTACTAGAGAAGAGCTGAAGAATTTTTAGAAATATCTTTGGTCGTGATTTTGGTCAAAATGGAACTTATAATAATACAAGATCTAGTGGTACTTTCACTCAAGAAGAGTTTGAAGAGTTTATTAGAAATGCCTTTGGTGGTAGCTTTGGTGGTAGCACCTATGGTAACTCTTCTGGTGGCTATAGACAAGGTGGCAACTATCAAAGAACAGGTACTTATACAAGTAATAGAAGTAAATACTATCGTATTTTTAGGGGACTTAAAGATGGAGCGAGTCAAGAAGAGATTAAAAAGCTTATCGTCAACTTGCAAAAAGAACATCACCCAGATAAGTTTGTAAATGCATCTGATAGTGAAAAAGAAATTCCATGAAAAGTAAAAATGAAAGAAATAAACGAAGCTTATGAAAATCTAAAAATCTAATTAAATATTAATGGAGGATAAAATGAAAGCGATTATTATGGCTGCTGGAAAGGGTACAAGAATGAAATCTGACTTACCTAAAAGTTGTTCATCTTGCTCATTCTAAACCTATGATTATCAGAATCATAGATGCTCTAAATGCTCTTAATACAGAAGAAAATGTATTGATACTAGGGCATAAAAAGAAAAAGGTTTTAGAAGTTTTAGGACCTGATGTGAGTTATGTTGTACAAGAAGAACAATTAGGAACAGGTCATGCTGTTAAACAAGCTGTGCCTAAACTAGAAAACTATCAAGGTGATGTTCTTATAATTAATGGAGATATCCCTTTAATTAGAAAGGAAACTTTAATAGATTTCTACAACGAATACAAAAAGGAAAATGCTGATGCTATAATTTTATCGGCTGTCTTTGAAAATCCTTTCAGTTATGGAAGAGTTTTAAAAGATGGAAACAAAGTTTTAAAGATTGTTGAAGAAAAAGAAGCTAATGAAGAACAAAAAAAGATAAAAAGAAATCAATGCTGGTGTCTACATCTTTAAGTCACAAGACTTAGTTAAGGCCTTTAGCTCAAATCAATAATAACAATGAAAAAGGTGAATATTATATAACTGATGTTATAGAAATTCTATCAAATGATAATAAGAAAGTTATTTCATATTCTCTAGAAGATAGTATGGAAATTCAAGGAGTAAACTCAAAAGTTGAGTTAGCACTTGTTTCAAAAGTACTAAGAGAAAGAAAAAAATACTGCTCTTATGGAAGAAGGGGTTATCTTAATAGACCCTGCTAATACATATATAGAAGATGAAGTAAAAAAATAGGTAGAGATACTACTATCTACCCTAATGTTACTTTACAAGGAAATACAGAAATCGGTGAAAACTGTGAAATATTATCAGGTACTAGAATTATAGATAGTAAGGTATATGATAATGTTAGAATAGAAAGCTCTGTCATCGAAGAAAGTATAGTAGAAAAACGGAGTAACTATTGGACCTTATGCACATTTAAGACCCTAAATCTCATTTAAAAAGAAAATGTTCATATAGGTAACTTTGTTGAAACTAAAAAATCTACCCTTGAAAAAAAGGAGTAAAAAGCTGGGCATTTAACATACTTAGGAGATGCTCATGTTGGTGAAAAACTAACATAGGTGCAGGAACTATAACTTGTAACTATGATGGTAAAAATAAATTTAAAAACAGAAATTGGTAAAGAAGTTTTTTTATAGGAAGTGACACTATGCTTGTTGCTCCTGTAAGTATTGGGGATAATTCCCTTATCGGTGCTGGTTCGGTTATAACTAAGGATGTTCCAAGCGACTCTCTTAGTGTTGAAAGAAGTAAACAAATAATAAAGGAAGGGTGGAAAAAAATAAGATGATAAATTTTAATAATGTTAAAAATTTTTCTCTGGAAGTTCAAATTTGGAGTTGGCAACTAGAATTGCTGAAAAAAATAGGTTTACAACTAGGAAAGGCAGAAATTCAAAGATTTAAAGATGGAGAAGTCTATATTGAAATTGAAGAAACTGTAAGAGGTAGAGATGTCTTTGTTGTTCAATCTACTTCAGAACCTGTAAATGAAAATCTTATGGAACTTTTTAATATTTGTTGATGCACTAAGAAGAGCCTCAGCTAAGACAATAAATGTTATTATTCCTTACTATGGTTATGCTAGACAAGATAGAAAGTCTAAAACCAAGAGAACCAATCACATCGAAACTTGTTGCTAACTTATTAACAACAGCTGGGTGTTAATAGAGTTATAACAATGGATTTACATGCTGATCAAATTCAAAGGATTCTTTGATATCCCTGTTGATCATATGCAAGGATTACCATTAATGGCAAAAATACTTTTAAAGAAAAAAAGGTTTCTACGGAGATGATATAGTTGTTGTTTCTCCAGATGTTGGTGGAGTTAAAAGAGCTAGAAAAATTAGCTGAAAAAAATTAGATTGTAAAATAGCTATCATTGACAAAAAGAAGACCTAAACCTAATATTGCTGAAGTTATGAACCTAATTGGAGAAGTTGAAGGAAAAAAATCGCTATATTTATAGATGACATGATAGACACAGCAGGAACTATAACTAATGGTGCTGATGCAATAGCTGCAAGAGGAGCTAAAGAAGTTTATGCTTGTTGTTCTCATGCTGTTTTCTCAGATCCAGCAATAGAAAGACTAGAAAAAAATCTGCTTTTAAAAAGAAGTAGTTGTAACAGACTCAATAGCATTACCTGAAAGAAAGAAAATAGACAAAGTTAAAATAATATCAGTGGACTCTGTATTTGCATCTGCAATAGACAGAATAACTAATAATAAATCAGTTTCAGAATTATTTGAATAATGGAAAAATATCTTAAGATAGATAATATATCTGATATTAGTGATGATAAGTGGACTGAATTAGCGAGTGAATTAAAAAAAGGTTCACTTATTATCTATCCAACTGACACTGTCTATGGTCTAGCTTCTATTGTTACTAATGAACAAAGTATTAATAATATATATCTTGCAAAGAGTAGGAGTTTTACTTCTCCTCTTATTGCACTTTTAAGTTCTGTTGATAAAGTTGAAGAAGTTGCTACTATCTCTGATGAAAATAGAGAAGTCTTAGAAAAGTTAGCTCACGCTTTTTGGCCAGGTGCTTTGACTGTTATACTTAAAAGAAAAGAGCATATTCCAAGTATTATGGTCTCTGGTGGAGATACCATAGGTGTGAGAATTCCTAACTTAGATTTAGCTATTAAAATTATTGATTTAGCTGGTGGTATTTTAGCCACAACCAGTGCTAATATCTCAGGGGAGGCCACTCCTAAATCATATAATGAATTGTCAGAAGCTATAAAATCAAGAGTTGATATTTTAGTGGATGGTGGCGAATGTAAACTCGGTGAAGCCTCAACTATAATTGACCTGACTTCTGATGTTCCTAAAATACTTAGAAATGGTGCAATATCTACAGATGAAATTACAAAAAAATAATAGGGAGAGTGAGGGTGATAAAATGAAGGGTACAAGAGTTAATCCAACTGCCTTAAGTCCTATGGAAATGAATAATATGTCTTCTATGATGGGAATGATGAACTCTATTCAAAAAAATAGGAAAAGGTAAAAGAAAATATACAATACAATTAGATAAAAAAACGATAAAAAAACTTCTTGTTAGATTCATTAATGAGGCTAAGAAACAATTTTCTGATACAGCTTCTAACAGTCAATATGCAGGAGTATATAATTTTCTAAATTATATTACTGATGTTGCTTCTAAAAAAAGGAAAGTACTGAAATTAAAATGAGCTATGAAGAACAAGATTTCGTTAAGAGAATGCTACAAGATTCTGTAAGAGGAATGGAAAAAAATGCAATTCTTCTGGTATCAATTTATCAGAAAATTCACTGTTAAAACTTTAACAAAAGCAATACAGAGAATTATTAAAGAAATTCTAATACTAGATAATAAAGAAATAACTCGGACTGAGACTGAATTTTTTAATCTAAAGTGCTAATCGTTCACTAAAAAAGCAAAACTTGCTGATAAATCAGCTTCAAACACTTGCTTTTTTGACGCTCACTAGCATAGCACTTAACGATAAAATTCGTCATTCGTCCTCATTTATTTCGTTTTAAGTATCTTTATCAAGTAAGAGACAGTTACTTTTAGTATTTATAATAAAAAAAATTACATAGTAGATGTACTAGCAAAACCATCTTAAAAACTAGACTTGGGGTGCAAGTCCCCTTTTTTTATTGCTTAAAATTTTAAGATATTCGATTACTTGCCTGCCATTAGTGTCTCGGGAGCTCCACAAAGGCTCCCTCAACAATAATGGACGTCGCAGTAATCTCATCTCTTAATTTAACACTAAAAAAATAAGTGAGTTAAGAAATTTACTCAGTAACGAACTATTTTTTTATTTTTTTCACTAAGCAATAAAAATTATAGAGGAGGAAAATGGGTATAAGGTATAGTAAGGTAGAAGGAAAAATTTCAAAGAGAGATAGTGCTCTTAAAAATCTTTTTCCTTGTGCTTTATGGAAAATGTAGTTTCTGTAACTACATAGAAGATAACTCAAACAATGAGGAAGAAATTAATGAAGTTAATTTGGAAGTTTTAAAGGAAATAACTGGAGAATTTGGAATTTTTAGAAGTTATAAATTCTGGTTCTGTGTTTGAAATCCCTAAGAAAACTTTTAGAAAAAATTAGAGAAGTCGTTTATGAAAAAAAGATATTAAAATCTTGTATTTTTGAGATTTTTCTATTCTTATCTTTCTCGTTTAGATGAAATTATTAACTATTTCAATGAAAAGAAAAAAAGTTGAAATCAGGTTTAGAACGGGGATAGAAAGTTTTGATAACGATTTTAGAAGGAAATGTTTACAAGAAAAAAATATTCTCTTAGATGAAAAGAAAGATAAAAAGAATTATCTGAGAAAATATATTCAGTCTGTCTTTTGATTGCAACTCAAGGACAGACAAAAAGAAATGATAAAAAAACGATATTGAAATGGGCTTTAAAATACTTTTAAAGCTATAACAATAAATGTTTTTTTGTGGACAATGGAACTGTGGTAAAAAGAGATGCTGAGCTTGTTAAAATGGTTTGTACAAGATATGAAACATCTTTTTGATAATGATAGAGTTGAAATTTTTAATAGATAATAAAGATTTGGGGGTTTTTGAACAATGATGCACAATATTTTTCTTTGGTTTTTAATGTTAGTAATTAATTTTTTTCTTGTATACTTTTTTTGCTTATAGAAAGTTTGGTAAAAATAGGACTTTATATTTGGGTACCTATCTCAACAATTTTTAGCAAATATACAAGTTGTTATCTTGGTTAATCTTTTTGGTATGGAGGCAACTCTTGGAAATATCCTATATGCTGGAGGTTTCTTAATCACTGATATTTTAAGTGAAAACTATGGTAAAAAAAGCTGCAAATACAGCTGTAAAAATTGGATTTTTTTCTCACTTGTTGCAACAACTTTAATAATGCAATGTGCTATACACTTTAAACCTCTTGATGTTCCTGAAGGTTTAGCTATATTTGAAAGTGTAAAAGTATATTCTCATTATTACCAAGATTAGCTATAGCTTCACTTATTGCATATTTAATTTCTCAATTCCATGATGTTTGGTTATATGAAAAAAATCAGAGAGAAATTTCCTGCTAAAAAAATTTCATTTGGATTAGAAACAATGGAAGTACAATGCTAAGCCAACTTATAGATAACTTAGTGTTTACAACTATCGCTTTCTATGGAGTATATCCAATAGATGTTATGGTTTAATATTTTCTTATCAACATATATAATTAAATTTATAGTTGCTATCTGTGACACACCATTTATCTATCTTGCTGATAAGATGTTCAGAGATAA
>BNJS01003982.1_pt1 | contig 179301 bp, 274 predicted proteins | sample 8540461 | NCBI WGS metagenome assembly BNJS01 (sample SAMD00202454, study PRJDB9452) | human saliva metagenome | isolation source: human saliva | place: Japan
GTTGTAAGCGGACATTCTGGGGCGAAACGATGCGGCGGCGGCGGAGAACGCGGCGCTCTTTGCGCAACATGGGATCTATGCGCTGAACCTGCTCGGCTCGCCGGGCGCGGGCAGGCACGTCGCTCCTCAGAGCGGACGCTGCAGGAGCTCGCGGGTGATCTGCGCGTGGCGGTCGTGGAGGGAGATCTCTTTACGACGAAGGATGCGGCACGCATCGAGCGCTGCGGCGCGCCCGTCGTGCAGATCAATACGAGCGGCGGCTGTCATCTCGATGCGGCGATGGTCGCGGCGGCACTCGACCGCCTCGATCTCGACGCGCTCGATCTCCTCGTGATCGAGAACGTCGGCAATCTCGTCTGCCCTGCTGAGTTCGCGCTCGGCGAGGATGAGAAGGCGGTCGTTCTGGAGCATCACGGAGGGCGACGACAAACCGCTGAAGTACCCCCTGATCTTTTAAGGAGTCGGCGGCGGCCGTGCTCAGCAAGGTGGATATTCTCCCGTATACGAATTTCGATATGGCGTCGGCGCGTGCGGACATCACGGCCCTGCATCCCGGGATCGCGCTCTTTCCTGTCTCCTGTCAGACGGGCGAGGGGCTCGCGGCCTGGTACGCGTGGCTGCGTGCGCAGGTGGCGGCAAAGAAGGCGGGGAAGGAGGTGCACTGATGGAGGAGTCGATTGTGCCCGTTGCGCCTGTGACGGTGCTCGGCATCGGCAATATCATTCTGCGCGACGAGGGGTTCGGCGTGCGTGCGATGGAGTATCTGGAGCAGCACTGGGCGTTCTCCGAGGATGAGGTGCGCCTGCTCGATGGCGGGACGCTCGGTCCTGAGCTGCTGCACTTCGTCACGGGGACGCAGCATCTGCTGATCCTCGACGCGGTCTCGGGGGACGGTGCGCCGGGGACGGCCTACCGCTTTTGAGGATGATGCGATTATGGCGCATTTTCAGGAAAGGTCTCGTCGCATGAGATCGGCATACAGGATGTGCTCGCGTGGCTGACGGTGACGGATCGAGGCGATCCCGAACGTGGTTGTGCTCGGGATGCAGCCCTACGATCTGTCGGCGGGGCTGACGCTGAGCAGTCCGATGGAGGCGGCGCTGCCCGCGTTCGCCCAGCGTGCGGCAGAGGAGCTGCGTGCGTGGGGCGTTCGGCTCGTGCCGCGTGCCGTACCCAGTGCCTGAGATGGCGGACGCGGCACGTTCCGCAGTACATACGGAGGGGCGTCGCCGAGCGGCGCGCCTTTCGTGTCTCAGGGATTGTGCGGGGTGGGCTACCGTCCCTTCGTCTATCGCCTCGCCGAGGCGTACGCGCTCGGCGGCTGGGTGCTGAATGACAGCGCGGGGGTCGGCATCGAGGCGGAGGGGACGGCAGCCGCACTCGATGCCTTTGCTGCGGCACTCAGAGACGAGGCCCCGCGTGCGGCGCTGGTGACGGCGGTGACGTGGCAGGCGATCACGCCCTGCGGGAGCGGACGTTCCGCATCCTGCCGAGCCCCGCGGGGACGCGGGCGGCGACGCTCGTGTCGCCCGATCTCGGCGTCTGTGCGGACTGTCGGCGCGAGATCCCTGTCGGCAGGGGATCGGCGGTACGGCTATGCCTTTACGAACTGTACGAACTGCGGTCCGCGCTACTCGATCATCCGTGGCGTTCCGTACGACCGCCCGCTGACCTCGATGGCGGTGTTCCCGATGTGTCCCGCCTGTCAGCGCGAGTACGACGATCCGCGCGACCGCCGCTTTCACGCGCAGCCCAATGCGTGCGCTGTGTGCGGCCCCGCCACCGCCTTCTCCTCGATGGCGCGGCGCAGGCGGGGATCCGCTCGCGGCGGCGCGGCGGGTCGTGGCGGAGGGCGGCATCCTCGCCGTCAAGGGTATTGGCGGCTATCATCTCGCCTGTGATGCACGCAGTGAGGCAGCGGTCGCGCGTCTGCGCCGCCGCAAGCACCGTGAGTGAAGGCACTCGCCGTGATGGCGGGGAGCTGCGCGGCGGTGCGTGCGCTCTGTCTCCCTGTCGGCGGAGGAGGAGCGCCTCCTCACGTCCCCTGCGGCACCGATGTGCTCCTCGCGCGGCGCACGGATGCGGTCCGCCCTGCGGCAGAGAGTGTTGCGCCCGGGAATGCGTACCTCGGTGTCATGCTGCCGTATGCGCCCGTGCATCTCCTCCTGCTCGGAGCGGATGATCTCTGGGTGATGACGAGCGCGAATCTCAGCGGCGAGCCGATCCTCTATCGGGATGCGGAGGCGGAGGAGGGCTGGCGGAGATCGCGGATGCGATTCTCGTGCACAACCGTGAGATCGTGCACCGCGTGGACGACTCCGTCGTGCGCATCAGGGGCGGGCGGGCAGCAGATCCTGCGCCGCAGCCGCGGCTATGCGCCCGCGCCGCTCGCCCTGCCCTTTGCTGGTGGGCGGAGCGTTCTCGCGAGGCGGTGCGGAGCTGAAGAATACGTTCTGCCTGACGCGCGGCGGGGGAGGCGTTCCTCAGTGAGCACATCGGCGATCTGACGAGATGCGAGCGGTGCTCGCGTCCCTACGCGGAGACGATGGCGCAGTATGAGCAGTTCTTTGAGGTGCAGCCCGAGGTGCTCGCCGCCGATCTGCACCCTGCGTATCTCTCGGGGCGACATCTGGCGGCGCGCGCGGCGCAGGACGGTCTGCCGCTCGTGCGCGTCCAGCATCATCACGCGCATATCGCGGCGGTGCTCGCGGAGCACGGCTGCCATGCGCGCGTGCTCGGCGTCGCGCTCGACGGGACGGGCTGGGGCGACGATGGGACGGCGTGGGGCGGGGAGTTCCTCGCGGCCGATCTCGCGGGCTATGAGCGTCTCGCGCATTTTGCCCTAGTGCCGCTCCCGGGCGGCGACCGCGCGGCCGAGGAGCCGTGGCGGCTCGCTCTGGGTGCTCTATCGGCGCGACGGCGCGGGCTTTTGCAGGCTCGGTTTCCGCGGTTTGCGCGGCGCAGCTGCCGACGGGCTGGGAGCTCCTGATGCAGGCGACGGCGGCGGGGCTCTCCGCACCGCTCACGTCGAGTGCGGGGCGGCTCTTCGATGCGGCGGCGGCGCTGCTCGGCGTCGCGTATCGCAGTGCCTACGAGGGGCGGGCACCGATCGAGCTGGAGCGTCTCGCGCGCACGGCGCGGCGGGCAGGACGCGTCCTGCCGTATACCGTGGCGGAGGGCGCGCGGCTGACGGTGGACGTGCTGCCCGCGCTCTATGCGCTCGCAGATGGGGCGGAGGAGCTGACGGCGGAGGAGCGTGCGGGACGCGCGCTGGACTTTCACGTGACGATGGCGGCGGCGGTCGCCGGGTGTCAGCATCCTTTCGGTGCGGACGGGCTGCGTACGGTCGCCCTCGCGGGCGGCGTGTTCCAGAACGCGCTGCTCCTCGAGGGCTTCTGCCGCGTATCGGCGACCATCATGTGCTCCTGCCGCATCGCATTCCGCCGAACGACGGCGGTATCGCTTACGGGCAGGCAGCTGTGGCGCTCGCACGGATGAGGTGCTCCTAGGAGCTCGCAGCACGCATAGCGTGACGGAGGGGCGCCTTGGACGTTTTAGATGCGATGTCCTTGTAGATAAAATTTTTCATCATTTAGGGAAGGAAACAATATGTGTTTAGTGGTTCCGGCGAAAGTCGTTGCCATAGAGGATCAGCTTGCCTCGGTGGAGGTGCGGGGGTACGCCGTGCGGCGAGCCTCATGCTCCTGCCCGGAGGCAAAGGTGGGAGACTTCGTGCTCGTTCATGCGGGCTTTGCGATGCAGATCGTCGATCCCGCGGAGATGGAGCGCATTGAGGCTCTGCGCGCGGAGATGAACGGCGCTCCGCGCACGGTGACGCATATCGACACGCCGCGCATGGAGCACACGGCATGACCCGCGCGCACAGGAGATGCAGGCAGAGAGCCGGGCGATTCTCGATGAGATGCATGACCTGCTCGCGGGGCGGCACATCCGCATCATGGAGGTCTGCGGGACGCATACCGTTAGCGATCTTTCGCGCGGGACTACGCCAGATCCTCCCGCCCGAGGTCGAGCTGGTCTCAGGACCGGGCTGCCCCGTCTGCGTGACGCCCGACAACTACATCGACGTGGCGATTGCGTACGCGGGGATGGAGGATGTTATCATCACGACGTTCGGCGACATGCTGAAAGTCCGGGGACGTCGTCGAGCCTTGCCACCGCACAGGGCGGCGGGGGCGGATATGCGCATCGTCTACTCGCCGCTCGACGCGCTCCGATTGCGGCGGAGCATCCGGAGAAAAAGGTGATCTTCCTCGCCGTCGGCTTTTGAGACGACGGCGCCGACCGAGGCAGCAGCGGTGCTCGCGGCAGAGCAGCAGAGGCGCAGGAACTTCTTCCTGCTATCGGCGCAGAAACTCGTGCCGCCCAGTCATGCGTGCCCTGCTCGACGGCGGTGAGACGCACGTGGACGGATTTCTCCTGCCGGGGGCACGTCGCCGTCGTGACGGGGACGGAGGCGTTCTCCTTCCTCGCGGAGGACTACCATGTGCCCGGCGTGGTCGGCGGCTTTTGCTCCTCTCGAGATTCTCACCGCCCTGCAGATGCTCGTCCGCCAGATCGCAGCGGGGGCGGCGCGCATCGAGAACGCCTACCCATCCGTCGTGCGGCCTGCGGGGAATCGGCGGCGCGCGGCAGATGGAACGCGTCTACGAGCCGGCGGAGACGGCATGGCGCGAGCTCGGCATGATCCCTGCCTCGGGACTTGCGATGCGCGGGGCGTACCGTGCCTATGACTTTGCCGCTGTGCGCCCACTCACGATCGAGACGCGCATCGAGGGACGGCGCGGCTGTCGCTGCGGCGAGTGCTGCGCGGAGCGATCCTGCCGAAGGAATGTGCGCTCTTTGGTCGGGCGTGTGCCGGAGCACGCCGTCGGCCTGCGCTGGTGTCGGTCGAGGGGACGTGCGCCGCGTGGTACAAGTACGGCGGAGGAGGTTCCACTATGGAGCATGATGTGATTACCATGGCACATGGGGCGGGCGGACAGCTCTCCCATGCGCTCATGGAGGAGGTCGTCCTGCCCGCGCTCGGCAACACGCTGAACGCTCTCACGACGAGGGGCGGTACTGCCGCTCACGGGACGCACCGCGTTTACGACGGACTCCTACGTCGTGACAGCCGCATTTCTTCCCGAGCATCGGGCGGCTCGCCGTCTGCGGGACGGTCAGCGACCTCTCCATGACGGGGCGGCGCCTGCGTATCTCTCACTTGCCGTCATCCTTGAGGAGGGCTTTTCCATCGCCACGCTGCGCCGCATCGTGGCGGACATTGCGGCGGCGGCAGAGGAGGCGGGGGTCTCCATCGTGACGGGCGATACGAAGGTCGTGCCGCGCGGCTGCGGCGACGGTATCTACATCAATACGGCGGGTGTCGGGACGATGCTCGCGGGGGCGGATATCGCGCCGACGAACATCACGGCGGACATGGACATCATCGTCTCGGGCACGCTCGGCGACCATGCGGCGACCGTGATGGCGGCGCGCCACGGGCTCACCCTGCCGCCCGAGATACAGAGCGACTGTGCGCCGCTCTGTCATCTGACGGCGGCAATGATCGCGGCGGCAGGCGACGGTATCGCCGTCCTGCGCGACCCGACGCGCGGTGGTGCAGCGGCATCGCTGAACGAGCTGGCGGCCGCGGCAGGCGTCGGCGTTCTGCTCGAGGAGGACGCCATTCCCGTGCGCCCCGCCGTGCAGGGCGTCTGTGAGATGCTCGGGTTCGACCCGCTGACGCTCGCGAACGAGGGCAAACTTCTCGCCTTCGTCCGTCCCGAGGTCACGACGCGTGTCCTCGATGTGATGCACGAGAACCCCTACGGACGCGAGGCGTGCGTGATCGGACATACGACGGCGGATGCGCCCGGCACGGTGGGTCTCAGGACGGCGCTCGGCGGCATCCGCGTCGTGGATCTGCCGCTCGGGGAACTGGTGCCGCGCATTTGCTGACATAATTTTTACGAACAAAAAGCGAGCGGATCGTCCGCTCGCTTTTTTATCAAATATCTTACTTCGTCAGATGCACGTCAGGGAATCTCGACCGTATCGTGATGCGTGTCCGGGTCGACGTTGGCATACACGCCCGGCTTCGTCTCATACGCCTTCAGATTGTCCTCGTTCGCCTTGAGCATATCCTCGACAAAACGCTCCACCGCATCTGCACAATATACCTTCATCGTGAAACCCTTCCTATGACTGCTATGTACAGCCACAGAATATCATTTTTGAACTTGTGGAAAATATTTCTTTCTGATAAAAATGATAGTGTGATTTTATAGAAAAATTCTATTGGACAGTGTGACATTTGCTCTGTCGATATATTTCTATATATAGTAAACTAATAACAACATAGAAAAAGACTACGTTCTGTCGCCACGGGCGCGGAAGGAGATGATCGGATGACGCTGGTTCAGATGCGGTATTTCTACGAGGGTGTGCCAATGGCAAAAACATCCCTACAAAGGCCGCGGAGCATCTGCACGTCTCACAGCCGACTCGTCACCGTCGCCATGCAGGCGCTTGAGGCGGAGACGGGGCTGAACCTCTTCCACCGCGAGGGGCACGCAAGATCACCGTGACGGCGGATGGGGCAAAGCTCCTCAGTAAGGTCTCCCTACATCCTCACGGAGGTCGCGCGGCTCGACGATGAGATCCGCGACATGGCGCACCGCCACGCAAAGGTGCGCATCGCCATGCCGCTGCAGCTCGGCGTCGTCTTTCTGCCGCACATCTTCGGCGAGTTCCGCGCGGAGCACCCGGAGATCGAGCTCGAGATCATCGAGACGGGCGGCGTGAGGCGCTCTGCAGATGGTCGAGGAGGAAAAACTCGACTTCGCCCTGACGAACTATACGGCGGATTTCAGCGCGCGGCTCTCCTACGCGAAACTCTTTGACTGCGAGGTGCACCTTCGTCACGCGCCCCGACCACCCGCTCGCCGCGCGGCACGCCTCAGCATCAGCGAACTCGAGGACGAGCCGCTCATCATGCTCGACAGCAAATTCTTCGTCGATCGCCTCGTGCAGGACGTGTACGGGCGTGCCGGCGAAAAGCCGAACGTCGTCCACTACTCGCCCTACCTCCACACCGTCAAAAATCTCGTGCACGCGGGCATCGGCTCGACCTTCCTCGCACGCCCGTCCGTCCTCCCGACTGACGGCTTCATCCAGATCCCCCTCCTCGACCCCATCTTCATCAACAGCGGCCTCGTCACGAAAAAGGGACGGCGGGCGTTCGACGACGTCCGCCTCGTCGTCGAACTACCTGCGCGCCCTGACAAAGGAGCTGCTCGGCGACAGGGAAGAAAAATCGTCTGACGATGAGTAGCGGCGTCAGACGAAATGAAGGTTCAAAGGAATCGATAGATTTGCGGCTTCGTGTTTCGCGCGCCGATAGATACGAATATGTTTTTGCGCGGCGAGCATCTGCCACTCCTCGGGGGACGGGTGCTCGTCGATTTGTTGACTGCGTCGCGTGTCCCAGAGCAGATAGACATCGCGGTCGCGTGGCAACCTCGAACGTCCAGCACCGGCATGACATATTTGCGCTGCCAGTCCACGCCCGCGCCTGTTCGCTGTGCGTACTCCGCCGCAGGGATGAGATCGTAGACCATATGATCCGCATAGTAGACCACCGAGGGTCTGATACTCCCCATAGGAAACGATGAGGTCATCCTCCCTACATACTTGTTCAGCACGGATGCCTGCCATTTTCCCGAGAACAGCTCAACCGCACGATACCCCGATTGTCCCGGAACTTCGAGCCGCAGCGATACGTCCGTCCAGCGCGTCAATTGGAGAAAACAGGATAATTGTCCCGCCCACGATGCATGCGGCGGCGAGAGCCAGACGGCGCATGACATGTCCGTACGGCATCAGGGAGGCGTGCGGTGAGCAGGGCAAAAGGGCATCAGTGCCGGCAGGGTATAGGTCGAGTATTTTGTTGCCATTACCTGAAAAATGCGTTGACACCAAGTGCCCAGATCAGAAGAAACAGCGTATCCGGCGCAATCCCCCGCAGCCCTCTGCGCAGGCGGCGGATCAGTGGCAGGATCAACAGAAAGCTCCACGGGAAGAAGACGACGAGGAAGATGGCGGAGTAGAAATACCAGACATCCCACGCGCCGTGTTCCGCGACAGTCGCACGCAGGACATTGTGTACCCCGAAGAAGTTCGAGATGAAATCCGCGCCATGCAGTGCGTACATTCCTGCGTACCAGCTGCCGCCCACAAGCACAAAGAGTCCGAGTCCGAGCAGCTTCATGCGCAACAGTTCGCCGATATCGCAGCGTACGAGCAGGAATGCGAGAATGATGAGCCAGGCAGGACAATGCCGACGGGACCCTTTGTCAGTACAGCGAGTCCGGAGAAGAGCCACGATGCATAGTGAGAGCCGCCGGTCATGCCTGTACCCGAGGTAGAAAAAGACGAGTGAGGCATTCAGAAAGACGAACAGCGTTGCGTCGGTAATGACGCTCTTTGCGACGATCCAGTAGCCCAAGGAGGTCGCGAGAATGCCCGCAGCGAAGAACCCCGTTCGCGCATCATAGAGCTGCCGTCCAAACGCGTAGGTCAGGAAAAACACCGATGCTCGCGAATATGCCGGGGAAGAGCCGTGCAGCAAAATCCGTCGTGCCGAAGAGCGAAAAGGCGGCGATCAGCTCCCAGTAGAAGAATGCCGGCTTGTCATACCAGTACTCCCCGTAGATGCGCGGCGAAATAGTCGCCTGAGGCAAGCATCTCCCTTTGCCGTAAGCACATAGTTCGACTCCACCTGATCGGTGATGGCGAGTGTTCCGTTTCCGAGAAAGAAGATGGCACAGCAGAAGCAAAAAGCGTCAGATGTTTTCCTGGTTTCCGTCACAGCATTTCCTCCCTGAGATGCCCTCGCACAGAAGAACAGCCACCATGCAATACTTCTTTATAATGATGTTTCTCCGATTTTTATATGATTCTAACATGATTGACATGTTCCGTCAATGCTGTTGCACGCAGAAAAGAATCTTTACATTTCGGCGCAGAGAGGATATGATGGAGTTGAGGAAGGACGGATCCATTCGGACGCACTCATAGCGCATCTTTTTTGCCCAAGTTTCGCCTGCGATCCTCTACATAGCCTTGGTTGTCGTTGAGATTTCGCCTCAATCGGATGAAAGAATCTGTACCAATATGAGGGCTGTTTTATCAGGATTCCTTTAAGAAATGGAGATGAGTGTGTGAGGCAGACAAAACGCACCTACAAAGATTCTCTTTCAGGGATATATTCAACAACGAAAAGCGTCTGTCCGAGATCTATGCATCGCTTGCGGGCAGCATAGCAGAGCCGTCCGAGATTCGGATCACAACAATGAATGAGACGTTTTTCAGCAGCGAGAAAAACGATGTGAGTTTCCTCGTGCAGGATCGCCACGATTGTGCTCCTTGAGCATCAGAGTACGGTCAACGCGAATATGCCGCTGCGCCTGCTCTGGTACGTGGCAGAACTTTACCGTCAATATGTCGATCCGAAAGCGCCCTATCGTTCGAAGCGTATCGCGCTGCCGGCACCGACCTTTTATGTGTTTTATAATGGGTGGGTCGAGATGCCGCAGGAGTGGCAGCTGCGGCTTTCTGACTCCTTTGGTGATGCGGCGGGGGGCGATGGAGCTCGTCGTGAACGTGCTGAATATCAACGCAGGCTGAGCATCCGATTCTAGCACGCTGCGTGCCACTCCGTGCCTACAGCGCATTCGTTGCGAAGGTACGTGACTGCGTCCACAGTGGTACTGCGTTAGCGCGGGCTGTGCCGAGGCCATTCGTTACTGTATTGCGCACAATTATCTACCGGAATATTTTACCAATAAACTGGAGAAGGAGGTCTTTGATATGGTCAATTTTGAGTGGGACGAGGAACTCGCACGTCAGGGTACGTGCCGAGGAGGCATGGGAAGATGGCAGTGGAGAGTGGCAGGCAGCAAGGCATGCAGCAGGGCATGCAGCAGGCACTGCCGCCTCCATCGGCAATCTGATGAAAAGCATGAACTTTTCCGTGGAAAAAGCCATGGACGTTCTCCAGATTCCTCCTGCGGAACGTGCGAGTATGCGGCACTCGTTCAGGCCCTTGACGGCATAGAAAATGGATCCATTCCCCCTCTGCAACATTTATTATGCAAAGGCGGGGCTTTTGTGATATAATGAAACGAATACTGTCTTTCAATCGGTTTATGATGACTCAGCACACAGGGGTGTGAAATATTTGTTCGGCATATCTTCGATTCTCAAGCGATTCCTCGGCGACAACAACGACAAGGAGATCGCGCGCTACCGCGGCATCGTGGAGCAGATCAATGCGCTCGAGCCGTCGATGGTGAACCTCACCGATGACAAACTGACGGGCTATACGCAGAAATTCCGTGAGCGGCTCGCGCAGGGGAGACGATGGAGGAGATCCTCCCGAGGCGTTCGCCGTCGTGCGTGAGACCTCGCGCCGCGTGCTCGGCATGCGGCATTTTGACGTACAGCTGATCGGCGGCATCTGCCTCCACGAGGGCGCATCGCCGAGATGCGTACCGGCGAGGGCAAGACGCTCGTCGCGACGACGGCGGTCTACCCTCAACGCACTCGCGGGCAAGGGGCGTCCACATGGTCACGGTCAACGACTACCTGCACGCCGCGACAGCGAGTGGATGGGCAAACTTTCACCGCTACCTCGGGCTGACGGTCGGCCTCATCGCGCACAACATGGACTTTCCCGAGCGCAAGGCGGCGTATGCCGCCGACGTGACGTTCGGCACGAACAACGAGTTCGGCTTTGACTATCTGCGCGACAACATGGTGCTCTCCGAGAGCCAGATGGTGCAGCGTCACCTGCACTATGCGATCGTCGACGAGGTGGACTCCATCCTCATCGACGAGGCGCGCACGCCGCTCATCATCTCGGGTCCCTGGCACGAAGTCGACGGACAACTACCGCGTCATGGCGGAGGCTGTCCGCCACCTGAAGGAGGGCGAGGACTACACCGTCGATGAGAAGGCCAAGACCGTCGCACCGACGGACTCTGCTGTCCTGAAGATCGAGAAGATCGTTGGCATCTCGAACCTCTACGCCCCGAGAACATCGAGCTCTCGCACTGCTTTACGGCGGCACTGCGCGCCAAGGCGCTCATGCACCGCGACCGCGACTACGTCGTGAAGGGCGATGAGATCATCATCGTCGATGAGTTCACGGGCCGCCTCGTGGAGGGCGCCGCTACTCCGACGGTCTCCATCAGGCGATCGAGGCGAAGGGAGGGCGTCAAGATCCAGCGCGAGTCGCAGACGCTCGCGAGCATCACGTTCCAGAACTATTTCCGCATGTATGACAAACTCGCGGGCATGACGGGCACGGCAAAGACGGAGGAAAATGAGTTCCTCAAGATCCTACAAGCTGCCAGTCATCGTCATCCCGACGAACAAGCCCATCCGCCGCATCGACGAGCCGGATGTCATCTACAAGACCAAGGCGGGCAAGTACCGCGCCGTCGGACAGGCGGTCAAGGAGATCCACGAGACGGGGCAGCCCGTCCTCATCGGTACGACCTCCATCGTGCAGTCCGAGGAGATGTCGCACGTCCTGAAGAAAAACGGTATCCCGCACGTCGTGCTGAACGCGAAGTTCCATGAAAAGGAAGCCGAGATCGTTGCCAATGCAGGGCAAAAAGGGCGCGGTCACGATCGCGACCAACATGGCCGGCCGCGGCACGGACATCAAGCTCGGCGAGGGCGTCGAGGAGCTCGGCGGCCTCTACATCGTCGGCACGGAGCGGCATGAGTCGCGGCGCATCGACAACCAGCTGCGCGGCCGCTCGGGTCGTCAGGGCGACCCCGGTGCGTCAGTTCTTCCCTCTACTGGAGGACGACCTCATGCGTCTCTTTGCCTCCGACCGCATCGCGGGCATCGTGGATCGCCTCGGCATGGACGAGGACGAGCCGATCGAGCACGCGATCATCACGCGCTCGGTGGAGCACGCGCAGAAAAAGGTCGAGGCACGTAATTTCGACATCCGCAAACACGTCCTCGAGTACGACGATGTCGTGAATCAGCAGCGCGAGGTCATCTACGGCGAGCGCAAGAAGATCCTGCTCGGTGAGAACCTGCGCGACAACATCCTCGCGATGGTAAGGCACATCATCAAGGACGAGATGGCGCAGTACGCGAACGAGAAACTTTACCCCGAGGAATGGCAGCTCGATGCACCTCATCGAGGATGCGGAGAAGGTCTACGCCCCGAAGGGACGCCTCAAGAAGGCGGAGCTCGAGGTGCTCGCGCGCGACGAGATCCAAGAGGAACTGAGAAGGTCGCCGAGGAGGGCTACAGAACCGCGAGCTGATGTTCGGCGAGGGAGAATATGCGCGAGCTCGAGAAGGTCGTCATGCTCCGCGTCGTCGATCAGAAGTGGATGGATCACCTCGATCACATGGACATGTTGCGCGAGGGCATCAACCTGCGCGCCTACGGACAGCGCAACCCTCTCGTCGAGTACAAGATCGAGGCACTCACGATGTTCGAGGAGATGGAGGCGGCGATCATGGATCAGATCGCCTCGCTCATGTACCATGTGAGCATCGTCACGCCGGTGGGTCCCGCACAGGAGGGCACGGTGGACGGCAGTGCACCGGCGGCGGAGGGGGCCGCACCCCTGCCCGCGCCCGTCGTGGATGCGGCGGCACAGCAGCGCGCCGAGCAGCTGCTCGCACGCGAACGCTCGAAGCTCGAGAACCACCTTATGAACGCGCGCGTCTCGCATGGTGATGAGTCCGCGCCCGCCGAGGCAAAGGCGGAGAAGAACGAGGACGGCAAAAAGATCGGGCGCAACGATCCGTGTCCCTGCGGCAGCGGCAAGAAGTACAAGAACTGCCACGGGAAGGATAAGTAAGGAAGCGTCCCGCTGATGAAGATTGTCAAACAGGTGACACTGGATTGCGCCGTCGTGGATGATGCACATTGGTTCAAACTGGGCTATTCTGCCGACCTGCATACACATCTGATGGTCGTTTCTGTCGCATGGGTCGCCGGGTACGAGCGTTACTACCGGATGGGGGCGGATGATCGTGTGCTCTAGTGCATCGGATCGGGCATCATTTTTACAGGAAGTACGCAAACGAGATCGGGCAGGCGGCAACACCTGTTATACTGAGCGATTGATTGGCGCACAGGCGCTCCGGGATTATGACGGACGGCGCAATTCATTTCAGAGGGCTTATCCTGCGAAATACGGGAATCCGTTTCAACATTACGCCTATATCGGGGGCATCCTGTTTGCACGTATTCTGTGGGAACGTGGTACGTATTATGTGCCGCCGATGGCAGGCGGTTGATGCAGGAGACGGCACGCTAGCACTTCCCCTGCGCGAGCGGTGCCGTCTGCTCTGCGACGATGCGGGGGAGCCCTATGCTACTACTATATGAGGGAAGAACAGAACCATGCTGGAAGATCTGAAACCGACACTGAATGATCTGGGCGAGAAGCTCGATCAGATGCGCATCTCGCTCGAGATCCCCGCGAAGGAGGAGAAGATCGCCGAGCTCGAGTACAAGATGGGCGAGCCGTCTTTCTGGGACGACGCGGCGGCGGCGCAGAAGCTGAATCAGGAACTCGCCGCGCTGAAGGGCGGCGTCGATACCTACAAAGGGCCTCAGCGGCAAAGTACGAGGATGCCGAGACGCTCTCACGAGATGGGCATCGAGGAGGGGATGCGTCCATGGAGGACGACATCCGCGCCGAGCTCGACCTCATCGCGGAGGGGCTTTGAGACGCTGCAGCTCGAGGTGCTGCTCTCGGGCGACTACGATGCGAACGATGCCATCCTGACGCTCCATGCGGGCGCGGGCGGCACGGAGGCGCAGGACTGGACGCAGATGCTCCTCCGCATGTACGGACGCTGGGCGGGAGCGACACGGCTTTACTGTGGAGACGGCCGACCTGCAGCCGGGCGATGAGGCGGGCGTCAAGTCCGCAACGCTCTTTATTAAGGGGCACAACGCCTACGGCTTTTTGAAGTCCGAGAAGGGCGTCCACCGTCTCGTGCGCATCTCGCCGTTTGACTCGCAGGCACGGCGGCACACGTCGTTCTCCGCGTGCGATGTCATGCCCGGAGATCGACGATGCGGTCGAGGTGCCGATCAACATGGACGATGTGCGCGTTGACTACTACCGTGCGAGCGGCGCGGGCGGACAGCACATCAACAAGACCTCGTCCGCCGTGCGCATGACGCATGAGCCGACGGGCATCGTTGTGCAGTGCCAGAACGAGCGCTCACAGCTCCAGAACAAGGAGCAGTGCATGAAGATGCTCCGCGCGAAACTCTTTGAGCTCGAACAGGAAGGAAGAGGAGATCGCGAAGCTCGAGGGCGTCCAGCAGAAGATCGAGTGGGGCAGCCAGATCCGCTCCTACGTGTTCCAGCCCTATACGATGGTGAAGGACGTCGCACGAACGCCGAGACAGGAAACGTGCAGGCGGTCGCGGACGGCGAGATCGACCCGTTCATCCGCGCGTATCTCAACGCCAAGGCAAATCACGAGTTTTAAGGAATCGCTGATAAAATGAGGTGCGCATTCACATGCCTCTCGTGAACACATCGAGGCCATGTGTATACTTTAGAAGCACTGATAAATTCAGCACTACCATCTTGACGCATCTTTTCGCCTCGCACTTCGGCGGAAAATCCTCCACATAGCCTTTGCTATGCGTCCGGTTTTCCACCTTGTTCGGACAAAAATCTCACGCCAATCTGGCAGACTTCATTTTATCAGCGATTCCTTTACGTCGTATGAAGTTCACCGCAAGGAGGGATCACCATGTGAAGCGCAGTCACGGCCATTCTCATTCTCGCACTGATTGCGGCGGGGCGGTGATTCGTCCCGCCGACTGTCGTCGAGGAGCGCATCGTCGATGCGCTGAAGCAGCGAGACGGCGGCGGAGGACGTGCAGATCTCCATCACGGACAGTCGCGCGTCTCGTCTTCGGCGAGATCGGCGCGTCGTCGACGGCGTCATGCGGCAGGGGCGCGTCGGCAAGCTCTTCGTGCGTGAGCTGACCGTCAGCGGCACGAGGGCTCAAGGTGATATGATGACCCTCCTGCGCGAGCACAAGGGTGGAGCTCACCTCCGCCGACAGCGTACAGATGCGCGGCGTCGTCGATGCCGATGCCGTGCGCGAGCTGATCGGCAGCTCCTCGGGCAAGTTCGAGGGTGTTGAGGTGAAGGTGGAGCCGGCAAGGTGCTCGCAACGGCAGAGACGAAGGCGCTCGGGCAGACGTTTGACGTGACCATCGACGGCGCGTTCAGCGTCGCGGACGGCGACCTCTACTACAGAGGCACGCCGCATCTCCGCACGCGGCTCGGACTGAACGCACTGAGCCTCGACAGCATCCTCCCCGACATCCTTGTCGCACGTGCCAACAGTCTGCCGCTCGGGCTCGCCTTTGAGAGTGTCGAGGCGCGGGACGGCGTGGTGGTGCTGACGGCTGGGAAATAGGGGCTTCGGTGCGGTAACATCGCAAACGCCTCGTTGCACGAGCGATCACGTGCTTGTACACTTAAATACCGACGAATTTCTAAACGCGCTTCGCTTGAACGAAGAAATTCGTCGGGCGTACCGCACGTTTTCCTCGCTCGTTCCACTAGGGTTTGCCGCCGTCACCGCAGCCTGCGTGAGGAATAGACTACCATTATACCATCATTTGATACCAAATGCGCGGCATGGACGCTGCGTTATATCGAAGGACTTATTTTTAGATGAAGAAATTTTACTATCACCCGATTCTGCTGGCGGCGATCCTCATCGGCTTTGTCGCGAGCGTTGTGATCGGCTTCCAGCGGCACGCCGTCGAGGTGAACTCGCGCACGGTGGAGCTCGCCATCGACTACGAGGGGCTGTTGGAGCTCGCAGCGCGAGGGGCTTCCCGCCGAGGAGGTGCTCGCTCGGGCAAAAGGAGGCGGGCATCACCTCGCTCGCCGTCTGTGAGACGACGTTCAAAAGTTCAACGCGAACGGCAAAGCGGCCGTGCTCTCAGGCGCGGACATCCTCGCGCGCTATCACAGCCGGGATGCTCATGGATCCGCGCTGGCGCACGCTGGTGGACGAGGGAAAGATCGTCGGCACGGAGGTCTGCTCGTCGGGAACGACCCGAGACCTACGCATAGCTGAAGGATGATCTCCTGCGCCGCTTCGGTGCAGAACGCGTCACCGTCGATACGGTCGGCGATGAGGAGGTCATCTCGGTCAAGGACGTTCTAGTGAGGCGTTCCTGAAACAGAACATCGGAATGCCAGCGGACGAGATGCGCGCCGTCAACGCGGCAGGTTTTGAGCATACTCGCGCGCCCGTCGAACTACCACGACTGCACACCGGACGATGTGCGCGCCGTCTTTGACCGCATGGAGGGCATCCGCGTCTCTGCCATTGTCTTCTCGGGACAGGAGACGCTCCGGCGCACCAAAGGCACCGCAGACGACCATCGACGGATGAAGGAGCGCCGTCTAACGCTCGGCCTGATCGAGGCATCACGCAGCTGCAGTTCTACCGTCAGCAGGGCATGGACGAGATCGCAAAGGGCCTCGGAGAGGAGCACGTCGCGCGTCTCTACGCCATCCCGCCCGATGAGCAGAAAAACTCAAGATCGCCGAGGCGGTCGAGCGCTGCGTGACGACGGATGAGGAGCGCAACATCCGCATTGATCTCCTGCGCATCTATGATACCCCCTGCGCCCAATATGTCTCCTTGAGGACGAATATGAAGTACTTCACCGATACGCGCAAGGCGCTTGAGGCCATGGCTCGCCATTGGCCGCGTAGGGGACGTTTGCGGACTACGCGCCGTCCGCCTCCTGCGCGCACTCGTCATCATGGGCGTCGCCGCGGCGGGCGTGCTCATCTCTCGCTCGTCATTCCGGCGCTGAACCGCCGCCGTCGCGCGGTCACTCGCCTTCGTCGCGCTCGCGCTTATCGGCATGATGCCCATCCTGCTCGGCGCGGGGAGCAAGATCCGCGTGCTCGCGGCACTCGCGAGCGCGAACCTCTTCCGGCACTCGCCATCACGGGGCTGCTCGACCTCCTCGGCGGACGGCGTTTCGCAAAGCGATACGCCCACATGGCGCATCATCGTCGCGGGCTGGGTGCTCCTCGGCATCACGAGTGCGCTCTCCCTCGTTGGCGCGGGCTATCTCTCGCCTGCCTCGTCGATACGCGCATCTCCCTCGAGTTCGACATCTCCGCGGGATCAAGCTGACCTTTGTCCCGCCGATGGTGCTCGTGGCGATTGCGTTCATGCGAGCGCTTTGATATCTTCGATGGGCAGTTCGACGCGTCGGCGGGCGTCCTCGGACAGGTGCGCGAGATCCTCGCGACCCCCGTGCGCGTCGGCTCGCTCCTCGGCGGGCTTGTCCTCATCGGCGCGCTCATCGTCCTCGTCCTGCGCAGTGGCCACACTCGGGATGCCCGTGCCCGGGATCGAGCTCAAGATGCGCGCCGCGCTCGAGCAGCTCTTCTACGCACGTCCGCGCACGAAGGAGTTCAGCGATCGGACACCCTGCCTTTCCTGCTCGCGCTCTGCGCGGCGGCTACGGCGGTGGCGGACGTGGATCATCTTTGCTTTCGTCCTCGTCGCAACCATCGGACAGGGCTCCATGGTTGAGACGTTCGCGCACATGCGCACGCCGATTGAGATGTCGCTCGTGCGCGGCATCGGCGGCATCTTCCTCGGCGGCGCGATTGGCGCGAGTGCTCGTGGCACTTGTCGCAGCGTGGAATGGACCGCTGGAGCGGGTGAAGCGGGCTGGATGAACTGCTGCCGTAAACGAAGCCTCCCTGCGCGAAGACCTCGCTTGGCATCCGGTATGAGTGCCACGCATACTCCTCGCAGAACCCTCGTTACGCAAGCGGTCGGGCACTCATCAGCTAAATACCTGCGGATTCCAAACGCGCTTCAGCGGAACGGTTAAAATCCGCAGGGGGCAGAACGTGCCCCTCTCTCCGCCTCGCTCCACTGAGGGTTTGCTACGGAGTACTGCATGGCTGCGATTCTGGTGAAACAAAAGCCTCCCCGTGCGCCACGGGAGGGGGACCATGCGAGCATGATGGAAGGGCGCCACGAGCGGCGCAGGAAAATCGTCTAGGAATGGGAAAATGGAACGGAGGCGCTTTACCTGATGAAGCGGATCGTTGTATCCGGGTACTACGGTGCGAAGAACGCGGGCGATGAGGCCATGCTCGCGGCGATGCTCGAGGTGCTCGGAGATTTGGACCCGGAACTTCACATCACGGTCATCTCAGCCAACCCTGCCGACACCGAGCGGCGCCACGGCGTCCATGCGGTCGGCTCGCTTGACGCGCGCGGAATCTTCCGCGCCATGGCGGCGCGCCGACCTCCTCATCAGCGGCGGCGGCAGCCTGCTCCAGAACGTCTACGAGCCGCCGCAGTCTCTACTACTATATGGCGGTCATCCTGCTTGCCCTCCTCCTCGGCAAAACGCACGATGCTCTACGCGCAGGGCATCGGTCCCGTCACGGGAAATTTGCCTGCCGCTGCATGCGCTGGCTCGGCAACCGCGTCTCCCTCATCACTCGGCGTGACGAGGGCTCCGCTGGCGGAGCTGCGCTGTCTTGCGATCCGCCGTCCGCCGATGGAGTGCACCGCCGACCCCGTACTCGGCATCCATCCCGTCGGGCGTGAGGCAGGGCGCAGTATCCTCGCCGCCTGTGGGGCGGACGGCGCACGTCCTGTTGTCGGCATCTCCGTGCGCGACTGGCAGGGCTGGCAGCACTACAAGGAAATCCTCGCCGAGATCAGCGACGCCATCGTCCGCGAGCTCGATGCACGCGTCATCTTCCTCCCCATGCAGTACCTCGAGGACGTGCGGACGGCGGAGACCGTCGCCGCAGTGGACGAAGGAGGACTGCACCGTCCCTCACGGGTGAGTATACGACCGCAGAGCTCCTTTCCCTCGTCGCGAACATGGACCTCGCGATCGGCGTGCGTCTGCACGCCCTCATCTTTGCGGGCGCTCATGGGCGTCCCCTACGATCGGCATCTCCTACGACCCCCAAGGTCGATCGCTTCCTGCGCTCCATCGGGGAAAAACCTGTCAACGACCTGCAGGACATCACCACCGCAAGCGTCCTTAGGAAGTTCGCCGCAAATGGGCGGCACGCAGCGAATTTACAGCGGCGAACGCCGACCTCCTCGCACAGATGCGCAGCCTCGCCGCACGCAACGCCGAGCTCGCACTGACCAATTCACCGGGAAAAAGTAACGGGATACCGCCTCTTTTTCTGGGGCGTTCCACTTGATTATTAACAGCATCACATATAAAAAGAGCACTGCACTGGTGATTCGCCAATGCAATGCTCTTTTTATCCCTCTAATGTCCGCATCAGAGCTTTCCTTATTCTCCGTCGGCGTTGTCGTTGGACGGCCGAGGTCAGCGCGCGAGCCGATGGCGGTGCGCACCGCAGGAAGGTGAGCGCATCACTCCGCCCTATCGCAGGGAGTACCTGCGCGAGCTCTGTCGCATCCGCCGCCGTCTGCACTCAGACGGTAGCCGACGGCACGCGCGACGGCGGGGAAGTCCACCGTATGCGCTCGCTGTCGGTGCGCCGCCGACGCCTCTCATGTGCCTCGTTGTTGAGGAGGACGTGGACGAGATTCGGCGGTGCAGCGGCACCGATGGTCGCCATCCCGCGCCCATGTGCATGAGGGCTGCACCGTCTCCGTCGAGGAGAAAGATGCGCTGCGACGGGCGGTGGAGGGCGATACCGAGAGCAATCGCACCCGCGTGCGCCCCATCGAACCGACGGTGAGAAAGTCGTGGGCATGATCCTCGCCGCGTGCTTCGCGCAGCTCAAAGAGCTCGCGTCCCGTCTTGCCCGTGGTTGCGACGACGACGGCGCCCCGTGCCGCATCGAGGATCTGCGCAATGGCATCCTCGCGCCGCAGGGGATTTTCATTTGCGTATTTGTGTTTCGGATGCGTGAGCGCCCTTGCGGACGAGGAGCGCGCACTGTCCGCCGGCAGCGAGATGCGGGCGGCTCCCTCCATCCATGCAGTGACATCCGCCGGCTGCGACGCCTCCCGTGAGTACCATCGTCTTGACGCCCATCGTCTCAAGGAGCGGCAGCGTGAGGCGTCCCTGCACGAGATGCTGCGGCTCGTCGTGGAGGTCTGGCTCGCCGCGCCAGCCAATGACAAAGATGCACGGATGCTGTAGACCTCCTCGTGGAGGAGGGAGAGCAGGGGATTGACGATATTGCCGAGCCCGCTGTTCTGCAGGTAGACGAGCGGGCACTTTCGCCCGTCGCGAGATGATAGCCCGCCGCGAGCGCCGCCGCATTCCCCTCATTCGCCGCGATGATGTGTGACGGGCTGTTTGCTCCATAGGTATCCATCAGACCATCGACGAGCGGGCGCAGCTTCGAGTCGGGCACACCCGTAAAGAACTCTGCCCCAAGGGCGGCAATGAGATCGTTCGCGTTCATAGATGCTCCCTTTGTACTGCTTCCAAACCACTCCAGGTCTCGCCTCGCGCATGGCGGGCCAGAACCTCCGCTGTTCGCGATCTCACGGGCAAATGCCGCGCGCACGCGGGTAGAAGAACGCGCGCAGTTCTAGCGCTGTCCAAGGCGTAGTCCTCCTCGAGCTCGTGGGCACGCGGATAGATCCCCACACGCGTATCTGCGAAATCCACCGTTCCGTCCTCATCGACCTTTTCCTGCGTCTCAAGGCGCAGCGCATAGTCATGGGTGCGCACAGCGAGCTTATAGGTCTGCCCCGGGAACATCGACATGCTGTATACGGCGTCGCGTTCTTTTCCGCCAAAGACCGCCGGCAGATTGCCGTCGATGTCCTCTGCCACGGGAAGCCGCAGAGCGCACCGAGCGTCGGATAGAGATCCGCCGTGCTGGTCAGCTCGTTTACGATGCGTCCCTCAGACACCTGCACCGCGCATCATCCAGAGGGCACTGCGCTGAGTTCTCGGCGATCACGTCCATCACGCCGTTCACGGGTGCACTGAAGATCGAGCTGCCGTGGTCGGAGTAGACGCTGACGAGATACTCTTCCTCCGCGTAGTGCTCCTCGATGTAGGTGAGGAGTTGCGCCAGATTGCGATCCGCGCGGCGAAGACTCCGCCAGAACTGCTCCTGATAGATCTTGAGCTTGGGCAGGCGCACACCAGCGATATGCTCTATCAGTATCAAACAGGCGCTCTGAGAGCGGCAAATGCGTTTCCACCGCAGGGTGAAATTTGAGCCCCTTGGCATTCCCCGACGGATGGTACGTCCGTGACGTGCAGATGGAGGAACTGATCCGTCTCATCGAATGCTTCGGAGCTGCATGATGGTGCGGTCAATCACGCTCCGGCAGAGGGGAGCTTCACGCGGTGGTATTCAGCTGATCGTAGCCGCGCATTGTGCCGCTGTAGATGCAGTCCGCTGCCCCCATCGGGGCGGCGGCATAGCAGCCGAGGTCTGTCTGCACTCCGAGATGGTCTTGATGTCGAGCGGAATCTCGTGGCTGTCCCGCCTCGTTGAATACCCTGTGTATGGATCGGATAGCGTCCCGTCTCGATCACGGGAGGGACGGATAGTGCACCTGATGTGGAGAAATGCTGATCAAAGATCGTTCCTCGCGCGAAGAAGCGTGCGATGTTCGGCAGCGCATCAGGAAAGTGCGCGTGCGATATTCCACGCGAGTCCGTCGATGAGAATGTTCAGTACGAGTTTTCGCCGCGCAGGGCTGTGCCCTAAGGCGGATCGGCGTGCCGACGGCATAGACGGCATCGGAGGCAGGCGTGATCTCGGTCGTCCCCGTGAGACGGAACTGGCTGAACGCCCACTTGCCGAGATAGGCGGATGCCGGCGGTTGGGGTTTCTGTCGTGATCGTTAGCTCCTGCAGCGGCTCCGTCCCCGCGATCGGGAGAATGACCTCCGCCCCTCCGGCACCTCGATCGTCACGCGGCCGCGCACCCTCTTGTGCCTTTTTGCAGACAGAACGGTAATCCTGCTGCATCCGATCGACGAAGACGTCGGTATGCCGCATTTTTCGATTACCCTGACTTGGATCTGAGAGGAACGCATTATCGACATAAGCAGCGACCCAGTGGAGTGCACTTCCTCGGCGGTGTGAGCGAGATACTCTCCCACGAAGGCATCGAGCTGAAACTCCAGTGCATGATCTGGGCGTCTGCGAGGAAGGCGCGGTTCTGTGTCATCGGGGCACCTGTACTGATCCCTGCGGCGATGGAGAGCCGGTCAAGACCTTCCTTTCCGCCGCGCATGAGCAGATCCGTGGGAATCTCAGGAGAGATAGAGGCCGTAGGCGCATCCATACATCGTGAGTGCATCGACGGGATGATCCAGCTGGGCGTATGACTCCGCCAGCAGCAGCCAGACCTCGTAGTTGACGGGGCGCCTTCGGTAGGCGCGCGTTCTGCGCAGACCGCCGCATTCTCCGCGTCACCGTGATGGAGGAGATACTTCGCCGCGAAAAATATCCGCGCGCTCACTCGTGGACGCTGCCTCCCGATACGCAGCGAGTTGCGCGAGAAAGTCGTCGTCGTAGGCCTCCTGCTCCGCGCGTGCGAGGAGATCAGTAAAGCGCAGAAGCCCGCCTCGTCGTTGCGCCAGAATACGCGGTTGCCTTCGTTCATCTGCATGACCCTTCCAGCGGAGAGAATCGTCTCCCCGTTGCTTGCGATTCCCTGAGAATCCCGCGCGCGGGTAGAAAATGCGCGCAGGGCTGACTCGTCGATTTCATATCCTCTTTCCTGCTCGTGCTCACGCGGATAGAGTGGCGACGTTTGCCCGAGCGAGATCGACGGTAGCGCCGGTATGAACCGGTCCTCTGTTTCGAGGCAGAGCGTGTGCGATGCCGAGCGTACCGCGAGAAAAAGCATGGCTTGCCGGGGTGGAGAGGGAGTTGCTGAATGAAACATCCCGCCCGGAGCCGCCCAATACGCGCGGAGCACACCGTCCACATCGGCGTTGCCGGGGAAACCCAGCAGATGCGCCATCGTCGGATGGATGTCTGCCGTGCTGGTCAATTCTCGGTGATAACTCCTCAGATGCCTGCACCGCGCATCATCCATGCCGTATGGGTCAGCGGGCCGTCCACGATGGTGGGCGTTACAGAGAGATGGAGACACGTGGTCGGAGTAGAGGTTTCACGAGATACCCTCCGGCGCATAGTGTTCCTCCAGATAGGAAAAACAGTGTGCCAAGCGCCCGATCTGTACCGCGCACCCTATAGCGGAACGATGCCCGATGGATGGGGCTCGGACGGAGATAGGGACTATGCGGCGCGTGAATCTCATCCGTCATACGCGCGGCAGCGGCAGGCAGCGAGGCCTGCACGGTGGTTGCCTGCTCGAAGAGCGGCGCAGGCCATGGGTGGGCATCTGCTGTGTGAAAATAGATGAAGTGATCTGCGTCGGCATGCCGTCCAGATGGCGGATGATGCGCTCTGTTCCCTCGCGTAGCAGGCGTACGGTACATCGCTGCGATGATATGGTCGAAGCCGCGCATACATCCGTCGTGCAGCCCCATACTGAACCCCACCAGCTGCGCCGTTGCATAGCCGTTGTCCCGTGCCGCCCGAGCGTTGCGAGTGCTAGCGGAGAGCTCCACGGGGATCTTGTCGTGGAACATCTTGCTGTGGTGTGGATAGAGTCTGGTCTCGATGGTCGCCAGCGACGGATAGGTGTACTCGGAGACAGAGAGAGTGCTGATTGAAGATCAGCCCGCGCGAAAAAGCGTGCCGTCTGCGGCATCATCTCTGCGAAGCAGCTGCCGACGATCCTCCCAGGGAGCGCATCGACGAGGATATTCAGTACCAGACGGCGGCGTCGTGGATGATGTCCGATCTGGATCGGGGTGCCGATGAGAAACGCGTGATCGGAGGAGAAGTCAGTCGTTTCATGAAGCCGATAAAAATTGGGTGTCGCAACGTTCAGCCAGCCGGGCGCGTCGACCGACGCAGAGTGTACGTGGATCTGCTGTGGCTGGGTACACACCGATAGCGCGGGGGAGCACGGTACCGATGATGGGGAGGACGATCTCCTGTCCGGGAGCGAGCTCGATATGGGCTGCCCCGGGGGCACGCTGCGCGCGCATCAGATCAAAGACAAAGTCGCCTGCGGCGAAGTAACCGACGCCCTGTGCATCACGGATGTTCTTCAGCCGCCATGCCTTATCGCCCCTGCTGTCCCTGCTCGCGTGGACACCGACATAGTAGGCACGGTCGTGGCTTTCGGATGCGGGGAGAAACTCGCCGGCAAAAAGCCCGTCCATCGTGGTGATGCCCGCCTCTGGATCATAGGACGCGCGTGTGGCGAGCGGCACGAACGAAGGATGAGACAGAACGACGGACAGGCGGTCAAGTGCCTCCCTGCGTGATCGCTTTCCATGCGGATAGTCATCCACCGCGATTGGCGTATCGGTGAGCCGGCTGGTGTAGCCCTGCATGAGGAGTGCGTCAGCATAGCGGCCGAGCGCCTTATATAGGCGCGCGAGAGCACTCCTCGAAGATCGGCGCTTGAGCGGGCGCAGACGACAGTGCGCGTTCCGCGCAGATAACGGCGGTCTCTGCATCTCCATTTGCGAGGAGATGCTTGCGCTGCAAAAGATATCGGCGTGTAAAGCGCATCCCGCCCCGCCTCTCGATATGCGGCGAGCTGCGCGAGAAAGTCGTCGTCGTAGGCATCCTGCTCCGACCGTGCGAGGAGATCATAAAGAGCGCAGAAGCCCGCCTCGTTATTGCGCCAGAATACGCTGAAATCGTCGCTCATCATATCTCTTTCCTCTTTTGGCTGCGTAGGGCTGCCCGCCGAACCACCTGAGCGTGCGGCGCGCATGGCGGGCCAGAACTCTCCGTTGTTTGCGATCTCACGGACGAAGTCGCGGGCACGCGGGCAGAAGAATGCCCGCAGCCCGCACCTGTCCACGACTATAGTTTTTCATCGAGCTCTGGCCGCGCGGATAGATACCGGCGCGCGTAATCATAAAGTCCACGGTGCCGTCCTCATCGACGGGTTCCTGTCGTCCAAACGCGCATCGTGTGATCGTGGGTGCGCACGGCGAGCTTATATGTCTGTCCGGGATACTGCGATGCACTGTATACCGACGTCGCGCGGCGAACCGCCGAAGAGAGCGGGGAGACGGCCGTCAATATCGTCATTGACGGGGAACCCGCAGAGATGCCCTAGGGTCGGATAAGATGTCCACGGCACGGTGGAGGTCGTGAACAACGGTGCCCGCGGGACGCCCGCTCCACGCATCATCCACGTGGCACTGGTGGAGCGTTCGCTGAGGATGTCGATGCTGCCGCCGATGGTATCACCGAACATGGGAATCCCGTGATCCGAGTACAGGTTGATGAGGTACTCATCCTCGTTAAAAATGCTGCTCTAGGTAGGAAAACAGCAGCCTGAGCGTGCGATCCGTCTGCCGCATCTGGCTCCCAGATACTGCTCCTGATAGATGCGGAGATTGGGCAGACGGACACTTGCCACATCGGAGTCATGCGGAAGAACCGTTCTGCCAGCGGCAGGTGTGCCTCAACAGCAGTATCGCACTTTGAACCAGCGTGCATTGTACGGATGCACGTCCAGCAGATAGAGGAAGAGGAACTGATCGGTCTCGTCAAATGCATCGATGTGGCGGAGGACGGAGTCCACACCGACTGCCGTGTGCAGCGTCCATCCGGCGGCGATGACACGTGGTCGAATCCGCGCAGCAGACCGTGTGCGATTCCCCGTGTCGTCGCCATGGGGGCAGCGCAGTGGTAGCCGAGGCCTTTTCATCCGCTCTGCGATGGTCGGCATGCGGAGCGGCAGCTCGTATCTCGACGCGCAGATTAAATATATTGGGCATGATGCGGATAGTATCCGGTCCTCGATGGCGGGTAGGCGGGCAGGGTATACCTCAGAGCTTGAGAACTGCTGATCAAAGATCGTTCCGCGCGAGAAGAAACGCATGATGTTCGGCAGATGCGTCTCTGCATAGGGGCGTGCGATGGCCCATGACAGTGCATCGACAAAGATGCTCAGGACGAGCTTTCTGCGCTGCGGGCTGTGCCCTCAGGCGGATCGGCGTGCCGACCGTATAGGGGCTGTCCGCGAGGGGCGTGCAGGGTGGCATTTTCACTGAAGCGAAAAGAAATTAAACGACCATTTGCCCAGACAGGTTTCCTGTGCCGCTAGATGCCGTTGTTACGGCGAGTGGCTGCCCGGTGCCGTGCCTGCGATGGGGATGATCGCCTCCGGCGGGAGCTGGATGGACACCGTGCCGCGTACCTCCTGCGCCTTTTGCAGATCGAAGAAAGAAGTCGTGGTAGCCATGACGACTGAAGGAATGCTCATGCCGCAGATCGGTCAGCACATAGCTCTGATCCGACAGACAGGCGTTCTCGGCGTAGATCCCACCCAAAAGGAGGCACTTCCTCCGGCATGGTGAGGAGCGCCTCACCGACAAAAGATATCGGGGCGAAATAAAAGTTCCCCGTTTTCCACGTAGGCGCGGCTCGTGGCGGTCGGTAGATTGAGACATGTTCCTCATGGCGAGGGAGAGCCGATCCAGTGCCTCTGTCAGCGACGGTGATTCCATATCCAGCGATGGCATCGGCGCGCCGTAAAGTCCGTAGAGATGGCCCTGCATGGCGGCTGCATCGCTTTCGCGCCCGGAGTGCTTGTGTGGCGGAGGCGAGGAGCCCAGATCTCAGCGTTGAGCGGGCGCCTTGCGCGGGCACGCTCTGCGCATACGGCGGCATTTTCCGCATCGCCGTGATGGAGGAGATACTCGCCGCGAAAAGATATCGCGCGCTCTAGTCGCGGGCGCTGCCTCACGATAGGCGGCAGAGCTGCATGCGAGAAAGTCGTCGTCGTAAGCGCCCCTGCTCTGATCGTGCGAGGAGATCATAGAAGAGCCCCTGCGCGTGCTCATCATTGTACCCAGAACATGCTGGAAATCGTCGTTCATCCCATACCTCCTTCGGCGGCGGGAATACTCCCCGTTGCTCTGCGATACCTGTTAGAAAATCCGGCACACGCGGGTAGAAGAAGGAACGGAGCGCGGGATCGTCAATTTCACGTCCCGCGAGCCCTCCTCGCCGCAGCGGATAGCATGCCGTGACAGCACGCGCGAGATCCACTCGTCCCATTCGGCAGGAGAGCATCTGTTGACTCTGAGGTGAAATGTGATGCTCCCGCGCGTGCACGCAGACAGTAGGTACGCCCAGGGTAGAGCGAGTTGCTGAACGCGATCTCACGTCCGCTGCCGCCAAAGATCTGCGGCAGGACGCCATCCACATGTTCTCCGACTAGGGAAATGGAGAAGATGCGCGAGTGTCGGATAGATGTCCACCGTGCTGGCTCATTTCTGCCTCACCGTGATCCCTGCGGGAACGCCTCCGCCCCGCGCATCATCCATGCGGCGTGCGTCATCTCCGGGCTGACGATGTAGTGATGCGCGCTGAATACGTGGGACGCCTGGTCGGAGTATAGACTGACGAGGTACTCATCCGGTGTAGTGCTGCTCCAGATAGGAAAAAGAGTGCTGCCGAGAGCTCGGTCGAGATCACGGATGCCCTGGATGCATGCTGCAGCACTGAGCGGCGTCGCTCGCAGATAGGGGCTGGGGGTGCTGCCCTCGCGCCCGAGAGACGTTCCTGTGAGGGGAAGACGCCTGCACGCTCGCAGGTGATCTGAAAGAGCGGATAAGCGCCGTGGTGGAGATCGGGTCTGCAGTAAAAGATGAACTGGTCGGCGTCGCCCAGTCCCTCCAGATGGCGGATGGTTCGCCTGACGCCTTCGTAGGTGAGCAAACGATAGCCCCGCCGCCAACAGGCCGATCGTGACCGCCAAGCGTGCTCTGCTATAGATACCCGATACCGTCGCCCATGAGGTTGATCGTGGCATAGCGCAGGTACGTGCAGCCGCTCAGAGAGGTGATGATGTCCGCGGCCAGTGGAACAGCGATCGTATCATTGAATATCTGATCGCGATGCGGATACATTCCTCGCTCTCGACTGGTCGGCAGGGAAGCGATAGGTATACCTGATACAGAGAAAGTGTTGATCGAAAATCGTTCCTCTGCGCGAAGAAGCGAGCCGTATTCGGCATCCATTCGGCGAAAGTGACCCGCAGGATCGCCCATGGAGAGTGCATCGCGAGAATGTTCAGTACGAGCGGACGCGCGCATTGGGGCTGTGTCTAATGGACGATTAGTGCACGAGAAAATCGTGGTCAGAGGCACAGAGAGGTGTCTCCGGTCAGACGGAAGAAGTTGGGTGTCGCGGGAGCTAGAGGGTATCCCTGCTCCAATTTGTTCGGTCTTTGATGCGCAGCTTCTGGAACGGTATCACGCTGATGATGGGCGAGAACACTCTCCCGATGCAGTGAATCTCAGCGCGTCCGGGGCACGGTTGGCTGACGTATGAGTGTCGTAGACGAACTCTCCGCCGACATTGAATGAGAAACCTCCGCTGACTGGATCGTCTGCAGGAGCCATGCCTTTTGTCGCCCCGCTGTTCCTGCCCGCATATGCAGCAGACGTAGTAGGGCGGACGATGGACGTCCGTCGCGGGATAGACTCACCTGCAAAAACAGCCTTCCGTGTGCGACAGCCCCTGTTCGGTCGTCCCAGCTCTGATACGGCTGAGCGCCATCGGCGCATAGCTCGGTTTTCCCATGGCAACAGACAGGCGATCGAGCACCCTGGGGTCAGCGCGCTGTGCGGAACATCCGTCGGGAGCGTGAGCGGCGGTCTCAGCAGTTTCGCCGCTATACGCCTGCATGACAAGCGCATCCGCATAGCGTGCCGTCGCTGTGTACGCACGGCGCAGCACCGCCCAGAGCGCAGGCTCGACAGCGCGCAGGCGAACGGCGCGCTCTGCGCAGATGACGGCGCTTTCTGCATCCCCATTCGCGAGAAGATACCGCGGCGAAGATATCGGCGTGCGGCATCCCTCCTGCCTTTACGATACGCGGCGAGCTGCATGAGAAAGTCATCGTCGTAGGCATCCTGCTCCGCACGTGCGAGGAGATCGTAAAAGAGCCCCTGCAGCGTCGCTCATATTGCGCCAGAATGTGCTGAAATCGTCGTCCTGCATGGTGGATCCTCTCAAAGCTGCGATAGGCTCCAGCCGCTGCGCCTTCAGTGCTTCCTCGAATACGTGGAAAGAACGTTGCAATGTCGGGCGCGTCGATCGCGCTGAGTGCACAGAGACGGAAGGTCGATGCCGTCTGCATTTTGCCGGGATAGATGGGTAGCCGCGCTCATAGCAATAGTCGCACCCGGGTGAAGCCAAGTCTGCTGACGGATAGTTGACGGCGACGACGAGTCCCTGACTGATCGCACGTGGGATGGTCTCTGGGAGCCCCAGACGGGCGATTCCCCGTGGATGGCGCATTGATCGTGCGCGTATGTGCCCACTTTTCTCGTCCTCTCCTCGGCGAAGCAGTCGGCGAGCGCGCTGCCTGCGCACACGGTCTGCACGGGCGGGGTAGCGCATCTCACCTGTCTCCTCGAAGCCCTCGTACGCTGCATGACGAGGTTCGTATAGTAGGAGCGCACGGGATAGTCCTCGCTGCCGCGAGCAGGGATTTCTTGGCGATGACGAAGGAGAGCCCTGTCATCCCCTGGATGCCCTTCTGCGCTGAGGATCATGCAGACATCGACGTTCATCCCGTCGGCAGAGAAGGGATCATGGCATAGGTCGAGATGGTATCGGCGATCATGACTGCGCCGTGTGCATGGGCGAGTGCGCCGATCTCGCGCACGGGGTTCAGGATGCCCGTGCCCGTCTCCCTGATGCGTCGTAGACGGCGGCGATGTCGGGATTCTCCGCGAGCGTGCCTCCACCGCATCGAGGTCGGGCAGACCGTCCGCCGGGAAGGCCAGGTTGATGTGCGGTACGGAGTAGGCGCGTGCGATTTCCTGCCGCGCGCGCAGAGTAGGCGCTGCTGTTGACGATGAGGAGTTTCCTGCGGGAACGAGCGAGCTGACACAGGCGTCGATGCAGAGCGTGCCCGACCCGCAGAAGAGCACCGTTGCCCAGTCCGCTGACATCGGCATGACGACCTTTCAGGAGGTCGAGCGAGCTCGCGCATGAGCTGCCTGGAACGCACGCTCGCGCGGACAGATGTCGTGACGATCTGGTGCCATCTTGACGGTGTCCGTCGTGGTCGCAGGCCCCAGGGTTGAGGAGGATGTTGCGCTGGATGTTCAAGCGGTTTACCTCCGGTACAGGAATAGCAGTTGAAGACGAACGTGCGTTCCAGTAGCCCCTAAGCCGCATTGGCGTGAAGACGATGCGCAGGTCACGTGCGGGGCAAAGTCCCTCAAAGAAACTGCGCGGAAAGAAGAGATTGCTGAGCCCCTCGTAGCGCGCTGTCGTAGTCAGGGATTACAGAGCGGCGATAGCATGAAACTCTTCTTCTCTGTCACGGCTCGTCAATCAGTCCACTCGCATCAGTCGTTTTCGAGCATCGCTCCAGTCAGCCGTATGCACATTGCCTGGTCAGGTAGTGGAGAGCCCTATCTGCGAAGACGGCATCGCATTTCCGCGCTGGTATCAACGGCGTCCCGCCCCACCGGCGTAGAGCTCGATGGCATGGGGGAGTCACGTGCGCGCAATCGCGACAAGACCCTCGGCATAGTCGGTTCCGCGACCGTTATCCCCGCACGCTGCAGCAGGAGAGGTTTGCCGCACCGCAGCTGACCCCGCGCAGGCCCGGCCTATGCGTGAGATGCAGTCTGCTGCTGGATCTCGGCATCCAGTTCGAGCCATGCGTCCAGAGAGATGCCGCCTCCACGACGTCACAGCCGTCTGAGCCGTTTCAGCTCGAGGAAGATGTGCTGCCAGCTCGCCTGAGTCCGCCCGTGACGGGCTTCTGCGATTGCGCCGACTCGATTCCACTGTGATGTGCTTTCGATCTAGCCGTTGACGACGAACGAGATTCCAGTATCCTTCCATCCCGATGGCGACTGACGCAGCGCCTCAGACGACCTCGATCAGTCGGATGATGTCCTTGATCGGCAGGGAGTTCCCTTGTCGATCTCGTGCGCGGTGATGGACGAGATGGAGCGCGCGCATTCTCCATGGAGGGGAATGCCGCGCGTGAGCTGATTTATCGCAGATGATGACGCGGACGCTATGCGCCGCGAGCTCCGGCCCTGTGATCGTGCTGTAGGAGGATGGGACGGCGACGATGGGGACATCGGGGTGGCTTGTGTGGAAGGCGTCGCAGAACGCGATGACTTTCATCGGGCGATCGGCGCGCGAGTGGATCACGATGGCGTCTGCGCCTGCTGCGACATACGCCTCGGCGCGTGCGAGGGCATCCTCCTTGCCCTCGAGGATCAGCCTCGATGCGCGCGATGATCGCGAACTCCTCCGTGCGCTGCGCTGATTTACCCGCCGCGATCTTTTCGAGAAATTTTCGATCGTGTCCTGCGTCTGCGCGACTTCCGTGCCAAGAGGAGTTGCGCTTTGCGCCCGTCTTGTCCTCGACGATGACGGCAGAGACGCCGATGCGCCTGAGGGTGCGGTACGTTGTAGGCGAAATGCTCTGGCGTTCCGCCCGTGTCCATGTCGAGGATGATGCTTTCGCTCGTGACGTCCATGACCTCGTTGATGGTCTGGATGCGGTCGGAGAGGCCGACAAGCTCGATGTCGGGCTTAGCCGCGAGGTCGAGCCGCAGAGGCTGGAGACCACATGGCGTCGAACTGGTCGAGGACGCCGTCACCCCGACGACGGTTTTTCCGCGATCAGCCCCGTGAGGCCGTTGTGCACCCTCGATGGTCTTGACGATGGGGACGATCGCGAGGAGCCGGCGCAGGCGCGGCCGCGGCGTGCCTCGGGCATGGCGAGCTGCTCGCGCATCTGCCAGTCGATTTTTGCGTACCTCGTCATTGTAGGTGTACGGCGGCTCAACGAGCCGCTCGCCGCAGCGCGCGAGTGCTGCGATAACGCTTTTGCGGGATGGAGGACTCGCCCTGCGCCCAGTTGTCCCCGTGGACGACGTGAAGTCGCGCAGACGGTCGATGATCCTGTCGTAGCCATGATCGTGCTCTCTATCGATGACCTCCGCGACCCTCGGCAGCCGCTGAGCATGGCCACGCGCTCTCGGAGTGTCTTCGTCGGAAAGCGGTTGTAGCGCACCATCTCCGCGTCGGAGAGGACGCCGACGGTGACGCGGGCCGAGCTCGCTGCCGCCGCGCAGGAGGTTCTTGTGCCCCCGCATGGATGATATCCGTGCAGAAGCAGGTGTAAACGTTCTCTGCGTTTTTTCCCTCTATTTCATTCTTGCTGTATATATGCCTCCCCCGTCCGCGACGGGGGAGGTGGCACGCGTCAGCGTGACGGTAGGGGCGCTTTTACGCGCGCCTCCAGCGCCCGCAGCTCCTCCACCGTGTCGATCTCCCACACGTCCTCGCGCGTGCATTCCCTGATGTATACGTCGCATTCGTGCGGATGGTATTTTAGTACTGATCTCGTCCCAGTAGAGCTGACGGTACTGCTCCTCGGCATAGAGCGCATTCGCGCAGCGTGCCAGCCGCGCCCCGTCCGCTGCCGTCCAGTAGGAGAGACCGAGCATCTGGTGACAGGGGCGTGAGCTCTCCGTATCAATATGCGTGATCCTCCCGTCGGCATCCACATCGAAAACACCAGTCGTCCGTCGCCGTCACGGGGAACGCGATGTAGTTCGTGCGCTCCTGTGGGCGTGATGATGGCGGGATGCGCGAGGTAGAGATCGCCCTCGATGACATAGCCGTCCTCGAGCAGGCCCGGTTTTGCGCGAGGGCGATGGATGAGATGATGATTGGCCGCATCCCAGTCCGGATTGTCGAGAAAGGCAATGTGCGGGTACGCGTCCTTGAGCGTATCGAATGCCGCACCACAATAGCCCCGCTACTATAGTAATCGACGAAATCCCCGCCGCATTAAGCGCATCTAAAAATTGTCGCGATGATTGGCACGCCGTTCACGGGGACGAGCGGCTTCGGCAGGTGATCGGTCAACGGTGCGAGCCGTGACCCGCGCCCGGCCGCGAGAATGACGGCGCGCGTCACACGATGTGCATTCATCACGCGAGCCCCATCTTTCGCTTCGCCTTCGCGAGCGTCTTTTCGGCGATGTGTGCGGCACGCTCCGCCCCCCGCGCAATCTCTGCGTCGAGGTATGCCTCTATCCGTGAGCAGCTCGGGCATAACGCTCGCGGATGGGGCGCAGCTCGTCGGCGACGACCGTCCCTGACGGCCGTCTTGAAGTCGCCGTAGCCCTTTCCGGCGAACTCCGCCGTGATCGCATCGTAGGATTTCCCGTGATGGCGGAGTAGATCGTCATGAGGTTGTTGATGCCGTCCTTGCCCTCGCGGAACGCGACCTCGGCCTCACTGTCCGTGACGGCGGACTTGAATTTTTGAGGATCGTCTTCTCGTCGTCGAGGATGAAGATGGTCGCCTTGGCGTTCTCGTCGGACTTGCTCATCTTCGCTGTCGGCTCCGCGAGACTCATGACGCGTGCCCCCGCCTTTTGGGAAATAGCCCCGGGCAGGCGGAATGTCTCGCCGTAGACGTGGTTGAACCGTGCGGCGACGTTGCGCGTAAACTCGAGGTGCTGCGTCTGATCGGCGCCGACGGGCACGTAGTCCGCCTGATAGAGGAGGATATCGCCGGCCATCAGCGCGGGATAGGTGAAGAGCCCCGCGTTGATGTCCTCGGGATGCTTCGCCGACTTATCCTTGAACTGCGTCATGCGGCTGAGATCGCCGAACGGGCTGAGACACGAGAGCATCCAGCCCATCTGTGCGTGTGCGGGGACGTGGCTCTGGATAAACACCAGACTCTCCTCCGGGTTGAGGCCACACGCGAGCAGGAGGGCAAACGCCTCGCGGCTCGCCTTGCGCCGCATGGCGGGCTCGTGGTAGACCGTCAGCGCGTGCAGATCGGCGACGAAGTAGTAGCAGTCGTGTTCCTTCTGCAGCTGCCGCCAGTTCTTCACCGCGCCGAGATAGTTGCCGAGGGTGAATGTACCGGTGGGCTGGATGCCGCTCAGGATGATCTTGCTGGCGGGCTGCATCATTTTCGTTCATGAATGTTCCTTCCTTTATAACGTAGAATCATCTTCATTATATCATGAGAGATAGATAAGCAAAGGGAGAATGAAGTGCTTTGCATGTGCGCGTAGAATGAAAACGAACGCAGCTGATGCGTGTCGGCATCCCAACCACCCTAGTGGAGCAGTATCAGTGTGCGTTCTGCTCCCCTGCGGATTTTTATTCGTTCAAAGTCCCCGAAGCGCTTCGCTATGCGTCAGGTTTGCTAGGCCCAGATCAGCAAACGATCACTTGCGCAATCTGAGAGTTCTGCATGGGGATGCAGTGTATGCGAAAATGATGCATAAAATCTCCTTGCCAACGTCTCTCTCCTCTGTTACAATATCTTCCGTAGTGAAAAACACAAACCACAAGATATAGTATAAAGGAGCAAAATCTATGACAGTGACGACGGTGACAAAACGTGCGGGTCATGCGTGCCCCTATGACCGGTCGAAGATCCTCAATGCCATTACCTCGGCGAGTAAGGAGTACGTCCACCCGATGACGGCGCTCGAGATCGACACGGTGACGAAGAGCGTCGAGGAGGCGTTCGGCGACCGTACGGAGATCAGCGTCGAGGAGATCCAAGACCTCGTCGAAAAGCAGCTGCTCGCGCACGGACACTACGACATCGCGCGCCGCTACATCACCTATCGCCAGCGCCACGCCCAGCGGCGTCTCGCGCAGAAGCATCTCATGGAGAGCCACCGCGACATCTTCTTTGCCGATGCGGTGGACTCCGACCTCAAGCGCGACAACGCGAACATCAACACGGATGCGTCGATGGGCATCATGCTGAAACTCGGCGCGGAGGGCGCGAAGCACTTCGTCGACAACTACGTCCTCGAGGAGCGCTATGCGACGGCCGACCGCGAGAACTTCATCCACATCCACGACAAGGACTTCTCGCTCATCACGTTCAACTGCTGCCAGATCGACCTCGCTGAAGCTGTTTCGCGGCGGCTTCTCGACGGGACACGGCTTCCTGCGCGAGCCGAACTCCATCCGCGCCTACGCGAGCCTCGCGTGCATCGCGATCCAGTCGAACCAGAACGACATGTTCGGCGGGCAGAGCATCAACGCCTTTGACTATGCCATGGCGGACGGCGTGAAAAATCCTTCCGCAAAGGCGATCGTCGAGGAGGCGTGGAAGGCGCTGCTCTACCACATTGGACGCGGCTACTTCACGCATGAGGCGTTCAAGAAGGCCCTGCGCGCCGAGCTCGACTTTGCCGTCTGCGTCTATGCGGAAAAGCAGGACGATGTGCGTGCAGAGCAGGCACGCGCCGAGCTCATGCGTGCGCTCCACACCGTCTACAGTGCGGCGTTTGACACCCCGGCAGAGCAGGAACTCGAGGCGGATGTGCGGACGATCTATCAGCTCGCCTGTGAGAGCGTCGAGGAGGAGACGCATCAGGCGATGGAGGCGCTCATCCACAATTTCAACACCCTCCACTCGCGCGCAGGCGCACAGGTTCCGTTCAGCTCCATCAACTATGGGCTGGACACGTCGCCCGAGGGGCGCCTCGTCATCCGCGAGGTGCTCAGCGCGATCTGGCAGGGGCTCGGCAACGGCGAGACGGCGATCTTCCCGATCTCCGTACTTCAGCTCAAGGCGGGGGTCAACTACAACCCCTGAGGATCCGAACTACGACCTCTTTATCGAGTCCTGCCGCGTCAGTGCGCGCCGCCTGTTCGAAACTACGTCAACCTCGACGCACCGTACAACCTCCAGTACTACAAGCCGGGCGACTACAACAGCTGCGTCGCGACGATGGGCTGCCGCACGCGCGTCATGAGCAACGTCAACGGGCCCGAGCAGTCGGGCAGCCGCGGCAACTTCTCCTTTACGACGATCAACCTGCCGAAACTCGCCCTCGAGGCGAAGGGCGATCTGGATAAATTCTGGGAGCTCTACGACTACTACATCGACCTCTGCCATGACTACCTGCTCGATCGCCTGAAGATCATCGAGGAAAAGCACATCTACAACTATCCGTTCCTCATGGGGCAGGGCGTCTGGCTCGACAGCGAAAAGGCGAGCCCCGTCGACTCCATCAAGGAGGTGCTGAAGCACGCCTCGTTCTCCATCGGCTTCTGCGGGCTCGCCGAGTGCCTCGTCGCGCTCATCGGCAAGCACCACGGCGAGGCGAGGAGGCACAGAAACTCGGGCTCGAGATCGTCGGGCACATGCGCGAGCGCACCGATGCCTACACCGAGGCGGAGCACCGCAACTGGTCGACGTTCGGCACGCCCGCGGAGAGCACGGCGGGGCAGTTCCAGCGCGCGAACAAGCGCGTCTACGGGACGATCCCGGGCGTCACCGACCGCTCCTACATGACGAACTCAAGCCACGTGCCCGTCTACTACGACATCAGCGCCTATGACTAAGATCCGCATCGAGGCACCGTATCACGCGCTCGAGAACGCAGGGCATATCGCCTACATCGAGATGGACGGCGACCCGTCGAAGAACGTCAAGGCCTTCGAGAAAGTCGTCCGCGCCATGCACGACGCGGACATGGGCTACTTCTCCATCAACCACCCCGTCGACCGCGACCCCGTCTGCGGCTACACGGGACTCATCGAGAACGAGTGCCCGCACTGCCACCGCAAGGAGACCGCCTTCGGCACGATGACCGTACCGCGCATGAAGGACTGAGAAAGTGCTAGATAAAATTTGGAAGTCTGCCGGATTGGCGTATTGTTTTGTCCGATTGCGGCAGCGAGCTAGCTATGTTTGTGCGATTTCGCTAACGATAAGCGCGCGAAAAAATGCGTCGATCGTCTGCCGAATTTATCAGGTGCCCTAACTCCCCTCGCAGATGGGGCAGCTGCTATACGTGATTCTCCCAACGTCTGTCGAGAGCGGGGAGGGGGACCGCGAGCGGTCAACGTCAGCCAATCTCACATCGCTAACGCTCGTGTTCTTGGGACGTTTTTCGCATACGACCTGTTTTCCCAATCAGCTTCGTCCTACGGACTTGCTTCTTGGACAGGTCAGCAAGCAGTGGTGGGGCACAAGAAAGGACTGCCGTATGAGGTTTGCCTCGTTCAGCAGTCCTTTTGTATGGAAAACTCGTCCACAGTTGAACCACGGGCATACTTTTTGCTAAAATATTCCATCGAGGAGGGATCTCTGTGCGTGAAAAAGAGTGGCACACTGCTAGAGATGATCGTGAACGGACTGCCGCAGCAGATGTTCGTTATCGACCGTCACGGTGGAGCATCTATTTCTGCCGCTGCTGCGTCGCCCTCAGAAGAGCTGCAGCATCTGCAGCGGCGCGGCGGTGCATCGTCTTCCTCGCCGCGCCGCCCTGCCACGGGGAAATCAACGCTCGCGCAGTTCTTGGCGCAGCTTTCGCGCACCGGAGGAGTGCCTGCCCCCGTGCAGGCACTCGGCATGGACGGCTTTCACTACCCGAATCGCTATCTCGCGGCGCATACCATTCTGCGCGATGGGGAAGAAATCCCCTGACATCCATCAAGGGCGCCCCGAGACCTTCGACGTTCCAGCCCTTGCAGCAAAAACCTCGGCGCGGCGCGGGAGGAGAGCGTGACATTCCCCGTCTATGACCGCCGCATTCATGACGTCGTGCCCGATGCTGTCACGGCGGATGCGCCGATCCTCCTCGTCGAGGCAACTGGCTCCCTGCTCGATGAGAGGAGCCGTGGCGCGATCTTTGCGGTCTTGCCGACTCATCGCCTCCGCATCGACGCCGCCCCAGAGCTCCTGCGTGGCCGCCTCATCGCCCGCAAAGTGCAGGGCGGCAGCACGGCGGAGGACGCCGCCGCCTTCTACGAGGCCAGCGGATGCGCCCGAACATCCTCCGTTTCGCCACCATGCGGGCGCGCGGGTAGACGACATCTGGCGCATGACAGCGGACGGGGGATTTTACTCGCGTGTAAAGAAAGCTCCTGCACGAAAAAGCCCACTGCGTTTACCGGGGCGCAGTGGGACTTTTTCGTGCTTTTGTGGTATACTGAAGCTGCCACGGCCCCTAACCAAGCCAATCCGGCAAGGACGGGAGGTTGTCACGATGACCATCGGAGATATTGTGCTTTCCCCTGCTGACCAGCGTGCTCGGGAGCATTCTCGGAACGCTGATTCTGCAGAGGCTGGGGCGGTAGATGCAACCGCCATTGTAGCACCAGCCAGATGCGACTCTAACCAGTCGCAAAGAAAGACCCCTGCGGTAACCAGCCGCAGGGGGTTCCTTCTTTTGATTGTCAATGACCATCGTTGACTTCTACACACAGTATAACACGTTTATCCCTATTTTGCAGGATAAATTTCTCACCCCGCCGCCGCGTTTTCCACGGTCGGTGCCGCGCCCTCGGTGATGCATTCCTTCGTCACGGTGACGCGGCGTGGGGCGGTCTCACGCGGGATGTCGAACATCACGTCGAGCATGACCTCCTCGATGATGCCGCGCAGGCTGCGTGCGCCGGTCTTGCGCTCGATTGCCTTTTTGCGACGGCGCGCAGGGCGTCCTCGGTAAAGACGAGCTCCACGCCGTCCATCGCAAGCAGCTGCTGGTACTGGCGTACCGGCGCGTTGATCGGCTCGGTGAGGATGCGCAGGAGTGCGTCCTCGTCGAGGGTTTCTGAGCGTGCAGATCACGGGCAGGCGGCCGATGATCTCAGGGATGATGCCGTACTGCATGAGATCCTCGGGCGTGACCTGATGGATGAGGTGCTCGTATTCCTTTCTCGAGATCCTTGCCGCGCACCTCCGCGCCGAAAGCCCATGGCGACGTTGCTCTTCTTGCAGGCGCTTGGCGATGATCTTCTCGATGCCGACGAATGCACCGCCGACGATGAAAGAGGATGTTTTTCGTGTCGACCTTGATGGTCGGTGCCTCGGGATGCTTGCGCTGGCCGCGTGCCGTGAACTCGACGACACTGCCCTCAAGCATCTTGAGAAGCGCCTGCTGGACGCCCTCGTGGCCGGGGTCTGCGGTGATGGAGTTGTTCGCACCAGATTTGCGTGCGATCTTATCGAACTCGTCGAGGGTAGATGATGCCGTGCTCCGCTTTTCTCGACGTCCTTTGTCCGCCGCATAGTAGAGTTGCGGACGGCGACCTCCACATCCGCGCCGACGAAAGCCCCGCCTCGGTGAGGCTCGAGGCGTCCGTCACGGCAAACGGCACGTCGAGGAGTTTCGAGAGATGGGAGAGGAGAGCGGTCTTGCCGCAGCCCGAGGGGCCGAGCATGATGACATTCGACTTCTCGATCTCCGTATCCCTCGTCCTCGTTTCTTTTCGTAGCCGTATTTCATGCGCTTGTAGTGGTTGTAGACGGCGACGGCGAGGATCTTTCTTCGCGCGATCCTGATTGATGATGTAGGTGTCGAGATAGTCCCCTGATGAGGTGCGGGCGCGTCTTTTTCCAGCACGTCACTCAGCTGCTTGCGGAACGTGCTGCGCTCCTCCGAGGAGACGGATGCGTCGTGCTCGTCGAGGTAGCGGTTGATCTCGCGCACGCAGTCCTTTGCAGATCGCAAAGCCCGTGTTCGGATCGTAGATCGGCATATCGTATTGGTCGCGCACGTCGATGATACGCTTGCAGAACGTGCACTGATGCTTGACCGGATTTTTTTCGACATTTCAAATTCCTTTCAGGATCGTTGTCCTTTGATAAATTCTATCATAGAATACCACAGGAAGGGGAAAGAAACAAGGAACAATCATCTGCGGAAACTATAATTATGGATGGAAAAATTTTTCTGCCGCATATGCTTGTTTTATGGTAGAATGGATTCTGTATTCAATGAAATGATCTTTTCGCATCCGATGAGAAAGGACGTGGGGAGATGAGGAAGGGGATTCTGCTCGGGCTTGTTCTGGGGGCACTTTATCTATTTTTGGTCCCGGCATGGGACTTTGGAAAAGGATGCACCCGCTGCGCAGCCAATGACAGCAGCACAAACGGACAAGGCGGATGCCAAGACCAAGGAGGATGGGAGCGAGCGGCACGAAGAAGGGCAGCGAGAAAAACAGCAGCGCCCCTGTGCGTACGGACAAACCTGCGGCTCAGGTGCCTCTGCACGAGTCTGCCCGCCGCACAGACGGGAGTCCCGCCCCCTCACGCCGCTCGCCGGGCGTGTGGAGTCCATCTCGCGTGCGTCCTCGCTGACGGGCCCGATGGGAACCGTGCAGGGGACCCCTTTGCTCTCGTTAAACTGACGCTTGCGAACCGCAGTTCGAGCAGTATCGACATCGTGAGTTTCAACATCCGCATGGTCGACACGGACGGCAACAGTTACGCAGTCTCGGACAGCGGCATGGGCGTACTCTTTCACAAAGGGTAGCTACGTTCCACATGGAAAAACATATCACTGGGGATGCAGACGACAGCAAGCGTCGTTTTTGCCATGCCCGCAGGAGCGACTCCTGCAAAGATACCGTAAAGCCGCATGGACTGAATCAGCCAACAACGGAGATTACGCTGTAGGACGGGGCTGCGCGCAGGCAGCCCGCTGACAGAGGAGGAGAATGTATGGACATCCGAACCTATTATGAAGAGCAGCGCGGACTCATGTGTACCGCCATGCGGAATCTTCTGCCGTACCTACGGCGTCTCCTGCGGATGGATGCGGAGCGAGTTTGCCGCGGTGTTAGGCATTCACGAACAGGAGCTGGCAGACATCGAGGGCGGGGGCGAGGAGCTCGGTGCGACGGTGTTCCTCGCGATTGCCGCTGTGCTGGACGATGCTGTGCGGGAGATGCCGGAGATTGCCGTGCGGATTGAGACGATCCTCTCGCTCAACGCACCCGAGGACGAAGGCTTTTTCGATCACCTCGGTACGATCTCGCTGACACAGCGGTGGCTCGATACATTCCCCACCCCTTTCGAGACACACGCATGGGATCGTACACAGGACTGGCTGACGGAGGAGGACTACCACACCTTTGCGACGGATTGTCGCATCTTCCTCGACCACAGCATTATCGCATCGGAGGGCTTCTTTGCAGCAGCAGAGCCGCTGATAGCTGCATTGCGTGAACATGGCAGCACCTTCCTCGTCTCCCTCGCGACAGTGCGGGCTCTGAGGTGGATCTGCGAAGCACGGACGATGCCGTGCAGGAGATGCCAAGAACGGTATGCGGCATTTGGTACACCTGCAGGAGGAGGGCTTGGTCGACCTGCGCGGCGAAGACGACGATGGGACGGAGCTTAGTACCTTCTTCTCGGTGTTTGCACGATTCAAGAATACCTATCAGATCGTACTCTTTACGAACGCGTCTGATTGTGCCGCGCAGATCACGCTGCTGAACCGTGCACAGCTCGGCGGTGGGGAGATCGACCTTGTTGGATATCAGAGCGAGCACGGCTTCTATCGCTGGCAGGCTTCGGGCACAGAGCTGTCACGTACCCTCCTATGCGGATGAGGGCGGTGATGATGCGGATATGCGGAGCCGATGCTCGGATGGGACGACCTTGACGCTGCGCTTGCAGAGCCCATCTGATCCGCCCAACGGGACCTTTGAGGATATCCCGACCGTCGAGGAGATTGAACGTAAGGTTTTCTTCTGCGGAGCGATACCGGATGCGGACGAGGTGGTCATCTTTGACGAGCCGGATGCTGCGGAGATCGAGGCGATGGCGGCGGAGATGCGCGCACTCGAGGCCGGGGGCAGGAGAGCTCTTTCCCGCTGCGGCGATGAACGATGTCGCGGCGGCTGAGCTCGTGGATTGGCAGAGCGTTGATGATGGCGATGACAGCACATCGCCCACACCGAAAAACACCACACTGGAGCCTGCCCGCAGCACCTTGCCGCGCGGATGGGACGAGATCGGCTGATGAGAGAAAAACATGAGGGTGGAGCGCGTGCGTGTAGGGACGGGACGCGACATGAAGGAGCGGCAGAGAAGCTGCTCGATATGTATTTCAAGGACTGGAAGGTGTTCATCGACACCTGCAGTCTGCTCAAGGAGGCTGCGCCGACGTTCTGGGAACGTGCCAGACCCTATATTTTGAAATACAACAACCCCGTCATTGTCCCGGAGCGTGTGTTTCACGAACTGCAGAAAAATTTACAGGAACGCTGCGGGGACAGCTACGATCCCTGCGGATGTGAGGAATGCGGAACGTTGTTTGTCGGAGTTTTTGCCCACAGTATCAGCAGGAGAACCTGCTCGAATTTCGCGGAGAGCCGGTTGATCAGGAAGGGCACGCAGATAACGTCTTCATCACACAGTTTACGCGCCACCGCATGACGTACAATCTCCTGCTCATCACGCAGGACGCAGACCTCGGTGCGGACATTCGCAACCTTGTCAACCAACGTTCCGTTCAGCGCGGCAAGAAAATCCATGTGCGGCGCATTGACGGTGGCGGCAACCTTTTTCCCACAGGATGGAAAGAAGCCGCATGCGAAAAGGACGGACTCCCCGAGCGCGCAGACAGACCGTGACCGTCGGACGCATGGTGGGCATGGGCGCACGGCAGGGCAGAGGCCCGCGCCGCCGCGCACGGACAGCCGCCCGTCCGCCATGACCGCTGCGCGAGATCGCCGTCACGACCATCGCTGACGATCCGCTGCCCGTAACGCACATCCCCTGTTGAGGGCGAGATGGTCTGCCGCATGCAGAACGGCATACTGGAGCGCATCCGCCTCGGCAAGGAGATCGGTAAGGGCGGCGAGGGGCAGGATCTACGAGACAGGCACACCCTACGTTGCAAAGATTTACGCGCGGGACTGCCTGACCGCACGGCGACAGGGAAAAGATCCGCCGAATGCTCCAGCCGCAGTATCTCCTAGTGCGGGCATCTGCTGGCCCTGTGCAGAACTCTCAAACGAGAGCGGGGACTTTGTCGGCTATCTGATGCCGCGGGCACAGGGACACTCCCTGCAGATCGCCGTATTCGGTCCGCGGCGTCTGCAGAAATTTTTCCCGCACTGGAAAAGGTCGATCTCGTCACCCTCTGCATTACCATCCTTGAGAAGATCAAGTACCTTCACGACCGCAGCATCCTCATCGGTGATTTGAATGACCAGAACATCCTCGTCGTCTCCGCGACTGGGGTCTACTTTGTTGACACAGACAGCTACCAGATCGAGGACTTTCCCTGCCCTGTCAGCACCCCCGTTTACACGGCCCCGAGGTGCAGGGGCAACCGTTTTCAAGCTTCCCTGCGCACGAAGGGAAATGAGGGCATTTGCCATTTGCGACCCTGCTTTTCCGCATCATGCTCCCGGGTAAAACGCCATACTCTCAGCAGGGGGCAACGATCTGCAGGAGAACATTGCACGCGGTGATTTCTCCTATCCCTGCGGAGAAAACTCTAATCGCCGCGCCCCCGACGGCCCGTGGCGATTTATCTGGAGTCATCTCCCGCGTCGTGCAATGAAAGAACCGTTTTATCAGACCTTTCGTAAGGGTGAGGCGCATTACGAAGAGTGCGACCGCCTCGACGTGAACGCGTGGCTTGCAAACCTGCGCGAGTACAAGAACCTCCTCACAAATGGGAAATACGCGGAGCAGGATGCCCTCTCCTCGAGATTTTCCCGAACCGTTACAAGCACATTGAAACAAATGTGGATGCAGAAGTCCCCGCAGCAAACAAAGACATGGGATCGGCCGACGGCACGTACAAAGCCCAGGGACAAAAGCCGCCGGAGCCGCCCGAGACGTCGTCCAGGTCTGTAAGGCAGTGCGGTCACGCTCGACCACGGCATATGTTCCTCGTGGAGGAGAAACTTATGAATGGAAGCAATGCAGGACGTGCGGCAGCCGCTTCCGTATCACCGTCGCTGAACATGCCTTCTTCGTAGATAAGGGGCTGGCACAGCCGAGAACTGCAGGGAATGTCGCGAGGAGCGAAAGAAGGAGCGCGAGGTGGGGCGCACGATACCGCAGAAAAACACCCTTCGCGTACGCCTCTCCCGCAAAGTGACCATGCGGAGGAGAGCTCATCATTTGAGACCGTTATCGGCATCGGCATCGGAGCTTTTGGGACCGTTATCATCGGGCTTTTTGAGGACCGTTATCAGCGTTATCGGCATCGGCATCGGGCCTGCTACTGCCTCATGCCGTCGTTCATTTTCTGTTATAATATGGGAGGAACACCATGAAAGACCTGCACCTCATCCGCATGGACGATCTCGTCACCAATCCGACGCCGCGCGTTCCCGTCTGCCTCTGCCTTGGCACAAGTGGCTCCATGGCGGCAGTTGAGGCGAGGGAGCTACGTCGGCACCGGGAGACCATCCGCCAAGACGAAAGCTCTGGCAGATCGTCGAGGGTGGAAAGAGCCGCATACAGGAGCTTCAAAAGGGCATCGAAATGTTCTTCGAGGCAATCCGCACCGACATACTCGCCGCTGATTCCGCTGAGATCAGCATCGTCACCTTCGACAACGAGGCAAAATGCCTGCTCGACTTCGCCAACATCGAGCGGCAGACCGTCCCACAGCTGCACGCAAATGGACTCACGGCGATGGGGGAGGGGTCAACCTCGCCCTCGACTTGCTGACGCAGCGCAAGAAAGAGTATCAGGATAAGGGGTCGACTACTATCAGCCATGGCTCGTCCTCATGAGCGACGGCGAACCGAACGGTGACCCCGCCGAGCTTCGCCGTGCCGAACAGCGCGTCACGGAACTCGTGAATGCAGGCAAGCTGACCGTTTTTCCCATCGGCATCGGAAACGAACCGGGCATGGACGCGCTTGCTGCACTCTCGCCGAAATGGGAGCCGCTGCGGCTCGACGGCCTGAAATTCCAAGAATTCTTTGCATGGCTCAGCAGCAGCATCAGGTCGTATCGAACTCCACCCAGGAGATAAAATCAAGCTCGATGTCGATCGTATCAAAGACTGGAGCACACTCTCTTGAGCGAAGAACGCGGTATTCTATGGAACTTTTGCAGAGTGTGCCGTTACAGGGCGGCGGCACCGTGCCGGAGACCTGCCGTGCCAGGATAAGACCTATGCCTGTGAATCGGGGGGCACTGCCGTCATCGCTCTCGCTGACGGCGCGGGCTCTGCTGCATTCTCCCAAGAGGGGGCAGAGACTGCCTGCCAGGGAGATTGCGATGCAGTATTTCTCTGGTTCCTTTGATGCTTTTTGATGCGGAGACAGACGGGGCACGTGTCAAACAACAGATCCTTACACGGCTGCGTACGGCACTCGCCGCACGGGCGGACGAATGTGCGTGTCATGTTGATGCTCTTGCCTCTACGCTGCTCGCTGTTGCCGTCAAGGGGGATCGCTTCATTCTCCTTCATATTGGTGACGGCGTCATTGGCTGCCTACGCGAAGACCAGCTCGTCGTCCTCTCTCAGCCGCTTAACGGTGAGTTTATCAATACCACGGTATTCATCACCTCGCCTGAGGCGACGGACACCATGAAACTTGTCAAAGGGGATGTGGCAGACATATGCGGCTTCGTCCTTCTCTCCGACGGCGCGGAGATGAGCCTCTATGATCGCCGACAGAAAGACTCTCGCGCCTGTCCTGCCCGCGTCTTCAACGCAGCCCGCGAAGAGGATCGCGCGAACATGGAGGAAATGCTGCGCAGAAGCTTTGAGAACAGTGTTATTCAGGCGACTGGTGATGACTGCAGCATCGCGCTGATGGCGCGAATGTAAAAAAGTTGACAAAAAGTCGAAAAGAGGGGTTGACGGGACTCGTGACGTGTGTTATATTGTGACAGTCGCGCCGATGAGAGCGGCAGGGCGAGACGAAAGCAAGCCCGAGCAGCTAGGAGCGGCGCAGGATGTACCCTGAAAACTACACAATGCAAAACATGTTAGATTTCGAATCTAACAAGCCAGATGCAACATCGTTGAGAAGACATCCTTCGGTCAACGAAACAACAATTCTTTTACAAGAATGACACTTTTGAGCCAACAGGCTCTCGAGATGAACTACGGTCTTTTATCGGAGAGTTTGATCCTGGGCTCAGGACGAACGCTGGCAGCGTGCTTAACACATGCAAGTCGAACGGGATGATTTAGAAGCTTGCTTTTAGAGAATCTAGTGGCAAACGGGTGAGTAACACGTAGACAACCTGCCGACAGGATGGGGACAACATTCCGAAAGGAATGCTAATACCGAATGAAGTCAGAGGAGGGCATCCTCCTCTGATGAAAGATGACCTCTGAATATGCTATCACCCTGTTGATGGGTCTGCGTCTGATTAGCTAGTTGGTGAGGTAACGGCTCACCAAGGCGACGATCAGTAGCCGGTCTGAGAGGATGAACGGCCACATTGGGACTGGAGACACGGCCCAGACTCCTACGGGAGGCAGCAGTGGGGAATCTTCCGCAATGGGCGCAAGCCTGACGGAGCAACGCCGCGTGAGTGAAGAAGGTCTTCGGATCGTAAAAGCTCTGTTGACGGGGACGAACGTGCGGAGTGCGAATAGCGCTTTGTAATGACGGTACCTGTCGAGAAGCCACGGCTAACTACGTGCCAGCAGCCGCGGTAATACGTAGGTGGCGAGCGTTGTCCGGAATCATTGGGCGTAAAGGGAGCGCAGGCGGGCAGGTAAGTCTTTACTTAAAAGTGCGGGGCTCAACCCCGTGATGGGAAAGAAACTATCATGTCTTGAGTACAGGAGAGGAAAGCGGAATTCCCAGTGTAGCGGTGAAATGCGTAGATATTGGGAAGAACACCAGTGGCGAAGGCGGCTTTCTGGACTGCAACTGACGCTGAGGCTCGAAAGCCAGGGGAGCGAACGGGATTAGATACCCCGGTAGTCCTGGCCGTAAACGATGGATACTAGGTGTGGGAGGTATCGACCCCTACCGTGCCGGAGTTAACGCAATAAAGTATCCCGCCTGGGGAGTACGGTCCGCAAGGCTGAAACTCAAAGGAATTGACGGGGACCCGCACAAGCGGTGGAGTATGTGTTTAATTCGAAGCAACGCGAAGAACCTTACCAGGCCTTGACATTGACTGAAAGCGCTAGAGATAGTGCCCTCTCTTCGGAGACAGGAAAACAGGTGGTGCATGGCTGTCGTCAGCTCGTGTCGTGAGATGTTGGGTTAAGTCCCGCAACGAGCGCAACCCCTGTTCTTTGTTGCCATCAGGTGATGCTGGGCACTCAAAGGAGACTGCCGCGGAGAACGCGGAGGAAGGCGGGATGACGTCAGTCATCATGCCCCTTATGGCCTGGGCTACACACGTACTACAATGGAACGGACAGAGAGCAGCGAACCCGCGAGGGCAAGCGAACCTCAAAAACCGTTTCCCAGTTCGGATTGCAGGCTGCAACCCGCCTGCATGAAGTCGGAATCGCTAGTAATCGCAGGTCAGCATACTGCGGTGAATACGTTCCCGGGTCTTGTACACACCGCCCGTCACACCACGGAAGTCATTCACGCGAAGCCGGCGCAGCCGTCTAAGGTGGGGAAGGTGACTGGGGTGAAGTCGTAACAAGGTAGCCGTATCGGAAGGTGCGGCTGGATCACCTCCTTTCTAAGGATTAAGATGAACTACGGTTCACAATCTTAGGTCGGTCGTTTGGCTACGTTTTGCATTGTCTAGTTTTGAGGGTAACATCGCATAAAAATGGGGGCGTAGCTCAGCTGGGAGAGCACCTGCCTTGCAAGCAGGGGGTCAGGGTTCGATTCTCCTCGTCTCACCATCTTTTTCTTATCGGGTGTAACCCGATATAGGTTATATAAGCGAAGCAAAAAGCTTTTGATGGATAACAAGGAATGGCGACAAATCCGAGGGAGTCGTATGGCATTACGTTGACTGCAGGATTTGACGACATGACAGTTAGCCGCAAATAGATCTTGCGTTCGCACCTACATGAGGATATAGCTCAGCTGGATAGAGCGCACGCCTGATAAGCGTGAGGTCAGTAGTTCAAGTCTACTTAGGCACCATTTTGTTGTTCACTGAAAACTGCACAGAAGAAACAAGAAAGATCTAAACATGGAGATATTGTGAACTCATGTACGATGATTTTCACACTGAAAAGATTTTCCCAAGCAAATTAGGATAAAGCGAAAATACCTAAGTAAACTTAAAGACGTAAGTCAAGTTTATAAGGGCATACGGCGGATGCCTAGGCGTTTTCGAAACGAAGAAGGACGCGATAAGCTGCGATAAGCCATGACGAGCTGCAAGTAAGCCTTGACTCATGGATTTCCGAATGGGGCAACCCGGCAAGAGTAACGTCTTGTCACCCTACTCTAGAGGTAGGGAGAAAACACCCGATGAACTGAAACATCTAAGTAGTCGGAGGAAAAGAAATCAAAGAGATTCCCTGAGTAGCGGCGAGGCGAAAGCAGGAGGAGCCCAAACCTGAGGACTTCGGTTTCTTAGGGGTTGCGGACCTGCAACAAGACATAAGCTTTAGTGGAAGCATCTGGGAAGGTGCGGCGAAGAGAGTGAGACCCTCGTACACGAAAGAGCGAGTGTTGGGCAGGGATCCAGAGTACCACAGGGCACGAGGAACCCGGTGGGAAGCAGGGTGGACCACCATCCAAGGCTAAATACATCGAAACGACCGATAGCGATGAGTACCGTGAGGGAAAGGTGAAAAGAACCCCGGGAGGGGTGCAATAGAACCTGAAACCGTATGTCTACAAACAGTCGGAGCACTTTATATGTGCGACGGCGTGCCTATTGAAGAATGAACCGGCGAGTTAATTTATGCTGCGAGGTTAAGCGGGAGACGTGGAGCCGAAGCGAAAAGCGAGTCTTAAGAGGGCGAAAGTAGCATGGATTAGACCCGAAACCACAGTGATCTATGCATGTCCAGGTTGAAGCTCAGGTAAAAATGAGTGGAGGACCGAACCCGTGCGTGTTGAAAAAAACGTTGGGATGAGGTGTGCATAGGGGTGAAATGCCAATCGAACGTGGAGATAGCTGGTTCTCCCCAGAAATAGCTTTTAGGGCTAGCCTCAGGCGAATAACCATAGAGACGGTAGAGCACTGATCGGGCAAGGGGCGTAAAGCCCTACCGACCCCCAGTCAAACTACGAATGGCTCATATGGGCAGCCTGGGAGTCAGAATGCGAGTGATAAGACCCGTATTCAAGAGGAAACAGCCCAGACCGCCAGCTAAGGTCCCAAATGCTGTGCTAAGTGGAGAAGGATGTAGGACTTCGAAAAACAACCAGGATGTTGGCTCAGAAGCAGCCACCATTAAAAGAGTGCGTAATAGCTCACTGGTCGAGAGGCCCTGCGCCGAAAAATATCCGGGGCTCAAGCACAGAACCGAAGCCGCGGCAGGGTGTACTACGGTACACACTGGGTAGGGGAGACGTTCTTATCTGGACGAAGGCAGACTGGAAGGACTGCTGGACGGGTAAGAAGTGAGAATGCCGGTATGAGTAGCGAAACGACAGGTGAGAATCCTGTCCACCGAAAGCCTAAAGGAATCCCGGGCAACGCTCGTCGTCCCGGGGTAAGTCGGGACCCAAGCCGAGGGCGAAAAGCATAGGCGATGGACAACTGGCGAAAATTCCAGTACCGGGCGACTTCGTTTGAGGATGGAGTGACGCAGGAAGGAAGCTGAGCGCGCGACTGGAAGAGCGCGTCGAAGGCGGTAGGCTGGTATGGAGGCAAATCCCCATACCGTAACGGCCGAGAACCGATAGATAGGGAAGGGCTACGGCCCGACTGAATTCAGCCGCACTAAACTGCCAAGAAAAAGCTTCTAACGAGAAGTCGTCCGCCCGTACCAAAAACCGACACAGGTAGGCGGGGAGAGAATCCTAAGGTGCGCGGGAAAACCCTCGTTAAGGAACTCGGCAAAATGCATCCGTAACTTCGGGGAAAAGGATGGCCGTCTAGGGTGAAGACATATACTGTTGGAGCTTTGGGCGGCGGCAGAAAAGAGGCCCAAGCGACTGTTTACCACAAACACAGGTGCCTGCGAAAGCGCAAGCTGAAGTATAGGTGCTGACGCCTGCCCAGTGCAGGAAGGTTAAGGAGAGTTGTTATCCCTTGAGGAGAAGCAGCGAACTGAAGCCCCCTGTAAACGGCGGCCGTAACTATAACGGTCCTAAGGTAGCAGAAATTCCTTGTCGGGTAAGTTCCGACCCGCACGAAAAGGCGTAACGATTTGGGCACTGTCTCAACGAGGGACCCGGTGAAATTGAAATACCTGTGAAGATGCAGGTTACCCGCGACTGGACAGAAAGACCCCATGGAGCTTTACTGCAGCTTGGCATTGGTCTTTGGCATATAACGTACAGGATAGCCGGGAGACTGGGAAACCTTATCGCTAGATGAGGCGGAGTCACCGTTGGGATACCGGCCTTTATATCTTTGAGGATCTAACCGGAACATTAACAGTGTTCAGGGACAGTACCAGGCGGGCAGTTTGACTGGGGCGGTCGCCTCCGAAAAGAGCAACGGAGGCGTCCAAAGGTTCCCTCAGCGCGGACAGAAATCGCGCGAAGAGCATAAAGGCAGAAGGGAGCTTGACTGCGAGACTGACGGGTCGAGCAGGGTACGAAAAGTAGGGCTTAGTGATCCGGTGGAAAGAGAGTGGAATTGCCATCGCTCAACGGATAAAAAGCTACCCTAGGGGATAACAGGCTAATCTCTCCCAAGAGTCCATATCGACGGGGAGGTTTGGCACCTCGATGTCGGCTCATCACATCCTGGGGCTGAAGCAGGTCCCAAGGGTTGGGCTGTTCGCCCATTAAAAGTGGTACGTGAGCTGGGTTCAGAACGTCGTGAGACAGTTCGGTCCATATCCATCGCGGGCGTAAGATACATGAGGGAGGCTGCTCCTAGTACGAGGAGGACCGGAGTGGACGGACCAACGGTGTACCGAGTTGTCCTGCCAAAGAGGCACGGCCGGGTAGCTGCGTCCGGAAGGGATAAACGCTGAAAGCATCTAAGCGTGAAGCCCGTCCCGAGATGAAGTATCTCATTCCCTATAAAGGAAGTAAGACCCCTTGAAGAAGACAAGGTAGATGGGCTGGATGTGGAAGCACAGCAATGTGTGCAGCTGACCAGCACTAATCGGTCGAGGGCTTGACTTAAGTAGAGAGCCAAAACTGCGTGAGCGAAAGCGAACGAGCAGTTTTGTGCGAATCACTTAGTCGACGTTGACGTAGTCAATGTCGACCGTGTTTAACAGAGAGCTTTCTTAGGGTAATTCACTTTACACAAACAATTTTGCTAACGTTTCTTCTGTGAAGTTTTGAGTGAGCAAGACTCATTCAACAAGATGCGGTGATGATGCCTGAGACGGTTCCACCTGTTCCCATTCCGAACACAGTAGTTAAGCGTCCACAGGCCGAGGGTACTTCGTTGGAGACGACGTGGGAGAGTAGGTAGTTGCCGCAACATACTCCTCGATAGCTCAGTCGGTAGAGCGTCTGACTGTTAATCAGAATGTCACTGGTTCGAGGTCCAGTTCGAGGAGCCATTTTGTATTTACAGCGGCGTCGCCGCTTTTGGGGATACGGATCGCATGATCGGTGTGCCCGTGGATAGTTGGGGTATAGCCAAGTCGGTTAAGGCACGGGACTTTGACTCCCGCATCCGTTGGTTCGAATCCAACTACCCCAGCCAAAATATACCCTTTTTGGCGGGTAACGTGGCGCTGATAAAGGTTCACTAGCTCAGTTGGTAGAGCATCTGACTTTTTAATCAGAGGGTCCCGGGTTCGAGTCCCAGGTGAGCCACCATTCCTTTACTTATCATGACTCACTAGCTCAACTGGCAGAGCAACTGACTCTTAATCAGTAGGTTCACGGTTCGATTCCGTGGTGGGTCACCATTTTATGGGCGATTAGCTCAGCTGGGAGAGCGCTTGCCTTACAAGCAAGATGTCGGCAGTTCGATCCTGTCATCGCCCACCATAGGTACTTACCTTTTTACGGCCCGGTAGTTTAGTTGGTTAGAATGCCGCCCTGTCACGGCGGAGGTCAGGGGTTCAAGTCCCCTTCGGGTCGCCATTTGCATATTACACGCTATTGTGTTATATATCCGATGCCTCGGTAGCTCAGTTGGTAGAGCAGGGGACTGAAAATCCCCGTGTCAGTGGTTCGATTCCGCTCTGAGGCACCACTTATTATCCCTTGGGGACAGCGTCTGCGGCAGTCGCCGCTTGTGCTTTGCTGCTGGCGTAGCTCAATCGGTAGAGCAGCTGACTTGTAATCAGCAGGTTGGAGGTTCAAGTCCTCTCGCCAGCTCCATGCGGGTGTAGCTCAATGGTAGAGCCCCAGCCTTCCAAGCTGGTCACGTGGGTTCGATTCCCATCACCCGCTCCATTTTGCCTATCGCCGGGGTGGCGGAACAGGCAGACGCAGGGGACTTAAAATCCCCCGATCGAAAGATCGTACCGGTTCGATTCGGTCCTCGGCACCAACTTTTATATCATGCGGTTGTGGCGGAATTGGCAGACGCGCTACTTTGAGGGGGTAGTGTTCACAAGACGTATGGGTTCAAGTCCCATCAACCGCACCATTTAGAGACTTACGGGCAGTGCGGCGCGGATGCGCTGGTTGTGCTCGATGATATTCCCTTGACAACTCAATATGCGGTCGTGGCGGAATGGCAGACGCGCTAGCTTCAGGCGCTAGTGATGGCAACATCGTGGAGGTTCAAGTCCTCTCGACCGCACCATATTTTATACGCGGTTGTGGCGGAATTGGCAGACGCGCTACTTTGAGGGGGTAGTGTTCACAAGACGTATGGGTTCAAGTCCCATCAACCGCACCATCTGAAAATCTACCGTCGTGGGTCTCCACGGCGGTTTTATTTTATGTCATGAAGTATGCTCACACTTTGTTTTATCTGTCGTTCCTATGAAATTTCAAGGAAAACAGGTATAATAGCGATAGATATATTGTGTGGGAGGTGCGCTGATGAAGGTGTTGCATTTCGTGATTCTCCTCTGCGTGCTTGCCTTTCCGCTGCGTGCCTTCGCCGCCGCCCCTGATCTCTCTTCTCTCCTTTTTGTCGAGGCGGCGGCGTCCGAGGCGGCCTACAGCGGGGAGCTCTCTGAGCTCCTGCGTGCGCGGCTGACGGTGGCGGGATGGGGAGATCGTTGGCGCTGAGACCGTGGGGCACCGCGGAACGGTTGGACGTTTCTTTCACATGGTGCGTCGTGATGCCGATGGGGCAGAGCTGCATCTCATCGCTTTTCCCGGGACGGAGCGCGGCAGCGATGTATGGACAGATCTGCGGATGAAACGCGCGGCATTCGGCGGGCACGCGCCGGCGGAGTTCCTCGCGGTGCGCGACACGCCAAAGGAAGAGCGGGGCGGGATGCCGCTGGTTCACCGCGGGTTCCTCGACTACTGTCAGGCGGCACTCTTTACGGATGCGGCGGAGGGAGAGACGGCAGGGGAGCGTCTCGCTGCCGATCTGCGCGCGCATCCCTCGGAAAAAGCTCTATCTCACGGGGCACAGCCTTGGCGGCGCGGCGGCCATTCTTGCGGCGGCACGGCTCTCCGATCTCGACGTCTCCCCGACCAGCTCATTGTGACGACGTTCGGTGCGCCTGCGGTGGGGAATGAGGACTTTGTCCGCACCTATCAGAATCGTTTTACCCTGCGGTGTGTTGTGATGCGCGGTGATCCCGTGAAGGACGCGCTCCCCTCGCCGCTCGGTTTTCACCACTTCGGCGAGCGCATCGACTGGCAGCCTGCGCGGACGACGGCGGCATTTCCGCATACGATGACCGTCTATGTGGATGCAGCGCTGCGCCGCCTCTATGACACGCATGACAGCAGCGGCGCGCTGACCTTTCTCGTGGGGAAGGAGAACCGCACGGCAGGGCATACGGTCTATCTCGCGCCGATTGAGGTGGAGGTCGATGACGCACTCGCGGAGGATGTGCCCTATCTGCGTGCGGTGCTGCGTGATGCGCAGTACGTGCGGAACGCGGCGACGGTGTTTGCGCCCGCAGATACGTCTGGCCCACTCGATGTGACGACGCAGGCAAGGGCGGCACGTACCGTGGGGGCGGAGCAGATGCTGGTCTATCGGATTTCGGGAGAAAAGCTCCGCGATGCGCACGAGACCTATCGTCTGACCCTTGAACGCAGTGTCTATGACCGCGATGGAAATCTCCTCGCTGCGGGGGCACGCTCGGCGGCGACGGGAGCCCTCACGCCGATGGAGGTTATCCTGTATCTGTTTGCGCAGGATTGAGGGAGCACTTTGCACTATCGGTGTTATAATTACCATAAAGGGGGAGAATTATGAGTAAGACAAGCGGTTCTGTGCAGAAACCTGCCGTGGCAGCTATGACGAGCAAAAACAAGCCCTGCGATTGCCCAAAAATCAAGGAGGCGTCGGCGCGCGTCATGAAGCGCAATTATCAGATATATAAAGACCTTGAAAACAAAATGAGTGCAGAGCTCGAATACATTCATTTCATTCGCGAGGATGTTTTGAACTTTCATCTTATTTATGAGGATTTTTCTGACTGGTTGAGGAGACATTGTACTTTTTCAGAAACTTGAGGACATGGCTTTGCGGAGTGGGAAGGACGAAACTATGCTCATGGGAGAAATCGATCTCGGCGTCTCTTTGACATCATCAGGACGCTTGCCTTCGCCGTGTCGGGCACGCTGGTCGGACTGTCGCGCCGCATGGACATCTTTGGCATCTCCGTGCTTGCCCTCGCGACGGCGGTGGGCGGCGGCATGGTGCGCGACCTCCTCGTCGGGCTGACCCGCCGATGGCGCTGCGCGACACGACGAACTTTCTGCTCTCCATCGGCGTTGCCCTCTCACCTCGTTCCTCTACCAGTGGACAGAGCTCCATCACATGCATCGTCAGCGTCTCCTGACAATCTTCAACGTCTCGGATACCATTGGTCTGGCTGCCTTTACCATCACGGGGGCACTCACGGGCATCCGCTTCAGCGGAACAGACAGCTACGTCCTTCCCATCCTCCTCGCGGCAACGACGGCAGTCGCGGCGGCATGATCCGCGATGTGCTCGCGAAACGGATGCCCGTCGTCCTCTACGCCCGAAGTCTATGCAGCGGCGTCCCTCGTCGGCGCGTTCGTGTTCTGCGCGCTGGGCGGCGTTCTCGGCATCGAGGCCGTCTCATGGCTCGCCTTCATCCTCGTCCTCCTCATCCGCTTCGCTGCAATCCACTGGAACTGGAGCCTCTATCATCCGCGCCCGCCCAAGCGGCACCATGAGGATGAGGAGGAGGAACCCATGGAATAAATAATCCCCGCATACCGGAAATGTCCGATATGCGGGGATTTGTCTGTCTAAGCCAGAGACTTCTTAGCACTTGTGGTGATGATCGACGCCGACCATGACGGACGTTGCCTTGATGACGGCATACGCCTCCTTGCCGACTTCGAGGCCGAGCTCCTCGGTGCGCCCATGCTGATGGTGGATGTGATGACGTCGCCACCCTTGAGCTCGATGCGGACGATGCCGTTGACCGCACCCTTCTCGATGGAGACGACTTTGCCCCTTGAGCTGATTTCTTGCACTAAGTTTCATATAGTTTCCTCCTTTTCTGAAGTTTCTTCGTATTATAACACAAAAACACCGTATTGTTTATGATTTTTATCATAGTAATACGGTTTATTTTTGCCAGCGAATAAAGACGACATTCGTTGCATCGAGGAAACCGCTTGCACCGTTCTCGATGAGGACGCGGCGTGCATCCTCGGCGGAGAGGACGGGGTTCGCGTTGCCGTCCACGCGGATGGCGCGGACGACGAGCGGGTTCTGTCCGGCACGCGTGGCGTCCGCCTCACTGCGGACATAGCCCTGCCATGCCGCTCGCGACGACCTTGTCACTGTCGAGGTTCTTGTAGCCGTAGATGGGGCGGCCGTTTTCCGTCTTGATGACAGGGCTCATGACGGGGCGCAGTCCCATGCCGCGGCAGTCGACGATGAGCCCTGTATAGCCGCCGATGGCGCGTCCGCCCGGCGCACTCGCGGCAGAGCTGGTGGAGGGGAACGACGCACCGGTGCGGCCGGCGTGGTCGTCGTGCCGTTATCACCGCTGCGGCGGCCGTATGTGCCGTAGCCCGTCGTGTCGTAGTCGCGCGGCGTGTAGGGGCTCATAGACGCTGTCGGGACTTGTCCAACGCTCACGCGATGTGTTCGGGATAAAGACGGAGCCCGCCAGGGAGCTGACGCCGAAGACGGGCACCTCAAGGGTGACGGTGTAGGCACCGTCGCGCAGCGCCTTTTCCTCAACAATGCGCGCGCCGCGCACGAGGGCGCTGACGTGGGTGCGGACGGTATCGTTCGTGACCATCATGTCCTCGACGGTGGTCGAGGCATCGACCGCGACCCCTGGATCTGCTCGGCGAGCTGCCGATAGGCGTCGGCGATGGCGGCGCGGCGGGCGAGGGCACGCGCCTGTGCCGCACTCACCGTACGTGCAGGAGCGACGCCTGTCCCCTCCGCGCGGATGCGTCCGCCGTCCCAGTCGGTCGCTGCCTCACCCGTGCCAACCGTGCAGACGGCAAGCGCGAGCATGAGAACGGCAAGGGCGAAGGATTTTACAATGTGCATACATATTCCTCCTTTATCATCTTGTCCATGTTGAATATCTCAAATAAAGGATAGAGAATGATAAGAATATAATTAGTATTTAATGAGATCCTTAGAATAGATATGAGTGCCTTTGTTGAAAATAACGTTCGACATGGTATAATCAGGAAAAGTATCTTTGTGGGGTTGTTGGACGAAGAGGAGATGACGGAAGATGGTGGATATGATCCTGTCAGGTCTTGCCGTAATTGCGATATTTGCTGTGATGATCGCAGCGGGGTGTATTTTTCGTCAAAAAGGCATGGTTTCTTCTGCCTTTGCTGATCGGCATGGGGCTGGTCTATCATGGGCTAAAGGAGATGGGTGCAGAGAAGGAACCGATACTGTATGTTCTGGGGGGCTTTTTGCTGACTGGTATCTATCTGGGCGTCTGTATCATGTTTCTGATGGGCGATCGTGTGGATCAACCTCGAGGTGAAAACCGACGAATGGCAGAAGAAATATAAGGAACGATTTACGGACTTTCGACGGGAGGCGCGCGAAAATATTGCGGAGATTACGAGGGAAAAGGAGCGTTTGGAAAGAGCTTTGGAGTTTGTCAACAGCCTATCGTCGAGCAGGTCAGATGCCAGTGCGGATAAGGATGATCTAGATGCTCTGCGCAGGGAGGTCAGAGCACTGCAGTCAGAACTTTCGCGGCTGAAAAAGTAACGATACAAATCAGGAACTCCACGAGCACGCAGAGGAGCTGAAGAGCCTGCGTTGCGAACTCAATGCGCTGCGTGGGCGGGGGCGTCCTCCCTATGGGCTTATACCTGCGAAAACTGCCGCGCGCGGACTTATCCCCGCCGACGAGCCGCTGGCGGGACGGAAGCTCGTTCCCCTTGACGAAACGCCGAGGGCAATATGCCAATCTCGGGTGAGATCAATGGATAGTGCCCGCACCTCGTTTTTTTGTGCGCGTGTGCTTTGTCTTATTGCAAATAGGAATCGATTATATTATAATGAACAGTACAAGGGGGTGTCCCCGCAGAATCCTTTGTTTTCCGATAGGAGGATATTCGATGAAGAAAAAAAGCTTTTTGGCAGCAATGCTCGGCGCAGCGATGGGGCTCGGTATGTATGCAGCACCTGCAGACGCACACGGCGTGTTCTTTTGCGAACCGCGTCGATACGAAGGCACTCGTGCTCGGCGAGGTGCCCTGGACAATGCCTACGATCCCGCATGTGTCCAGCGCATTGATGCGTACGATGTGAACTTCCAGCCGACGACGGTGGAGCGCGTGGATGGCGAGAAGAACATCACCATTGTGCCGGGCGATGATCTCGGTGTGACGGCGACGTTCTTCGACTATGGCTATTTCGCCAAGACGACGGATGGCAAGGTCATTCCGACGCGTGACTACTCGAACATCGAGAACCTCGTATCGGTGACGTACGCCTACAAGTACAACGTCCACTACTGGAGCGACAAGGTGCGTCCGGCGGGGCTCTACAACGTGCCCATCCAGATCGTGCCGATGGTGAACCCGCTGACCCTGCGGCGCGGCGACACGCTGAACCTGCGCATCTATAAGGACGGCAAGCCCTATGCGAATGCACCCGTCATCGCGGATGTGCTCGGCAATCTGACGGCCGAGACGCAGGCGGATGCAGACGGATTCGTCTCCGTGCGCGTGGCGAACAACGGCCTGAACGTGATCGGCGTCGAGGTCGGCTTCCGACGGACAATCCGAACGTGACGAAGAAGATCTTCAGCTCGCTGTCGTTCATCCTGCCGGCGGAGTAAAGGGACACTGAGAAAAACGGAGCCGTTGTGCGAAAGCATGACGGCTCTTTTGTGTCTATTATCCCGTTTTATGGCATGGATAGAGCAGTTCTTATTCATGGGGATAGGAAAATTTTTCCTATTTTTATTTGATAAAAACACAAAAAAAGAACAGATGTTCCTTGACGGGGGGTGGAGGATGTTAAAATTTTTTCTACACGTTAGAATCCAATGAAATTCGATGCCAAATGCGTTAGTTTCGCGGCTGGCGGCGGACGCTCCTCATGGGGCGCGCCGCGAGAAAGGAAGATGTGTGAGGAAGAAGAAGGCAGCGGTATGGGCAGCACTCCTGACGGGGAGCGTCCTGCTCACGGCGGGCGGAGCGTCCGCCGCACCGATGGATGCGGACCCTGCAGCAGCGCCGAGCGTGCGATTGACCGTGTGGAGCAGGCGGCGCGCGCGGGCGCGACAAGAATGCGTCCCTGCCGGATGTTAAGCACGCTGAACGTGCGTGGGCCGATGTCACGGTCATGGGCGGCGTCAAGACGCGCGAGCACGATGTGCGTGCCATGCTCCCTGAGCTTGCGAAAAAGACCGTGAACATCCGCCGTCTTCGCAGGAGATCCAGAGCGTCAACGACACGGGCGACATCACGCTGGCAACGGAGTTCCGTCCGGCGGCGGACGGGGCATATCATGTCACCGTGCGCGTGCAGGAGAAAAAGAGCGACCACGTCCGTCTTTCCGTGAGCAACACGGGGACGGAGTACACGGGCGACTGGCGCACGACACTCACCTACCTCAATACGAATCTCTCGGGACGTGCCGATACATTCGGCGCAGCATTTGTCACGTCACCGGGACATTTCGGCGACGTAAAGGTCGGTGCACTCTCCTATCGGCGTCTCATGCCCGAGTGGCAGGGGGCCATCGCGCTGAGCGTCAGTCACGGGCGCACGAACATCGACAACTATCCCATCGGGGCGAACCTCTTTGACGTCAATGTCGGCGGCAAGACGACGAATGTCGACCTGCACTATCAGCGGTTCCTCCCTATACGTCGCGCAACAAGGACATCCTTGATTTCGGCATCGGATATCGGCGCACGGAGAGCGACTATGACTTTGATTTTGGCAGACACATAAAATTCGAGAACGACTACCGCGTCCTGCTCGCTACGGCGACCCTATCTGCATACGACGCGCAAAGCGAACAGCGCGTTCTCCTACAACGTTGGGCTTGCGACCAACATCAATGGGGATGCAGCAGAGTACGAGCGCGTCGCGCCGGGCGCAGATCGACAGTTCACTCTCCTGCGCGCAGGGTTAAACTATCAGGCGCGCACGAAGGGCGACTGGATCGGTGCCGTGCGTCTTAATGGGCAGTATACGAAGGATCACATTGTTCCGTCCGAGCAGATCGGAGCGGGCGGAGCGATGAGCGTACGCGGCTTTGATGAGCGCGCGATCGGCGCGGACAAAGGGCATCGTGGGCAGCCTCGAACTCTACACGCCCGAGATCGCAAAGCATACGCGACTCCTTGCCTTCACCGACTATGCGCACCTGTCGAACAACAGGAGCAGCGCGAACCGCAATCTGCTCTTTGACGGTGAGAGTATCGCATCGGCGGGACTTGGTGTGCGCTATGCGAACGGGCAGTTCTCACTCGCACTTGACTGGCGACGATCCTGAAGGATGCGGACAAGAACCTCCTCAGGGGCAGAACAGTCGCCATTGGAACCTCACGGCAAGCGTGAACTTCTAAGGATAGGAAAGGAAATAACGGAATGAAGATCAAAAAGCACGTACGGCGCGGGAGCCTTTGCGGCTCTGATCGCGCTCGCTCTGACGAGCTCAGCACTCGCTATGCCGACGGGCGGCGAGGTTGTGCGCAGTGCAGGGGATATCACCGTCAACGGCGGAACGGATTTCTCGACGATCGCGGACAATGCGACCATCACGGCGAATAACGACGGTCAGATCAACTGGCAGACGTTTAACATCGCAACTGGTGAAACGCTGAATTTCGCTGTGCGGACAAGAGGACCCTCGTCAATCAGGTGATGGGCGCGCAGGCATCCGACATTCTCGGTACGATGAAACCAGACGAGCGGCGGTGGCAATGTGGTGCTTGTCAGCGAACGGCATCCACATCGGCACGTCTGCCGCGCTGAACGTCCCCGATCTGACGCTCTCTGCGCTCAGCATTGACCAAGCGACGGATACCACGCGCGTGCTGAAGGCGGGCGGCGGTACGGGTGCTCTCGCCGGGCAGATCGTGGTTGATGGCGGACATGTTACGGCGAATGAGCTCAGTCTCATCGGTCAGAAGGTCGCTGTCGCCGACGGTGTGGTCTTTGACATGGGCGGCACGGCAGGCACGGGCAAGGCAATGCTGCAGGTCTATGCGACGGATAACGCTGCGTGGACGTTCGACGGCAGCCATATGAAGACCAAGAACCTCACACACAATGCAGGGCAACGATGTCACCTTTGGCGGCACGGTCAACATGAACGCTGCCAATCACAGCAAGAATCGTTGAGGATCGGCGGCGCCACGACGCAGGTAAAGAATGCTGTGTTTAACGGGGATAGCATCGAGACGACCGCCTATGCCGCGTCGAAGCTCAGCATTGACGAGCGTGATGCCGACATCAACAAGCACAGCTTCGTGGGCTGAGTGCGACGGCGGCGAATACCCTCACGGCAGACCACATCCAGGCGGCGGGCAAATCGATCCGCCTCGGCGGCGGTGCCGTCGTGCTCAAGAACAGCACGATCAACGTGGACAATGTCTCGCTCGAGGGTGTAGCAAAGAGCGCGACGAAGGGCGATGGTAGTGCGCACCGAGACGCTGGCCGCGCCTGACCGCACGGTGAGCATCGAGACACGACTCTGACTGCGAACAAGGTGGGCGTCTACGGTGGCAAGGTGGACGTTGCCAATGATGTATCGTTCGCACCTCTTGCCCCTGGGCAGCGGGACTTCACGGTCGTCGCGGGCAATGTCGACCATGAGAGTCGGTCTACACGACGACGGGCAATGCGCTCGCCTTCCACGGGACGATTGACGGCTTCGGAACGTCGGATACGCACCCGATCGTCCTCCTCGGAAACACGGTCAATGTGGACGGCGCGAATCTGGGCTCGGTCAGTCCTGTTGGCTCGCTGAAAATCGGCGCGGTCAATGAGGTCAATGCGAAGGATCTGGATCAGCTTGCAGTGACTGCGACCTGCAGCGAATACCCTGAGCGCTGTCGGCGCATCCATTACATCCCCCGCATCGGTCCAGATCCACGGTGGGACAATGACATTCAAGAATGCGAATATGGATGTCACTGGTGAGATCAGCGCTACGACGGGTACGTTCCGCGAGCAGGGCGGTGAAGCGCGTACGATCACGACGGTACCCGACCAGAAGGTGACGTTCGCGGGCACGGGGACGTTCAAGGCGCGCTCTGTTGACGTGCGCGGCGGTAGTGTCGCAGTGGACAGCGGCATCACCTTTGAGGCGAAGGATCCCACGCACGAGAAAGGGGCTCGACATCGTCGCGGGCAGCGAAAGCGACGATGGACACGGCGCGATCACCTATACGATGACGCGCGGCAACGACCTCGTATTCAGGGGCAAGAGCGTGAACTTTGGCGCTACCGAGAAGGGCCCGTAGCACTCCTGGGTGCGACCGTCAACCTCGACGGCGCGCAGATCGAACGCAAGCCATGTGAACGCGGCGGCAGCTGGCGCATCGTGAGCAAGGATAACGGCGATGTAAGCGTCACGGCAGGCACGGGAAATGCGCTCAGCGGTGACGGTCTCACGATCAATCAGGGTGATGTCAATGTGGCCGGCGGCAACGTGGCGCTCAAGAATGGCTCGATTCATACCGGCGGCGATTTGACGGTGATGGCGGTCAAAACCGCGACGCTTGGCAGCGAAAAAGACTGCCGCCGCAAAGCAAGAATAATGTTGTCCATCTCGACGGCGTAGATGTCAATGCTGCGAATGCTCGGACGATCAGCGGCAAGGTAGATCTCGTCAACAACGCACGTGTGCATGCGAATGATGTCGCATTCCGCGTCGGTCAGAAGTTCGCTGAGGATCATGTCGATGCGACGAAGGACAATACCCTCTCCATGTGGAACTCGCATGTCTCTGGGGCGGATGTGACGCTTGCGGGCGGCGGTGCGGAGACCTATCTGGGCAGCACGGTTGCAGCAAGCAATGCGCTGAAGCAGGGGGATGTAACGCACACGGATGGCGCGGCCCTCTCCCTCGTAAAGGATGCCGTCTCCTCCGTGCAGGAAAATGGCACGGATGCCGATGGCTTTACCGTGAAGGCCGCAGCAGATGTTCCGCCTGTCCCTGAGAAACCGGTTGTGCCTCCCGCACCGTCGGCAGATGAGACGAGTCTCTCCGCACAGGATGAGGAAAACATCGTTACGGGACGTCTGGCGGCGCAGGATGCGCTCGCAGCAACGTCGAAGGAGGAGATTGTCGCAAGTCTCGTCAAGAAGATTGCAAAGCTGAACGAGAAGGTGGCTGAGTCCCCGCGCCAGACGGCGGGCATCGTCGTCGGCATGGTGAAGGAGATCGCCGAGACATCGACCCTCAATGCGGCGGATAAGCTCGATCTGCAGCGTGCCGTGCTCGACGCCTACGCGCCCGTGCAGGAGCTCAAGGACGAGCAGGATCATCATGCCGTACGGACGCTCGCGGATGCTGTCCGCGCCGCTGAGAATACGCTCGTGACGGCGACGACGCATGCGCTTGATTCCAGCGATGTGCAGCCGGTGACCTTCACGGACTGAGGCACGTCCATCAATAGAAAACCCAGTGAATAGAAAGGCTGCGGCGGTTCATTCCGTCGCAGCCTTTTTTGGAATATATTTTTATACACCGATGCCGCACTCCTTGCGGATGGCATTTTGCAGGAGTTTCGAGAAGTTGATGTTGCGCTCACGTGCGAGCGTGTCCATCCAGCCCGGGAGGGTTACGTTCTTGCGCACGGTGCGCGTGTCGTTCATCTGCCGCACAGGGAGTGTGTCAGCGCGTACGAGGGGCGACAGAGGCTCCGCGCGGCACATGGAGTGCGGCGAGGGCTGATGGGGCAGGGATGGCGGCGTGTTCTTCCTCCATTTGCCAGAGTGCGAGGGCAAGGGCATCCCTCTGCGTTCTCGAATGCCTCGTCGAGTGTTGCACCGTCGGTGTAGCAGCTCGGCAGGTCGGGGAAGTCCACGAGGATGCCGTCCTCCTCCTCGGTAAAGATGGCGGGATAGATGTATTTCATGGAGAATCCTCCTTTATCGTATGGCGATGCCCGCATCCCTTAGAATCTTGTGCAGTGTGCCGGTGCGGACTTCCTCGCTCGGATGACGACCGACCATAAAGGTCTTGCCCGTCACGGGACTCCGGTACATATCGTGACGCTTGTTGTGTCCGACGAAGATGCAGCCATTTTTCTTGAGCAGCCGCACAAGTTCTGCCGTCGTCATAGGCGCACCTCCTTCACATAGATTATACACACTAATGCGCGTCTTCGTCAAGCGACTTACTTCTTGCTTTGTTGTACGACTTTTGGTACAATAAAGCGGAAAGGATGTGCCAAGATGGCCGTGCTGAATTTATCAGTGCTTCCTATACCTTTGATGAAAAGAATATCTACATTTACCGCCTGCAAGGGCATTATGAATAAGAGGCTGTCGTACGAGATGAAAAACTTCGTACCACAGCCTTCTTTATAGAAAATGGGAAAAATTCTCCTATTTTTATTTGACAAAAACAAGAAATGAGAACATGAGTTCCTTGACAGTCGAGGATGTTAAAATTTTTCTACACGTTAGAACCCTAATGAAATTCGATGCCAAATGCGTTAGTTTCGCAGCTGGCGGCGGCGCTCCTCATGGGCGCGCCGAGAGAAAGGAAGATGTGTATGAGGAAGAAGAAGGCAGCGGTATGGGCAGCACTCCTGACGGGGGCGTACTGCTCACGGCGGGCGGAGCGTCCCGCCGCACCGATGGATGCGGACCGCAGCAGCGCCGAGCGTGCGATTGACCGTGTGGAGCAGACATGGCGCGCGGGCGCGGACAAGAATGCGTCCCTGCCGGATGTTAAGCACATGAACGTGCGTGTGGCCGATGTCACGGTCATGGGCGGCGTCAAGACGCGCGAGCACGATGTGCGTGCCATGCTCCCTGAGCTCGCGAAAAAGACCGTGAACATCCGCCGTCTCTCGCAGGAGATCCAGAGCGTCAACGACACGGGCGACATCACGCTGGCGACGGAGTTCCGTCCGGCGGCGGACGGGGCATATCATGTCACCGTGCGCGTGCAGGAGAAAAGAGCGACCACGTCCGCCTCTCCGTGAGCAACACGGGGACGGAGTACACGGGCGACTGGCGCACGACGCTCACCTATCTCAATACGAATCTCTCGGGCCGTGCCGATACATTCGGCGCAGCATTTGTCACGTCACCGGGACATTTCGGCGACGTAAAGGTCGGCGCACTCTCCTATCGGAAGCTGATGCCCGAGTGGCATGGCCATCTCCGCGAGCGTCAGTCACGGGCGCACGAACATCGACAACTATCCCATCGGGGCGAACCTCTTGACGTCAATGTCGGCGGCAAGACGACGAATGTCGACCTGCACTATCAGCGGTTCCTCTCCTATACGTCGCGCAACAAGGACATCCTGATTTTGGCATCGGATATCGGCGCACGGAGAGCGACTATGACTTTGACTTTGGCAGACACATAAAATTCGAGAACGACTACCGTGTCCCTGCTCGCTACGGCGACCTATCTGCATACGACGCGCAAAGCGAACAGCGCGTTCTCCTCACAACGTTGGGCTTGCGACCAACATCAATGGGGATGCAGCAGAGTACGAGCGCGTCGCGCCGGGCGCAGACCGACAGTTCACTCTCCCTGCGCGCAGGGTTAAACTATCAGGCGCGCACGAAGGGCGACTGGATCGGTGCCGTGCGTCTTAATGGGCAGTATACGAAGGATCACATTGTTCCGTCCGAGCAGATCGGAGCGGGCGGAGCGATGAGCGTACGCGGCTTTGATGAGCGTGCGATCGGCGCGGACAAGGGCATCGTGGGCAGCCTCGAACTCTACACGCCCGAGATCGCAAAGCACACGCGCCTCCTCGCCTTCACCGACTATGCGCACCTGTCGAACAACAGGAGCAGCGCGAACCGCAATCTGATCTTTGACAGCGAGAGCATCGCATCGGCGGGCCTTGGTGTGCGCTATGCGGACGGGCAGTTCTCGCTGCGCTTGACTGGCGACGATCCTGAAGGATGCGGACAAGAACCTCCTCAGGGGGCAGAACAGTCGCCATTGGAACCTCACGGCAAGCGTGAACTTCTAAAGGGCACACTATCGGCTCACTGGCGTTCGCCGCTCCCCCATAGTGACGGGGACCGAACTCAAAGCCTCCCCTGCCGCAGCGGGGAGGGTGGCACGCGACTAGCGTGACGGAAGGGCGCTATGAGCGCGGGAAAGTCAATAGACGATCGGAAGGAACAGGAAGGAACGGAATGAACTTCGGAAGAAAAATGCGCCGCGGCAGTCTCGCAGCACTCATAGCGTTTTGCACTCCGAGCTCTGCGCTCGCCATGCCGACGGGCGGTGTTGTTGAGACAGGGAATGTCTCCATCAACAATGGAACACTCGCAAACGTCCCGGACAATGCGACCATCACATCGCGCGGCAACGCAATCATCAACTGGGATGACTTCAGGTTGCACAGGGCGAAACACTGAATTTCAATATTTCCTATGGGGCTTTGCTCAACCGCGTTACGGGGTCACAGGTCTCGGAGATCCTCGGCAAGATCACCCAGACGCAGACGAATGATCCGGGCTCGGGCTGATTCAGAAGCCGCATGGAACGCTGATCCTCGTCAACCCGAACGGCATTCATGTGGGCGGATCGGCGGTGCTCGACGTCAGCAACCTGATGCTTTCGACCCTTCAGTCAGCAGCGATGATTTTGCAAAAGAATGGACGGCCGATTCTGACACGTGCCACGGAAGGCCTCGCTCGGTGCGCGCAGCATTACGATTGACCGAGGCGCCCAGGTTAATGTCCACGGACTGAATCTTGGCATCTACGGCGGCATGGTGGAGGTTGCGGATGGTGTCCGATTTGATCTCATGTACGGTAATCTCGGAGACGCTGTCAGGGTAGATATTCGTGCCGGTAAGACCATGACGCAGGAACGAAAGGATGGCGCGCGCGTCAGCGAGATTGTTGCAGCCCCGGAACAACGTGGGTTTCCATGGCTTCGTCGGGACTAATTCCATCGCGAGGAATCACTATGTAACGATTGCGGGTTACCAAGTGAATGCCGACAATGGGTGCGTGGCAGGCGGTGCTACGGACGGGACGTATGTCGATTTCGTTGCGGCGAAAAATATGCGTTCCGCGATACGGGGAATGGCTCGGTGGTCGGATATGCGGATCGCTTTACGGCGACACCTGAGAATACCATAAAAGGCAAAGAATCTTACGCTGTGGGGCAACCAGGCCGACGTTCAGTGGTGGCAAGATCAGCATCGAAGATGCCGCCGAAAAGATCAAGACGGCAAACTTGCGGATGCGCGCCTATACCTCCTATGAAGAGACGGAAGCGGATGGAAAGCGTGTTGTCAACGTGCAGGCTGCACCGGAGAATACGATTGATCTGAAGAACACGGACTTCGAGGCGGTGCGGGCGCATATCTACGGCGGCAAGGTGACGGTTGCCGACAATGTGAACTTTACGACCAAGCCGATGGTAACGCCCGGCGAGTTTGAGATCACCGTTGGCAATGTGAAGGAAGACGACGCTGCGGATACCTATGAGCAGCAGTACGGTGCTGGAAACAATATCGACTTCCACGGGTCAATTAACGGCTTTTGCACGTACGGATGAGAGCGTTGCGCTCATCGGGCATTCCCTGAATCTCGATCGTATGTCTATCCGCACTGCGGGAGAGGTCGCCCTTGCTGCTGTGGATCAGCTGAAGAGCGCAGGTGCGGTGACGGATGCTAGCTCGACCGCTGCCAACCGCCTCCAGAGCAGACGGGCTGAAGATCGATGTGACGAAGGACACACTGATCGCGGGAGGCACAGTGAAGCTCTCCAATGCACAGGTGAATACAAATTCTCAGCGTCTTTTGATTGCAACAGGAGCACCTGCAAGGAAGGATGGGATCCACTCAGCGTTACAACCCGTCCGAATCAGTCCGTGACGATCGATGGAACCAGCCATTCAAAACGCGTGAGGTCGAGATCACAGGCGGTACGGTGACGGTTGACAAGGACGTGACCTTTACCTCGTCGATTCCGAGCGGCGGCGACTTCGGCATTGTCGCGGGCAATCAGGTCAACGATGACGCTGCCCAGCGCATACGACACAGACCTCTGCTGGGGAACAATATCGTTTTCCGCGGTAAGATTGAGAAGTACGGTAAGACCAGTGATGATCCTGTCCTCTTCATCGGCAACAAGGTAACCCTCGACGGTGCGTCGTTGACGAATAACGGCTGATGTCCGCCTCGCTGCCGCGAATAAGGTCGACAGCAACGGCTCCAATGTGGCGATTGAGGTGGCAAAGGGGAATGAGCTTGGTCTGTGGGGACGACCCTCTCGGCAGGTCAGGTCAATCTCGCCGGCGGCACCATCGGCGTGTGGAAGAACAGTGCAGTTACCTCCGGTGTCGAGGTGGGCGTGAACCCCGCCGGTGTTGTTTCGCGTACGGATGGCTCGGCGGCATCTGTGCTGCGCGATGCATCGTCCAGTGTGACCCCGTCAACGGCATTCACGGAGTCGTCCGAGGTGCAGCCGCCCGCGTTGCCAACGGAGACGCCACTCTCCGAGCAGGATGAGGAAAACATCGATATGGGACGCCTGGCGGCAGGATGCGCTCGATACAGCAACGTCGAAGGAGGAGGCTGTCGCAAGTCTCGTCAAGAAGATTGCAAAGCTGAACGAGAAGGTGGCTGAGTCCCCGCGCCAGACGGCGGGCATCGTCGTCGGCAGCAGTGAAGGAGATCGCCGGACATCGACCCTCGATGCGGCGGATAAGCTCGATCTGCAGCGCGCCGTGCTCGACGCCTATGCGCCCGTGCAGGAGCTCAGGACGAGCAGGATCATCATGCCGTACGGACGCTCGCGGATGCTGTCCGCACCGCTGAGAACACGCTCGTGATGGCGACGACGCATGCGCTTGATTCCAGCAATGTGCAGCCGGTGACCTTCACGGACTGATGTACATCCATCAATAGAAAACCCAGTGAATAGAAAAGGCTGCGGCGGTTCATCTCGTCGCAGCCTTGGAATATCATTTTATACACCGATGCCGTACGCGGCGTGATTAGCGGATGCTCCTTGCCTTGTCGTACGCCTTTTGGTACAATAAAATAGAAAGGATGTGATCGTATGGTGGCGGTGAATTTCTCGACCCTTCGCAGTAACCTCAAGAGCTACTGCGATGCGGCGGCGCGCGACGCGAGACGATTGTCGTGACGCGGCGCAACGAGGAGAATGTGGTGCTGATGAGCCTTGAGAGCTATAACAATCTGATGGAGAACGTTTTTCTGATGAGCGATCGGCGCAACCACGCACACATCGTGGAGGGCATCGCCCAGCTGCGCGCGGGGCGCGTGACGGAGAAGTCCACGGCAGAGCTGGAGCGTCTCCTCGATGAATAAGGTGTTTTCAGAAAATGCGTGGCAGGGACTTCATGGCGTGGGTGCGTGAGGGATCGCAAGATCGCGCGGAGAATCAACGAGCTGCTAACGGATATCGAGCGCAACGGGCATGAGGGCATCGGGAAGCCCGAAGCTCTGCGCCATGATCTCAGCGGGTATTGGAGCCGCCGCATCACGCAGAAGGATCGGCTTTATCTATACTTTTGATGAAAAAGAATATCTACATTGCCGCCTGCAAGAGGCATTATGAATAAGAGGCTGTCGTACGAATGAAAAACTTCGTACCACGGCCTTCTTTATAGAAAAATGGGAACATTCTCCTATTTTTATTTGATAAAAACAAGAAATAAGAACAAGTGTTTCTTGACGGGGGTGGAGGATGTTAAGTTTTTCTACACGTTAGAACCTAATGAAATTCGATGCCAAATGCGTTAGTTTCGCAGCTGGCGGCGGCCGCTCCTCATGGGCGCGCCGAGAGAAAGGAAGATGTGTATGAGGAAGAAGAAGGCAGCGGTATGGGCAGCACTCCTGACGGGGAGCGTACTGCTCACGGCGGGCGGAGCGTCCGCCGCACCGATGGATGCGGACCGCAGCAGCGCCGAGCGTGCGATTGACCGTGTGGAGCAGGCAGCGCGCGCGGGCGCGGACAAGAATGCGTCCCTGCCGGATGTTAAGCACATGAACGTGCGTGTGGCCGATGTCACGGTCATGGGCGGCGTCAAGACGCGCGAGCACGATGTGCGTGCCATGCTCTGAGCTTGCGAAAAGACCGTGAACATCCGCCGTCTCTCGCAGGAGATCCAGAGCGTCAACGACACGGGCGACATCACGCTGGCAACGGAGTTCCGTCCGGCGGCGGACGGGGCATATCATGTCACCGTGCGCGTGCAGGAGAAAAGAGCGACCACGTCCGTCTTTCCGTGAGCAACACGGGGACGGAGTACACGGGTGACTGGCGCACGACGCTCACCTACCTCAATACGAATCTCTCAGGACGTGCCGATACATTCGGCGCAGCATTTGTCACGTCACCGGGACATTTCGGCGACGTAAAGGTCGGTGCACTCCTATCGAAGCTGATGCCCGAGTGGCATGGGGCCATCTCCGCGAGCGTCAGTCACGGGCGCACGAACATCGACAACTATCCCATCGGGGCGAACCTCTTTGACGTCAATGTCGGCGGCAAGACGACGAATGTCGACCTGCACTATCAGCGGTTCCTCTCCTATACGTCGCGCAACAAGGACATCCTTGATTTCGGCATCGGATATCGGCGCACGGAGAGCGACTATGACTTTGATTTTGGCAGACACATAAAATTCGGAACGACTACCGCGTCCTGCTCGCTACGGCGACCTATCTGCATACGACGCGCAAAGCGAACAGCGCGTTCTCCCTACAACGTTGGGCTTGCGACCAACATCAATGGGGATGCAGCAGAGTACGAGCGCGTCGCGCCGGGCGCAGATCGACAGTTCACTCTCCTGCGCGCAGGGTTAAACTATCAGGCGCGCACGAAGGGCGACTGGATCGGTGCCGTGCGTCTTAATGGGCAGTATACGAAGGATCACATTGTTCCGTCCGAGCAGATCGGAGCGGGCGGAGCGATGAGCGTACGCGGCTTTTGATGAGCGCGCGATCGGCGCGGACAAGGGCATCGTGGGCAGCCTCGAACTCTACACGCCCTGAGATCGCAAAGCATACGCGACTCCTGCCTTCACCGACTATGCGCACCTGTCGAACAACAGGAGCAGCGCGAACCGCAATCTGCTCTTTGACAGTGAGAGTATCGCATCGGCGGGACTTGGTGTGCGCTATGCGAACGGGCAGTTCTCACTCGCACTTGACTATGCGACGATCCTGAAGGATGCGGACAAGAACCTCCTCAGGGGCAGAATGGCCGCCGCTGGAACCTCACGGCAAGCGTGAACTCTAAGGGGCACACTATCGGCTCACTGGCGTTCGCCGCTCCCCCATAGTGACGGGGGACCGACCCCTCAAAGCCTCCCCTGCCGCAGCGGGGAGGTGGCACGCGACAGCGTGACGGAAGGGGCGCCATGAGCGCGGGAAAGTCACAGACGATCGGAAGGAACGAAAGGAACGAACGGAATGAATCTCAAAAGAAAAATGCGCCGCGGCAGTCTCGCGGCACTCATTACGCTCGCACTCACGAGCTCCGCACTCGCTATGCCGACGGGCGGCGTCGTGCAGTCGGGGGATGTGAATATCGGCGGCAGTACAGATTTTTCGACGGTTGCAAACGGCGCAACCATCGGGGCGACGACGGACAGTACAATCAACTGGAACACGTTCAATATTGCAAATGGTGAGACGCTGAATTTCAACATCGCCGATGGCAAGCTGCTCCTCAATCAAGCGACGGGCACGCAGGCATCCGACATTCTCGGCACGATGAACCAGACGGGCGGCGGTGCGATTGCGCTCGTTAATCCAAACGGCATCCACATCGGCGGCAATGCCGTGCTCGACGAACGCACTGACGCTCTCACGCTTGGTGTTGTGACCAAAAATGATACGGAGACGCTCATCCGCGAGGGTGCACTCGGTGCGCGTGCCATCACGGTCGATCAGGGCGCACAGTTTGACATCGCACGCAAGCTGAACCTCTTCGGGGGAGGTTTCGTTGCAGACGGTGTTGTGTTCAACCTTAACGATGTGCCGAGCCCGGAAGGAGAGTATGTTGGAGGTCGTCGCAGCAAAGGAGCTGTATTGGCAGCAGGGGTCGGATCGCGACAGCGACCTCCGAAGTGGACGATGGAGCGCGGCAATACGGTTGATTTCCACGGTACGGTGAATGCACTCAGTACGGGCAAGGATGCCGAGATCAATATCTTTGGCTATGCGGTCAATGCAGACCGTGCGCACATCGACGGCGACCGCGCGGAGGTCGCGATTGCCGCATGGACGAAGCTCACATCTGATGATCGGAATAATGCGCCGATCAAGACAACGAAGGTGGAACTCTCCCCGAGAATGTCGTGCGTGACGGACTCCAGATTCGTGAGAAGAAAAAGCACGGAGATTCGCGGTGGGAAAGTCGAGCTGAAGAACAGTACGATTGACTCGGCACGTCTTGATATTACAGCGCAGAGTTCCTTTAACAACACGGGCGATATGGATGTAGACCAAAGGCATGAGGCGTTGACGGCGACAGCGGACAACTCTGTCGCGCTTGACAACGTCACCATCAACGGAATCACTAGGGCCGGAACGGTATCACTGGTTCGAGATTACGGGCGGTGCCGTAATATTGCGAACGCGAACATCCACACGGAGAAGACGCTGCACATCGGAGCGATCTCTCCCTCGACCGCACGTTGAAGAAGCGCGAATGGGCATCGCCGATTGAGCTCGTGGGGACGCGTACGACCACGGGGCAAATGCGCTGAATGTCACGAACTCGACGTTGAAGGTGACGCGCCCCACATGGGAGTCGAATCCTATGTGGTGCAAGCAGACCTCAACGCGAAGGACGTAAGCCTCACGGGCGGTACGGTGCATCTGACGGGTGTGGCGATTGAAAACGCCCTCTGCTTGCCCAGATCATGGCGGGCACAACCACCGAGGGAGAGGATACTCCCTACGATCAGACGGCACATACACCGAGCACCACCGAGCTGCATAGCCTTCGGTCGACACCGGCACATACGGTTACAATCGACGGCACCCAGTATGATCCGCTCGACGGATGTCGCTGTCGGCGGCGGTAAGGTGACGGTCGGCAATGATGTGACGTTTCACCTTGGTGACGGCTCTGTGCGGTGCGATGGTGAGCTAGTTGCCGGCTCGCGTGTCCCTGTCGGGAGAAGATGAGATCACAACGTCGGCGGCAGGGAATGAGGTGCAGTTTCACGGCAAGATTCGCGGCGTCGGCCTGAAGAATCAGGATGTGTGACATTGAGGGCCATGCGGTAAACCTCGACCATGCGGACATCCGTGATGTTGGCACGGTACATGGTGTCGCCATGAATCGTCTCATCTATACGCGAGATGGTCATAGTAAAGTATATACGGGCATGGGCAACCCATTGAGCGCAGATGGCATGACCGTGGAGTCAAAGGAAACCGGCGTCATGGGCGGTCAAATCACGCTGAAGAACACGACGGTTACGGCTGAGACAGGGACACTCCAAGCGGGAGTGATTGAGCTTGCGGATAAGACAAAGATGTCCCGCGGCGGCGTGAGTTTTATCTCGACAATACAAGATCACGATGAATCACACCCCGGATGCATTTGTCGCTGTTGGCGGTACGATGAATCTCGTGAATGGCAGTGAGGTAAAGACGCCGTTTGGATCTGCTGTCTTTATGCTCGGGCAAAGCTATAACGGATATGAGGACAAACTCAATGTGACAAAGGATAATAAGCTTTCCCTTTGGAACTCTAAGATTGAGGCACATGATCTCATTGACATCAGTGCAGGTGGTATCGGTGTCTGGCAGGGGAGCGAAGCGAATGAAATGCAGTATGAACTGCAGGTAGATATGGCGAGTGCTGATACCATTCGTACGGACGAGCTCGACAGGAACACTCCTGCGTGACGCTGCCTCCCATGTGACAGAGTCAGGTGCGGAGGTGGCTGAGTTTGCCGTGCAGGAGGCGGAGCCCGTTCCGCAGCCGCCCGCGTTGCCCACGGAGACGCCGCCTCCGAGCAGGACCAGGAGAATATCGGGGACGGGCAAGCTCAAGGCGCAGGATGCACTCGTTGAGCCGACACAGGAAAAGCGTGCTTTGAGGCACTCGCATGAAGACCGTTGCACAGCTCAACGAGGAAGGTCGGCACGTCGCGTCGTCAGACCGCAGGTATTGTTGTGGGCATCGTGCAGGAAATCGCGAATGCGGCAACGCTCTCGATGGTGAGAAGGTTGCCCTCGTCGAGCAGGTGCTCAGCGCCTACGCACCTGTGCAGGAGGTAAAGGCAGAGCAGGACAACACCGCCACGAACACTCACAATGAGGCTGTGAACGCAGCAGCCAATGTCTCTGTCGCACCGGTCTATCCCTGATGAGACTGAGGCGGAGGACGTTGTTACGTTCGCGTAATATACCTTCGATAAGAAGAATATCTACATTGCCACCGATAAAGGGGCATTATGAATAAGAGGCTGTCGTACGAACGAAAAACTTCGTACAACAGCCTTTTTCATACAATATGATACTTTTCCACGGGATCTGATTGAGGGCGTACGGTATTCGAGTCCACGATGTCCTTGCGTCCGTAGTACTGCGGTTTGCCCTGCGGTGTGAGGCTCTATGAGGATGATGGGCATGCCGGGGAAGAAGCGCATGAGGGCGCGGCGGGTCTGCGTGGATTTGATGGTGTAGCGCGTGACCTCCGGCGCGACGTGGATGATGGCGAAGGTGACCCCTTTCTCGATGATGACAGCTCCCCTCGATGGTCATGGATGCGCTCCTCTCTGTAATCGGCTCATTTTATCAGAGACTATGATACTATACAAGAATAAAAATTCAATTTAACATTAAAATAAGGTTGCGGAAATCCATAGAACCCCGTATAATAAACCATAAGGGAAGTACATCGTTGTGGTGTATGTAAATAGTCCCGCTTTATGGTATTGACGGAATATTGAAAAAGCGACTTGCGTATAGTATTCTTTCGCAAGGATTTTTGCTATCGCGTCGAATACGATAAAGGTACTGATATTCAACGAAGACGGCGCGTGCGTCGACATTCATGGTGGATGTCGGGGTTTTGTTGCGCGTGGTCGGAGGAGGAATCAGGGAGGCAGGTTTTATCGGCGTATTGAGGCAGGTCGGTCTGGCGTTCGCGGCGGCGGTGCTCCTCGGGGCGGTGGCTCTCCTCATGATGGGCGAGCTCGCACTCATCGGGGCGCTCACGGCGGGCAGCAGCGGCGGCGCTCTACTTTGTCCAGCTCGCGCGGCGCATTCTGCGTGCGGCGCGGCGCGGGACGGGCAGGGCGGCGCAGGTGCAGATCGGTCTTTGCTGATCCTCGTCCTCATCGGCGCGGTTCTTTGGGCAGCGACGATGACGGGCGTGCGGCATTTCTTCGCGGCGGTGGGAGGATTCCTCCTGATGCACGCGCTGATGATGGCGCAGATGATCGGCAGGGCTCTGTACGCAGATGGAAAGAACCGTCCGACGGACGGCCTCGGAAGTAGGAGGGGAGACCCCCGAGGGAGTGTAGAGGTTATGCACTGAAATCGGTGTTCGCGAGGCAGTGCAGTTCGCCGGATTTACCTTCAATTCACAGACCCTCGTCATGACGTGGATCTCGATGGTCGTCGTCCTCTTCATCGGTTGGCTCGCGACGCGCAATCTCAGGGTTGTGCCAACGTCCAACTGGCAGGTGATGATGGAGACGGTGATCGAGGCTCTGCATGATCAGGTGGAGGAGAATATGGGCCCGCGCGGGCGTGGATTCCCTGTCCACGTTTATCGTGTCGCTGTTCCTGTTCCTTCTCGTGTCGAATTGGATTGGTCTTTATTCCGACGATGGCATCGCCGACAAAACTGATCTGAACACCACCTGGGACTGGCTCTGCTGGTCATCGTCATGATGCATGTCCTGGGACTGGCGGTAAAGGGGATGCACTATGGCGCATTTCTTCCAGCCGGTCGCACCCGTTCATCATCATCAACATTGTCGAGGAGGTTGCGAAGCCGATTACGCTGTCGTTCCGTCTTTTCGGCAACATCCTGGCGGGTGAGATTCTGATTCACATCCTGCCGCAGCTCCTCGGGAACGGTTCGACGATCCCGTCGGTGATATGGCTCGCGTTCAGCGTGTTCGTCGGCATTGTGCAGGCACTGGTCTTCACGATGCTCTCGACGGCGTATATCGGCGCGGCCATCAGACGGACGAAGGTCATTAACGGCGGTATCGGTCGACCACAGTTTTGCACGCCGTGCAGCAGGCACGGGCACGAAGATTTTGTTCACATATTTAAAGGGAGGATCTTTTCATGGAAAACGCAATCATGGTCGCAGGGCGCTCTTATCGGTGTGCGGGTCTCTGCTTGGTCTTGCTGCAATCGGCGCAGGCATCGGTGACGGTCTGGTCACGGGCCGCTTCATCGAGGCTTGCACGTCAGCCGGAGGCGGGCGGCGTCCTCTTTACGCGTACGCTGATCTCGGTCGGTCTGATTGAGGCACCTGCATCATCGGCGTCGTTTTCGGCATCATCATGCTCTGCGCAAATCCGCTGATTCACTAAGACGTATGTGGCACGGATTTTGCAAAGGGGCATAGGAATTGAGTAAAAAGTACGCAAGGCCTGATTGATCTCAACGGGACGCTGCCCATCCAAATCATCAACTTCCTGATACTCGTTGCGCTCCTGCGCGCAGTCGCCTCTAAGCCGATCGTGCGCATGATGGACGAGCGCAAGGCGAAGATCGCTGAGAGCATCGAGAAGGCGGATGCGGATGCTGCGCAGCGGAGGCAGACGCTGAACGAGCTACAGGCGCAGCTCGCTGCGGCGCATGCTGAAGGCGCAGGAGATCGTCGACATGGCGGGAAAAGCGTGCCGGCGAGGAGCGCGAGGCGAGCATCCAGGCAACGAAGCGTGAGATCGAGCAGATGAAGAAGTCCGCCGAGGAACAGATGGAGCGCGAGCGCGCCCATGCGTGTGGAGCAGCTGAAGGCGAGGTCGTCGCCCTGTCGCTCGCAGCGGCGGGCAAGATCATCCAGAAGAATCTGGACGAAAAAGGACAACGACGCCATCATCGGCGAGTTCATCGCAAAGCTCGACGCGAAAAAAAGTCGGTGACGCGTCATGTTGAACATGGAGCTGGCGCGCAAGTACGCGCGTGCGATCTTCGAGCTGGCGTGCGAGGAGAACGCGCTCAGCGCCTGCTGAAATGACCTCGCCAAGTGCAGCAGACGTACGTCGACTGCGCGGAGCTGAAGGCGTATCTCTGCAACCCTGAACATCCAGCCCGAGGACAAAAAGTCCTCCTGCGAAGTGTTCGCGACGAGGTGCGCAGATGGTGCTGAACTTCCTCCTGCTGCTCATCGACAAGCGGCGCATGATGGTGCTTCGAGGCGATCAGCGCGATCTTTGTGCAGCTCCCGAACGAGAAGCTCGGCAGTTGGTGGCGGATGTCACGACGGTGGAGCTGCTCAGCGAGACGCAGAAGGCAGAGCTGATGGAAAAGCTCGGACGCGTGACGGGCAAAGAGGTATCTGGTGCGAGCACCGCGACCCCTCGCTCATCGGCGGCGTGGTGGTGCGCATCGAGCGACCGCCGCATCGACGGCAGCATCAAGGGACGTCTGGCAGCGATGACGGCAGAGTTAATGGCGAACCAGCGGGGTGACAGCGAAATATGAAAATGAATCCGGAAAGAGATTACTTCCATCATCAGCGAACGCATCAAGAACTATGAGTGTCGATCTGAACGTCAACGACGTCGGCACGGTCTCTTGAGGTCGGCGACGGCATTGCGCATATCTACGGCCTCGATAAGGCGATGGCAGGCGAGCTGCCTCGACTTCGGTAACGATGTCTGTGGGCTCGTGCTGAACCTCGAGCAGGAGAGCGTCGGCGCAGTGCTACCGGCGGCGAGACCCCATCAGGGAGGGGGACACCGTAAAGCGTACGGACGCATCATGCAGGTGCCCGTGGGCGAGGCGATGGTCGGACGCGTCGTGGACGCACTCGGCCGCCCCATCGACGCGCAAGGGCCCCATCGACACGAAGGAGTTCCGTCCGGTCGAGTCGCCGGCACCCGGCATTGCCGACCGCAAGAGCGTCCATGAGCCGCTTCCAGACGGGCCGAAGGCGATTGACGCCCCGTCTCCGATCGGCTGCAGCCAGCGCGAGCTGATCATCGGCGATCGCGGCACGGGCAAGACGGCGATTGCCGTCGATACGATCCTGAACCAGAAGGGACAGAACTGTATCTGCGTCTACGTCGCCATCGGTCAGAAGGCATCCACCGTCGCGCGCGTCGTCATAGACGCTCGGAGACGGCGGCGCGATGGACTATACGATCATCGTCGCGGCGACGGCAGCAGACTCTGCGCCGCTGCAGCACCTCGCACCCGTATGCGGGCGGGCGTGGCGATGGCAGAGTACTCTCATGTATAAGGCGGTCATGCGCTCTGCGTCTATGACGACCTCTCCAAGCACGCGGCAGCGATACCGCGCCATGTCGCTCTCTGCTCCGCCGTCCGCCCGGACGCGAGGCATACCCGGGCGACGTGTTCTACTTACATCCCGCCTCCTCGAGCGCGCGCGGCAAGCTCTCCGACGCACTCGGTGCAGGCTCCATCACGGCACTGCTGACATCGAGGATACCTCGCGGGCGACCTCTCGGCGTCATCCCGACGAACGTCATCCGGATCACCGACGGTCGATCATGCTGAGTACCGACTCGTTCTACTCGGGCATCCGCCCGGCGATCAGCGTCGGTCTCTCGGTCTCGCGTGTCGGCGGCTCCGCCCAGATCAAGGCGATGAAGCAGGTCGCGGGCACGATGCGTCCTGATCTCGCACAGTACCGCGAACTCGCGGCATTCGCGCAGTTCGCTCGGATCTCGACCAGGCGACCAAGGCACAGCCTGACCGCGGTGCCCGCATGGTTGAGACGCTGAAGCAGGCGCAGTACAGCCCACTCTCCGTCGCGGAGCAGGTGCTCGTCATCTCACGGCGGTACGCGGCCATCTGCGGACATCCCTCGTCGGCAAGGTCGTCACCTTCCCACAGGACTTCCTGAAGTTCATGCGCACGGCGCATCCGGAGATTGCTGCGGCGATCAGCGGAGATGAAGAAGCTGGACGATGGGCCTGAGGGGGACATCACGAAGGCGATCGCGGAGTTCAGGAAACCATCTCCTCACAGAAGCGTGGGAGAGGTGACCGTCATAGCAAATTTACAGGACATCCGCCGGCGCATCCGCAGCGTCAGAGAGCATCCAGCAGATCACGAACGCCATGGACATGGTCGCGACCTCGCGTCTGCGCCGTGCCAAGGAGGCAGCCAACAGCAACCGCCCTACGCCGAAAAAGACGGCGGTCATCCGCAGCGTGGCGGCAGCGGCGACGGGCATCTCGCATCCGCTCCTCGAGCAGCATGAGAGCGGCAAGCGCCTCATCCTCCCGTCATGGCGGCGGACAAAGGGGCTCGCAGGCGCATACCCAGCAACGCACTCAAAAAGGCGATGACGCTCGTCGAGGACAAGTCCAACACGCAGATCGTCACCGTCGGGGCGCAGGCCGCGACTTCTTCAAGAATCGCAGCTTTGACATCATCAGTCAGCGCGTCGGCATCAGCGAGCGTCCGAAGGCGACGCACGCGCAGAAGATCGCGCGCACGCTCATCAGTGCGCTTTGAGTCCGGCGAAATCAAAGAAGTTCTACATGGTCTACACGCGCTTCGTGTCGGCCATCACCTGTGCCTGAGGTCGTGAAACCCCGCCCTTTTACAGCAGGGAAGGCGAGGGACACGCGCAGGCACCCCACATCTATGAGCCGAATGCCGAGGAGGTGCTCAGGCACCGCTGCCGCAGCACCTTTTTACCACCATCTATGCGGCGCTCCTCCAGTCGGCGGCGAGCGAGCTGAGCCACGTACTGAACGCGATGAGCAACGCGACCGACAACGCCGGGGAGCTCATCGGAAAGCCTGACCTCTACTACAACAAGGTACGTCAGGCGGGCATCACGAACGAGATCAGCGAGATCAGTCGGCGGCGCGCGAGGCACTCGGGCGACATCCATGTACGCCGCGTGCAGTGGAGGTAAGGAGGTTTCCATTGGCAAAAGTAAAGTCGTACAGGTCATTGGACCTGTCGTAGATATTAACTTTCCGGCGGGTGAACTGCCGAGATTCTGAACGCCATCAAGGTCAGGGCAAGACGGCCGACTCATGACATCGACCTCACGGTCGAGGTCGATGCACCTCGGCGACAGCGTCACGCGCTGTCATCGCCAGAGCTCCACCGACGGCCTGATGCGCGGCATGGAGGCGGACGACACGGGTGCGCCGATCAGCGTGCCGGTCGGCGAGGCGACACTCGACGCGTCTTCAACGTCCTCGGTGAGACTGTTGACCTACAACCCGAGCCCGTCGGCAACAAAGAGGTGTGGCTGATCCATCGTGCCGCCCCTGAAATTTGACGAGCAGGAGACATCGACCCAGATCCTCGAGACGGGCATCGAGGTCGTCGACCCTCATCGCCCCGTACTCGCGCGGCGGAAAGGTCGGACTTTTCGGCGGTGCCGGCGTCGGCAAGACCGTTCTACCATCATGGAGCTCATCCACAACATCGCGACCGAGCACGGCGGCTACCTCCGTCTTTGCGGGCGTCGGCGAGCGTAGCGCGTGAGGGCAACGACCTCTGGTCGGAAATGACCGAGTCGGGCGTTATCGACAAGACCGCCCTCGTCTACGGCCAGATGAACGAGCCGCCCGGGCACGTATGCGCGTCGCCTGACGGGCCTCACGATGGCAGAGTACTTCCGCGATGTGCAGGGACAGGACGTTCTGCTCTTCATCGACAACATCTTCCGTTTCATCCAGGCAGGTCTCGAGGTCTCGGCTCTGCTCGGACGTGATGCCGTCCGCCGTTGGCTACCAGCCGACGCTGACGACCGACGTCGGTGCCTCTGCAGGAGCGCATCACCTCCACGAAAAAGGGCCTGATCACGTCCAGGTGCAGGCGGGTCTACGTCCCCGCGGACGACCTCACCGACCCGGCACCGGCGGCGACATTCACCCATCCCGATGCGACGACGGTTCTTTCCCGTCAGATTGCCGAGCTCGGCATCTATCCCGCCGTTGACCCGCTGACTCCACTCGCGTATCCTCGACCCGCATGTCATCGGGCAGGAGCACTACGAGTCAGCGCGGCGGTGCAGGCCGTCCTCCAGAAATACAAAGAGCTGCAGGACATCATCGCCATCCTCGGTATGGAGGAACTCCGACGAGGATAAGCTGACCGTCTCGCGTGCACGTAAAATCCAGCGTTTCCTCTCGCAGCCCGTTCGCCGTCGCCGAGGTATTCACGGGCTCGCCCGGAAAATACGTCGCGCTGAAGGACACGATCCGCGGGTTCAAGGAAATCCTCGACGGCAAGCACGATGACCTCCCCGAGGCTGCCTTCTACATGGTCGGCGGCATCGACGAAGTCATCGAGAAGGCAAAAGAAGCTCAAAGAGGAGGAATGACGGATGGCGACCATCAAGCTGAGATCGTATCTCCCGACCGCGTGGTCTACGCCGCCGACATCGACATGCTCATCGCCCGCTCCACGGGCGGCGAGATCGGCATACTGCCGAAGCACATTCCCCTCGTCACGGGACTTGAGCCCCATGCCACGAAGATTCATGTCGACGCCAAGGAACAGTCTCATCGCTGTGGCGGGCGGCTTCATGGAGGTTACCCCGACAAGATCACCGTACTCGCGACAGCAGCGGAGGAGCCGATCGACATCGACATCAACCGCGCTCAGCGCGCTACGAGCGCGCGCAGGAGCGACTGCAGAAGCTGCGCGAGGACCCTCGAGGCACAGGCGAGCATCATCGACGAACAGCGCGCCTCCTCGCACTGGAAACGCGCCGCAGCACGCCTGCAGACCGCGAAGACAGCGAAGCCCGGCGCATGATTCACCGGGATGAAAAACCGCCCCAGCCGTATTGGTTGGGGCGGCTATAACTGTCAAAGTGCTGATACCAAAGCGAATACAATACTTTCCTTATTCGCCGCAATGCCCTTTGAGCAGACGGTTTAGATCCTCTGACGGGATATTTCCATGGTTATGTGCGACCACGGGATTGCCGTCTGCCGGTATCCAAATCTTTGTCGCATTCGGGGAAGGCGCACCCTTGCAGACATGAACGTGGACAGGCTCTGTTTTTCCTCGCGCGACCAAAAGAAGATGCGATAGCCGAATAAATCACCCCACGTCGGCAATGACTTCACCGTCCTCGATGCGATCTCCCAAATAGAGAGCTGTCATTTCTAACGAACTCGGTCAGCTTAGCGCGTTCCTCCTCATTGAAGCCGCTGTACTTTGTGCAGGTAATGCCCGGCAGCAGAAACTCCGCCGTATCAAACCCGTGCGCGTTGGCACGCTCCATGCAGACCAGAATACTCTCGCCGCGCAGCGCAGAGCGGTGAATATCCGAAAACGTCTGACAATACCGTCAATCGTGCTGTAATGAGTGCTCATGAGACTCCTCCTCATCCATAGTATGCGTATGCATGCGACTGCGGTCAATAGACAGCCGCTGTACTTTTTGTGGACGATGCGCCGTGAATATGCTATCATAGCTCCACACATTACTGCGAAAGGAGGCATCCATGAACCTCGCGAATCACCGTACCTCCATCATCCTTGCCATCGTCTTTGCCACACTGCTCTCCTCCTTCTGGTTCTTTCAGGACTTCGCCTTTATCGTCTTCCTCCCTCGCTCCTCCTGCAGCTCCTCCTCCAGCCGGCCGTAGACGCGATGGAGCGACGGCGCATCCTGCGTGGCATCGCGGCGGCGGGGCGATCCTCCCTTCTCCTGCTCGTCCTCGTCCTCCTCTCCATCCTCACGCTCCGTCGTCCCGTCGCTGCAGCGCTTTGTCACCGAGCTGCCGAGCATCGGACAGGGACTCCAGCAGATGCCGTTCCTCACGGAGTTGGATCTGCAGCAGGAAATGACGGGCATCCTCGACAAACTGAGCAGCGTCAGCGCGGAGCTCCTGCGCACATCCCTCTCCTTCCTCCTCGTCGCTGTCGGCAAAATCATGGACTTCGTCATCATCATCTTTGTCTCCTCTCACCTCCCTGAAGGACGGCAACAGCATCAAACGCTGGCTCGCTGACCTCTTCCGCACGGCTCGCGCGGGCGTGTCCTCCGCCTCTTTGACCGGCTCCTCCGCGCCCTGCGCATCTATGTATGCAGTCAGCTCGTCATGTGCATCATCACGGGACTCGTCGTCTTTATCTACTTCACCGTCATGCGCCTTCCGTATGCCTCCGTCTTCGCCCTGCTCTCCGGCATCAGCGAGTTCATCCCCGTCCTCGGCCCGACCGTTGCCTCTGCACTCGGAACGGTCACGACCGCCGCGACCGCATGGGGCATCACACTGCAGACCGCACTCTTCTATCTCGCGCTCCACAGATCAACCACTAACGATCGTCTATCCCGCCCTCGTCGGCAAATCCCTCCACCTCCACCCCGTCGCCATCATCCTTGGCGTCGTCTTTGGCGACGAAATCCTCGGCGCAGCGGGCATATTCCTCGCCGTCCCCTTCATCGTCAGTTGTCAAGATCGTCATCACCGACATCTACCGCGACCGACAGGAGATGAAGGGGGCGGAACAGGTAGAAAAATTCATAAACACAAAGAACCTCCTTTACATAACGCTGTGTAAAGGAGGTTCTGTTAAAAATGAAATATAGAAATGTAAAATTTACAATGAAAATAAAATATTTTTGTAAAATATATTGACAAAAAGAAGTTCTTTTGCTATTATACAAAAAAACAGGACAGAAAGGAGATTACAATGTTGGATAAAGACCAGAGGAATGTGATTGTCGAGAACTTCAAAGTCTCCTGCGCCCCATCCGCAACATCATGGATTGCAGCATTGCAGAGATGGCGGAGGCGATCAGTGTCACACGTCAGACGATGAACAATCTCGAGGACACGCAAGACGGGGATGTCACAGACGCAGTACATCGCACTCGCGGCGTTCATCGACCACTACTTTCGTCAGAACGGGCGGCTGCTGCCTGCCGTTCAGACAATCATCGATCAGGAGGGGACAAAGAACACTGCGGACTACGATACGTCGTTTCGCGACGGTTCTCTCATCGAGCGGTGGTTCGAGGGGATGCACGCGTGTGCGGAGGATATGGAGACGGCGGACGACGATGGCTTCACCGAGGAGCTGGGGATCATCGCACAGCAGTATAGAATCTTCATGGATACGGACATCCTGATGACGGAGAATGCGGGGAACGTCGTCGACGATCTCGTGGATGCGCTGCGTATGGCAGAGCGGAGCGTGATCGTTCCGCTGCGTTTGGTGGAGGAGCTGCGCGCGCAGCGGGGAAATCCCGCTGCACAGACGGCGATCAAATATCTGAAGCAGATGCAGACGCAGGAGGTTTTGGACATTCGCGGCGAGGCGGGGGATCCTGATTTTGCCGATATTATTCTCTCAGTGTTTACGTTTTGCGCAGTGCCCACCGGCTCTGCCTCTGACGAATAATCGAGAGCTTGCCCGGGAGGTACTGCGCTTGAATGAAACGGGGCTTGAGAAGGAAAGCAATCCCATTGTTGTCGGCTGGGTTCGCGACGGCAGACTGCACTCCCTACGCGGAACAGCCTATTGCGGTCGAGTCGAAGGAGCGGAGCTGCTTCTGGATACGAGCGGGCTTGCGGGATGGGAGGAGATGGAGGAGGAAGCCTCTAAGAATACATATGTGCCCGATGCGGAGGCGGTGAGGATGATTGAGGCTCCCTGCGCGTCTCCGGATACGTTATATGATACCAAGGAGCGGGCGCTGCCACTGACACAACAATCCCCAATGGATGGGAGAGGTCTAGGAGAGAGGAGCATCTACGATGAAGGATGGACACGTTGGCTATCTTGAAGCCTATGTGAAGAGTACAAGATTTTTCATTGATACCTGCAGCCTGCTCTCGGGCGGTGCGGATCAGTTCTGGCAGAAGATCGTCCCGATTCTCGAGGCGGACGGGGAAGAGCGTTATCGTTCCCCAAAAGTGTCTATGACGAACTCGAGAAACTTGCTGATCCCAACTACATGCCGAAAAACAAAGAAGAAGGAGGCGGGAATCGAGGAAAAGGCAGAGCAGCACGCCGCACAGTGATCAATTTGCAAAAGAGAAATCTTGTTGCGGTCGTTGGCGATCCAAACGATGATAAACTTGCTGATAATGTCCCTGCTGAGCGTACTCACGCGTTTTCGTCTCACCCTATGATATGCTGCTGATCACGCAGGATTACAAGCTTGCTGCCAGAGCACTTCCCATTGGTAAGGACAGCGATGCAGTACGCGGGGTCAAGACGATCCGCGTGAAGCGCCTTGATGGCAGCGGTAGTCTGCAAGATGTCTTTGTTGGGGGCACCCAAGGTTGCGGAAAACCTCCTGTGCCAAGTAATGCCCCGAGACCGAGCTTGACGAAGAGGAAGCGCTTTGCGACGGTGACGACGGTCACGGATGTGCCGGATACTGGGCATCCCTGTCTCGTCGATCCCAACAGCGGGAGACGAGGTGATGATACGCCGTGCGGGGCAGAGCGGCACATTGCGGCTCGGGACACAGATCGGCGCCGGCGGCGAGGGCATCGCCTATCGGACGAACAAGTCCGGCATCATTGCGAAGATCTATAAGCGGGACAAGATCACGCGCCGCAAATACGAAGCTGCGCCTTATGCTCACACGGGAGATCGACTGCGATGGCGTCTGCTTCCCGATGGCGATGATCTACAATGCACAGGGCGAGTTCGTCGGCTATCTGATGAAGGAGGCTGCGGGCAAGGAGCTGCAGAAACGCTTTTTGTCCCGAAGCCTGTCATTCTGAAGAACTTCCCGCAGTGGACAAAGGTGGACACGGTCCAGCTCTGCATCACGATCCTCGAAAAGCTGAAGTACCTGCATGACCGCAATGTGATCCTCGGTGATATCAACCTCTTAACATTCTTTTGAGTCTCCGACGAAGGTCTACTTCGTGGATACGGACAGCTATCAGGTGGAGGGCTTCCCGTGCCCCGTCTGCACCGTCCCTTCACTGCGCCGGAGATTCAGAAGAATAACCCCGTACTGCGCACGATTGAGCACGAGCGCTTCGCCGTGGCGACCCTCCTTTTATGATTATGCTGCCCGGAAGACAGCCATACTCCATGCAGGGGGGCGAGGGGTGCAGGAGAATATCATCAAGGGGGACTTCTCCTACCCGCTTGGAGACAAGAAGAACGGAAAGGTGCCGCCGGGCTCTGTGGCGGTACTGTTGGAGTCATCTCCCGTACGAACTGAAGCAGGCATTCTACGAGACGTTCTGCCGTGGGAGGCGCACTACGGTGGCCGCAGCCGTTACACCACAGGGGAGTGGCTGCAGATGTTTCGCTCGTTACCACTACCTCCTCACGAGCGGTAGGATGGCGGAGCAGGATGAGGAGTCCCTGCTGCTCTTTCCGACGCGGTTCAAAAGGCAGTTGGGCAGGACCTATGCGAAATGCAAGCTCTGCGGACGGGAGGATGACGAGGAGCGTCTGAAGGAGGGATTCTGCCCAACCCTGTCTGCGACAGGGTGAGATTTACCGTTGCAATACCTGCGGTGCGGAGATTCGCTATACGAACTACGATAAGTACGTCAAGCACTCGAAGAAGCATATGAGCTGTAGGACCTACTACGAGAAGCGAAACATGGTCGCTGAGCGAAGGATCGTGCAGCATCTGCGGTGAATCCTTCGGCATCACCAACGGGGAGAAGGAGTTCTACGCGAAGAAGGGCTTCTCCCTCCCAGAACCTGCAAGAACTGCCGCGGTGGCGGGCATCATGCCCATACCCTTACGTCAAGCCCGACGCGTATGTGTTCCGCGAGAGGAGCGAGAGCAGGAATGCATCCTTCCTGAGATCGTTCTCAAGAGACTTTTCGGCTGATCATTATGGATAAGATTTTTGCAAAAGGAGTAGTGTCATCATGAACGATTTGCTGAGACAACAGGATCTGGTCAACAATCCCTCGACGCGTGTTCCCATCTGCCTCTGCCTCGATGTCAGTGGCTCGATGAACCGCATTGTCGGCGGCGAGACACGGGATACAGGGGCGCACTGTCTTTCGTGACGGGCAGCAGTGGAATATAGTCGAGGGCGGTGTCACTGCTCTGAACGAACTGGTCGCGGGGGTGCGCAGCTTCTATGCGGCACTGAATGCGGACGAGGTCGCACGCTACTCTGCCGAAATCTGCGTTGTCACCTTTTGGGGGCAGCTCCGCGCGTCTCGTCAAGGACTTCGCAAGCCCTCGATCTGCAGCCGGACTTTCCTGACCTCACGGCGGACGGTGAGACTCCGATGGGCGAGGGCGTCAACCTCGCACTCGACCGCCTTGAGACGCGCAAGCAGGAATACAAGGATGCGGGGTTGACTACTTCCAGCCGTGGCTCGTCCTTATGACGGACGGCTCACCGAACAGCAGCCCGCAGAGTTCCAGCGTGCCGTTTCCCGCACCCGGGAACTGGTCGGCAATCGCAAGCTATCCGTATTCCCCATTGGCATCGGACCGGAGGCGGATATGGTGAATCTCGGCGCATTCTCGCAGCGCCGCACGCCACTTAAGCTCAGGGGATGAACTTCGGGGCATTTTTCGAGTGGGCTCAGCCCAGAGTGTTGCGCATACCTCGCAGTCCATGCCGGGCGAGGAGATCAAGCTGAATGTCGAGAAAATCAAGGGCTGGGCGGAGCTGTGATGACTTCCGAGGAACGAAGGAGTATATATGACGTGAAATCCATTGGCTGCGCCGTGCGGAGGAGGGCATAAAAAGTCCGACGTTCCCTGCCGGGACGTAGTACATTATGACGCGGTGAGCGGCGTTCATGTGATTGCCCTCTCCGACGGCGCAGGCTCGGCGCGGCTCTCCCTCTATGGGGCGGATGCAGCTGTGTGCAGCGTGGGATCCCTCCTTGCGGAGGAGTTTCGCGCCTTTATCGGAAACAGCAACGGCGTTGCTGTCCAGCAGCACATCCTAAATACAGTTCTCGCAGCACTGCGCGCAAAGGCGGATGAGCTCGGGTGTGAGATGCATGATCTTGCTGCAACCCTCCTCGCTGTAGCCGCGGACGATGAAAACTTTCTCGCGGTACATATCGGGGATGGGGTCATCAGCTGCTACGGTATGGATGGGCTGAAAACACTCTCTGCACCGGATAACGGGGAATTTGCGAATGCGACTACCTTTGAGACCTCGCGGGATGCGCTACAGCGTATGCGCATCTACAAGGGGAGCGCGGCGCGCCTTTCGGGGTTCGTCCTTATGTCCGACGGGACGGAGCAGAGTCTCTATCACAAGCGCAATCGCGTGCTCGCACCTGCTGTGATCCGCCCTCATGCACCGCACCTGCCTCATCGCGCACGATGTCCTCCTTCCGCAGCTTGTGGCTGCACTTGAGAATGTCATTGCAATGCAGACACAGGACGATGCAGCATTGTCCCCTCATGGCGCGCTGTTCGCACGCACTGCCCCCGATCAGGGCGCTGTCTCCGACGCAGCGGCGGGAGGTCTTCGGCGGCTTTTTCTCTGCCGCTTGCCGTCCCTCTGCGCATTTGCCGAAAAGCTAGGGGCTGCGCCTTGCACCGTGTCAGATCATGCGCGCCATGCGTGGGAATACCACACTGCGGCAGAAGGATGTGCAACGGTTCGTGAAGACCGCTGCTATGACGCGAAAAAGGAGCGTGATCGGATCCTGTAAATCCTGTGGAATCCATGACCGGAAAATATAACCCTTGTTGGGGAGCATTGCAGACACATAAAAACCGCCGCACCAATCGGTACGGCGGTTTCTGCATCATAAGGAAGAGAGGAATGGATCGGAAAATGGATTACGCAAGCATGGAGCGGAGGAACCAGATCTGCTTTGCGTAGTTGGTGACGTGATCCTCCATGAGGTTCGCGACGCCGAAGCAGTCATGCGCATCGGCAGCCTTGCGGATCTCAAGTGCCTGATCGCGGAGCAGCTCAAGGTCGGCAAGCGTGATCTCAAAGTGCCTTCTTCTGATCGACCGCCTCATCGCCGAGCTCCTGAATCGTTGCGATGGCGAGATAGCCCTTGAGGCTGCCGACCGGCTGTGCGCCTGCCATCTTCAGCAGCTCCGCCGTCTCATCGAGCACATCCGCGAACGCGTCGTAGAGCGACTCGAGGTACTCATGAACAGCCTTGAACTGGGGCCCGACCACGTTCCAGTGGAGATTGTGCAGCTTGATATAGCCGACGCCGATATTGGCGATGTAGGCGTTGATCGCGTTGTTGAGGTTTGCATCATTTGCGTGTGACATAGTAAAATCCCCTTTCATCTTGTTGTTCTTCCTGTTTTTGTATCTCATTACGTGTGTCATTATAGCGGTAAACGAATTACTTGTAAATAGTAATTATTAAATAACTTTGCGATTGGATTTCATGCAAATCTTTTTCCTTGACAAACAGCATATTTTATATATAATACATATCTATAAAAATATGTTATACAGTTTTGAGGTGAGAGGGGAATCGCCATGAGTGAGCAGAAATATCGTTTTGAGACCTTGCAGGTGCGCGTCGGACAGGAGGAAGCCGATCCCGTGACGGATGCGCGTGCCGTACCGATCTATCAGACGACCTCGTACGTCTTCCACAATGCGCAGCACGCTGCCGACCGCTTTGCACTCAAGGATCCGGGCTACATCTACGGACGCCTGATGAATCCGACGCAGGACGTCTTTGAAAAAGCGCATCGCGGCACTCGAGGGCGGCACGGCGGCACTCGCCTTTGCCTCGGGCGCAGCGGCGATCACGGCGACGATCCAGGCACTCGCCCATGCGGGCGACCATGTCGTCGCGCAGCAGACCATCTATGGCGGCTCCTACAACCTCCTCGCGCACACGGCGAAGGACTGGGGCATCGACGTGACCTTCGTCGCGCCGAAGGCGGGCGCGCAGGGCTTTGCCGACGCCATCCGTCCGAACACGAAATGCGTCTTCATCGAGACCGTCGGCAGCCCGAACGCTGACCTCGTGGACATCGAGGCCGTCGCCAAGGCGGCACACGCACAGGGCGTCCCCGTCGTCATCGACAACACCTTCGCGACGCCGTACCTCCTGCGCCCCATCGAGGCACGGCGCGGACATCGTCGTGCACTCCGCGACGAAATTCATCGGCGGGCACGGCTCCAGCCTCGGCGGCGTCATCGTCGAGGGCGGCACCTTCGACTGGAAGGCATCGGGACGCTTCCCGCATCTCACGCAGCCGAACGAAAGCTATCACGGCGTGAACTTCGTCGAGGCACTCGGCCCCGTCGCCTTCGTCACCTACATCCGTGCCCCTCCTCCTGCGCGACACGGGCGCGGCGATCGCCCCGTTCAACGCATTCCTCTTCCTGCAGGGGCTGGAGACACTCTTCTGCGCGTCGAGCGGCACGTATCGAACGCACTGAAGGTCGTGGACTTCCTCGCGAAGCATCCGAAGGTCGAGCGCGTCAACCACCCCTCGCTCCCGCATCATCCCAATCACGCCATCTACGAGCGGTACTTCCCGCAGGGCGGCGTATCAATCTTCACCTTGACATCGTGGGCGGGCAGGAGGCGGCGTTCCGCTTCATCGACCACCTGAAAGCTCTTCGCTCCTCGCGAACGTCGCGGATGTCAAGTCGCTCGTCATCCATCCCGCGACCACCACACTCCCAGATGAACGACGCCGAGCTCGCCGCGTCCGGCATCGGCAGAGGCACCATCCGCCTCTCCATCGGTATCGAGCACTCGACGACCTCCTTGCTGACCTCACGGCGGCATTTGACGCCGTCTGAGCCGTTCTTCTATAAAAATAAAACCTCTGCGCGAAGGCTTTCCGTCATGCAGAGGTTTTTACGATGAGCGTCATCCATTTTGCCCGTTCGGGTCGATGCTTCACTGGGACATCCATCATTTTGATACACCGATCGTCGCGCCGTATGCGCTCCGTTGGAAAAAGTTTTTAATGTTTTTCGCAAAAATTTTGTATATGATAGAAAGGATTTTTCCGCATTTTACGTCGAAAGCGTCCTAGAGTACCTATATGTGGATGCTTCGGATTTCTGACCGGACGGTCGTAGACTCTTCCTGTCTCCGGGCTCCACGCGGTATGGACGCGCAGTACCTCATCGGTGATGGGGGATGCCCTAGGGGAAGGAGGGCGGCGATGTTTCCGGAGATACGGCTTTCTGCACTCATTCTCACCGTCCTCATCAGCATTGCCCTCGTGGTCGGGCTGATCCACTATGCTCCGCCGCTGACGCAGACGTACTACTGGCGGCTCGGCGGACTGATCGCGGGCGCGGGGCTGCTCGTCACGCTCTTTTGACCGCCTGATGGCGGCACGGGCGCGACGGCGCGCGGCGAAGAAAACCACCGCTCTCCTTTGAGGAGGAGCAGAGCGCCATGCCCGCTGCGGCAGAGACCATGACAGAGCGGCCCTCTGTCTCCATCTTCCCGGCAAAGACAACGGCAGCTGCTATGCCCCAAAGCCCCGCCCCAACCGGCGGGAAAGAAACTGGCGGCGAAAAAAAGAAAAAGGCAAAAGGCACACGCAAAGAAGAGCGCCGCAAAGCCACCTCCACCCCTCGCGGCAGTACCGCCTTTTGACAGCAGTCCCGCCCGCGTGGCGACACCGCCAGCGAAGAGCTCGCCGCCAGCACACCCGCCGGCAGAGCACCTGCCGGATGGGCTCGATGCACTGCTCGACATCGCCTATGCGTCAGCAGAGCCCGCGCCCGAGCGCGCCGTCGCCGCCTACCGAAAGGCACTCGCGCGCTACCCGCAGGACTCCCTACATGCCGTATCTCGTCATCGAGCTCTCCACCCTCTACAAGCGTCTGGGGGAACTACGATGCGGCGCTCCGCCTCTTTGACGAGGCGCTCGCGCTGCCCATCATTGCCAAGAACGCCGTCATGGTGCAGGAGTTTCGCCGCTCCCGCCGCACCCTGCACGCCGTTTCTGATATGCTCCGCGCGCGGGGAACCCTGCGCTCCCCTTCGGCGAGGTGCCGGAGGACGTGCTGGCGGCGGCTGACCGACAGGCGGGCAATCACACCTGACATTTTATTAAAATGGAGGAATAAATATGAAGAAAAGCGTTGACATCCCTAGGACTTCCCGTCATCAGCATCACAGAGGGCGTGAGCTCGGCATGAGCAAGACCCTCCTCATTGATGCGCCGAACCGCATCGTGGCGGCGATCACGATCGAGGACGAGGACTGGTATCGCGGAGTCAAGCTCATCCCCTACGATAACGTGATTGCAGTCGGTGATGATGCCGTCACCATCAACAACAGCGAGAACATCCTCACGCTCGATGCAGCGGGCGACTTTGAGACACTGCTCGACGACAACATCCGCGTCATTGGCACGAAGGCCATCACGCGCACGGGCGTCATCCAGGGCAACATCACCGAGATCTTCATCGGCGAGGACGGCAGCATCGAGAAATGCGAAGTCACAACGCCGGAGGGCTCGACCTCCGAAGTGACGGCAGATCAGGTCGCCATCTTCGGAAAGGAAGTCACGGTCATCTCGCCGGAGGGCGATGCCGTAAAAATCTGACGCAGCGTCTGCACCGGCGGCACCCGCTATGACAGCCCCCGCAGCAGAGCCCGCTGCGGCTGGAGCCGGTCGAGGAGACTGCCTCTACGGAGGAGACGCCGGCCGAAGAGCCGGCTGCTCCGGAGGAGACGGCTGCCCCGAGGCACCGGCAGAGGAACCCGCACCTGCCGCAGAGGAGCCTGCACCTGAGGGCTCCGGCAGAGGACGAGGCCAAGGATGCAGAGCGCGCGAACGAGGATCGTCATCGCCGCTTCCTCCTCGGCAAGAAGGCGACACGCACCATCAAGATGGACAACGGTGTCGTCATCGTCGAGGCGGGCGCGGACATCACCGAGGAAGTCCTCCAGAAGGCCAAACTCGGCAACAAGTTCATCGAGGCTCTCGATGAGCGCACAGTAAATGATATGGATGCGGCGGGGCGATTGCCCTGCCGTGTTTTCTCTTGAAATCTGGCGGAGAAACCCATGCACGGAGAGGAATCCGCGCCGCGCGAGACAGGACGGGGGACACAGCAGCTTTTTCCAACAAACGGCCACTGCTTTTTGCTCCCACAACACCTCCGCGCCGCAAAAATGGCATTTTTATCCAGACACCATAAGGCCTCGCACGGCGAGGTTTTAAGAACCAGAACCCCGCAAGGGGACGAAACTGATTGAAACACTCCTTCTTAAAATAGATGATTCGGCTTTTTAAGAACCAGAACCCCGCAAAGGGGACGGAAACACTATGACACCTGCAAGGATGGAGGTGGCAGCGTAGTTTTAAGAACCAGAACCCCGCAAGGGGACGGAAACTATGTACAACGGGGGCAAATTCAGAAGCAGGAAGCATGAGATTTAAGAACCAGAACCCCGCAAGGGGACGGAAACAACTCCTTAACAAACAACGCCCGTATTACCATCATAAAACTATTTAAGAACCAGAACCCCGCAAGGGACGGAAACCCAGCACCAACAGCAACACCTGCGACACCGATGAGTTTAAGAACCAGAACCCCGCAAGGGGACGGAAACAGCTACGGCGGTAAGTATCAACGCAATGGCAGATGATTTAAGAACCAGAACCCCGCAAGGGACGGAAACTACTTCTTCCATGCGCTGTTGGTTGTGCTAGACTTTTTAAGAACCAGAACCCCGCAGGGGACGGAGCGTACCTCCAGCCTCCCCTGCCAGAGCGGGGAGGTGGCACACGCAGTGTGCCGGAGGGGGCGCCATGAACGCAAGTTGTAAACGTTCATAGCATCAGAAGTGCACCGCAAGGCACAAGCGCCCCCCATCGGCTCGCGTTGCTCGCCACTTCCCCGTAGCGACGGGGGAAGCTAAGATAGAGGAACCCCGCAAGGGGACGGAAACAACGTCTGCCCGCACACTGTTGTCTTGCGTGCGTTGTATATTTAAGAACCAGAACCCCGCAAGGGGACGGAAACAGAGCAGAAGTCGATGAGGTATGTGATAAACAGCCGCGATTTAAGAACCAGAACCCCACAAGGGGACGGAAACGACTTGTCTACGGTGACGACGTAGGGGATGATCTGCATTGAGAACCAGAACCCCGCAAGGGGACAGAAACCCTTGTTATCTAGCGCTAGGGCGGTGCAGCGGTATCATTTAAGAACCAGAACCCCGCAAGGGGATGGAGCACACCACCAGCCTCCCCTGCCAGAGCGGGGGAGCGGTCAACGTCATCAATCACACTTCGCTGACGCTCGTGTTCTTGGGACGTTTTTCCCATACGACCTGTTACCCAATCAGCTGCGCCTGAGGGCTTGCTTCGGACAGGTCAGCAGGGGGACCGCGTAAGCGGTGGAGGGGCGCCATGAACGCAAGCTGTAAAACATCATAGCATCAGAAGTGTACGCAAGGCACAGCGCCCCATCGGCTCGCTGTGCTCGCCACTTCCCGTAGCGACGGGGAAGCTAAGATAGGGGCCCCCGCAAGGGACGGAAACTCCTCTACGTGCGTGCTCCAGTAGTTCGTGAGGACATTTAAGAACCAGAACCCCGCAAGGGGACGGAAACAAGCTATCCACATCAGAACCCCCACAACAAATAAGATTTAAGAACCAGAACCCCGCAAGGGAGACGGAGCGTACACCCAGCCTCTCCCATAGAGACGGTCGTCATGAATACGTAAGAGCGACCATCAAAGATCGCCGTCCACTTTTGTCCCTGCCATAATGGCAGGATTTTTTCATTTTCTGTGGAAATTACAATATTAAAATAATAATGAAAGGAGATGAGGCTATGGAAGATCTGTGTGAGCGGATCGAACGTGCGGCACTGCTGCGTGCCGCACGCATTCTCGCTCGAGCGCGCACATCCCCACGTACCGGATGCGGGGGCGGCGTTCCTCAGGGTATCTGTGCGGGGATACGACACTCCTGCATGCCGCCCTGTCCCGCAGAGGGCGGCTGTGACATCGGATGGCTTCTCGATGCGGCAGAGCGCATTGCCATGGGGACTGCCCCTGCCGCAGAGCCCGCGGACGACACGCCATCCGTTCATCTGGAGAGTGTGTTCAACCGATTCGGGCGCACCGATGGACGAAAGGAGGGCTTCCCGTCGGCTGCCTGACCGACGATGCCGCACTACTGTTCCCGCAGCCGATCACGGAACTGCACTGGCGCCGAGGGAGGGCTGCTGCGCATGCTATGAGACCCTCGCGGCACACTTTGCGCGGAAATCTCCGCTGTGCATGCCGATGAGCGAGCTGCTGCGCGTCCTCGAGGAGACCACGAGCTACATTCCCTCGCCGACGGCGGCGGACATCTCGCTCTATGACTACACGCGCATGACGGCAGCCTATGCAGCCGCGCTCTATCGCTACTGTGCGGCGCACGACATCCCCGACGCAGCGACGTATGCGCAGCAGGACGGCGGCAGCCGCACCGTCGCACTTCTCGTATCGGCGGACATCTCGGGCATCCAGCCATTCATCTATGCCATCCCGTCCAAGGGCGCACTCAAAAGCCTGCGCGGACGCTCGTTCTACCTCGAAATCCTACTTGAAAACATCGTGGATGAGCTTCTCACCGCATGTCGTCTCAGCCGCACAGCACTCCTCTACACGGGCGGCGGGCACTTCTACATGCTCCTGCCGAACACCGACGACGTGCAGGGACATACTCGTACGCTGCCACACGGCGGTCAGCGACTGGATGCTGCACCACTTCGGCAGCAACCTATACATTGCCATGGCGTGGACCGCGTACACCGAACGAGCTCGCAGGGGAGGGACACAGGGAGGTCTTTTCGCCGCGTGAGCGACAAACTCTCCGCCGAAAAACTCTGCCGCTACTCTGAGGAACAGCTTGCCGCGATGTTTACGCCCGAGGCGCATGGAACAAAACGCAGGATAAGGGACGCGAGTGCGCCGTCTGCCACACATCGACAGCGCATCTCGCCCCTATCCCGCCGACCCTCATATCGATGCGTGTGACATGTGCCAATCTCTTCACCTTTGGCGAGCGCATCCTGAAAAAGAACGCATTCTGTGTCTCCACCACGTGCGGGACCAATGCCCTCTCCCTCCCCGGCATCGAGCGTACACTCTACCTCACCGCGGAGAAACTGGACGACGTTGACCGTCTCCCGTACAGGATTGAGCGCATCTACGCGAAGAACGCGGCGTATACGGGCGACCTGCCCGCCGCACCTCTGGCTCGGTGACTACTCCGCCTCCGAGGACAACGCCGTACTCGGATGGAGACACTGGCGCAGCGCAGCGGCGGCATCGAAGGACAGCAAGAGCATCCCACGCATCGGTGTCATGCGCGCCGACGTGGACAACCTCGGCGCGGCATTCCTCGCGGGATTCCCGGCGGCGTATGCCACCATGACGCGCGACGGCGGCACTCGCAGCGGCTCTCGATCTTCTTCAAGCACTACATCAACGCCATCTGCCGCGGCACAGCGGATGCGGTCACGGACGCGCCCTTTACCCTCTTTGGCAGGGTCAAAAAGGCGGCGCGCGACGTTCATATCGTCTACTCAGGCGGCGACGACATCTTCCTCCTCGGCGCGTGGGACGACATCGTCGAGCTCTCCGTCGATCTGCGCCGCGCTTTCCTGCGCTTTACGGGCGGCAAACTTCGCTTCTCGGCAGGGCTCGGCTTCTTCAAGGACAAATACCCCGTCGCTGCGATGGCACGCCGTACCGGCGACCTCGAGTCGCGTGCCAGGATCGGCGCGGCGCAGACGGTCGCCCGCTAAAGGACAGCGTTGCCCTCTTCGGTGCCGTCACCGAGGGACGCACGTACGCAGCGTTCGAGGAACGGGCGCAGACCTATGGATGGGATGAATTCATCGACGGCGTCTGCGGAGAGAAAATCGCGTTCCTGCGTGCACACTGCCTCTTTGAGGAGAACGCAAAGGGAGAGCAGCTGAGCCTTGGCAAGAGCAGCGTCTATCGCCTGCTCACCCTGTTGGAGGAGGACGGCCCGATCCAGCTCGCGCGGTTCGCCTACGCCCTTGCGCGGCTCGACCCGGGGACGCATCACCCGCCCAGAGGGCATACGCGCGCGTGCGTACGCAGCTCTATGAGTGGTACCGCGACCCGGCAGCGCGCAGACAGCTGTCCACCGCATTACAGCTCATCACCTATACAGCATCCGAGAGAAGGGAGAGGTCAAATGCCTGAAACAAAGGACACACAGGAGCGGATTCCCGACCTTGCGCGCGAAGCGGAGAATGTGATTACCCGCCCTAAACAAAAAGACGCAACAAGCGCGGAGAGGAGGAGATCGCGCTGACCACAGCACAGATTCGCAAATTTCTCTCTGCGGTCAACGCCCTCACGAACAAGATCTCCATGTACCGCACGCGCAGCGGTGAGACAGACATCCTAGCCCCGAGCTCGCCGCCGAGGTGAAATTCCTCAAGGTCAAGCTTTCGCCTATCGGGTCGCGCGCAACCGGGGAACAGTGGGCGATTTCGAGAGAAAGGCAAAATCTGATGGCGCGCATCGACGATATCGGTACAGATATGAAGAAATACGACGAATTCATCCACTTTGTTGAGGCAGCTTGTCGCCCTATCACAAATTTCGCGGTGGGAGGGACTGACCATGCGAGAGCAATCAGAGCGTATTGAAGGGAAACTGAAACTCACGGCGATCCTTCGTGTCGAAACAGGAATGCACATCGGTGCATCCAGCGACTTTTCGCCCATTGGCGGCGTCGACAGCCCATTCCTGCGCGATCCGCTGACGAAACAGCCCATCATCCCGGGCAGCTCGCTCAAGGGAAAAATCCGCACACTGCTCGCGCGGAGCCACTCCACACAGGAGTATGTCCTGAACCAGATCGAGGACGACATCCCGCAGATCAAGCGCCTTTTCGGCACGGCGGCGAAGGGCAGCGCAGGCGGCAAGGCAGCGCGCCTCCAGTTCTCGGACATTCGGATGACGGAGGAGTCGCGTCGACAGTTCGACCGCATGGAGCTCGACACCTACATCGGCGAGATCAAAATTTGAGAACGGCATCAACCGCGTGACCGCAGGCGCGACCCCGCGCCAGATCGAACGCGTGCCGGCGGGAACCGAGTTCGCATTTACCCTTGTCTACAACATCGAGCGAATGGACGAACTCATGGAGGACATGGAGATGCTGCGCGACGGACTGCACCTCCTGCAGATGGACTACCTCGGCGGCCATGGCTCGCGCGGCTACGGCAGAGTCTCTTTGCGGGCGTTCACGGCAGAGTGCTTTGCGCTCTCCGATGATTGCGCGGATACAGAGCAGATGAACGCGATTGCACCGCATGATGGAGGAAGGCGGCGGATCTGTGTGAGCTATGTGATCTATCCCTCTCACTTCGACACGGCCGTGCATTTTGCTCCGTCGGGACGGGGCGGCAGACTCGACGAGGCATGCATGGAGTATACCGCCGACGCCCTCTTCGGTGCACTCTGCACAGAGCTTGCCGTCGCCGGGGAGCAAGCGATACTGACGCGCCTTATGGACAGCATCGAGACGGGCGGCCTACGTCTCTCCGACCTCCTGCCGTGGCAGCGGCGCGCATCCGACCGTGCGATGGCGCTCTTTCTCCCGCGTCCTGTCCTGCGCATCGGGCGCAGCGTGCAGGCGGAGCGAGAGGACTATCGCACCACGTGCGCGAACGCAACCCTGCTCAAAAAAACAGAAAAACCTCAAATACCTCCGCGCGAGCCGCATGCGGGACTACATCCGCGCCATGGAGAGCGGCACGCCGTTCGAGGACAACGACGTTGACGGTGACTTCGGCACCTCTCCCTGCGTCAGCGCGTCAACACGCGCGGCACAGAGCCCCTGCCTTACTACGTCGGACAGTTCACCTTTGCCGACGGCGCAGGGGGACTTACCTCCTCGCGCAGGTACAGGACGAGGCACTCATCCCGTGGCTGCACCGCCTCCTCCACATGGCTCGGTACCGCGGGCATCGGCGGCAAACGCACGAGTGGCTGCGGCAAATTCCACCTCGGCGACATCATCCGCGTGGATGAGAGCGGCGGCGTCGACGCGGCAGCACTCGGCACCATGCTCGCGGCAGAGCACGCCCCGTGGCAGCTCGCACTCGCGCCCGTACTGCCCGCAGCAGACGACCTCGCCGCCGTGAAACGCGGTGCCTATCGCCTGCGCCGTGCGGGTGGCTTTTACCAGCAACCCAACCCACGCCGCCGAGAAGAAGAACAGCGTCTACCTCCTCGATGCAGGCTCGTGCTTTCCCACGCGGATCGGCGGCACCTGCGGCACACTGGGGACGCATGACGGACATCCCGTACTGCGCTATGGCTATGGACTCTATGCGGGGGTGACAGCATGACGACGGGACTACTCTGCCGCAGCTATGAACTTACGTGCATCAGCCCCCATCCATACGGAGCTCGGGCGAAAAACTCAAACCATTTGAATACCCTCTACAACAGCGAGACACATGAAGCCGCCTTCTTGAACCCGACAAAATGGATCGCCTTCCTCGATCAGCGCGGACTCATGGATCGATTTTCCAACTACGTCGTAAAGGGAGCCAGCGGCATCGACAACCTGCGTACATGGCTGCTCGCGCAGGGCGTCACCGAGACGAACTGGATCCTCTCATCATCCGCCGCGCACACGCAGACCCGCTCGACACCGACGGCGACAGGGCAACCCTCAACGAAATCATCTGCCAGACTACACTTGCGGATGGACGCCCCTACATCCCCGGCAGCAGCATCAGGGGCACTACGCACCGGCATCCTGCATGGACTCATCCGTCGTCGCCCGCAGCTCTTTCGCGGCAGGGCTTCAGGAGTTCCACACACTCCTGAAAAACAAGAAAAAGCGCGATATAGACTTCCTCATCGGGCAGATCGGACACAGCTCCTGCACACACTCAAAAGGGAACAAAAACACCGCCTTGGAACGCTACCGTCAGTGCCATGCGCGGACTCAGCGTCAGTGATGCGCCTGCCCCGCAGATGAGACGGACAGCGTCATCCTGCGCAAACTCGACTTCACCACCGGCATGGAGGATGGCGCGTGCGAGAACCGTCTATCCCTCTTCCGTGAGAGCATCCCGGCGGGACGGCGGCTTCGTTTTCACCATCACCGTCGACCCTGCCATGCTGAGAACCCTCGGCATCCGCTCCATCGACGAGATCGTCGGCATGGTTCATGCCTACACCGCAGACGGACTGCGCCTACAGGAAAAAGTCTTTGGCAGACAATACCCCGCGCTCTTTGCGGCGGCGAAAAACGCGGATGCACTCCTCGGCGGCGGCACGGGATTCCTCTCAAAAACCCTCGTCTATGCACTTGCGGATAACGACAAAGAAGCGCGGGACTTCATCGTCGACTACCCTCGATCAGACCTTCACTGAATGGGATCCCCATCACGCGGCAGCGCGTTCCCGCTCATCAACATCGCGCGTTCGATCGCGCCATCAGCCCCGCACACTAAAACTCACGCGCATGGATTCCGAGGACTGGATCATGGGACTCTGCTCCATCACGGAGGTTGGCAATGCTCAGACGCTTTGAGGCGGAGCTGCGCCTGCCCGACGGCGCGCGTGCGCCCTCCTCCATGGGCTCCGTCCTCCACGGCGCACTCATCGAGCAGCTGCCGGAGGACTACGCCGCCTACCTGCACACAGAGAACTTGCGCCCCTACAGCCAGAGCATCCGCTGGGACCAGAGCGCGGGAGCGCGTCATCTGGCGTATCGGTACGCTTGATCGGGCGGCAGCGGAGATCATCGGCGCGGTACTGCAGAGCTTGGAGCACATCCATCTCAGACAAAAGGGCTACACCGTCGACTGTGCAAAACATACAATGCGTCGAGGCGCGCAGCTATCAGGACATCGCCGATGAATACTTTCGTGCGGAAATCGCACCGCGCGGCGCAGAGATACACTTTCTCAACCCCACGAGCTTCAAACAGGGCGGCGCATACATCCTCCTCCCCGAGAGTGTCCTCATATTGCAGAGCCTCCTCCTGCGGTGGAACGCATTCTGTCCGGACATCCGCATCGAGGGAGGACAACCTCGCACAGGAGCTCGCCGCCCACATCCACCTACACGTTACGCGCTGCGCTCTGCGGCATACTCCGTCGAGGGATACAATATTCGCGGCTTTCGCGGGCAGATCGCCCTCGCTTTACCGGCAGCGACGATGGTACGCCGCATCCTCGGCACACTCCTCGCCTTTGCCCCTACGCGGAATCGGCATCAAAAACCGCCCTCGGCATGGGCGCAGTTGAAACAGACATCTGGAAAGGATGAACGAGATGAAGCGAATTTTTATTCTCGCCCATTGGGAGCACCGATCCCATCAAAAACTGCCACGACGGTGCTTTGCTTCACATCGTGCGCCACTATCAGCCGGAGCGCGTTCTCCTCTTCTTCACCAAGGAGATGGGCGACACCGAGCAGAACGACCACCGCTACACCACCGCGATCAAACATGTAGCCCCCGACTGCATCATCGACCCGCCGATCTACACCGACATCGTCGACCCCAGTCGCTATGAGGCATTCAGTAAAATCCTGCCGCAGACGATCGCGGATCTGTTGGAGAAATATCCCGATCGCGAGATCCTGCTCAACACTCAGCTCGGGCACGCCACAGATCAAAAACCGTTCTCGCCATCCTTGCCGCAGACAATGATCGCTGCATCGGCATACAGACCGTTACCCCCGTTCGGGCGGCAAACGATCATAAAATGGTCATGACGGAAAAGGAGATACAGGATCTCATCGCAAGCAACTATGACAACGAGCCTGAGACAGAATCGCGCCTTGAGGAGCCGCCCCTCTCCGTCTTCCGCTACTACCCGAGCGCAACCGCATCGTCGCACTCATCCGCTCCTACGAGTACCAAGCAGCCCTCATGCTCGCCGAGCAAAGCCCGCGTGTCCCCGAGGAGGCAAAGGTGCTCCTGCGCCATGCGGCAAAGCGCGTCGCACTCCTGCCCGCAGAGGCACGCGAAATCCTGAGCAGCTATCGGGACACCGAACTCTTTTTCTTCAAGGGCTACAAAGAGGAAAGTCTCATTGAATACTTCCTTATCATGCAGATTGATCAGGAAAACGATCACTCTCCAACTTTATGCTGCGCATCTCCCCATTCCTCGATAAATTTCTGCTCGATTACGTTCAGAAAAACGTGAAGAGGCAGACAGAACCCGAAAAACATCCTTAACCTCTCCAGATATATAAAACGTAAAAGGCAGCTATAGACTCGAGCGTGAACGCATAAAGCAGGCTGCGCCCAAATGGTTGACGCGTTTGGATCAGAAATATCAGGGGCTACAAAGACAGTGACCTCTCCTTTACCCTGCTCATCTACTATTGCGATTATATGCAGGAAGAAGGGCTGACAAAGGACACAAAACTCCATGATGATATGATGGCGGAACTCGGCAAGTTAGGCAACATCAGGGATCTGCGCAACAACGTCGCACATCAAAAATTACAAACGTCACCAGAGAGCTTTCAGAAGGTCACGCAGATGACCCCGCCCGCACTCATGGCGATCTTCACACAGATGCTCATACTGGTCTATGGCGGAAAAGTCAGAGGCACTCACAACCCTACAGTCGCATCAACAGCTGGCCTCGAAGAAGCCCTCGAAATCCACGAGTAAACAGCGAAGCGTCTGTCCCGCACCCCTGCTTGCGTGGGGAAGGGGGACAAAAGAAAACCCGCGTGGAAAGGAGACCGCGCCATGAGTTTTGCCTACATCACCGAGGAAGGCGCATACATCCAAAAACGTGGCGGATGCTTCACCGTCAGGCGCAACCGGAATGTGTCGCGGAAATCCCCGCCGAAACCCGTTTGAGGGACTCACACTCATCGACGCCGTACAGGTCTCCTCCAAGGCAATCGTCGAACTCCTGCGCCTCGGCATCCCCGTCACATGGCTCTCGCGCACAGGATACTTCTTCGGACGGCTTGAGTCCACACGGCACGTCAACGTCTTTCGGCAGGAACGACAGATCCTCCTGCGGGGCTCACCGTTCGCCCTCGCCGCGGCACGGCAGGTGATTGCGGCAAAGGCGCACAACCAGCTCATCCTCCTGCGGCGGTACAACCGCAGTGCGGCATCCGCCGACGTACGCATGGCGATCACGGAGATCGAGGCACTGCGCAAACCACACCTCCGCCTGTGACGACCAATGACCGCCCTCATGGGCTATGAGGGCGTCATCGCCAAACACTACTTTCGTGCCCTCGGACACCTCGTTCCGGACGAATTTGCCTTTCAAAGCGCACCCGCCGGCCGCCGCTCGACCCATTCAACACCATGCTCAGCTTCGGCTACACTCCTCATGTATGACCTCTACACCGCAGTGAGCGGCGAGGGACTGCACCCGTACTTTGGCTTCCTTCACGCCATGAAAAACCGCCACCCGCCCCTCGCCTCCGACCTCATGGAGGAATGGCGCGCCGTCATCGTCGATGCCATGACACTCTCCTTCGTCCATCACCACGAAATCAAAATTGGAGCACTTCTCCCCGCGGAGGACGAGGACACCCCGGCATCTTCCTCACCCGTGAGGGGCGTGCCATCTTCCTGCGCGCCTACGAAAAGAAAATGCGGGCGACCAACCTCACAGCGGTGGAAAAAGCGCTCCTATCGGCATGCACTCGCACATCAGGCACGTCAGTATGCGCAGGCACTCATGGCGGAGAACGCCGACATCTACGAGCCCGTGCGGATGCGATGAGGTGAGAGCCATGGAGTACGAATATGACGAAACCGAATACTGCGCCGCGGATGAACGCCGCTGCATCGTCCTCGTCATCTAGTGACATCACCGACGACAAGCGACGAACGAAAATGGTGCGCTGCCTCGAACGTTACGGCGTACGCGTACAGAAATCCGCATTCGAGGCATTCCTCACCGAGCGCAGATACAACGAACTCATCGAGCGAACAACACGCCTCATCGACCCGCACACCGACTCCCTGCGCATCTACTCCTCGCGAACACACCTCCGTCCGCTCGTGGGGCGTTGGCGACCGCCACGTCGAGGACATCATCATATTTTAGGCGGCGGGATTGCGCACATCAGCCCACTGTGCTATACTGAGAGTGAAATCCCCGCCGCGCTTAGAGGCCACGAGACATACAGCAGTTTTTAGAACACGGTTTCGCCGCGAAAAGGAGGAGAACGCATCCGCGCCGCAAAACGGCATATCGAGCCAGACACAGCAAGGTATCCCGCCGCAAGGATTTCAAAACCATATCCCCGCAAGGGGACGGAAACCTATTTTTATCCTCAAATGCAACCGCCGCACGAGCCATGATTTCAAAACCATATCCCCGCAGGGGACGGAAACCGCCTCGGAATATGCTATTCCCTTGCGCGACACATAATTTCAAAACCATATCCCCGCAAGGGGACGGAAACTCGCCGCGCCAAGCATGGAATCTAACGTAAATTCTAATTTCAAAACCATATCCCCGCAAGGGGACGGAAACTTGCTATCTTAATATATTCCTCAGACAACTCTATGCATTTCAAAACCATATCCCCTGCAAGGGGACGGAAACACCAGCGGATTCTACTTTAACGCTTTTTAGCGTCCTTATTTCAAAAACCATATCCCCTGCAAGGGGACGGAAACAGATCAAACTCCAAGCTCTCGATGATTTCTTCGAGTTGATTTCAAAACCATATCCCCGCAGGGACGGAAACTTTTCAGAGTACCTTATGACCTTATGTTTTTGTTGTGTGAATATTTCAAAACCATATCCCCGCAAGGGACGGAAACAATCGCCGTGGTGACTTTCTTCGTTGCTTTTTCATTATTTCAAAACCATATCCCCTGCAAGGGGACAAACCCTTCTTTCTTTTCCCCGAGCAATCGCCGCCACACGCATTTCAAAACCATATCCCCGCAAAGGGAGACGGAAACTTTGCGGTTAGGCTTTTTCTTTTGGGTTTCTTTTTCTTGTTCAAAACCATATCCCGCAAGGGACGGAAACTGTGCCAGTGCGTACCAGCATTCTCGTTTTTGGAATGGAATGATTTCAAAAACCATATCCCCGCAGGGACGGAAACCATGGGATCGAACGCGCATAACAAGAAACATTAATAAATTTCAAAACCATATCCCCGCAAGGGACGGAAACAGTCGAGGCGATACCCCATCCGTCTCATCCCAAGCATTTCAAAACCATATCCCCGCAAGGGACGGAAAACTTTTGTCCAACGGGACAAACCACGCTTCAAGATCATATTTCAAAAACCATATCCCCTGCAGGGGACGGAAACACTGCAAACGGCATATCCTTCGTCACAAACTTGCCCATTTCAAAACCATATCCCCGCAAGGACGAAACGACTGGTGTTACCTCGCATAGCCATATTCCCAACATTTTCAAAACCATATCCCCGCAAGGGGACGGAAACTTCGGGAGAATGTTCTCCAAACATCGCTCAATTCGCATTTTCAAAAACCATATCCCCGCAAGGGACGGAAACAGTCATCATCGTCCTCGTAACACCCGTAGTTATTACGATTTCAAAAACCATATCCCCGCAAGGGACGGAAACCTCCTTTCTTTTAAAAACAACATAAAACTCGACATTTCAAAAACCATATCCCCGCAAGGGACGGAAACGCAAACCGCCACACGGGAACAATGCCCGAGATAACCATTTCAAAAACCATATCCCCGCAGAGACGGAGCGTATCTCCAGCCTCCCCTGCCAGAGCGGGGGAGCGGTCAACGTCAGCCAATCACACTTCGCTAACGCTCGTGTTCTTGGGACGTTTTTCCCATACGACCTGTTACCCAATCAGCTGCGCCCAGGGCTTGCTTCTTGGACAGGTCAGCAGGGGACTCGCGTAAGCGGTGGAGGGGCGCCATGAACGCAAGCCGTAAACCTTCATAGCATCAGAAGTGTACGCAAGCTCACGAGCGTTTCCCTATCGGCTCGCGTTGCTCGCCACTTCCCCGTAGCGACGGGGAAGCTAAGCAGGAGGAACCCCGCAAGGGCTCGGAAACAATGCACAGAGTCAATCAGCCAAACAAAAGAGCAGCCACATCTCTGGCTGCTCTTTTTCGTATTGTCCTTATTAACGTGGTTTTTCTCTTCCAGCGAATATCGTCAAAAAGATGGCATGAAGCGAGCTTTTTGATTGGTCATACACGCTCACTCCTAATTTTCCTTTCGTAAGTGGTATACTATAGGTCGGAGGGGCTCTTTATTAAGACGATGACGACAGGGAGATAAAACCATGAAAAAGAAAAATTTTACTGATTGCCTGCATTACTGCTTTTAGCGGCTATTTTTCCTCTTGCCGTTTGCCCAGAGCCTCGATAGGGAAGACGGATTTTATCCGGGAGGTTCTCGCTAAAAATGATGGATTTGCCGCAGAGGGCAGCGGTACAACCGGCGGGGCTGCTGCCGTAGAGGACAATGTTTTCGCGTGACCAATAGGCGAGGTTTATTGCCGCATTGGGGAATCGCAAAAATACAGAACCTAGGATTTTGATGATTTACGGTACGATCGACTTCGATACGGACGCGGATGGGAGACACCTGACGAAGGAAGATTATATGGCGGAGGGCTATGATTTTTCAGCAGTATTTGGACGCGCATGCACCGCATAGTACCGTGCCGCAAAGCCGAAAAGAAGAGCAGGAGAAAAAACGAAAACAATCTCAAAAAAATCAGGAAAAAAACATCATGGTTCATGTCCCTGCCAATACGAGCATCATTGGGATTGAAGATGCGAAATTAAAGGGCGTGGATTTAGTCCTCGACGCGGATAATGTTATCATCCGAAATATCATGTTTGAGTCCCCGTATGATGATTTTCCGTCGTGGGATCCCACCGATGGGCCGGACGGCAACTGGAATTCTCAGTATGACAGTGATTACGATCCGCGGCGGCACGCATATTTGGATCGATCATTGTCATTTCGAGGACGGCACGCAGCCGACGGAAACGTATTTTCATCGTGAATACGAGCATCGGGACGGCTTGGTCGATATTACGAATCAGGCGGACGACATCACGATGTCGTATAATGTTTTTGAACGTCATAATAAAGCGATTTTTGATCGGAACAGTGATGCAAAAACGGCGGATGATGCAAACTGAACGTGACGCTGCATCATAACTATTTTCATAATTTGGTTCAGCGCGCACCGCGATAGGATGGGGAAAAGGTTCACGTGTATACTACCATTACCAGACGGACGATGAAAGCGGCGAATATCGTTATGCGTATTCGCTGGGCGTCGGGAAAAACGCGAAAATATATGCCGAAAAATAATGTTGCGGATATCGACGACAGGACATATCAAGATTTTTGTCAAAGTGTTTGGCGGAACAGAGCTGACCACGCTCAATAATATCTTTAACGGCGAGAAAAATCGATACATTTAGCGAGCATTTATCCCCGGTCGCGTGGACGCCCGAGCGATCGATGCAAATTGACGATGTGAATGCGGTGAAGGCAAAAGTTTTACAGCAGGCAGGCGTGTTTAAGGAAGCGATAATTCCATGAAAAATCATCAAAAAGCTGCTGACATTTGTTTCGTGCAGCAGCCTCTTTTTACTCAGTGGATCTCAGAATACGATCCTGCTCCGGTGATCCCGCCCGATCAATACCACCGCCTCGGTGAGGACGATCTCGTAGGGATGGGAGGTCGTCACCGACGGCATCGACGATCTCCTGAAAGCGCGGTGCCTTGGCGACGATGGCCTCTGTGATCGCGGTGAGGAGCGGGCGGACTTTACCGCATGACCGCTGGCGCGGACGTGCTCCGTCGTGTTATTGTGTGGGACGGTGGTGAAGGCGATGGAGGTTCGCTGCGAGCCTCGACGACCTTCTCGTTGTCCTCGAACGTGGCAAAGTAGACGCAGTGCTTCTCTGTATCGTAGTAAAAAGTTCACAATGCGCAGTGCGGCAGCCCTTTCTGCTCATCGTCGCGAGGGCGATCTCGCGCTGCTCGCGCATGATGCGCTCAAATTCATCACGCAGATTCATCTCATCACCTCGTTTTTCTTATTATACAATATTGTCTGCATAAAAGAAACGAAAAGAAAACGCCATCGATCAAACGCGACCGATGGCGTTTCTGCATTACAAAAATTACGCTTCTTTTTTTCCGCGCCAGTACGACCTTACCGAAGATGGCGAGGACGCCGATAGAACGAGGAGGCCGAGCATCTCGGCGGTGTCAGCGAATCCCTCAGGCGCATGGCGAGTGAGGCTCTCGCCGCCGCCGTTCGAGACGGAGACGACGATGATGCCGGCGAGGAGGACGCCGATGATGGACTCACCGACGATGAGCCCCGAGGCAAAGAGCGTGCCGCGCCGCAGCCCTGCGCGCTCCGCCTCCTCCCTTCGTCTGACGCAGGTGACGGTTGACGAAGTAGCCGAGGATTGCACCGACGACGAGCGGCGTCTGGATGACGGGCGGAGGGTAGATGCCCATACCGACGGCGAGCGGCGGCATGGCGAGATTCTTCGTCGAGCGGCGCAGGAAGAGGTCGATGAGGACGAGCACGATGCCGACCCCCGATGCCGATGTAGATGTACTCCCATGCGAGCTTCTGCGAGAAAAATGCCCTGTGCGATGGTCGTCATGAGCACGGCCTGCGGTGCGGCGAGTGCCTGCGCGGGATCCATGCCGCACGCGGCAGCGCGCCCGAGAAGCCGTACGCCCTCATAGAGGTTGAGCACAGGGGCGATGACGAGCGCGCCGACCACGCAGCCGATGAGGAGCGCGACCTGCTGACGCCACGGCTGTTGCGCCGACGAGATAGCCGGTCTTGAGATCCTGCATATTGTCATTCGAGATGCAGGCGATCGCGAGGATGATCGACGTGGTAAAGATAGCGGTCGCCGTCGCAGAATTTTCTCGCCGCCCGGCAGCGCGAAGATGCCGAACGTGGAGCACAGCGCGTACATGACGAGCGATGCGACGATGATGCCGAGGATGCCGATGCCCGAGATCGGGCTGGAGGATGTGCCAACCAGTCCTGCCATATAGGCGCAGGCGGCAGCAACGAAGAAGCCCATGAGGACGGCGACGCTGACGCCGACGAGGGTAAAGGACTTCTGCCCGCCGGGATCTGCTCGGGGCTGACGAAGGCGTAGAAGATGACGAGCAGTCCGATGACGGTGACGGCAAAGGACGAGCCCGACACTCTTCATCGTCATGTCGATGTCCATGCGGTGCAGACCGCGCTCTGCACTGTCCGCGCGTGCACCTGCGATGGATTCCTTACACCGTCAATGACGGGGCGTGCGAGCAGAGCAGCGTCCAGATCGCGGCGACGCCCGTGGCACCCGCGCCGATGAGGCGCACCTTCGCTGATAGACGGTACCCGCGAATTTCTGCAGGGTCATGCCGTCGAGGGAGTGCACCGGTGATGGTGAAATAAGGGACGAAGCCCGCCCATGCAATGGCGAGTGACCGCATCGCGAGTCCGCTCGTGATGCCGATGAGGTAGCCCGCGCCGACGAGTGCCGACGAGTAGCCGAGTGGAGCTGCGTCATGCCGCGTCCGACGTGGAACCATGCGGAGAGGCTGCCGCCGGCACCTGCAGGCCGTTCGTGAGGAACGCGATCACGCCCGCGATGGCACTGCCCGGAGGATCTCTTTCAGTCCCGAGCCGTGCTGCTCGCGGCTGTCGTCGTGCGAGCCGACCTTTGGGATCTCTGCCGCAGCAACGCCCTCCGGGTAGGCGAGGTCACTGTGGACGACCATCGCGCCGCAGCGGGATGGTGAAGAACACCGAGACAGCCGCCGCAGGCGGAGACGACGAGCGTCTGCCAGAACTCAAAAATCCTGCCAGTAGCCGACCGCGAGCATGCGGGATGATGAAGATGATGGCGGACAGCGTACCTGCTGCCGATGCCTGCGTCTGCACCCATGTTGTTCCCGAGGATGTTTGCATCCTTCGCCATCTTGAGCACGCCATCGAGATGACCGCCGCCGAATGGCGGAGAACGTCAGACCGACCTGAGGCCAGGTGACGTTCTGATGCAGGTAAAGATGATGGTGAGGATTGCACCGAGATCATGCCGCGCATTGTCAGCTCGGGAGCCGCACTCGATGCGCATGAACTCGCTCGGAGTGTTTCATGCCACGCCACCTATCTATAATAAAATGAAAAACATCTGTATTATAGCACGAAAATCCGCAAAATAGCAAAAATACATTGGTGCTGTCTGCTCAACCGCTAGGGAAAGAGACGCGAAAACAAAACCGCCGATGCGCTTTCTCGTCACGCATCGGCGGTCTCTGAGGAAAATACGGGAAGTGATAGGTAACCTCTGCATTCAAACGATCCACGCTTCATTCCGCAGCACGCCGCTAGCATGAGATGCGGAACTTCTCAAGGAAACATGCTGAGACCACCGACGATGCCCTTCTGCAGTACATTCTGTTCCTCCTCTGGGAACGTCCTCCCTCGTCGTGCGCTAATCCAGCGCCCTCTTGTGTGCCCACCTGCCACGCGGGCTGCCGCGAGTCCTGCCGCACACCTTCGCTCGGCATCCCCGTCCGACCCACCGGGTCGGGGTACTGTGCGAACCTTTGCGGCCAGTCAGTCACCCATCGGAGATCTCCTCTCACAGTCCGTCGGCGGACGCTGCGGCTGGCTACTCGCTCCAGCTCAGCGAGGTGCATCCCGTGTCCCTCTCCAACAACCGATGGTCAGCACGGTGGGGAAATCCCCGAAGGAGATGCACACCACGTGCTTACGGATCACATGGGGGCAGCCTGTCCCGAATCAGCCTGCCGCTCTAATATCTCCTTAACTATCCTTAGTATAAAACTTCAGAAGATTGTCACGCATAAAAAGAATTTAATTTGGAAAAATGCAAGGCCTATGATAATATACTAAACATGTATACTGATATAAAGGAAGGTAATTTATGGAGAAAATCAATCTTATCGGGTTCAATCGGAGCGTTTATCGGTGTTTTTGGTGTTTATCACCTATATTCCTCAAATTATCGCTAATTTAGAAGGGGTAAAGGCTCAACCGTGGCAGCCTCTTACCGCTTCTGATTTTCCAAGGTCTAATCTGGGTTATTTATGGATGGACGAAAAGAGCCAGGATTTTATCCCTTATCGTCCCGAAATTTAGGCTGGTGGATTTTTAGGCTTTCTGCATTTGTTACAGCTATATAACATATACAATTGGCCTATAGAATAAAGGAGATGGGGATATGGGATATCAGCTGTGGAACGCACCGAGGAGCTGAAGTCAGATGCGTGATGGTGGGTGGATCTGACGCACCCGCTGAACAACGACAGCCCGTGCTGGGCGGGATCCCCGAGGGCTCGGTGGAGCTCTCAAAAGACGTGCTTGACTGGGGCAATCCGATGCTCGACTGTCTCATCCAGACGTTCAAGTTCCCGGGCAGTTCGGGACGCACATTGACTTTCCGGGACATTTCGTGCGAAAACCCTCCCGCTCGCGGAGGACTTCGGTGCGCGCCATGCTCTATCCGCTGTGCGAATCGACGTGACGGAGCAGGTCGCGCGCGATGCACTATGCGGTGACGGTGGAGGACATCATGGGCAGTACGAGGCGGTACGGTGCGATCGACGGTGCGTTTGTCGCGCCTCTATACGGGTGGAGCCATCACTGGCGGATGATGGATGCGATCTCCGGATCGCCGCGACGGCAGTGAGAACTTCCTGTCGTGGTCGATGGATGCGCTGAAGTATATCTATGAGACGCGCAATGCCGCGGCGAACGGACGCGAGGACGCTCGACATGCCTCGTCGACGGGAGGCGGCAAAGGCGGGGGATCTGCGTGCGAGCGCTATGTCCTCGGCAAGGGAAGCTGCAGGTCGAGGTGTTGACGAATCTCGACCGCATAGCGCCGGCAGGGCGCTGCTCTTTCCTCGATGTGCCGAACATCGAGGGGCGCGACGGGAATTGCCTGTACGCGCGCGCGATTACGCCGAAAAATAAGTGGGAATGACCTGGGCAGAGGTGCTGCCGTCGTCTTCGAGCCGTTTTGCAAAGCCGATACCGATCGGGGTTTGCAGGCGGCTCCCTTTTGCATCTGTGGCAGGACCTTTTGCGCTGTGTATCGAATCATAAAGAGATAACTTGTGTGTTTAGGAGACGATGAACGTGCAGAGTAAATACCTCGATATTGGAGAAGAAAGTAGAGCGCGGGAGCGCCTGACGTTTGAGGACGGCGTGGCGTCTGCGCCGCGCACGATATCGCGTGGCTCGGGCGCGCTCGCCGACCATGTGCGCGCGGAGAAAATGCGCGCGATATTATCTACGACGTGAACTGCCGCGTGAATCGACGAATATCTGCATGGCGCACTGTAAGTTCTGCGCGTTTGGGCGCGACGCAGAGGATGCGGGCGCCTATGAGATGAGCGCGTCGGAGGCGGTGGCACACGTCGCGGAGGCGATGCGCCACCCGCATCTCGCGGGGCTGTACGTCGTGAGCGGGCTGCATCCGACGTGGACGTTTGACGACTATCTCCTGCGTCTGCGTCGCGCTGCACGAGGCTTCCTCACTCTACCTGAGCTCACGGGCGTGAGATCACACAGTTTTGCCCATACGTCGGGGCTCTCCGTGCGCGAGGTACTCCTGCGCCCTGCGTGCGGCGGGCTGCAGTCGATCGCGGGCGGCGGCGCGGAGATCTCTTTTCCGACCGCGTGCGCGGGAGCTCTGCCCGAACAAGGCGACGGCGGATGAGTGGCTGGCGGTGGCGCGTACAGCGCATGAGCTCGGCATCAAGACGAATGCGTCGATGCTCTGACGCATATCGAGACGCTCTGAGGAGCGCGTCGCCCACATGATGCGCTCTGCGCGACCTGCAGGACGAGACGGGGGCTTTCAGACGTTCATCCCGTTCCCGTTCCCGCCGCACATACGGAGCTGGGGCGGACGTCGATGTGGGACGATCTGCGGACGATTGCGATCGCACGCCTCCCGCTCGATAACTTCCGCAACATCAAGGCGTACTGGGTGATGCTGACCGTGCCCGTGGCGCAGGTCGCGCTCGGGTTCGGTGCGAACGACATCGACGGCACCAGTACGAGGACAATCCTCCACGATGCGGGGGCAAAAGAGCCGTGCGCGTCTCCGAGGATCACATCATCCGCATCATCCGCGAGATCGGACGCACGCCCGCCGCGTGTGACAGCAATTTCAACATCATCGAGACGTATTGAGGGCGGGGGAGTATTCTCTCGCAGATACAGCAACAGACGGCAAACGCCGTCTTTTTCTTTTTCGCTCGCCTGATCCTTCCGCTCGCCGACGTTCCAGTCGGCATCCACCCGAAGTAGGCGCTCTTTTCCTTCCACGGGAGCATTTGTCACCGAGCACGACGGTGTGATCGAGTAAGATGTACGGCGGTGAGCCGTGCCGTGCCGCGCTCATCCGTATGTTTCACCCATGCTGCTGTCGATGTGATCCCTGACCTCGGTCTACGCCATGGAGGGGAGCTTGGACACGCCTGCCTCGTTCATGCGGAATACGATCTCCACCTCGTATCTCCGGCCTTGCGAAATGGCGGTAGGGCGCGTTGCGCGTGTAGCTGCCCGCCGATATGGGGGAGAAGAGGCGCAGGACGCGGAGAGCCCCCTCCTCGTCGACGTGGATGCAGAGGATGGAACGCTGCTTTTGGTACATGTCATCGAGGGCATCTGCCGCCACGCCCTCCTGCGGAAGTTCGGCCGCACGCGATGCCCTGCTGCAGCTCCCTCGTCATACGCTCCGTCGACCCAGTGAAAGCACATCTGTTCAATCGTTGCGCCCTCCTCGATCTCACGTTCCAGCGTCAGGAACTCGCGGTCGCCCGGCACGAGGGAAAGCCCCTGCCGCACGGCGTCCAGCGCACCATCACGGTCGCCGAAATGGGCGCGCAGTCTGCCGAGCCCGAGATCAGCACCAAGGATAGTCCGGCTCCTCGCGCGCGTTCCCTGCGCGGCATAGCGGAGCGCCTTTTCCAGATAGCCGCAGTGCATGAGGGGCGACGGCGTAGCGATAGTACCACGTCCCGCACCCGTGCGCATTCGGCTCGAGTCCGGCATCCACCGTATCGCTCGGTAGTAGTAGGGGTACAGATCGACATTGCTGCATGCGTAGGCATACCACAGCGCAATGTCGCGGTCACGATGCGCCTCCTCGCGTGTGAACCGCCCCTTGATGATGCCGTTCTTGATGTATTTGTTCAGATAGCTGAGCATTTTTAAAGAAATAGCCCGTGGATCCATCCTCCATCGCCTCGAGTTTGGCGACGGCCTCCGCCGTGAGCAGGGGCCTTTTTCTGTGTCGGAGCTCTCCGGCGCGGCGGCGTCCTCCTCCTCCTCGTCGCGATCAAAAATGTTGACGGTGCCCGCCGCGTCCCGTCGGAAGGAGTGAAACACCGCCCACGGCAGATCTCGTCCTCTTTGAGAACGGTTTCTGCGGCGACGAGGACGGCGGTAGATCCCACGCGAGAAAGTCCAGATAGCCGTAGTTCGTGCCCGTCGCTCCGCCGAGGAAGGTCACCGCGTGCAGACAATCGGTCTCCTCCTCGATCGCCTGCATGAGCGCATCGCGAAAATCGAGAATCCGTCGGCACTCTCGCGCATCTCGTCCGTTAGCGGATAGGCGATAAAGCCCGCCGCGATCCCGTCCGCATGGTAGATGTCCACGAGCGTCGCATCACTATCCATAGGAACTGAGGAGGGAGGGCAGACGCGTGCTGCCCGCATAGACGTCGAGCCGCAGATCCGCGTCGTCCGATGTCTCGGCCTCGCGCTCGTAGGCGAGATAGTAGTGGCTCAGCGTACTCCTCTGCATCGTTCGCGAGGGAGTACCCCTGCCGCCTCGAGTGCCTTCGGCAGATCCGCCAGCAGGGTCGACGGCCTCGCGCGGCGCATCGAGGAGATCGAAATCGTGGATGAGGCGGATGGCGGCGATCTCGCCGAGTGCTCTGATCGACGATGGTGGAGAGCATCCACCATGCGCGATTCTCGTTCTCCGCAGGAGCGGCAGGAGCTGCAGTAGACCGTAAGGGCGATCCTGTCGCCATCGGGCGCGAACCAGACGGCGACATCCGTCATCTCGATGGTGTAGTCGTCCGTGCGCAGGGCAAAGCCAAGAGAGGCGGTGCGACCGACGTGGATGTCCCAGTGCTCGCGCACTGGGAGGCGGGGCATGGCGCGCGAAACAGACGAGTGGAAAGAGTTTTGCGCATGCGCATGCCCTCGGGCGTGAGGATGAGCTCATATTTCGCCGCCCTTTCCGAGCCTCGACGAGAGATCATCAAAGGCGATGTGTAGCGCAGAGCTGCACCGCTCGATGAGCTCCTCGCCGTGATCCGATCCCATCCATCAGCGCACGCAGCTCCTCCTCCGCCTCGGAGAACGCGAGCCACGCCTCCTGCACGCGGATGCGGAACGGGCGCGAAAAGAGCGGGAGGGAGAGCCCGCGGCGGCAGTCCTCGATCATCTGCTCGGTGTCCTCGTCGCCCAGCAGCGCCGCAAGCGCCGCCTCAAAGTAGGGCAGGGCGCGGTTTTCCTGATCGAGGTAGTAGTAGGCAAGCCCATGCAAGTTCCAGACGTGATCGTCGGCAGAATCCTCTGCGTGCGGCGCGAGGAGGTCAATCGCCTTTTTGGAAATACCACCACTCGCTCGGCTGCGCAACGTCGTTGTAGGCGCGCGCCAGCTCGCCGTCGAGCTCGGGCGTTCGCTCTGCGGCGGGGATCTCCTCAATCGCCGCGATGATCTTCTCGTAATCTCCATGATTGTGCCATGCCTGACACTGTTCCAGTAATGTCATCTGCTGCTCCTCTCGTCTGGTTCTAAGGAATCGCTGATTAAGGAATCGCTGATAAAATGAGGTCTGCCAGATTGGCGTAGATTTTTGTCCGAACAAGGTGGAAAACCGGACGCAGAGGCTCTGTGGAGGATTTTCCCGCCGAAGTGCGGGCGAAAAAGATGCGTCAAGATCAACTGTGCCGGGAATTTATCAGCGATTCCCAAGTTGTGCTCTGTAGCGCCCCTATCGGCTCGCGACGCTCGCCGCTTCCCCCGCGCGACGGGGAAGCGAATCTACCGTCATCAAGGCCTCCCCGTGCGACACGGGGAGGGGACTCGCGGAAGCGGTGGTAGGGGCGCTTGTTACGGCAGAACAGGAAGCTTCTCTATCTCTTTCGTATGCTTTTTCCCCAATGCCTAATCCCACCAGAAATACCAATGTGCGATTTTCGCAGACTGTCGGCGAGCCTGCTGATGCTCATGCCGGGGCCGCCCTGCTCGATGATGTCGCTGCAGTAGGCGTACTGCTCCACAGGCGCGCGGCGGCGTGCTCCGGCGCGACGGGCGCGGGACGCGGTACTCGGAGCGTGTCGTAGGTGAGGACGGCGGGGACGGCGCCATCCGTCTTGTGCCAGTACTTTGCGACCGCCATCTGCGCGGCGGTGTCAGGGCAGTCGTTCCACCCGCCGAAGGGCAGGTAGGTGAAGATCTCCCACGGATGCTGACGGGGATCTTGGCGAGGATCACAGGATGCGTTTTCTGCGTCTCGTAGTTCCAGTAGCCGATGGGGCGGTCGTTGTGTCACCCATCGTGCTCTTTCACCGTCATGTCCTCCGTGCGCTCGGCACGCCGCGTCATGAGGATCTTTTGCCGTCCTGACCAGCTTTTGCGCCATGCGCTCACGGTACGCGATGACGGCGTCTGCGTCGAATTCGTAGTCCTCGAATGCGCCCTTTTTCCGCCTCGGCGTTCATCGTCAGCGCCTCCCAGAGTGTGTCGCTCGGGACGATGATGACGGGACGATGCCGTCGCGCGCGGCCGGCGTAGCGGCGCTGTACCATGCGAGGCGATCGGGATCGTCGTCCGCCAGCGGCGGAGGTACATCAGAAGAGCAGCTCGCCCTGCTGGCGTTCAGGTACTGCATCGTTGCGATGGCGACGTCGCTCGGATCGGCGTCCTCCAGCTCCTCCGTGTTGCGCTTCCACGCATCCCAGTGCCGCTCGATGAGCTCTGCCATCTCCCGATAGAGGCGCTCGTCAGAATGGGACGAAGAGATAGCCTCGTCGTCAAACCCTTCGAGTAGTATTTTTCTGCTCCGAAATACGCGAGGGCGTGATCGTCGACGTCCGAGGGGTAGGAGGGCGCCTCACCGTCGTAGTAGTAATGCGCGAACGCCGCGCCTCCGCGTTGAAGAAGCCGCGCATCAGGATCCCGTGCAGCCTCGTCGCGGAGGAAGGGCGCAGGTCTGTCTCCGCCGGGTGCTCCTTTACGGCGCGCACGGTCGGCTCGTACTCGCGGATGAACCAGTCCGCCATCAGGTCGTGCAGGATGCACCACCGCAGGTAGACCGCCATGTGGCTGTACGCCCGATCTCATCCACGGGGGAGCTTTTTCGTGCAGGCTGGAGAGATGCCACCCGCGTTGTCCATCACGAGATCCTCCAAAGTCCTCGGGGGCGCATGCGCTGCGCCGCTGCGGGTCGATGATGAAGCTCACGTGCCGCTCGCCAAAGAGGTTTACCAGTTCCTTCGCACTGCGGTCGAATTTGTAGTTGAGCTCGTCGCGGTAGAGGCGGGATGATCTGATAGAAATTGACCTCGTCGCCGTCCGGCAGGAGGCAGACCGTATTGTCTCCCTTTACCTGCGCACCGATGATGAGGAGGCGGTCAGCTTGGTGCTTTTGGCGTAGTTGTTCGTCCTGCTGTCGATGGTATGCCCCCAGCCGAGCCATGTATCATCCTCGATCGGCAGACGTGCGAGGCTTTTCAGCAGGTGGATCGGCCAGTAGTACTCCTCGTCGTCCTCGTGGATCTTCCAGTCGGGTGGCAGAGCAATCGCGAGCTCGGCGCGTTCGAGCTTGTACTCGGCGAGCCTCAGCGGGGACGTTCATGCGTGTGCCCCATCCCGAGGGTGACGAGCATGTAGTAGTTCCGTTCCTCGGTCGGATCGACGATACATATATCCAGATGGATATCGGGTGAGACGACCTCATGAAAGACGTTCGCATACGTGCCGAAGTTCGTCTCGATGAAGTCCTCGACGGCGGCCATCTCCTCCTCGGTGTAGACCTCCGTGGGCATGGGCTTTTTGCCGTGCGAAGAATTATTGCGGACGTTTTTTTTCATCGTGTTCTCCTTTATGACTGAGGAGCAGGCTCTCCAGCATCGTTTCCACTAGGGCGGTCGGCGTGATGACGAATCCCTCCGCCGTGATCTGTTTTGTTGAAGAAATCGACGGAACGGTCGTGGTCAAGGAAGTGGTTCCGCGTCAGGTATTGCTCGACCTCGTCGAGGGTAAAGGCACACTCCCTGAGCGTCGTGTCGGCAAAGGCGTTGGCGTAGTGAATGCTCTTCATCATGCGCTTCAGCCTTGTCGCCGGGTAGGCACTGCATAGTGCCTGTCGGAGCGCTGTCGCCATCTGTGCGGGCGAGGCATCCTCTGCGACCGGCAGGGAGGGGAGGATGCGCTCACGGCAAAGGTGCGCGTACGGGTGCGGAACTTTTCTGCCAATACGGTAGTCATCGTGGTCGGTCATGGCTGCACCTCACGTCTGCTGGTGCTGCATGGAGACCACCTGACAGGCGGGGCAGAACTCGATGTAGAGCGTGCCCTCCATCGTAGTCCGCCAGCCTCGTTCCAGCGGATCTGCATCAGGTATTTTCATCGGCTGTCCGCAGTCGGGGCAGGGTCGTGACGACCAGTCCTGCTCCCAGAGGGCGAATCCGCCGAGCGTGCAGACATCGTCGAAGAATGCTCCGTAGAACCGTGGGACGGGTGACGCGCCGAGGATGAGATCGTTGTCAAAGATGGTGTCGAGTTCCTCCATGCGTACGCCGTGGCATCTGCATTCTCATAGGGCAGGACAGTGCTGCCGCCGTCGAGGTATAGCGGCTCAGCATCGGTTCTGCATAGGCGACGCAGTTCGGACAGCAGGTCGCTGTGAGGATACCGTCAATACCGAGGAACAGCAGGCGCGCGTCCCGCCCGTCGAGGACGAGCATATCTGCCATGCGGCCGCCGCAGTGTGGGCAGTGCCCTCGCGCGGGCAGGGCGATGCGGACGGGGAGCGATCGAGCCCTCTGCTGAGGCGGCGTGGACGATGGGATGGCAGGTGTCGAAGTTCAGCGGCGCCGCCGCCCTCGCGGTCGAATGTCCAGCCGCCGCACTGCGCATAGACAGAGGGGTTGACGTGGGCTGCCGCGCCACGGGCGCGGCTCGCGTTCCAGTGCGAGGAGTGCCGCAAGCGCACGGTCGTCCCCCTGCATGCCGAGGCACATCATCAGCCTCGTTCGCCTTCCTGCGCGGCCTCCGTCTCCATCAGTGCGGCGATCAGCCCGTCCCGCACATCGGCGGGCGCGTGATAGTAGAGCGCAGGTGGCCAGAAGGTATGCGCCGCCAGTGCTGCACGCGGAATCGCGGGGGCGACGCTGTCCTCACGGCAGAGCAGATACCAGAAATCATTGGGCACATCGTCGATCTGCGCGATGATCTCCTGCTCCTTCGTCGCGATCTCCGCAGGTGTCCATGCCGCTGCGGCGCGCTCGCTGTGCCGCTGTCCTGCACCGCCAGCACAGCCCCTCGTAGCCGAGCGCCCGTGCCGCAGTCAGGGGCATTGGTAGGGTAGATTCATGGGCGGCTCCTTTCCCATTTTTGACATATCGATTCATTCTGATAATAATACGGATGCGGAGCGGCTTCAATAGGTCTTTTGGGGAAGTAAAGGAATCGCTGATAAAATGAGGTCTGCCAGATTGGCGTAGATTTTTTGTCCGATTGAGGCAGCAAACCGGACGCATAGCGAGGGCTATGTGGAGGATTTGCCAACGAAAACGGGCGAGATGCGTCAATCTGGTTGTGCCGAATTTATCAGTGCTTCCTAAATGAGAAGACGGCGAAAATCCCCGCGCCTTTACCTTTTCACTGAATCTATATATAATAGAACACGGGAGCACCGAATTTATCCGTGTTTCCCTCAAGTTTTGGGAGGTGACGCTGTGCTTTCAGGGAGAATCTGCTCCTTTGCGGCTGCGGAGGAGAAGGCGCATCGCCTCTCGGGCGGCATCTACCATGAGCTGCAGGTGCGCATGACCTACAACTCAAAACCACATCGAGGGAGCCGCCTCGAGGAGGAGACGCGGCGCATCTTTGAGACGAATACCGTGGGCGGGGATGCGCATGTGGATGATATCATCGAGACGGTCAATCACTTTCGGGCGATGGACTACTGCATCGACTGTGCGGAGGAGCCGCTGACGGAAGAGATCATCAAAAACCCATGAGCTGCTGAAAAAGCAGAACGTCTGACGAGCTGCTCCCCTACTTTCGCGTGGGCGACTATAAGGAACGTCCCAATATGGTGGGCGGCGTGGAGACGACTCCGCCGCAGGAGGTCGCAGCGGCGATGCGGAGGCTCCTTGACCGCTATCAGGCTAGGAGAAGATCGCCTTGAGGACATCGTGGACTTTTCACTCCATTTTGAGCGGATTCATCCGTTTCAGGACGGCAACGGCGTGTCGGACGGCTTATCGCGTTCAAGGGAGTGCCTGAAATACAATATTGTTCCGTTCATCATTGAGGACACAAAGAGGCGTTCTACTACCGCGGACTGAAGGAGTATGAGCGCGAGCGCGGGTATCTCGTGGATACCTGCTATGACGGACAGGATACGATGCGGCGCCTGCTCGATTTTTTTCAGATTTTCGGACATTCCTTTGAGGAGAGTACGCTGAGCGATTTGAGAACGGCTCGTGCCGCCGCCGAGGGCGGAGCGCGGCTGACGAGGAGGATGCACTCCTCTGCGAGGATCAACGACCTGCTCACGCTCGCGCAGTGGGCGCGTGCGGCGAAGGAGCGCGCGAGCGGGAAGAATGTCTACTATACGGTGAACCGTCACATCAATCTCACGAATATATGCCGTGCGAACTGCCCCCTCTGCGCCTTTCAGGTGGAACAGGGGATGCGCGCGCTATATTATGGAAACGGATGAGTGGCGCGCGTGCTCGCGGCGGCGCAGAAGACGCCGCATCTGACGGAGATTCACATCGTGAGCGCCCTCCACCCCGACCGTCCCTTTTTCCTACTATGAGGACGTGGTGCGGCAGGTACACGCGGCACTCCCCCACGCAGACATCAAGGCGTTCACCCCGTGGAGGTCGTGAACTTTGCCCAGACGGAGGAGACGAGTGTCCGTGACATTCTCGCCGTTTGCAGGCGGCGGGGCTCTCCTCGCTCCCGGGTGGCGGCGCGGAGATTCTCTCCGACCGCGTACGCGCGATTATCCGCCCGAAAAGGCAACGCGTGCGGAGTGGCTGGACTGTATGCGCACGGCGCATGAGCTCGGCATCCGTACGAACGCGTCCATGATGTACGGACACATCGAGACGGTCGAGGAGCGCATCGACCACCTCGCTCGCCCTGCGCGATTTGCAGGATGAGACGGGCGGCTTTCAGGCGTTCATGCTCTTCCGTTTCATCCCGAGAACACGGTGCTCGGCGCAGAGAAGAAACTCGCGCGCGTCGGCTCGTGGGAGGATATGAAGATGCTCGCGCTCGCGTCTTGTCCTCGACAACGTCGCACATGTCAAGGCGTTCTGGGTCATGTTGACGCAGCCGATCGCTCCAGCTGGCGCTCGGGTTCGGTGCGGATGATCCGACGGGACGATCGGCGAGGAGAAGATCATCCACGCTGCAGGCGACAGACGCAGACGGGCACCGCGGCGCGAGCCTCGACGCGATGATCCGTGAGGCGGGCTATGTGCCCGTGGAGCGCGATACGTTTTATCAGCCGATTGCGGCAGGGGAGGGCGCATGAGACTTTCGGAGCAGGAGCGCAGACCTCCTTACGCACGGCGATCCCATTGCCCTCGGGCGCGAGGCGGATGCGGAGCGGCGGCGACGGTTCGGCGATACGGTGACGTTCATCGTCGACCGCAATATCAACTATACGAATATCTGCGTGAATGAGTGCCGGTTCTGCGCATTCTACACGAAGCAGGACGCGCCCGACGCCTATCTCCTGCCGATGGAGGAGATCCTCGCAAAGGTCGGCGAGACAGCGGCGGCAGGCGGGACGCAGGTCATGACACAGGGCGGCATTCACCCCGACCTGCCGCTTTCGTACTACGAGAACATGCTGCGATCCATACGCGAACGATACCTCCATCGTGATTCACCTTTTACGGCGACGGAGATTCTGTACTTCGCCCAGAAGGAGGGGCATCACGGTCGAGGATACCCTGCGGCGGCTGCAGGATGCGGGGCTCGCCTCGCCCCCGGCGGTGGGGCGGAGATCCTCGTTGACCGCGTGCGCAGGCTCATCGCGCCGAAAAAGATCATGACGGAGGACTGGCTGCGTCGTCGTGACGGCGCATAAGATCGGTATGGAGTCAAAGCGGCGACCATGGTCATCGGCTTCGGTGAGACGATGGCGAGCGCGTGGAGCATGGAGCACATCCGCCGCCTGCAGGAGGAGACGGGGATTCCGCGCGTTCATCACGTGGACGTTTTCAGCCCGGCAACACCGCCCTCGGTGGGAGAAGGCATCGAGGCTGGGACTATATGCGGACACTCGCCGTCAGCACGTCTTTACATGGACAATGTCGCGCATATACAAGGGTCGTGGGTAACGCAGGGGGAGCGCATCGGACAGCTGACGCTCGGTTTTGGCGCGGACGATCTCGGGAGCATCATGCTGGAGGAGAACGTCGTGCGTGCGGCGGGGACGCGGTACAATATGTCGATCAAGAAGATGATCGATCTGATACGCGGTGCGGGCGAGAGCCGGCGCAGCGCGATACAGCAGCTATCGCGTGCATACGGAGGTTTTAGTATGGCAGAGCAACAGATTCCTGCGGCGAGCTATGCCGTGATCGGCGGCTCGGGGACACTCTCGAGCGATTTCCCGCGCGCATCGACGGCGGATGATGTGGAGATTCTCGCGGATGGGCTGCACTTTGCGACGCCCTATGGCGAGAGCCCTGCGTTTCGCCTGTTCTCCGTTGCGGGACGGCGCGTCCTGACTTGCCGTATGCATCGGCTGGCGCAGCGGCGTGACGCGTGCGGATGCCCTCGCGACAGGTGTTCTGGGTACTGCGGGAGGCGGGCGTCAGGCGCATCCTCTCCGAGGGCGGCGTCGGCACGGTGAATCCCCGCTGCTCGACCCGCGCGACTTCCTCATCCCCGACGACTATCCGACCTCTCCGTGCGCAAGGATGTCATGCTTGACGGACGCTATCTGCGTCGTCATGCGCGACGCGCTCTGTGCGGAACTGCGCCAGACATTGATTGAAGAAACAAAGAAACGCTATACGGGGCGCGCGTCTTTGACCGCGGCATCTATGCGCGTCACGGACGGGCGGATTGAGAGCCCCTGCTGAGATCGCCACGATGCAGGGCCATGCGGATATCGTGGGACAGAGCCTTGCGCCCGAGGTCTACCTCGCACGCGAGATCGGCGCATGCTATGCGGGGCTGTACTTCGTCGTGAACTACGGCGAGGGCATCCGCCCGTGGTCGCACGACACCCCGAGCAGATCTTCTACGACGATGCACCGATGATCGGCGACATCCTCCTCGCGACGATCCGCAGCGTCTCCGCCGAGGAAACGTCGGCCCGTGTGCCGCAGCCTGCGCAAGGAAAACCCCTGCTCAAGGACGTCTACAACGCGGCGTCGGCAAAGGGGTGACGGCGGTACCGGAATGTATCAGCGCTTCCCTGCGTTGAAGGAGGAACAACGAAACATGGCGCAAGAATACATTGACTTTCCATCCGCAGGAGAGGTGCGCCTCCCCGGCAGCAACACACGCCATCCGTATCGGCACCAGCTGGACGCGCTTCGTGCGCTCGACCGCATGGACGAAGAAAACGCGAGTTATAGTACGCTGGTGGTGCTCCCACAGGTGGCGGAAAAACGTATACGGCATCCACATGGCTTCTTCGTCATGCGCCCGACAAAAGAAAAAGATTCTCTGGCTTGCCCATCGTCAGACGCTTCTTGATCAAGCGGCGGAGTCCTTCCGGAAATTTGCCTACGCTGCGGAAATTCCCACATCACGTCCTTTCGCTATCGCATCGTGTCCGGCTCATCGAATCGCGATAAAACGATCAACATTGATCCGAAGGACGATTTACTCATCATCAGCAAGGACGAGTATCGGCAGGGCGTCCAATCTAGCGCGACTTGCCCCGTGGCTTGCGGGAGGGGACGAGATTTTTCCTCGTCGTGGACGAGCGCATCACTCCACGGCAAAGACATATCGGCGCGTCATTGATTACGTTAAGGACAAGGTAGCGCATGTCAAACTGATCGGCCTCATGGCAACGCCTTTCCGTACGGCCGATAACGAGCGAGGGCTTTTGGCGCATCTACAAAGATGGTATGTCTCAGAACAGTCGAAAAATGATATTGGTATCGACTACAAAAATTGACCTCAAGGAACTCATCAGTCGACAGATACTTTCTCATCCCCATTTTGAGACATACTATACAGATGAGGAGTATGGCAAAGATTTGGGGCTTGAGGCGTTGGAAAGCATCCAGCATCCGACACACTTTCTCCCGAACTGTCCCAAAGTATCGCGGAGAGTGGCCCCCGCAACAAGCTGATTGTCGATACCTAGTGAAGAAGGCGGACGAATACGGGAAGACCATTGTCTTTGCCGTCAACATTGACCATGCGATTGCGCTTACAAAGCTGTTCAACAAGGCGGGCATTAAAGCAGCGTACGTCGTTTCTGCCATCAAGGATATGGGCACCGGTGCAACGATCAGCCCCAAGGACAATGAAAAAAACCTCGAAGCCTTCCGCAGCGGCGATGTAAAGGTCTTGGTGAATGTCAATATTCTCACCGAGGGCGTTGATCTGCCCATGACGAAGACCGTGTTCCTCGCGCGTCCTACCGTGTCTACCATCCTTATGACCAGCAGATGATCGGGCCGTGAGGCTGCGCGGCGAAAAAGCGGGCGGTACCAACAGCGCCTACATCGTCTCTTTTGTTGATGATTGGAATGAACATATCGCATGGGTTAGTCCGGATACAATTTCTTTGTCGGCGACAGCGAATGGACGACGAAAGACAGCCCGGAGTATAAAAAGCAACAAATGCGGTGGATTGCCATTTCCAAAATTGAGGAATTTGCCGCCATCCTGAACGATGCGATCGACACCACGCAGCTTGAGGCGGTTCCTTTTTGGGAGCGTGTTCCCGTGGGGATGTATGCGTTCCAATACATCAACGAAGAGGGGATCGACTTCTCCTATCAGGTCATGGTATAACAGCACCCAAGATGCCTATGAGGGACATGATGCAGGCACTCCCGGCACTGTTTGAGGGCATCAACACCGACGATGAATATCTCTCCGATGATGTGCTGGGAAAATTGGAGGCGGAATGCAAAAAGCAATTTTTCCATCGTGACATGGTGCCGCCCTATGACCCCAGAGATGTGCGGCACATCTTGAAATATTATGCACAGAAGGAATCTGAGCCGAAATTCTATACGTTTGACCAAGTGGACCGAAGCGAGCTGGATGTCCAAGCAATTGCGCGGCACATCTGGGACGAGATCTCGGCCAAAGAAGAAAAAGAATATCTTGATGCACTGTGGGAAAGCGTAGACGACAATCTCTTGCAGCTGTGGAAAAAAAGATATTTTCTGCGCATGGTGGATATTGAACTCGCGAAGATTTCTGACCCGGAACTTTATGCGCCGGAGGAAAATGTGACGTACGATAAAGTAGCTTTGGAGAGCCTTCCGCTGGATAAAATCAGGGCAGTCGATCCCGCCCTGGAAGAGGAGCTGCGTGAAGGAGCGTTTGCCAAGGCGAAGACCTCTTCCGGCTATGTTTGCGCCCATTGCGAGAAGTATTCCCCAATCGTCAATTCCTCCATGTAGACTCATATCGTTCCCCTGAACAAAGGCGGGCGTCTCTGTACGCGATAATTTGCAGATCCTTTGTCGCAGCTGCAACGCAAAGAAAGGTGATCAACTGGAAGGAGAATACTGATAGAAGGCTCTCCTATACACTGCTTTTGGATGTGGCCTGCATTATTGATAATGCAGGGATTATCTACCAGGAAGCCCTTCGCCCTCGCCCATCGGATGCACACAGGATAAACTGGCGGTGGAATATCGGCAAAACTATCGAAAATGGCTGTTGGACATCCTGTATTGGTCGGATTATATGCGAGGATAAAATCGCCTTGATGCCGAGTTCCCATCGGTACAGGCAGTCTCTGACGGAACGTTGGACGATCTGACTTGATGCGCGATGATTTTGACTTGGATCTCTTTTCGAAAGAGGCTGCGCGTGCCAAAATTTTTACCTTTGGGAAAAAGGATTATGTCCGCATGAAACTCAGGACGTTAATCGCGGCGTAGCGGGTATCAGCGCCGCTCGAAGGAATTTGTGTACGCTTCCTCAAAAATTCGGCCCGTTTTCACCATATTCAGACGAGCGCTGCGCGGAAATGAGCTCCGCGATGGAGAGACCATGGACAGTCTTGATGATATGATTACGTTTCGTGCTGTAAAGCGCCGCGTCTCCGCCGAGGAAACGTCGTGCCCATGCCGCAGCCTGCGCAAGGAGACCCTGCTCAAGTGACGTCTACAACACGGCATCGGGCAAAGGGTTGACGAAAACGTCGAACATCGTATAATGAGCATAGAAAAGGTGCTGCCGGTAAACGGTCAGCCCCTCATCAAACGTGGAAATACAAGAACCTCTGCCTAGAGTTGGTCGCTGAAGGCGGGGTTTCTTTATGCTTTTGATTGCTACAATAAATTGTAACGAGAAAGACCAGCAGAGAAATTCGTATTTTCGCATTCTATCCGAAAAGAAGTTGACATTTATTCCCACTGGTGTTACTATGATGGCGCAGGAGATCCTGCGGAACCACTCTGCTGAAAAGAAGTGCAACTCGATCATGAAATGGCTGGCTTCCACACAGCCCATCGTGCGTCCATAGCGTCCAAGCGCATATCGCTGTGTCTTGGGCTTTTGCATTTTAGGAGGTCATTACTATGTCCATCAACAGGGGAAAAGTTGTCATCATTGGTACGAGCAACGTCGGCTCTGCCGTGCTCAACAAGATCGCAGACTTTCAGCTGGCTTCGAGATTGCTCTCATCGATCCCGACATGAAATCCGTGCGCGCGGCGAGGCACTCGACACGAGCCATGCTATGTCCTCGCCGTATAGTACGAACATCAAGATTCATACGGGATCGATGAGGGACTGCCGCGATGCGGCGTTTATCGTCATCACGGCGGGGCCCTCCGATCCTGCCCTGGGAGACGCCCGACCGACTGAAACTCGCGAGCACGAACACGAAGATCATGCGCTCCATCTTCTCTGAGATCGTGAAATACACGAAGGGAAGCCGTATGGTCATCACGATCACGAACTCTCGATGTTGCGACCTACGTCGTATCGACCGAGTTCGACTATCCGCGCGAGAAGATCCTCTGGCACGGGCACGATGCTCGAGACCTACCGTTTCCGCTATCTCCTCGCGGAGCACTACGATATGGATCCGAAGAACATCCACGGCTATGTGCTCGGTGAGCACGGAAACGATGCCTTTGTCGCATGGTCGACGGTCAACTGCGCCGCCGGTCTCGGCATCGATCACCCCGACGAGTATTTCCACTTTAAGGAGAAGCTGGACCGCCACGATATCGAGCGAGGGGATTATACAGGCGGCATACGATGTCATCAATCTCAAGGGATTTTACCAATACCGGCATCGCCATGGTAGCCTGCCGCTTCATCAAGGCAATCCTCTCAACGAGCACACGATCCTGCCCTGTGCTGCCGTCCTGAAGGGCGAGTATGGCATCAAGGACGTGGCGCTCTCCATCCCGCGCATGATCAGCCAAGACGGTATTGTGCGTTCGTTCGAGGTGCACCTCACGGATGATGAGATGGCAGCTCCAGAACGCGCAGAAGAGGCGTCCGTGCCGCACTCGACGGTGCAGGCGTGAAGTGAAGGCTGTTATATCCTTTACCGTGAACCCTCTCATCCGTCAGGCTTGACGGAACAGTTCACACGTCGTGCTAATGAGCATAGAAAAAGGTGCTGCCGGTAAACGGTCAGCCCCCTATACGTCTAATAAGATTAGCCGCCTAAGATTGGGAACTGAGGGCGGCTTTTCTTACGCTTTGATTGCTACAATGCAAATTGTAACGAGAAAAGACCAGCGAAAGAAATTCGGTATGGTCCCATAAGCATCACGCCCTTACGGGAGCGTGAATCGACCGCCTACCGTTATTGACAACACCTATGTGTATCATAACATGAAATTTCATGCTTGTGAACATCTGTTTCGTACAAAAACACCGCCCCGTATGTAGTGGAGCGGTGTTTTTCGGTTGATGTTATTCCTTCGCCGCCTCGTAGCCGACCATAAGCGCCTGCATATTCGCGTCGACGGTATGCGGCGGAACGCGGTGCGCGACGGCTGTTTTTACGGCGTCCAAGGGGATGATCCCCGAGACGCATGTGATGACGCCGAGGGCGACGATGTTGGCAAGAGAGACTTGCCGATTTTCGATGGCGAGCGTCGATGGGGGACGGAGACGATATGTGCCGCCGCAGGGGACGTTCGGCACGAGCTCGCTGTCCACGATGAGGATGCCGTGCGCGGATCAAGATCGCCGGCGTACTTTATCCGCCGCCGCCTGTGTCATGGCGAGGACGATGTCAGGATGCTCGACATGCGGATGATAGATCACGTCGTCGCTGATGATGACCTCGGAGCGGGACGCGCCGCCGCGCGCCTCAGGACCATAGGACTGTGACTGTGCAACGTTTTTGCCGCACGCAGCTGCTGCCTCGGCAAAGATGATGGCGGCGGTGATAACGCCCTGTCCGCCCGAGCCTGAGAGTCGAAGTTCCTTCTGCATATCAGAGCCCTCCTGCGCGCTGCTGAATCGCAGCGTTTGCCGTGCCGTACTCCTCGCCCGCGCACGCAGAGAAGTCCGATGGGGAACTGCTCCGCCGTACGCTTTTCGGGCGGGAGCTTGTCCCATGCCGTCTTCATGACAGCGGCGTCCTTCATCCACGAGAGCATCGCGGCGGGGGAGCCCATGCGGTTCTTGCGCCCGTAGGCGGTCGGACATTGCACCATCGCCTCGATGAGGGAAAAAGCCGTGATTTGCGAGGCCGCCCGCGATCATCTGCGTGAGATGCTTAACGTGAAAGGCCATCGAGCGTGCGACGTAGGGTCGCCCTGCCGCCTCGGCGATGCGGCACGCGTCGAGCGGGCGGTCGATCGTCCCGTAGGGGCGGTCGTCGTCATCTTGCCCGGCGGGGCCGGGCGAGGACCGCCCGCCCGTCATGCCGTAGATGTTGTGTTAAAAAGTACGACGGTGAGATCGACGTTGCGTCGACAGCCGTGCAGGAGTGATTGCGCGCCGATGGCGGTGCAGTCGCCGTCTCCTGTAATGACGATGACGTTCAGCTCGGGGGCGTGCGAGCTTGATCCCCGTTGCAAATGGAATCGCGCGCCCGTGCGCCGTGTGCAGTGTCAAAGTCCATATAGCCCGAGCCGCGTGAGGAACAGCCGATGCCGGAGACGATGACCGTATTGTCCTGCGAAAATCCTCCGCACTGTCCACCGCCTCCGCGATGCACTTCATTGCCGTGCCGTTGCGCAGCCGGGACACCAGAGATGGGGAGGCGGTTCTGACGAAAATACTGCTCGAACGGACGCTGTATGTCGGTATGTACTGTGCTGTGCTCATGCCCGCACCTCACTCATCTGACGGATCGCCGCCGTGATTTCCTGCGGCGTGAAGTCCAGCATATTGTACTTGAGGCAGGGGGCGGACGTGCGTGCCATGCGCCGCGCGCGTGACCTCGCCACAGGCTGCCCATGGTTCAGCTCCGCGACGAGAATGCCCTTGACACGTGCCGCGAGCGTGCGTACGCCGCATCGGCGAACGGCCAGATCGTCTGGAGACGCAGAAAGCCGACGCGAATGCCCGCGGCGCGTGCCTCACGCACCGCCTCGTAGCGTCGTGCGCGCCGTACCGCCGCAGCTGACGACGGCGTATTCCGCATCCTCCATGAATGCCTCCTCCGTGTGGATGATCTCCTCACCCACGCGGCTGATCTCTCGTGCAGGCGGCGGATGAGCTGCTCCGTGACGGCAGGGCTGCCTGCGAAACCCCGTCTCATCGTGAGAAGCCCCGTGACGTGGATGTGATATCCGTCGCCGAACCGCGCCACGTCGGGCATACGAGATCTCGCCACGGCATAGGGCGCTGATAGCCCTCGGCGCGTGTTTTCGGCCGGCGGCGCGGATGAGATTTCTGATCTCCTCCGGGGCAGGGCGTGTCACGTTCTCGCGCACGACGATCTCGTCCGTCAGCAGAATGACAGGCGTGCGGAATCGCTCAGCGTAGTTTACCGCCATGACCGCCATGTCGAACGACTCGCGCACGCTCCATGGGGGAGCGCGATGATCGGATGATCGCCGTGCGTACCCCAGCGTGCCTGCATCACGTCGCCCTGCGAGCGCGGTCAGCTCGTCCCGTCGAGGGGCCGACGCTGGACGTTCGCCACCACGCAGGGGATCTCCGCACGCGGCATAGCCGATCAGCTCCTGTCCCCCAGCGAAGCCCGGGCCGCTCGTCGCGTCCGCGACCTTTTGCCCTGCGAGTGACGCGCCGAGAATCGCGCCATCGCTGATTTCATCCTCCATTTGGAGGAAGGTGCTCGATCTTTGGCAGCAGCTTGCCCATCTGCTCAGCGATCTCCGTCGAGGGCGTGATGCAGCCCGCGAAGAACGTGACCCCGCAGCAATCGCACCTTCGGCGACGGCCTCGTTGCCTGCATCAGCCTGTCTTGCGCCCATCCTATGCCCTCCTCTCCACGAAAATTGCAAAATCGGGACAGCGCATCCGCACTGGCACACGCGATACAGTCCTCAGGGCGCACGGGGGTAATCTCGCTGAGCAGACTCACCTCGAGCACCTTCTTCGGGCAGAATGCCGCGCAGATTCCGCAGCCCTTGCACCGCTTTTCCTTGATTAACAGCCTCACCCGTTCATGGCTCTTCTCTCCCGCCGGATGCGGAAACACATCCGTACATACACAAAGCTCATCTATCATTCCTATGAATTGATACGATTTTATTATTATAACAGAAAATACAGAAAAAGGTATATCCTAGAAAGGAAAGGCGTTTTGCGCGTGTATACATCTGCTTGTCTACAAAGTGCACAAAATATTTGTCTACAAGCCGCTCAAAGATGCGTTCTGATGATGGCGAACATAAAGAAAAACCTCCTATAAAGGAGGCAAAATCATGGTAGGATTTACATGAATTGAAGTATCATGCGCGTCGTGTCTTCCGCTCTCTCTGTTGGCGCAGAGGGGGCGGTTTTTAGTTGCATGATTGTGTCATGGTATCCGTCGGATAGCATTATTTTTCGCCGCATTTTAACCGCGTCGAATTCGACTGGGAAAACCATAGCAGAATGCTCCGCGTTGTGCTATACTCTATGCGTTGCCTCCATACCGGCACGGGAAGGAGGTGTGTCAAGAATGATCGATTCGTTTATGCTCTCCGTTCTGGCGGGGATAGTCTGCCACTATCTCTGCAAATGGCTTGACGGATGAGAAAAAGGCAACAAGCCTAGGTGTTAAGCCCTGCCTGCACAATGGGAATAGAAAAGCCCCCGAGATGGTCGCTCGGGGGCTTTTCGTGTGCCAATTATGATCGCTTCGTTTGCCAAGCACATTATAGCACAGTCCCCCGATGGGATGCAAGTGATGCGTTGCAGTACAGATCGGCGACAGTGGAAAAACTTTACTACTGTCGTCATCGCGGGAGGCTGCGGACGTTCGGCAGGTTAGGCGGCGGGGCGATGCGCATAGCTGACAACCAGACACTTCCGTCGGAGCATGGCGACGTGACAGGACACAAAAAGGAGATACCAGCGTCGTCGGTATACAGAGTGTCCCCAGCCGCACCGTGCAAAACGAGCGGCAACCACGCCATATCCACTGGTCCAATCTCCGAGGCAACGCCGCGTCCATGCTTACAGGTCACCCCAGCCGGACGGCAGATGTCGCCGACAGCCTGACTCCTTCGGACGTTCAACCTCTTTCACTTTTCACGATACAGGAGCGAATCGGGGTTGTCAACGAGAAAGAGCGATTCAACCAGTCCACCATCGACATCTCGTGTTGACGTTCACGACGGGCGCAGAGGGTGACAGCGGATATCGGTGTATCGCAGGTGAAACGGTTCATGAAAGGCAATCGTCTCGCCGAGATGCAAAAGACCGCGCTACACAAGATTTTTCTGGTCATTGAAACCGTCATTTTTGTGTTAGAATAAATTGTGATCGGATCGGAGAAAGGATGCCATGATGGACGAGGAACTGCGCCGCTACGAGAAGATACGCGGAGCGTACTGTTCGGTCGGGCGGCTCGCGAGCCTCTATGACGGAATGATGACGTACTCGACGTGGTCGGGGAAGCTGGTCTCACGGCTCGTGTGGGGGCTGGATCGCAGCGGCGTGCGCCGCTAGTGACGCTTGCGCTGCGTGCGGCACACGAGGGCTTTGCGGGGCGGCTGCTCGAGGTACCAGTCGGGACGGGATGTCTCTCGCTGCCCGTCTATGCGGAGCTCCCGGAGGCGGACATCACCTGTCTCGACTACGCGCCCGCGATGCTTGCGGCGGCGCGTGCGCGTGCGGAGGCACTCGGCATTCGGAACGTCACCTTTACCGAGGGGACGTCGGGCATTTGACGTTCGACGACGCTGCGTTCGATGCGGCGGTTTCGATCAATGGGTTTCATGCGTTTCCCGACAAGGAAGCGGCATGGAGCGAGGGTACACCGCGTACTGCGTCCCGGCGGACGTCTGACGGGTCGGTGTTTGTCCTAGGGAGAATGCGCGGACGGACTTCGTCGTGACGCAGCTCTACACGCGCATGGGATTCTTTACCGCCGTATGACACTCGGGAGACCCTGACGGAGCGCCTGCGTGCGCTCTATGCAGAGGTCTCTGTGGAGTGCGTGGAATCGCTCGCTTGTTTTTCCTGTGTAAAGTAGGGGATGCCTCACTAGAAGGAGGACGTTTTTATGAAGTCTCGCACCCTTTCCCGTTTCCTTGCTGCCGCGCTCGTTGCGGGCAGCGCCTTTGTTGCCGCACCGGCGGTCTATGCGGCGGATGCTCCCGCTGCACAGGCGCAGGAGGAGCAGGCACCGTTCCAGGGGGATGTCGTCCAGCAGCACATGATGGCGACGATTGACCGCTTCGAAAAGGGGGATATCGCAGGCCTGCAGAATGAGGCGACCGCCGATCTGAAGGCGCATCTCTGGCCGATCAGCTGAAAGAGGCAAAGGCTCAGTCTCGCACAGGACTGGGGCGCACGCGTCTCCGTCTGGCAAGCCGTATATGACGGCAGGCAAGGAGAATAATGCGTGGTTCGCGGTCTGCGAGATCGCTGTCGGCTACAAGGCGACGGCTGTGGTCTACCGTCTTAGCTACGACCAGAACACTGAAGCTCGCAGGATTCTTCATCCGTTGACAGATCCGTTGATTGCGTAGAAAGCCCCCATGGCGAGTGCCATGGGGGGCTGATGATGCCGCTGTTACGCCGCGTCGTGGTAGACGCTCTGATCGTTTGCGCTGTCTCGCCTTGGCTGCAGGTGCCTCTCGCGTCGCGCTGGAACGGTGCCGCGCTGTCGTAGGTGGTCTGCACGCCGAAGAGAGTCGTCCCGTGCTGTGTCTGGATGTAGAGCTCTGTGCCGGCGGGGAGGTCGACGTTCTTGCCGTGGACGAACGCACCCGCGACAACACCGATGGGGCCGAGGACGGCGATGCCAGCGAGGGATGCACCGGCTGCCATGGCGAGATGGGTCATCTCTTCTTTGACTCCTCACCGATGAAGGTCGTCACATACGTGCCGTCGAGTGCCTTGGTCTCCTTGAAGTCGATCTCGACCTGTGCGTTGCGGCCGAAGTTGCGCGCTTGGCGCACCTTCGTGACCGTGCCCTCGCCGCGTGAGCCCTTCGTAAAGACGAGCACGTCGTTCACGAATACATCGTCGGCGACCTGATACTCGATCGTATCGCCCACCTTGAGTTCCTTCGCGTTGACGGGCGTTACGAGCGCAACCTTGATGAGCGTGTCGGCGGGAACGGTGACGGGGTCACGGGGATCTCCGCGCGTCCGAAGGATGCCGTGGAGAGCGCAGCGATACGCTTTTTGAACGTCCCTTCGGCGTTCTTGCCGAGAGCGATGTCTCGAGTGCACCGACGCGTTCCTGCACGGAGCGCATGCTCGTCTCATGGTTGATGTTCCACTCGATGGCGCTTAGCATCCATCAGGACGGACGGCGATGCGCTGTTCGTGCAGATCTCCCTCGTAGAGTGCGTCGATGCGCGCCATGAGGGCTGCCACTGCGGTGCTTTGCCGTCGTAGTCGCGCTCGAGGCGGTTGATGCGGTCGATGAGCGCGCCGGTCTGCTCGCGTCCGTAGGTGTCCTGCTCGATGAGGGCGAGCTTTCGACTGGACGGCGTTTGGCGGCTCCGCGGCAAATGCCGTGCCGATGGACGTGAGTGCCAGAGCGAGCGTCAGCATGAGAGCACAGATTTTTCTGTCGCATGGATTCATCCTCCTTATGGTGTCGTCTTCTGCTTTGCAAGCAGTTCTTCGATAAAGTCCTCGATGCTCTGCATCGGTGAGGTGGGCGTGTAGGCCTGTGGCGCTGCCATGCCCGGCGTCGTGCGCAGTACCTCCTTCGTGTCGTAGACCCCAACCCTGACCGGAGAGAATCTGGTAGGTGCGCATCTGCCGATTGAATCGGATGCGGTAGAGGAGGCGACGGTTTTTCCGTTGCCTTGACCACGGCAACACCTGCCTCACGCTCGACATCCGAGAGTCGCGTGACGCCTCGCGGCATCCACGTAGTAGCCCGTATCGCCGTTCGCGTCGACAAAGCGCATATCCTCTGCCGCTTCGACACTGCCGAGGCCAGCGAAAAGCCCGATCAGCACCGCCCAAAAATCCACACAATGCAATGCGCCGCATCCGCAGGACTCCTTCCGTTCCCATCTATCTCTCTGATTTTGCTCTATTATAGAGGAAAAATTTTTGACGCGTCAAATCCTATGGAAGTATGAATAAAATGAGATCTTCTCGGGTTTGTGTAGATTTTTTGCTCGCGTGGGGCGAATACAGACTGGTTTTCTGTCACGGTGTTTCCCTCGGAACGAGGAGAGGGCGTGCGCTCTTTTCAGTTGCGAAAATTCCGTTTTATGATGTAGTATAAGAACGTCAAATCACTTTTTAAAGGACAGGGAGAACGCGCCGATGAGTACAGCCCACACCACCCGTATTCTGCTCGCACTGACCGCCGCCTGTGCACTTTTTCCGGGGCGGCGCACGCGGCGTACAGCGCGGACTCGGATACGGGGATTGAGCGCCCTAGATTTTATCGAAAATCAGCGGCGTGCGGAGCGTGCTAATCGCCCTTCACGCCGGAGCAGGAGAAGCTGCTCGCCGACGTGACAGCGATGCGGGAGCATCTGCGTCACCCCGTGGCGGCAGATCAGCCCTCTCCGATCGCGTTTGAGGGCGATGACCTGACGTATGACGAGAGCACGGGGGACTTTACGGCGAAGGGACATGTGGATATTGTCCAGCTGGAGGAGCGCCGCTTTCAGGGGGACTATGTGGCGGGCAATACGATGCGCGGCGAGGTGTCCGTGCCGGATCGCGCACATGTGTTGCAGCTGACGGAGGGGACGTCGCGCGTGACGCTCGACGGCTATCACATCAACTATAAACTCATCAGAAACATACGGGGCACGATGGAACGGGCGGACGGCAAGGTCGGCGCCTACTATATGACGGGCAAGCGCTTTGAGTTCTACCCTGACAAGATCGTTGTCTATGACGGTACGCAGACGAAGTGCAGGGGCGAAAAGCCCTGATTACCATCTCAGCTCGGAGGTGGCGGAGCTCTATCCCGGCGACCGACTCATCCTGCACAACGTGAAGTTCTGGGTAAAAGAACAAGGTGATCTTTTCAAAAAGCGACATGAGGTCGATGTCTCGCACCCGATGCAGAACAATTTCCCACGCGCAGGCTATGACAGTGACGACGGGCTCTGGCTGGAACAGCGGTTTGAGCAGAACGTTGCCCCGCGCGTGACCGTCGGAGCAAACGTCCACGTGACGACGAAGCGCGGGTGGCGCAGCTCCTATGATCTCGGCTGGGCGAACGGTGGCGCGAGTGCTGCATTGACCTATGGCGTTTTTGAGGACGAGCGACAACGATTGGGTCAAAAAGATGCCGTCGCTCTTTCTTGGCTATGGGCAGCGCGTCGGACAGTCCCCCATCACCTACAGCCTGTATTCGGAATACGGACGCTGGTACGGCGGTGGGATCCACAGCAACCATCTTAGGTATGGGATCTCCGTTCACACGACACGATTCCCTGCACGGCTATGGGCTCGATCTTTCGGCGGGCTACTCCGTGACGCGTGAGGCTACGATCATTCACGCGTACGCCTCAGTGCCAGCGCCTTCCTGACGAAGAAATTTAACGACCGATTTGCGGCCTACGCCGGCGGTATTTACACGAAGAGCTCCAAAGAGAATGCTCTTTTTCGCCTATAACGAGGAGGACTACCCAAGGTCTTTATGGGGGACTGAGCTATCGCCTCGGCGAACGTGACCGCATTGCCATCGGCACGAAGTACGCCGTCGAGCCGCGTGCGTGGACGGATGTGGACTACTACTGGTTCCACGATCTGCACTGCTCGCAGATCATCCTGCGCTACCGCTCAAAGCAGGATGCGTGGCGCATCAAATGGGAGTTCACAGCATGGTAAAGGCACTGGAGCGCCTGAAGAACGCCCCTGTGCTCATCATCGGGGATATGGTGGCGGATGTCTATCTCGACGGGACGATCGCACGCATCTCGCGTGAGGCTCCCGTGCTCGTTCTGGAGCAGCGGGAGGAGCGCGTCGTGGCCGGCGGTGCGGCAAATGTGGCGAATAATGCAGCGACGCTCGGCGGGCGTTCGTATGCCGTCGGCGTCTGCGGGACGGATGCGGGCGGCGATGCGCTCTGCGCCGTGCTCGGGGAAAAACGCTGTCGATACGGCGGGATTTGTTCGCGACGCGGCCGTCCGACCATCACGAAGACGCGCATCATTGCGGGCGGGCGCGCGACGGTCAGCCAGCAGATCGTGCGCGTTGACCGTGAGTGGCATACGCCGCTTGCGGCAGCGGTGGAGGAGTGTCTCTCACGGAGATCGCGCTCCTCCGCAGGTGCGCGCGGTTGTACTCTCAGACTATGGGTCGGGTACGGTGACGGAGCGCGTACGCCGCACGGTGATTGACGCGGCACGCGCGGCGGGGATTCCGAGCATCGTGGATGCGCGCTATGACATCCTCAGCTATGCGGGCATCGGCTACGTCAAGCAGAACGACGCGGAGCTTGCGGCGGCACTCGGGCGCGCGCTCCGTTCGGCAGCGGACATCCATGCGGCGGGGCGTGAGCTCCTCACACGGCTCTCGGCGGACGGCGTGCTCATCACGCGCGGTGCGGACGGCATGACGCTCTTTCTCGCAGACGGGTCGGCGACGGATATCCCCGTCAGCGACCACAGTGAGATATTCGATGTCTCCGGTGCGGGCGATACGTGCGTTGCCGTGATGGCACTCGCCCTTGCGGCGGGCGTGGAACCTGTGACGGCGGCGCGGCTTAGCAATACGGCATCGGGGATTGCCGTGCGGAAACGCGGGACGGCGACGGTGGCGTGGGCAGAGCTGCACGCGGCACTCACAGCGGAAGGAGACGCTCATGCTCATTCCTGACGAACACATCGAGGCATACGCGGCGGCGCTGCGTGCGGCAGGTGCGCGCGTCGTCTTTACCAACGGCTGCTTTGACATCCTCCATGCGGGACATGTGCGCTACCTGACGGCGGCGCGCACGCAGGGGATGCTCATCCTCAGGGCTGAACAGCGACGCCTCTGTGCGGCGGCTCAGGGGAGCCGTCGCGCCCCATCAACAATGAGCAGGATCGCGCGGAGGTCGTTGAGCACTCGCCGCCGTCGATGCGGTGGTGATCTTCGGCGAGGATACGGCGGAGACACTGATCGCAAAGGTGCGCCCTGCGGTCTACGTCAAGGGCGGCGACTACACGCGCGAGACGCTGCCCGAGGCGCGCATCGTCGAGGCGTACGGCGGTGAGGTCGCCTTTATCCCGCTCGTCGCGGGGAAGTCCACGACGGGGATTATTGAAGGCGGGACGCGGGTAATCGCATGTAGTGTTCGCAGCGTAGGCACCCGTGAGGATTCCACTGCGAATCTAGAGAAGCAAACGGCGCAGAGCGTGCGACCCGCCCCTGCGGATTTCTATCGTTCAAGCGACGCGTTAAAGGAATCCGCAGGTATTTAGGGCGGACGAGCACGCGCCCGTTTGCGTAACGAGGCATTCGCGAGGGAATCACACGGCACTGACGGCAGGCAGACACGCTGCGTATGCGCGAAAATATGGCGAAAAGAAAGGAGGGCAGTCCATGAAGAATATCTTGGTCGTCAAACTCAGTGCGATCGGCGATGTGATTCATGCGCTGCCCGTTTCCTAGCCATCAAGGAGACCTATCCCGATGCACATCTGACGTGGGTGGTCGAACCGCCCGCCTATCCTCTGCTTGAGGGAAATCCGTACATCGATGAGCTCATCCTCTTTGAAAAAGGCGAAGTTCCGCAGCATCGGCGGATTCCTCCGTGAATATCCGCCCACTGCGCCGCCGTCTGCGCGCGCGCGCAGCTATGATGTCTCGCTCGATCTGCAGGGGCTCTTCAAGTCGGCAGCGATCGTCTATACAGCGGGGGCGAGGGAGCGCGTCGGCACGGCGAATATGCGCGAGGGCGCGGACCGTGTGAGCCGCCCTGTGCGCGGGCCGCACGCACACGGACACATCGTCGAGCGCTATCTTGATGTAGCACGTGCCATCGGCTGCCGTGTGGATGCAGTGCGTTTTCCCATCACCGTCTCAGATCGTGACTCGCATGGCGGCAGAGATGCTGCTGCAGCGCGAGGGGCGTGCCGGAGGGACGAGCGTTTGTCGCCTTTGCCGTCGGGGGCGAACTGGCCGAATAAGCGCTGGCCGGCGGAGCACTTCGCCGCGCTCGGCGACCGTCTCTATGAGGCGCATATCGTTCCCGTGCTCGTTGGCGGGGGCATCTTGATGCGACGATTGCCGCCGACATCATGGCGGCGGCGCGGATCCGCCCGTAAATCTCGTCGGGCGGACAAACCTCAAGCAGCTCGCACATCTCTTTACGCGTGCCGCGCTCGTCCTCGGCGGCGATACGGGGCCCGTACATCTCGCGGCGGGGCTCGGGCGGCCGACCGTTATGTTGATGGGGCCAACGGATGCGAACCGCAACGGTCCGTACGGGCAGCAGGAGAATGCCATCGAGGTGGACCGCTCCTGCCGCGGCTGCTGGAAACGCGCCTGCCCTGAAGGGCTCGACTGCCTGCGGCGATCACGGTGGATGAGGTGGCGTCAAAAATACAGGCCGTCTTACAGCGGTAGGGAGACACACGGACGCAAGGGAGGCATGCATGTATGAATCAACGTGGACGTATGGCATCTTTTTATGATGCCATACAGCGGGATCTTTGCCTCTTTGTATTCATCCTGCTGACGCTCTGCGTCTATCGTGCCTACTTCATGTTTGCCATGGCGGGGTATATTGCTCCGGAGACAAGCAACGCCGATATTGGGCTGGCACTCTTCACGGGCTTGCGGCTCTCATTGAAAACGGCAGGGTGGATCGCGCTGCCCTCGTTCGTTTTCTGCTCCCTGCCTCTCTTGGCCGCACCGCGACTCACTGTGCTGCTCGGGCGGCTGCGCCTCTTTTGGGGGACGCTGGCGGCGTTTGTATTCGCTGTTCTCTTCCAGGCGCGCTTTCCCTTTTATCGACAATTCCACAGTGGCTTTCAAATGCAGATGGATGCGGGGATGGAGGAAGACCCTTTCACCATCGTGTCGATGCTGGTGCAGGAGTATGGGCTCCTCTGGCGGATGGGGAATTGCGATTCTTTTGACGCTCGTGTCCTTCTGGATTCTGCGGCGTCTGCTCTGCGCGTGGGAGTTACGCACACTTCCACGGCTGCGCGGGACCGTGCAGCATGTGCTCTTTTCGCTGGGGCTGTTCCTTTTCTTTGGCATCTTCTTCCTCTTCGTCCGCTTCGGCGGAAGCTTTACGTATGCGGGGGGCGTCAACTGGGAAAATGCGGGCATCACGAGCGACGCATTTTTGAACAGAGTTCATCCTCGACGATGGACAGGCACTCATCGCGTGCATGCCATGAAAAAGGCACTGCACAGCGGCAACGTAGCGGGGGTGGAGAAGGACCGTGTGCGTAGAGCTCGCCCGCATGACAGCAGGACACGAGGAGCTATTGGCAGACACTGCTACGCCGTATCTGACGCGTACGGCACAGGGGGCGCGCATCCCGCGTCCACGCCATATCTTTATCATCCTCGGCGAGACCTATGCCCAGTGGCCCATGCTCGACCAATATACCGCATTTCACGCAGCAGATGGCATCAGAGGGCTGGTCGCTGAGCCAAACGCTTACTACTCCCGTCGCTTCATGCCGAACGGAGACTTTACCTCGGTTGCCATCACGGGGCTGGTGACGGGGCTCTCAGAGATCGGGCAGCATGTCAACTATGTTCCGCGCAGTCTGCGCGAGGCCTATCCGACGGCGATGGCTCCGCAGTTTAAGCAGCTGGGCTATGCGGTCGATTTCTGGTATGGCGGCGTCCCCTCGTGGGAGGGATGGATCGTTTTTCTACGGCGCAGGGATTCGACCATTTTTATGGCTATCCCGATTTTCACGCCACCAAAGTGAATGCGTGGGGGACATCGGATGCACAGCTCTTTGCGGCACTTGGCAAGCATCTCTCCGATGAGCCGCCGACCGTGCATCTCATCATGACCGTATCGAACCACCCTCCCCTATGATATTGATGTCGCCGCGGAGGGATTCGATCTCGAAAACGCGCGTGCAGAGGCGGCAAAGCTGCCGAACGTAGATGATCCGGATCAGCTGGCACTTGAGCTCGGGCATTATTGGTACATGGATAAGATCGTGACGGACTTCGTCCATGCCACGATGGAAAAGTACCCGGACAGCCTGTTCGTCATCACAGGAGACCATGCCGTACGCATGAATCCGTCCCGTCATCCGACGATGTACGAGTATCAATCCGTCCCGTTTGTTCTCTATGGGCAGGTGTTACCTCGAAATCCTTCCTCCTGATGTGGTGGGCGGGCATGCACGAACATCGTGCCGACCGTGCTTGAACTCATTGCGCCCGCAGGATTTTCCTATGTGTCGATCGCGCCGAGTCTCACAGAGAACAATATGGGGGCGGCGTTCAACCGTGATTACTTCCTTACAAAGAATGTCATAGGGAACGGTCAGTGGGGAGCGCTTTGAGCCACTCGGGGACGGCGCGGACGACGCTGCGGCGTATGAGCTCCCTACAGCGACGGATGACGATTCAGCGGACGCCTCGTGGCAGCTGATCGAACATGGTGACACAATGGAGGGGCAATGAGCGCGTATCAAAACATTCTCGTCATCCACCTCATGCACCTCGGCGATCTCATGCTCGGCACGCCCGTGCTGGCCGCCCTGCGTCAGCAGTACCCTGCGGCGCGCATCACGCTCCTCGCGGACAAGAGCTCGCGGATGTCGTCGCCGCGAACGAGCATCTCGACGAATGCCTCCTGATTGACAAAAGGGCGCAGACGGCGGTATTCTCGGCATCCTGCGCTATGCAATGCGCCTGCGGAAAAACCACTACGATCTCGTCATCAATCTCCACCGCAACGAGCGCTCCTCAGCACTCGCCGCGCTCAGCGGCGGACGGTGCATCGTCGGCTATGCAAAACCGGGGTTCGCCCTCGCCTTCGACCATGTCAGCCCGAGTCAGAATCAGGTGATGCACGAGGTGCACTCGCACTATGCGGCACTGCGCGCGGCAGGGTGTACTCAATGCAGATGGGACGGCGGGGCTCGAGATGGATTCCGCCCGCGGCGAAGGAGGAGGCAGAGCGGCTCTGGCAGGCGCATTTTGCTCCGACCGACAAGGTGATCGCCATCAACATCGGCGCGAGCTGGGCGACCAAGCGGTGGATTGATGCGTACTTCGCCGTCGTGGCTGACACCTATCTCCGACGCGGCTATCACATCGCCGTCATGGGCGGCCCGATGGACATGGAGATGGTGGAGGAATGCCGTGCCCGCATGGAGGAACGCGAGCATCCGCACCTCCATATCTTTACGGGGAAGGTCAGCCTCGGCGTGCTCGCGGGACTCCTCTCCCGCTGCATCCTCTTTCATCACGACGGACTCCCGGGCCAATGCATGTCGGCGTCGCAATGCACGTCCCCGTGATCTGTATGTTCGGCTCGTCGCCGATTCCCGGGTTCTACCCCTACGATGCACGGAGCATCTCCGTCCGTGCGCCCGTCTCGTGTCATCCGTGCCGCATCCACGAGTGCCCGCTCGCAGGAGAGGAGCACATGATGTGCATGAAGCGGATGCCGCCTGAACTCATTTTGCAGTATGCCGATCAGATCCTGCGCGAGGAGGGCGAGCGTCCCGCGTGCGAACTACCCGCACCGACGGATTTTGAGACGCGTGTGGTGGAGATGGCAGACGGGCATTTTGCCCTCGCACCACGCGGAGCGGCAGGTCGAGTCGTTCGTTCGAGTTTACCGCAGAGCAGATAGGAGCATTTTTCATGGATATGGAAAAATCCGCAGCGTCGTTGCCGAAAAGAGCGCGCGTAGCAACATCCTCGTCGTCGGCGATGTCATGCTCGACAAGTATTATACGGGCGAGGTGACGCGCATCTCCCCCGAGGCGCCGGTGCCGATCACCCACGTGACAGGGACGCGCGAGACGCTCGGCGGGGCGGCAAACGTCGCGCACAACCTGGCGCTCCTTGGGACGAACGTCAGCATCGCGAGGCTATGTCGGCAGGGATGCGCACTGCGACAGCCTGCTGGATAAATTCAAATCGCGCGGCATTGACTATGCGGGGCTCGTCCATACGGAGCGTCCGACGACGACGAAGATCCGCATCATCGGCGGGCATCAGCAGATGCTGCGGCTGGACTTTGAGGACGTAAAGCCCATCGACGGTGCGGACGCGGAGCAGTACCTCGCCTACATTGATCAGAAGCTGAACGAGGGCATGGACTGCGTCATCATCTCGGACTACAGCAGGGGCGCGTGCACGGAGTACGCCTGCCAGCACATCATCCATGCGGCGCACGATCACGGCGTCCCCGTCATCGTCGATCCGAAGGGACCGCAGTGGGCGAAAGTACAAGGGGCGCGGACTATGTGACGCCGAATCTGAAGGAGATCAACGAGATCCTCCTGGAGCCGATCGTCAACGAGAACGGCGCGGCGGAGCGGGCGGCACACTATGCCATACGCAAGTTTGGCGTGAAGAACGTCATCCTGACGCGCTCGGCAAAGGGCATCTCGCTCATCCACGGGCAGGCGGTCGTCCACATCCCGACGCGCGCACAGGAGGTGTTCGATGTCTCGGGGGCGGGCGACACGGTGATCGCCGTCTTCGGGCTCGCCCTCGCAGGCGGGCTAAAGCCCGAGGACGGCGCGGCACTCGCCAACCTCGCGGCGAGCGTCGTCGTCTCGAAACTCGGTACGTATGCCGTGAGCCGTGAGGAACTGCTCCGCGTGCTCGATCGGCAGGAAGGGGAAGATCTATGATTATCGTTACCGGCGGTGCCGGCTTTATCAGCAGCAATATCGTCCATGCGCTGAATGCGCGCGGCTATCGCGACATCCTCATCGTCGACGATCTGGAGGACGGCGAGAACTACAAGAATCTGCGCGGCCTCCATTTCATCGACTATCAGCACAAGGACGACTTTTCTCCACCTCGTCGAGGAGGGGACTTCGACAGGGACGGACATCGACGCGATCTTCCACGAGGGCGCATGCTCGGATACGATGGAGTATGACGTCAACTATATGATGAAGGTCAACTACGCGTACTCCAAGGCACTCCTGCACTTTGCGATGGGCGCGCGCATCCCGTTCTTCTACGCCTCCTCCGCCTCGACGTACGGCGGCGGGGCACATGGCTTTTACCGAGGGCGATGCGTGTGAGGACGCTCTCAATCCCTATGCGTTCTCAAAGCTCGCATTCGACCGCTATATGCGGCAGGTCATCCCCGAGGCGCGCAGCCCCGTCGTCGGCCTGCGCTACTTCAACGTCTATGGTCCCTCAGGAGCATCACAAGGGCAAGATGGCGTCGATCTTCTATCAGCTCTATCATCAGATTCTCGATATGGGAGGGCGCGGCTCTTCCGCGGGACGGACGCATCGCGGACGGCGAGCAGCGGCGCGACTTCGTCTACGTCGGTGACGTCGTGCGCGTCAACCTGCATTTCTTTGAAAATGGCGGGAGAGCGGTGTCTACAACTGCGGTACGGGTACAGCGCATACGTACAACGAGGCGGCGCGTGCCGTGATCGCCGCGCTCGGCAGGGGCAGATCGTCTATCGCGACTTCCCCGGTGCTGCGCGGCAAGTATCAGAACTACACGCAGGCGGATACGGCTGCGCTGATCGCTGCGGGCTACACGGGCGGCTTCACCCCGATGGAGCAGGCGGTGAAGGAGTACTGCGACTTCCTGAATGCGGGCGGCTACTTCTCCTATGCCGAATAAGGCGATCTTCTTCGACCGCGACGGCACACTCAACGTCGATGTACACTACCTCCACGAGCCTGCGGACTTCGTGTGGGTGGAGGCGCCATCGAGGCGATTCGCTGGGCGAATGAGCACGGTTATCTCGTCATCGTCGTCACGAATCAGAGCGGCATCGCGCGCGGCTACTATGATGAGGCGGCGGTGCATCGTCTGCTGACTGGATGAATGCAGAGCTCGCGCGGCAGGGGCGCGCGCATCGACGCGTTCTACTGCCCGCATCATCCCGCGGGGCGTGTGCCCGGCGTATACACGGGTATGTGACTGCCGCAAGCCCGCGCCCGGGATGCTCCTGCGCGCGATGGCGGAGCACGAGATTGACCCCGCTGCATCGCTGATGGTCGGCGACGCGGCGAGCGACGTCACGGCAGCAAAGCAGGCGGGGGTGCGCGGCGTGCGCTATGTGGGCGGGAGCCTCGCGGACTGCGTGCGGGAGGCAATCGCATCGGCACAGCAGGAAGAGGGCGGACAGGTGAAACTTGCCGTGATCATTCTCACGCACAATGAGGAGCATCATATCGAGGCGTGCATTCGGGTGCGGCGTTTGCCGATGAGATTCTTGTGATCGACGATATGAGCACCGGATCGTACGGCGGAACTGGCGCAGAGCCTGGCGCACGTGTTGTCACGCATCCCTCGCGGGGGATTTTGCGGGGCAGCGGAACTTTGCCCCTGATGCAGACGGATGCGGACTGGGTACTCTGTGGATGCAGATGAGCGCGTGAATGAGGGGACAGAGGCGGAGCTGCGCCGTATTATGGCGGCAGATGCCCGTGCTGTGTACGAGATCAAACGCATCAACATCGTCTTTGGACAGCGTATGTACTACGGTGGGCATTGCCCCGATTACCCTCGGCGATTTTTCCGCGCGATGCGAGTACACTGGACGGGGCTGGTGCACGAGCGTAGCAGGTCAGAACTTCCCGTGCGGCGTATGGGAGGAGTCTCCGCACCACATACGAAAAAGCTGGGAACAGTATTTTTCAAAAGAGTTCAATCAATATACAACGCCATGGCAGAACGGCGGTATAGAGAGGCGGCACGCATCCTTCCTGAAAATTCTCCTTGATCCGCCGTTTGCCTTTTTTCGCTATTATATCCTGCAGCGCGGCTTCCTCGATGGACGGCTTGGATTTATCATGGCGATGTGCCATGGGTTTTATACGATGATAAAATATGTGAAACTGGCGGTATTGGAGCAGATGCACGGGCAGAAAGCACCGTAGATGGGAGAGGGGAAGAATAATGACTGGTCGACACGCCTCAAAACGGTATAGAACGGATTCATACATGGGCATTTTATCTGCTCTGTGGTTTGGGCTCTTTAGCAATATCTCCATTGCCATCGCCAATATTTTCTCAGGGTCACTGACGGCGCTCCTTCTCGTCCGCCTGTGGATGAAACATGACGACTGGCAGGATGCGCTGCCGGATGGGCGGCTGTGCGCCGCTCTTTTTCATTCTGATGGGCGCGGTCGTTTTGTCCTCCTTCTTTTCCTCGGATATCTCGTATAGTCTACGGACGTTCAGGGACTATTACGGGTACCCGGATGATCGGATTGTACGCCATCCTGCTGATGGGTACGAGAAAAACAGAGACTGACACGGATTGCCGTCTGTATCGCCGCCTCGTTCGCCATCAATGACCTGGCGGTGATTTACCAAGGTGTTTTCAAAATAATTTCAGAGCAGGAGGCTTTTTCATTCTCTATGTCGGTCGGCGGCTTCCTGTCGATGTTGCTGCCCTGTTGCTCCTTTTGCTCAGCGGACGGCTCGACAGGCGGTGGCGTGTTCCCTACTATGGCAGTCTTCCTCTTGCACCTGTTTAACGGTACGCGTGGGGCATGGCTCGCCATTCTGCTGACGATGATGATCGGTGCGGTTTTTCTCGTCCGACAAAAGAAAAATGTTCTGATTGGTTCACTTGCTGCACTGATCGTTATTTCGGGTATCTTTATGCTGTCGCCGACGCTTTTCTTCACGATTCGCCTCCATCGGCGATACATAATCAGAGCAATTCGAGCGAGTTCCTGCTCTGGAAAGAGTGCTATCCATGTCGAGGACCATCACTCGTCGGTGTCGGTTTTGCTCAGTTTAGGGAATGCGTATCAGGGGCGGTATAGTCTACCGGAGAGCAAAGGACGCGAACTCGGACACGCGCACGGTAATGTCGTGCAGATGCTCGCAGAGTGCGGCCTCATCGGCCTACTGGCGCTTGTGTCTGTCACGCATACTCTCCTATGGATTCCGTACATGGATCGCAGCACATCATATCGCAGCACTGCTCATTCCCGCCATTCTGCTGGGGGCTGATCCTGCAGGGGACGACCGAGTACAATATGGGGAACTCTGCCGTGACGAAACTGCACTGGACGTTGATGGGGCTGTGTCTCCAGTGGCTGCGGATTGACGTGGATGGGCGGAGATGTCTGAGAGTCGCCATACTGGAAACAGGTAAAAAGCGGATGGTGGATTTGAACTCGAATTCGATCAGTTATCAGCGAGACCTTGAAGAGGAGGGGCATGAACCCCATCCTCTCTTTTGCCGATAGGGACGGAATTGGGCGGGACCTTCATGTCCCCGTGTGTGGAGCTGAGAGGGCCTATCGTCAGCTGCCACGATGGTGCTGGACGACTCATCTGGCTCTCTTTAAGCGGGAACGCCGAAGAGTTAAATGGTTTCGATGCGATGGCGGGCAGTTGTGCGCGAGCGGGCAGATGTGGTGTTGCTCACAACGGCGACCTACCGCTATCTGCGTGCGTTAAAGAAGAGTGCGCTGCAGCAATAGCTCTGTGCCCGTCTGCTATCTTTTCTTGGTGTGAATCCACAGAAATGCCGAAGTTTTTACAGGCAGCGCGTTCCTGTCAGCCCTATCGGAATATTCATCTCTGAGTGACGACGCTCCGGGATGATTTTGGTGTGCAACGCCCCGATAATGTACGCCTTATTCCCCGCCTGTTTTATCCTTTGTCCTGATACGATGGTGAAGGAGGAGAGAGATACTTCGTATCGGTTTCTTCGGGCACTATCGCAAAGGGGAAAAAGAAGGCAGCATGGTTCCTCGCATGCAGCGAGGAGGAACGTTTACGCGGTCGGTGCATTTTATTCTGCAGGCTGCCGACAACAGCACAGGATCAAGCGGATGTGGGCTCTGAGAAGCATATCGGACGAATTCAAGATTACCGTGCGACTGAGAAACTGATCGATACGCGGCATGGTATGAGGCGATATCTTCTGTCGATGTGTTGTTTTGCCTATACGGCAGAGCGCTATCTCTATAACTGAGTGCACTCTACTTCACTGCAATCGGATTTCATAGCCGGTCATCACAACAGATGTTGAATCCGGAGATCATGGCCGCGTTTGATGTCGGTGAGTGCGTGAATATGGATAATTTCGAGGCATTCTACATGTGGGAGTCTTTGTCAATCGGTTTTCTGAACGGAAGGAGCACTATGCAGAACAGCTGCAGGAAGTGGCAGAAAAATACAGTGAGGCAAATTTTATTCGGAACCTGCTGGGGCTAGGGAATCAGTGATTCCTATAAGAGGGGGATGATCGAGTGCAGTCTTTTTATCAATTATCCAAGCAGATCTACGATATAGGAAAAATCCACGTGAAGTACGGCGCGCGATCATCTTCTGTGTACGTGCATTTCTGCATCGTGGAAAGATGAACAAAACTGATGCGTTCTTTCTCGCTACATGAACTTTTGACAAAGTTGGCGCGTGTACCCATTTGTCTATGAGCAGCCGACGCGCGCGCTACAATCAATCAACATTTGATGAACGTGTACGCATCGTGAGGCGATATGACAGTTCCTGTGGATTGCATCCGCGAGGTGCTTCTTCCTCTTTATCAGCGCGAGTCCTCGTTGTGGAGGGGCCGGAATGTATGGGAAGGAGATGACCGCAGCGTTGTTTTTAACCACGGGCGCAAGGAAGGCTCATGTCTGTCATCTCTAAGGCCAGGAAAAAGCATCACTATCAGATCATCTTCTGGATCGCCCTGCATGAGGATGGACAGACCTGACGCTCGTGGATCAGGGCGTTGCAGGGGCCGAAATACGGAGGATGCACGCGACTGTGGTCCGTGAGGCGACAAAGGTATGCCACAGCTATCGGACGAAGAATCTCGTGCTCTATATCGCACAGGCGGCAGCGCGCACATTGGGGCTCACTCATATTTATGCTGTGACGAATGAGGGCTACTATGCGAACAACCACGTGCGTGTTGATCGGAAACTCAAGACGGATTTTAGCGAATTTCTGGCGTGAGGCGGGAGGGTTTGATACAGCAGACATCCGCTTCATGAGCTCGCCTCTCTATTGAACCGCGCAAGACGATGGAGGAGGTTCCGACGCGCAAGCGCGCGGTCTATCGGCGGAGGTTTGCCATGTTGGATGAGATCGATCAAGAAGTACAGAAACGTATCGAAGCCCTTTTGCGGTGAAGGGCAGAGCCTCCCTAAAAGCAAAACGCCCACCTGCGAGGATAATGCTCGCAGGTGGGCGTTCTCTGGTGGATTATTCTTCGCTTTGTCGCGGGCGGCGTTCCTGCACGCTCTCTACATTCAGCCCCGGTGTGATGCCGCGTGTGGCGGCGCTCCATGCGATCGTGGACGTGGGCGTATTTTCGCCGTGACCTTGGGGCTGCGCTGGCGCAGGGTTTTCCTGTACGACGCGCAGATCCTTGGGTCTCCTGATAGAGGTTCGTGCCGCAGCTGTGGCGGAAGAGGTGGCAGGCGTAGCCGGGCTGTTTGAGTCCCTGCCTCGGTGAGTGCCTTGTTGATGACGTAGCGGATGCCGACGCGCGAGATGCGCCCCTTCGGGTTGTTGTTCGCGCAGGAGATGATGGTCGGCGTGAGGCGGCTCTCGGGCGGGACAGCGCCGCGCGTCTCGATGTATGCCCGCAGGATGCCGAAGGTCTCCTCGCAGGGGGTAGATGATGCCCGCGTGTCCCTTACCGCGGATCTCGATGCGCCCGCGCTGCCAGTCGATGTCCTCGTCGGAGGCGCATGACCTCGACGACGCGCAGTCCCTCGACCCCCATGGGGTAGACGATGAGGGAGGTTGCGCAGGCGACGCAGCTCGTTCTTGTCGGCGGCGAGTCCCTCGCAGATCTCCTTGATCTGATCGACGGTGAGGTACTATAGTCCTCGTCGAGGTGCTGTGGGTTGCGCAGCTGGAGGTCGGCGCAGGGGTTCTCGGCGATGAAGGAGAGGCGCTGGGCGACCTTGTAAAAGGCGCGGATCGCCGCCCCTTGATCATGAGGGTGGCGGCACTGTGGCCGCGCGTCCGCATCTCCTCCATATAGACGCGAATCTGGTAGTCGTGCACGTCGCTTGGCAGGGTGCAGCCCCTGTTCCATGCACCCAGTGGAGAAAGGGCGGATGGCGAGCTCATACGTGTCGCGTGTCCGCCGTCGAGTGCGCCGCCCGCGATGTAGCGCGGGAGGTACTCGTAGAAATGCGCGATAAAGTACTCCGGTGTAATGGCGTCCTGCCGCACGCTGATGGACGGCGCATCCATGCGGCGCACAGCTGCGGGTGCATTCTCCTCGCGTCGTGCGGGAACGCCCATCTCCTGCGTGCCCGCCGCTGCGGTATGCGCGATTTACCTGCCAAAAATGTCACCTCTTTCCACAGACCACGAGCATCAGTGTTTCTTGCGGAACTCCGCCATAAATGCGGCGAGCGCCTCGACGCCCGCGAGGGGCATGGCGTTGTAGATGGAGGCGCGCATGCCGCCGACGCTGCGGTGTCCCTTGATGCCGCCGAGGTTGTGTTCCCTTTGCCTCGGCGACGAATGCCTTTTCGAGTTCCTCCGTCGGCAGGCGGAAGGTGACGTTCATGCGCGAGCGGCTGTCCTTCGCGGCGTGGCCGCGGTAGAATCCGTCGGAGCTGTCGATGGCCTCATAGAGGAGCGCCGCTTTCTTTGCATTTGCCTCGCCCATGCGGCGGCGAGACCGCCGCGCTCTTTGATCCAGCGGGCGACTTTGCCGACGATGCAGATGGCAAAGACGGGCGGCGTGTTGTAGAGGAGTCGTTCTTCTGGAAGGTGCTGTGGCGCAGCATGGTCGGCAGCTCGGCGGGGGTGTTCGCGAGGAGCTCCTTTTTCGCGATGTTCAGTACGACGCCGGCGGGGCCGAGGTTTTTCTGCACGCCCGCATAGATGAAGTCGTAGGAGGAGAAGTCCCACGGGCGCGAGAGCATGTCGGACGACATATCGGCAAAGAGGGGACGCCGTTTGTCTGCGGCGTGTAGTGGTACTCCGTGCCGTAGATGGTGTTGTTGAGGCAGATGTGGAGGTAGGCCGCGCCGGGCGCGATGTTCAGCTCGTCCTGACGCGGGACGCGGACGTAGTTCTCCTCTTTGGTGGAGGCGGCGACGGTGCCGACGCCGAGTTTGACGGCCTCCTCAGTATGCCTTCTGGGAGAAGGAGCCGGAGAGGCGTAGCTGCCGGGGTGCGACTCGGTGGCGAAGTTCAGCGGGATGAGGGCAAAGGTCTGGCTGGCGCCGCCGGCGGTAAAGATGATGCCGTAGTCGTCGCCGAGGCCCCATCAGTTCTTTGATGTCCGCCTTTGCCTGCTGGTGTACTTCGTCGTGGGCGGGGGCGCGGTGGCTGATCTCGAGGATGGACATGCCTGTGCCGTGGAAGTTGAGCATCTCGCTCTGGACTTCTTTCAGGACGTCCTCAGGGCGGGACGGCGGGGCCGAGGTTAAAAGTTATAGATGCGTTCGTTCATTTTGTGTCTCCCTCTATGAATAGTGTTTCCACGATACGGACGGCATACGCCGCGCAAACACTTCGTTGCGCAAGCGGTCGTGCGCTTGTACGCTCAAATACCGACGAATTTCTAACGAATCGCTGATAAAAATGAAGTCCGTCAGATTGGCGTAGATTTTTCGTCCGATTGAGGAGGCAAACCGGACGCATAGCCAAAGCTATGTGGAGATTTGCCGACAAAAAGCGAGGCAAAAAGATGCGCTAAGATGGCAGTGCTGAGTATCAGTGCTTCCTTCAACGCCCTTCGGTTGAACGAAGAAATTCGCCGGAGCGTACCGCGCCCTTGCTCCGCTTGCTCCACTAAGGTTTGCTTTGGCGTATTGCCGTCTCCTTCCATCATGAGCTATTAGGCGGTTTCCGCTGCCTCTGTCCGCGTCATGCGGATCTGGGCGACGCGCGCGCGATCCATCTGCAGCACCTCGAAGCTGTAGTCCTCCCATGTGCAGGTTTCGCCGACGGCGGGGATGCGGCCGATCTGGGCGGTGACGAAGCCGCCGAGGGTGTGAAAAGTGGTCGTGATCCTCGTCGGGGAGTTCGTCGATGCCGAATTCCTCCTTGAACTCGTCGATGGGGAACAGTCCGTCAAAGATCCATGTCTGCGCCTTCTCTGCCCCCGTGCGCGTGCCCGTGGGCGCGTCCTCATCCGCGCTGCCGATGATCTCGCCCACGATGTCGTCCATGGTGATGAAGCCGACGACGCCGCCGTACTCGTCGAGGACGACCGCCTCGTGGATGGCACCCGCTGCGGAATTTTTCGAGGACGCGCAGCCCCTCCATGGTCCGCGGGACGAAGAGCGGCTTGCGGATATAGTCCGTGATGTCGATCTCCGTTCCGTCGAGTGCCGCGTCGAGCAGCTCCTTGGCGTAGACCACGCCGCGGAAGTCGTCGAGGGTTCTCATAGGCGACGGGGGAATACGTCGTGCGCCTCTGCGCGGACGATGCGCAGCTGCTCGGCGCGGGGCTCGGCGAGGTCGACCCAGGCGATCTGGGTGCGCGGCGTCATGAGTGCCGAGGCGGTCTGATCGCTCATGTGGAAGATGCGGTCGACCATGTCCTGCTCGGTCTTTTTCAAATGTACCATCCTCCGTACCCTGCTCCACGAGATCCTTGACCGCATCCTCCGTGGCGGAGACGCGGTTCTCCGGGATTGATGCCGAAGATGAGCAGGATGCCGCGCGAGATGGAGATGAGTGCGGCGCTCGGCAGCGCGGTGAGCTGCGTGAGGAGGGCGATGGTGCGGTGTTTGCGCAGAAGCATCTCCTCGGGGTTCTGGAGGGCGATCTGCTTCGGCAGAAAGTCGCCGAAGAGCAGAGTGAGCGTCGTCATGACGAGGATGCTGAGGACGAGCGCGGCGGCGTAGACCTCCATGCCCGGGAGGAGCCGCGTGAGCATCCCGCTGAAAATCGGCAGGGCAAAGAGCCCAATGCCGAGCCCCGTAAAGAGACTCATGCAGGTGACGCCCGCCTGCGCCATGGCGATGGGGCGGTCGGCGTGCTCTAGGAGGGCAAGCGCCTCTGCCGCACCCGCTTCGCCGCTTTCGGCGAGACGCTCAAGACGTCCGCGATGGGATGCCGTGAGCGCAGTCTCGATCTGAGCAAAGTAGGCGTTCGCCATGAGGGCGACGACGAGCAGGAAGAGACAGAGCGCGTCGGATAAAGGACTGTCCAAGAGTCGATGCAGCTCCTTTCAAATGTTGACCGTAATTTTGATGGGTGTCTTGACGGTACTGCCGATGCGAATGCCGCGCTGCGCAGAAAATTGCAGCGGAGTGTTGGCACTGGTGCATGGTGCCGTCATACGATACGTGCCCCTCATTCTACCACAAGATGAAGGAAATGTCATTGGGGCCTATGCGGGGGAACCTCTATCTCCGTCAGCCCGAAGTATTCCATCGCGCCGTCCCTCGTGACGCCGTTGTCCCAGTCCTCGTAGTAGACGTGGCGCAGGGCACGGCGCGTGTTCTCAATGCGCGGGAAGTGCACGACGGTCTCGCCGCGTGCACGGGCGGCCTCGATCTGTGCGATTCGTGCTGCGTCCTCTGTCCCAATCTCGTGTGTGAGAAGGAGCGCCGCCGCGCCCGTATAGGCGAGGAGGAGGAACGCCGCCGTGCGCAGCAGGCGGCATGCCGGGAGGAAGAATTCGCTGCGCACCGATGGATCGTTCAGCAGGGCGAGCAGTGCCGCGACGAACATGGCGGCGGAGCTGAACGTGGCACGTCCCGGGAAGGTCGGCGCGGCGATCATGACGAGATTGTTGCAGAGGCCGAGCCCGATGAGGCATGCGGCGTAACGCGCGGCGGGACAGGCGCGCAGAACCTCGCGCCAAGAGACCTGCTGCGCAGCGGCGCGGACGGAGGCCGTCGTCAGACCCAGCAGCTCTTTCATGCGATGGTAGCAGAGCAGAATCGCGAGCCAGTAGATCGCCATCTCCTCGAAGCCGTTCATGACATTTGTGAAGAGGAAAATGGTCTTTGGTCTGGTCTGCCCGAGCGGCGTGAGTACCCCCGCGATGACTGCGTCGCGGATGGCGGATGCGACCCATCCGCCCGTAAAATAGGAGGCGGTGAGCAGCAGAAGCAGGCTCCAGAGTGCGACAGAGACAGTGGTGATGCCGCCTTTGTCAAACGCCACGACATGTTTTTCCCGACGTAGAGGAAGAGCGATCCGTGCACCTCTACCGGCAGCCCTGACAGACGGCGCTGACGGAGACGATATGCCGTGTATATGAGCAGCAGGACGGGCGGGAGGTAGAGCAGCATCTCGCCCCTGCCCCGCGATCTGATTGCCGAGGGTGGATGAGGATGCCCTTGTCCGCGCCCTGTGCGTCGTAGCGGACGTAGTTGCCGGGCGCGGCGACGAGGGCCGATGAGCCCCGCGAGTGCGCCGAGGGCACCCGTGAGCATCCACGGTGCGAACGCGCCGTGCCGCCGCGCATAGAGCGTGCAGCCAAACGCGAGGAGGGTCACGGTCACGGCGAGGTTCTCGATCGACCAGCCCGCGAGTACGCCGAGGGAGGAACATCGGCAGGGATCGCCCACGCATGACGTGCCCGCTGTCCCATCCCCAGCGTTTTCAGCGTGAGATTGTACGGCAGGAGAAAGAGGAAGGCGGGCACCGCCGACCAGAGATAGACCGTCGAGCCGCTTTTCCACACGGCGACCTCGCCGAAATGCGGCAGAGAGAGCCAGAGGAGGAGTGCCGCCAATGCGAGCAGCCCCGGTGTGCGGGTGAGTGCGGCAGAGCGGCGTGCGTGCATCATGACGAGCACGGAGGTGCGAGGAACATGAGCGCGTTCGCCGCGTCAAAGAGCGGCTTGCCGAGCCAGAGGAAGAGGTCGAGACAGAACACCGTGACCATGCGCCCGCCGTGCAGGAGATAGTGCTGCATGGCGGAGGTGAGGACATCGGAGAGCGATGCGATGGGCACGCCCGTCTTCCAGACCATCATATAGTCGTAGTCGTCGCGGTGGAGGGGCATCCAGTGATTGAGCGCGAGCATAAAGGCAAAAAAATGGCGGCGGCTGTGAGTGCCGTCGCGCCGTATCGGTGTCCTCCGTCATTCGCCGGTGTCAATGTATCTCCTCCTTGCCAGCGTTTGCATTGTCAAATTTCTCCCCGTCCAGCTCGTCGATCAGATAGCATGGCCGCCGCTTGCTTTCCGTAAAGACGCGTCCGAGATACTCGCCGATGATCCCGAGCGAGAGCAGCTGCACGCCGCCGAGAAAGAGCAGGACGGTCATGAGCGTCGGATAGCCCGCCACAGGGTCGCCGTAGACGAGCGCATCGACGAGCACGACGACCATGTAGCAGAGCGCGAGCGCGGAGACGATGAGCCCGAGCACCGTCGTCAGGCGCAGCGGCGCGGTCGTAAAGGAGGTGATCCCCTCGACGGCGAGCGAGAGCAGCGCGAGATAGCTCCACGTCGTCTTGCCCGCCGCACGCGGCTGCACCTGAAAGGGGATCTCCTTTTTCTTGAACCCCACCCACGTAAAGAGCCCCTTCGTGAAGCGCTGATTCTCGCGCAGCAGGCGCAGCGCCGCGACGCAGCGATGATCGAGCAGGCGAAAGTCGCCCACGTCGCGCTGCAGGGGTAAAGCGGCTGACCGCCTGCATGGAGCGGTAGAAGAAATTGGCCATCGTGCGTTTGAGGAAAGTCTCATCCTTCCGATCCGTGCGCTTGCCGCAGACATCGTCGTAGCCCGCGCGCCACGCCGCAACCATCGTCGGGATGAGGGCGGGCGGATGCTGCAGATCCGCGTCCATGATGAGCACGGCGTCGCCGTCCGCAAAGTCGAGCCCTGCCATCATCGCGGGCTCCTTGCCAAAATTGCGCGTAAAGCTGAGATAGCGGACGTTGTCGTGCGCGTCGGCTGAGCGCACGAATCGCGTCGAGCGTCCCGTCACGGCTGCCGTCGTCGATGAAGAGATAGGAAAAGGCACAGTCCTCGACAGCAGCGGTCGCCGCCGCCACCGCCTCGTAGAAACGGGGATGACCTCTGCCTCGTTGTAGCAGGGCACGATGATGGTGATCTTGTCCATGTGCCCTCCTTACTGTGCCAGTGCCTGAAAAATTGACGACGGCCGCCCCTCCGCCGCAAGTGCCGCGCGCGTACCGCAGGGGCGCAGGCGGCGGCGAGCTCCGCCGCGAGTCATGCTGCCAGCGGCAGTCGCGGATGAGCGTAGTCGCTGTCCGTGCCGGGATGGAGCATGACCTCCGTCGTGCCGTCCGCGAGCTGTGCGGCGATCTGCGTGAGGGCGGCGGTATCGACCGCCTCACCCGCGACGATGCCCGCGAAGTGATCGGGGACGGCGATGCCGCGCCGCCGCGCCTTTTGCTGCCGCACGATGTGCGAGAGCGGCGAGCCCCGCGCGCCCGATGAACTGCCCCACGCCGCCGAACTGTCCCGCAAAGAGCGGCGCGTAGGGCGCACGCATGGCGGGGATATGCGCCGCCACGCAGAGATCGAGCGCGACGTCAATGACGCCGGGCAGGACGTGCATGTGCTGATGGCTGTCGGCGTGCGTCGGGCGGATGCCCGCCGCCGTGACGCGGCGCAGCTGTGCGGCGAGCTCGGCGCGCACCTCGTCCATGCTGACCATGCCGCAGCACGCGCACGGTCAGCGCTGTGTGATCGGGGAGGAATCTGCCCTCCTCTGTGACGAGGGTCGGGATCTCTGCGGGCGGCAGGACGGGCGCAGCGTCGACGAGCGTGAGGTGGATGCCGACCCCGAGCGCGGGTGTTCGCACGGCGAGCTCCGCCGCATCTGCAAATGCCGCGCCGCCTGCCATGATCGTCGCAGAGCGCAGCATGCCCTCCTGCACGGCGGTTTTCGACCGCACGATTGATGAGCACGTGCCGTCCCGAAGTCGTCCGCATTCATGATGATCTGTTTCAAGATCTGCTATCCTTGTGCTTTACCAGTGTTGCTGATCGTTCTATAAAACCCTGGTGCGACGATGCTTCACGGCAATCCCTAGCGGAGCAGGCGGGAACAGTGTGCGACCCGCCCCCTGCGGATTTCTATCGTCCAAGCGTAGCGCGTTTGGAATCCGCAGGTATTTAGGCGGACGAGCACACGACCGCTTGCAAGCGAGGGAGCTGCCGTGAAGCACGTAAACATCACCAGCGATCCCAGCCGCCCGTGCCGATCACGATGTCGCCGTGGATGCGCGGGGATGTGCCGGCACTGCGCGGGTCGGGCACGGCGGCGCAGACGAGGACGTTCGTGTCCTTCAGCCCCGCCGCGACGAGGACGGCGCGATCCCGCAGCTCCTTATACGTCTTGCGGTCGATCTCGGCGGTCAGCTCCTCGGATGCGCCCGGCGCGAGCGTATACGTCTGCATGTGCCTGCGTGAACGCCATGCCGTCCGACCAGCGCCAGATCTCGCGCCCCTTCGCATCGAGCAGGGCAAAGTCATAGTTCTGCCCCGTCGGATGCGCGACGGTATACGCCTCCGTGCCCTCGTTGCGCACGGTCAGCTTCAGCAGGGAGACGGCCGCTCTTTTCGTTCACGGTCAGCTCCTCGGAGAGATCGCCGATGCGCACCCCGGCGTAGGTGTTCGATGCCGCACGCACAGCGGGCGCGTGCGAGGTCGGTATGCTGATGCCGATGCCGCCGCCGATGCCCGCCTCCGCCGCAGGGGCGAGGGCAGGGGCAAGGAGGGCGGCCGTGAGAAGGGCGGCGAATAGTTTCGTGGGCTTCATGGGTATTCCTTCCATCAATTCAGTTATTTTCATCGTATTCGCGCAGAAACGCGATTCCTTAGTAATTTCGACAAAAAAGGGCGAATTACCTTTTCTAGGCGGGATTTTTGTAGTAGAATGAATAGAAACACTGATTATCAGTGGGAAAATCGTCAAAGGAGCAAGTACATGGTCGTAGAAATCATCAGCGTGGGCACGGAGCTGCTCATGGGAAATATCGTAAACACGAACGCACAGCACATCGCGCAGAAACTCGCGCACATGGGGCTGGATGCCTACTATCAGACGGTGGTCGGGGACAATCCCGAACGCCTGCGCGCCGCACTCGATGTGGCGTATACGCGCGGAGACTGCGTCATCACCACGGGCGGCCTTGGCCCGACGAAGGACGACCTGACGAAGGAGATGCTGATCTCCTACTTCGGCTGCACGCCCGTCGAGGACGAGGAGGCTCTGCGCCGTCTGGAGGAGCGCGCGGCAAAGCGCGGCGTCCCCCTCTCGGAGAGCATGCGCAAACAGGCGACCGTTCCCTCAGGGGGCGATGGTCCTGCAGAACGACCACGGCACGGCGCCCGGCGTCATCATCGAGAAGGACGGGCGCGTCTGCATCATGCTCCCGGCCCGCCGAAGGAGATGAAGCCGATGTTTGCGGACGCGTGCCGCCTCTTTCTCGCGGGAAAGAGCGACAAGGGTATTCGTCTCCATGAACATCAGCTCTACTCCATGGCGGAGAAAGGACTGCCCGTCGGAGAATCGCCCGTCGCCGATCGCCTCGGGGCACTCGTCGATGGGGAGAACCCGACGGTGGCGACGTACGCGAAGGAGGACGGCTGCCTCGTCCGCGTGACGGCGGCGGCAAAGACGACGGAGGAGGCACGTGCGCTCCTCACGCCGACGCTCGCAGAGGTCAGAGCGGCGATTGGGGAAGAGTATATCAGATCGGTGGAAGAGGACTAAATGCAGCTGCGATTTTTCGGCATGGACTGGGGGTGCTCCTTGCCGTTCTTCTTGTTGTGAGTATGACACAGGCGTCCGCCGCAGGAAAATCGGTGGAGCGCGGTGCGGAGCGGAGCGGCGTACGCACGCCGCCTGCGGCGGCACTGCCCTCCTCCGTGCTCCTGCGCTGGGCGCCCCTACATGGGGCGGTGCGCTGCAGAGGTGCGCATCCTCGTGCGCACGGCGGAGGGGCGCATGGTCGAGCAGCAGAAGCTCAGCCCGCGTCTATCGACGGGCGTCACATCCCCCTCACGGGGCTCCTGCCGCAGGACGATCTCTACTGGACGGTGCAGCCCGCTCGGCTACGACGGCACACCGATTGCTGCAGCGTCGGCGCCGCAGCCGGTGCGCAGGCGCTCGCCGACCCGCCTGCGCCCGTCCTCACGGCGGAGTATGACAAGATGGCATCACGCGCCGCTCTACCCCGTCTACTCGTGGATCCCGCTCAGCGGACAGACCCATCACGAGGTCGAGGTCTACCGCCGCGCGGCCGACGGGCGCGATGTCTTTCTGCATACCCCTGCAGGGCGGGCGAGCAGGATGTCTACGACGACGCACCGTTCACTGTGCCGGGACACTACGTCTACCGCGTGCGCGGCGTGACGACGGCGGGCACGCCGATCTCCGACTGGTCGGCGGGCGGCACATTTCGATGTCGTCCCGCACACGCCGATTGCGGCGATCGGGGACAACATCACGCACGGCGGCGGAGCGATCACCCTGCCGCCCTCCCTACACGCTCTACGACTGGGAGACGTATGCACCGTGCCGTCAAGAACCTCGGGCACAGCGGCGACACGACGGCGGATATGCTCGCGCGGTTTTGACCGCGATGTACTGCCGTTCGCGCCGCGCGTCCTCATCATCATGGGCGGTGTGAACGACTACCGCTCCGGCGTCTACGGCGCACAGACCGTGCGCAACCTCGCCGCCCTCGGGGAGAAATGCCGCGCGCATGGCATCACGCCGATCTTTCTGACGGTGACGCCGATCCGTCCCCGCGTGGATGACGAAGCGCATGACGATCATGACGCCGCCCTCGGACTGGATGGATCACCGTGACTACATCAACGACTGGGTGCGTCAGCAGGGGTTCAGCGTCGATGTCTCCTCCACGCTCGCGGATGCGAACGGCGAGCTTGAGGCGGCGTGCACGACGGATGGACTGCATCCCGACTACATGGGGAAAAGCACATCGGGCAGACGGTCGACTCCTACCTGCGCAAGAATTTTTGCCTATGCGGTGGGCGCGGCAGAGCGTCGCCTCCGCATTTATCGAGACGGGAGAATAGGGGGGCGCATGGACTGCGCCGCTTGCTCTCTATGACGGATAAGCTACAATAGAAAAAGGAAGGAGCTCTATCGTGCGACAACTGCGCTCAGCAGTGCCGCTGTGCTGGTCGTGCTGCTCATCTTCTGCGTCTATATGGGCTACGACTACTGGAAGGAGCATACGCCCGAGGCGGCGCTCGCACATATCGGTCATGCCGTCGCGACGGAGGATCGCGATGGCTTCGATCAGTACGTCGATACGGATGCCGTCCTCGCGGGGCTCGCGGAGGACAGCACGGAACTCCTCGCGGAGAACATCGACGCCCTGCATGCGCGTCATCCGAGCGACTGGTTCTTTCGCCATGACGCCGCCTTTATGCGGGACTACATGGCGGAGCGGCGCATGGCGGACATCGCCTTTACCGCGCCATGCTGGATCACTACGCTGACTCTGCACGCGTGCCCGTCTCGCGGACAGACGGCACGGCGCGGTGGGCGTCCGACGAGATGCGCGCCTTTGCCGCTGCCTACAGCGTGACCGTGGGAGCGGTGCGCACGGACGGCGACCGCGCCTATGCGGATGCTGTACTGCATGGCAGCGACAGCACCTACGGACGGCTCCTGCCGATGGCGGCCTTTACACTGGAGCTGGCACGCATGGCGGATGGACGATGGAAACTCGTGCGCATACGGACGGCGGCGGATGAGGACGGATTCTTCGCGCTCGTCGATGCGGCGGAGCGATACTGGGCACTTCAGGGCTGGGATTAATAAAAAGGAAGGGAATGCAGACGATGAAAAAGTACGAACTGACGAAAGAGTATTTGACCCGGAATCGATATGATCGACAAAGAGCACGGAAAGCTCTTTGACCTCGCGAACAGAGTGCTATGAGCTCGTGATGGATGATGCGGGCACCGACCACTACGACCGCATCGTGGAGCTCATCGACGAGCTGCGCGACTATGCGGCGACGCATTTCGCCCACGAGGAGGAGTACATGGAGCGCGTGCAGTACGAGCGCCGCTTCAGCGAGCGGTATCAGCACCTGCGCTTTATCCAGAAAACTGAGCGAGGTCGATCTGGACAGTGTGGACGAGAACCAGCAGGAGTATCTGCTCGGCATCCTCGACTTCCTCGCACGCTGGCTCTATGGACACATCAAGGTGATGGACTGCCGCATCCCGAAGGAAGAGGACGTCGCGGCAAAGTAATTAGAATGTTTCTCATACCAAAGGGTAGCCGCTCAAAGCAGACGAAAGAGGGAACATGCGCCATGAAGTATGAGTTTACGGATGACTATCTGACGGGGATAGCCTCGGTCGATCAGCAGCACGCAAAGCTGTTCGATCTGACGAACGAGTGCTACGAGCTCGTGATGGAGGATGCGTCGGAGGATAAGTACGATAAGATCGTCGCGATCCTCGATGAGCTTTGCTGCCTATGCCGGCACGCATTTTGCGAGCGAGGAGGCGTATGCCGAGGCGCGTCGGCGACCCGCACCGTTTCAGTCACCGCGCGCTGCACCTGCGCTTTATGAAAAAGGTCGGAGAGATCGACCTTGAAAAGGTGGACGAGAACCAGCAGGGAGTACCTCCTGAACATCCTCGATTTCCTTGCGCGCTGGCTCTTTGACCACATCAAGGGCGCGACTGCCATCTGCCCCCACGCAGACGGCGGAAAAGTGAGCGCAAAACGGAGGGAGCACAGACAAAAAGACCGCGCAGTGAGCGGCTGTGCGGTCTTTTTGCTGTGTATTTCATAGGAGAGTATGGGAGAAGCCGTACGGTGAAGAACGGCTCCTGAGGAAGGGCTGACAGGAAATCTCTCAGACGTTCCTCAAAACTGTGAGGTAAGTATAGCATATAAGAGAATGAATTTCAATAGCATAGAAGAAAAATTTTTCATAAAACTTTCATCGAAATGCGTCGTAAACAGCGACAAATTGGGAAAAAGTCTGTAGGCAAGAAATGGGAAAGATCCTATAATGTCCATGGGACAAAGAAATGTCAAAACACTCATAAAGGAAATGAGGTGATCGTGATGTCTGTACTATCACTTGCATCCGTACTTGACGATCCTGCACGGCAGATCCCCGTTCCGCTGATTATGCGGACGGCGGCTCCGACGCTTGCACAGGATGGGGTCAACGTCGGCAATATCCGTTCGCAGCACTTTGCGCAGCGCGAGCGAGATCCGCCGGCTGGCGCGTATGGGGAAGACGCGTACGCAGTAGACATCGAGGTCCTTGGCGCGCTCGCTTCACTCGCTGGAGGAGGACATCCGCAAGGGAGGCGTCGCGTGAGGTATTCGGTGATGCGTATGTGGTCGAGCTGAGTGCAGGAGCACAGCAGGCGAACACGGCGGCAGGGTACGTACCGCGCAGCACAGAAAGCAACTAAGCTGAAAGCAAAAACAGCGGCAGGAACGATTTGTTCCCGCCGCTGTTTTGATGTATGCTCCTTCCTTACCTCCGCACGCGGATCTGGTCGAGGATGAACGGATCCCTGATCTTGCCGTCCTCGGCAAAGAGGATGATCTTCGACAGGATCTCCGCCGTCTTCGGATCCTCGTCGAGGAACGGGAGGAAGAGCCGCCCGCGATGCTGGCTGTGGACGGGCAGAACGCTCACCATTGCGCCCGCCTTCTGCTGAATGACGCCGCTGCCGAGGTGGACGGTGTAGTCGCCGAGCTTGCCGTGGATGTGCGCGTGCGCACCCTCAAACCGCACGTTGTCCAGTTTGAACGGCGGCAGGTTAAACTGCACGATGGCGCGGCGCATCTCGACGGTCGAGTGGCTCGCCTCCGGGATCGACGCCGCCGACGTGTGCGACGGAGACGACGAGATCGACGTCGCGCATGACCTCGCTGAAGATGAGATCAGGGACATCGTCGATCGGCAGTCGCTGGAAGGTTTTTACGGTCGAAGAACTCGACCCACTCCAGTGTCGGCGCCTCGATGTCGGCGGGCGAGAACCAGTCCGCGAGCGCGTAGATACGCGCGATGATGTTCGCCTTGTAGTAGATGCGCTGCAGTCCCTCACTGCCGTCGATGACCCAGCGACGCGTCTTGAGCAGGGCGACGGTCTTTGCGGGCTGCACCTGATGCCCCGCATAGCGGTGGCTCGCCTCCTTGCCGTGCTCGTCCGCCGTCTTGATGTAGAGCTCGCGGAACACCTGCTTGAACGGCTGACGGATCTCCTTTTCAAAAAGATATTTCTGGTGAGTCCGCCCATGTGCCGCTCTCATAGAGATCGAGCGCGTGGGCGATCTTCCTCCGCGTCCTCTGCGAGCTCCGTGCGCGTGCCGTCCGCAGCGACGAGGCGCACCGTCCTCATAAAAAGCCGAGTGCCGTGCCCGACTGGAACACGAGCGGCTTTAGCAGCGGCGCGATGACGGGGTTGTACGTCATGACATTTGCGATCTCGCATGCGAGGGCGGCGTGCCGTCCTCCATCATCTCTTCGAGCATCTTCTTTGTGCGGCGGTACTGCTCCTTTTAGATTTTTCTCCGCGTCCTTCAGCTCGAGCACGTAGGGCGTTCTTCTTCAGCTTCGCGGGGACGGCCTTCAGCGGCTTTCCGCCCTTCGTGCAGACGAGCGACACCGCGCCGTCCGCTGCGACGGAGAGGAGAGCGCAACATCCTCGACCTCCTTCGGGGGTGAAATGATCGGCGTGCGCCTTGATGAGCTCCGTCTCCGCCGTCCACACGAGGCGCGTCACATCGTCAAATCCACAGGCGCGCGCGAGGTTCGAGAGGGCAATCTCCACCGCCTTCTCCTCGCTTGCACGGCGCTGCGCCCCGAACTGCTTGCTTTCCTTGAGGAAATTTTGGAGGAACACATAGCGCGCGAGCATATCCTTTTCCCGTGCGCGTTTCAGCGGGATCAGACCGCAGCACATGACGAGATCCTTGTTGCGCTTTGCCGTGATTTCCTTCTCCACATCGGCGAGTTTTAGTTCACCGCGTACAGCATCGGCAAATTTGCGTGCGCGCGCGTGCTGCGCCGTTCGAGATGTACTTTGCCCGCGTCGTAGAGACTCTCAAAATGCGCCTTGCCGAGCTCCTTGTACGCCGCCTTGAACCAGCCGATGTCGAGATGCGCCCTCCTTCAGATCCTCGATCGGGATGGGCGTGTATTTCGCGATCATGCTCGCGCGCTCCTTCGGGATGTCGCTCATGTGCGCTTGGAAGTAGTAGCAGCCGCTCGCCATGCCGCGCCAGCCGAGGTATGCCTCGATGAGCGGGATCCACTGCGGCGCGTACATCGCCGCCTCGACGAGGCGCTGCTGGGCGATACCCGCGTCCTTTCAGTGCCGCCTTTCGGGTCGGCGGACGTCTCGCCCGTGTGCGGGTGGCTGACCTTCAGCAGGTGGCTCAGCGTCGATGCCTTTGCCTCGTCCGAGCCCGCGTACCAGCTGCCACGGTCGAGCTTCAGCGCACCGAGCGCCTGCAGGATGCGCACGAAGAGCTGGATGCCCTCGACGCGCTCGATGTTGTCCACGGCGGCGGAGTGGAGCGCGGGCGTATCGCCGCGCCGCAGTTCTGCCGTGACGATGCTGTCGATGACGCGCTGTCCCTCCTCGTTGATAAAGGAAAGCATCCTCCGTCTGTGCGCCGCGGCACTCAGGGTCATTGCGGTCGGGGGCGCACCGCTCCGATAGCGCTCGAGCACGCGGACGCGGTTCTGTTTCGACCTTTTTCGTGTTGCGCGCGCGTCCTCATCCATATCCTCCGCCTGCATGCCGAGGATCATGCGGAAAAACCCGTCCGCCTTCTCCATGCCGAGGAGGTGTGCCTTCGCATGCTCGATGATGCCCGTCAGGCCGCCCTCGGGCTCCCTGCCCGTGCGCAGGAGGACATCCTCGATCTGCTCCGCGAGCCGCAGGCGCAGGGCATAAGCCTCTGCGAACTCCGCATCGTCCGCGTAGAGCCGCGCCCCGTGCAGGGCGGCCTGCATCAGTGCATTGTCGTGCGTGATCTGATACGTACTCGAACTCCAACGCCCCTTTCGCTCCACGAGGTGGAGCGTTTTCATCGTAGCACTCATAGGGCGCGGCGCATCAGCAGCAGCCCTGCGGCAAAGACGAGAGGGCGGTTCTCCTCTGCGTGCGTCTCATGGAGTACGCGAGATGACATTCTTCCCCTTCTGCCGTCCCCTGTAGCCCTCGGCGAGTAATTCAGCTTCTTGGCGGCAAGGGCGGCGGGGAACGCTGTCAGTCCCGCTCCGTGATGCGCGTCAGCCCCTCCGTAAAGAGGGCATCCTCCGCCTTTGACATGAAGACGGCGATGGCGAGCTGATAGAGCACGCGGAAGTCTTTGATCTCCTTTCGGTAGAACTCCTCCCAGACCTCCGGGAGCGGATAGTATTTGATATTGTCGGGCGCGCCCGTCGTGCGCTCGGTATCCGCACGCTCGTAAAAAGCCCGAGGCCAGCGTCGTCTCCTCCCTGCCGATCCAGCGGCTCTTGTACTCATAGTCCTCATGTGCCGTGTAGAGCGCGTCGAGGTTTTTCGACGATCGGGCAACTCCTCGTCCGTGCAGGGGAAAAATATCATCGAGCGTGACAGTATTCACGACGTCACGGTGTTCGTCGCCGCATCAAAGCCCGCCGCGACCGCCGCGTCCGCTGTGTCGCGGAGGTCAATGGTGAAGTCGGGCACGTATTTTGCATCGAACAGCGCATCCTCCGCCTCTGCCGCCGCGCCCGTGCGTGCGAGCTCGTCGATCAGCACCTGCTCGTCCGACGTCGGCTTCTTGATCGTCTGCGCGAGGGCGAGCAGCTCCTCCTGCGGGATGCGTCCGTCCGCCTTGCAGCGCAGGAGGAGGTCAGCGCGCCGAGCCGCTTGTTTCACGTCGCGCTGCGTGAGGAGACCTGCCATCGTCGTGCGGAGCTGCGCATCGGTCTGCTCGTGAGGAGATCGAGCACCGTGCGGCGTACATTCGCCGTCTTGAGACGCAGCAGGGGCGGCGATGTCGCCCTCGTGGCGCGTGACGAAGTCTCCGCCCATGCAGATCCTTTGCCGTCTCAGGCGCCGTGCGGAGCGTGTCGGTGACCTCCGTATCGGGCAGTGCCGCCGTCGGGTTCTCGCGGATGATCCGCGCCGCTGTCTCGGGAGCGAGGCGCAGGAGATCGATGAGTGCCTGCTCCTGCACGGGGCTCAGCGGTGCCGAGGAGGAGCGGCGCAACGCGCTGCCCGGCGTGGCGAGACCGAGAGGACGGGCGCAACGCGATCGAGTCAGCGCACCGTCCGCACAGAGGGCAGCGAGCACCATCGTGCGCGCCAGATCCTCGCGGCGCAGGGTCGCCCCGTACCACGGGAGATGCACCTCGTATTCCCTTCTCGATTCTGCGTCATCTGGGCGCGGGCGCGCTCGCAGAGATCAGAAGCGCGTGGCTTCCGCTGCATCCACGAAATACTCCTGCGGGTCAAATTTCTCGACAGAAGTCGTCAGAGCTCCACGGAATGTAGAAAACTGTCTACGACAAAGGGAGATAGCAGGCGATCTTTCTTTCATATCCTCTGCACTGAGCTCCGCGTCCGTGATGCCGAGGAGGACGCGCTTGGCGACGCTCCGCTCGGCCGCGCCGTCCTGCAGGGCGTGCAGGAAGTACGAGACGAGGGAGGACGGAGTGCGGACGCCCTCCCCGATGATCTCCTCCATGGCGGCGATGAGATCCTTTTACATCGTGCAGCCCTTGCTCCACAGCCCGACCATCGCCTCGACATTGTCCGCGCTGCGGACGAAGGCATCTCCCTCCGCGGGATCGCGCAGCACGCGCATGATGAGCGCGAGGAGCTTCTTGTCCACGCGCTCGCTGTCCGTACCGATGCCGATGGTCGTCGCGATGGCGCGGCGCACGGACGAGAAACGGATGAGATTCTGCTCCTCGATCAGCCCCATGATGTAGACGAAGTGCTCCTGCCGCCCTGCAGTCCATCGTCTCGCAGATCGCCTGCCGCAGCCCCTCCCTGCAGTTTTCCCGCGAGGAGGAGCTTGCCGACAAGTTCTACGAGCTCCGTATTGCGTGCCTTGAAGATGGCGCGGAACACATCGTAGGTGAGGATCTTCGTGTTGTTCTCGCTGAGCAGCATATCGCGGATGGTGGAGAGGACTTCCTCATCGCCGCGGTCAATCCACACGGCGATCTGCTCGGGTACGAGGAAGCTGCTGCCGTACTTTTCCACATCGTAGGCGCCGCGCAGGATCTGCGGCACGGTCAGTCCGGAGAAACGCTGGCGAATCAGCCGCTCCACCAGCGTCCAGATGCGCCCGACGTGCTGATGATAGTCGTGCGAGCGGACGAGACGACGCGTATAGCGGTTCGTGTAGGGATAGTCGGCGAGATTGTGTGCGATAGCGACGAGGTCTTTCCGCAGCGCCTCGCCCATCATGAGGTCAAAGGCGGGGTAGAGCGCGGGCGGCAGGACATCATCGTCCACCGTACAGACCACGTCCTTCTTGTTGCGGCGGAAATTCGTCACAACGACATCCCAGTCATAGTCGGGTTCTCCCTTTTATCCGTGCGGAAAAGAGAAAATTCAGCAGTTTTTGGCTCTGCTCATTCAGCGTGGGCATCGCCGCTTTTCAGCTCCGCCAGAAGGGCGGACATGTCCTCATCGCCCAGATACCAGTTGATCATCGTATTCCTCCCGTTAGTATATGCTAGCATGATGCAGCGCTCCAAAGCGAACCTTGGTGCAGCAAGTGAGAAAAGTGCGCTGTTCTGCCCCCTGTGGACTTCTTTCGTTCAAGCGAAGCGCGTTTGAAAGTCCACGGGTATTAGGGAAACACTGATAGATTGGCACAGCCATCTTGACGCATCTTTTTCGCCCGCTTTTCGTTAGCAAATCCTCCACATAGCCTTGCTATGCGTCCGGTTTTGCTGCCTCAATCGGACAAAATCTACGCCAATCTGGCATACCTCATTTTATCAGCGATTCCCTAGGGCAGATAAGCGCACGATCACTGCGCAACGAGGTGTTCGCGTGAGCGCTGCATCATCGATCAGATGAGCGCATAACATCCTCCCCTCACCACATACGTCCCGCGAGCATCGTCAGGCGCACAAACGTGATCTCATCGTTCTCCTTCAGCGTGACGGGCGTATCGCACGTCTCGCCGAGCTCCTCCCCATTCACGAAAAATGCGGTAGATGCCGTCCTCGAACGACTGCCGCGCATTCTCAATCGCCGCCGCCGCACTCTGCACCTGCCCGCGATAGTCCACGCCAAAGCCGACCTTGCCGACCGTGCTCGCATCCGCGATCTCCGCGCTCGTCAGATAGCGGAGCGCCGTCTCGCCCGCCTCCACACGCGCGTTGAACCGCGTGACCTCCGCTCGTCACAAACGCATCGATCAGCTCGCCGATATCGTGTACCGCACCGATCTCATACGGGCGTGTCTCGATGGCATTCCTGCGCTTGCCGATGCGCTTTACATTCACCTGTACCTGCATAACCCTGCCTTTTCGTATCGAAAAAGACACACAACTTATCTCACATTATAGCATAGTTGAAGGTGATTCATACAATAAGAAGGACATTTGTTTTCAATGCCTTATAGCGGATGATGGATACCATCAATAAAAATTGATTTTTGGATTAAAGGGAAAGGGCGATTTTTACGATAATATTGTTAGGAGAGAAAGAAGGAAGCGTTGATATGGGTCACTTTTGGGTACATGGAACAGAGGATGCTGGCACGTCCATTCATCCGTTGCCAGACCGTGAAAAAGACAGATGTGGCGGGAGTTTTTTGTCCGTAGACTGCGTCTTTAGCGTCGTGCATGTCGACAGTCCGATCCTGACGCAGATGGCAACTTCGGTGGAGAGCTATTTGCATGCGAGAGTCTCATACACTGAGTGCAAACATGCCGAAACCTCAGATGATAAGGCACTCGCATGCGGCGCATCTCATAACAATGATCTGGCGCGATTATGCCGCAATGGCGAAGCCGCGTGATCAGGCGGGCGCGACTACGGCATGAGCTCTTGGCGCGGAAGATCGAACAGCTCTCGGCGACGATCCAGCAGCGTGATGCATCATGTAAACGAGGAAATGCAGTGTCGTCCGACCAAAAATGTGAAAATGGACTGCAGGCCTGACGCGAAGGCAAACGGTATCAGGCGCCAAATCAATCAAGCTGGCGATTCTGATCAAAAGAGCTGCTCCCCTTCAGCATCAGCTTCGCGACGCCGTCAGTCGCAGCGAACAGCCGCTGGCTATGCAGTCGAGTGACTACTGTTAGATCATATCTGCGCGATAGGTGATTAGGGTCTTAAGCAGATGCATGGATGATCCCAATCGTCTGGCGCGAACTGGTGCGGCGGTACTGGACGGAAATTCGCTGAAACGGAGAGTGCATTTATGCAGCAGAATTCCATTAGTCAAACGATTCACGGGAGTACCGCATGAGGCTGAGCCTTCGTGCGGTGCTCCTTTGTCGTTGAACGAGGAGCCCCTGATATTCCCTGCCTTGACAATATTCGCCCCAATGCATACTATGATAGTAGAGTAAGAGGAGGAGTTGGGTCAGTGAGCATCATCAAGAAGGACATTCCTGCGGAGTACCGTGTACTGATTCAAAAACTCCGCCTGATCGACGACACGTTTTTCAACGTATGCTTTGATAACTATACCGAGGGATGCAGCTCCTGCTGCGCATCTTCCTTGATCGAGACGATCTCGTTGTTCGGCGCGTCGTTACACAGCAGAGTGCGGACAATCTCTACGGACGCGGAGTTCGTTTCGATGTGCTGGCAGAGGACAGCGAGGGGAAACTCTACGACTGTGAAGTCCAGCGGGCAAACGAAGGCGCAGCTGCGCGCCGGGCGCGATACAACAGCAGCATGATGGACTCGCGCGCGCTGGCAAAAAGGAGCGGAGTTCGCAGCACTTCCGGAGACGTGGGTGATCTTCATCACGGAAAAACGACATCTATGGGGCGGGATGCCCGCTGTATCACGTCGAGCGGATCGTCCAAGAAACGCAGCGTCCATTCGATGATGGGGCGCATATCCTCTACGTCAACGGAGCGAACCGAGACGACACACCGCTCGGGCGGCTGATGCAGGACTTTTTCTGCGAGCGTCCGGAGCAGATGAATTATGCGGAACTTGCGAAAGCGAGGCTGATTACTTTAAGGCAGAAGCAGAGGGGTCAATGCCATGTGTGAGACTGATGGAAAAATTTGGCGAGAAGAAAGCTGGAAGGACGTCTTGAGGGCGTGCTGAAGGTCGTCTTGAGGGGCACCGTGAGGGAATGCTGGACATGGCACGCTCGCTGCTCAAGCTGAACATCCCTGTCGAGGTGATCGAGAAGTCGAGCGGTTTGACGCGTGCGGAGATTCTGGCATTGTAAGATGTTTCTGCCGAGCCGTATGGATGTATGGGAGAGAGACCTTCGTCTACCGTGACCAGTATCATACGGGGCTAGGGAAAGCAGAGGGTCAATGCCATGTGAACTGATGGAAAAATTTGGCGAAAAAGATGGAAGAGGGACGTCTTGAGGGCGTGCCGAAGGTCGTATCGAGTCGGCACGTCGGACGGCGACGGCATTGCTCGCGCTGGGGAAACTCACGCTCTCTCAGATCGCTGAGGCAACAGAACTGTCACAGGAAGAGGTAAAACGATTGGCCGGGACGCTTAGGGGCGTAAGGGCAGAATGGGGGCTGCTCATGCTGCTCCATACCGCCCGGGAACTGTCGATTTCTGAGATAACATTGTCGAAATGATCCGTATATTTACCACTCACGGGAGTACCGCATGAGGCTGAGGCCTTCGTGCGGTGCTCCTTTTTAACGAGCGAAATGTTCACGCAATTAGCATGACCATGAAGCAATAATGAGAATCTCGCGCAAGATGCGTCATATATGAATTGAGAATATCATTCGATTGTGAAAATTGCCCAAAACTGTGATATTACTCACATTCTAGGGACAAGGATTATAGTAACATAAAAAGAACCTATGTAATGTGTTTTTTCTGTGTTAAGGAAGCACTGATAAATTCAGCACAGTCGTCTTAGTACATCTTTTTCGCCCTGTCTGCGTCGACAAATCCTCCACATAGCCTCTACTATGCGTCCGGTTTGTCTCCTTGACAGGACAAAAAAATCTGCACCAATCCGACGGACTGCATTTTTATCAGCGATTCCCTAAACAGAACAGCGGAGGGTGAAGGCGTGAGCAGTATCTTTCAAAAATTCAAGTATCTGATTCCTACGTCGACTTCTGCGGATGGTCATCAGGAGATGCGCGAGGGCGGGCGTACATGGGAAAACATGTACCGTGATCGCTGGTCATTTGACAAGACCGTACGCACGACGCATGGAGTCAACTGCACGGGCTCGTGCGGCTGGAACGTCCACGTCAAGAACGGGATCGTGGCGTGGGAGAATCAGGCGACGGACTACCCGGAGACGGCGCCCGACATGCCGGACTTTCGAGCCGCGCGGCTGTCCGCGTGGATCGACGTTCTCATGGTATCTCTACAGTCCGCACCGCGTGAAGTTCCCGTACCTGCGCGGGGGAGCTTGCGGCGCTCTGGCGTGAGGCGCGCGCGTCGCACGCGAACGCATACGAGGCGTGGAAGAGCATCGCCTCGGATCCCGTGAAGCAGAAAAAGTACAAAGAGGCCCGCGGCATGGGCGGCTTTGTGCGCTCCAACTGGGAGGAGGTCAGCGAGCTGATCGCCGCCTCCGTGCTCTACACGGCGTATACATACGGCTCCGACCGCATCTTCGGCTTCTCCGTTATCCCGGCGATGTCGATGCTGAGCTATGCGGCGGGCATCCGTTTCGTCCAGCTGATGGGCGGCGTAGGGCTCTCGTTCTACGACTGGTACGCCGATCTCCCGCCGGCGAGCCCGCAGATCTGGGGCGAGCAGACGGACGTGCCCGAGTCGAGCGACTGGTACAACGCGGGCTACCTCATCACATGGGGCTCGAACGTGCCGCTGACGCGTACGCCGGACGCACATTTTATGTCCGAGGTGCGCTACAAGGGGACGAAGGTCGTCTCCATTGCGCCCGACTACGCCGAGTCGTCGATGTTCGCGGATACGTGGATCTCGCTGAAGGTCGGCAGTGACTCTGCTCTCGCCATGGCGATGGGACACGTGATCCTGAAGGAATACTACGTCGACAAGACCGTCCCGTTCTTCCTCGAGTACACGCGGAAATACACGGACTTCCCGTTCCTCGTGCGCGTCGAAAAGCGCGCGGACGGCACGTATATCCCGGGGCGCATGCTCTCCTCGCGCGACATGGGACGCGACGAAAAGCACGCTGATTTCCGCTACTATGTGGTGGACGATAAAACGGGCGAGATCGTCATCCCGAACGGCACACTCGCCGAGCGCTGGAGCGATCAGGAGAAATGGAACATCCGCGAGGAGAACCGCGACACGGGCGCGGAGATCTGCCCGCGTCTCTCCGTCTGGGACGATAAAACCGGGACGGTGGAGGTCGAGCTGCCGTACTTCGGCAACGACCGCGAAAAGCGCACGCTGACGCGTGCACTCCCCGTGCGCAGCATCCAGACCGCAGACGGCGAGGTGCTCGTCACGACGGTCTACGATCTGACGCTCGCGAACTACGCGATTGACCGCGGCATCGGCGGCGAGTGCGGGCTCCTACGAGGACGACACACCCTATACGCCCGCATGGCAGGAGAAGTACACGGGCATCGCGCCCGCGCTCGTCATCAAGACGGCGCGCGAGATCGCAGACAACGCGATCAAGACGAACGGGCGCACAATGATCATCATGGGCGGCGGCATCAACCACTGGTTCCACGCCGACATCGTCTACCGCACGATCATCAACCTCCTGCTCTTCACGGGCTGCGAGGGACGCAACGGCGGCGGCTGGGCGCACTACGTCGGGCAGGAGAAACTCCGTCCGAACGAGGGCTGGGCGCGCATCATGTCGGGCTCCGACTGGCAGGCCCCGCCGAAGATGCTGAACTCCACGTCGTTCTACTATTTCGCGACCGATCAGTGGCGCAGCGACGAGATCCAGACGGACGCGCTCGCGGCGGCGAAACGAGACGGCGCGCTATACGCATCCGGCGGACTACGCCCTGCTCGCGGCACGTCTCGGCTGGGCACCCGCCTATCCGACGTTCAACCGCGGCTCGAACCAGATCGCCGCAGACGCAAAGTCGGCGGGCTACGAGGCGCGGACGGCATCAAACAGTATGTCGTGAAGAGCCTGAAGGACGGCAGCCTCGACTTTGCGTGGGCGGACCCCGATGCACCTCAGAACTTCCCGCGCAACCTCTTTGTCTGGCGCTGCAATCTCCTCGGCTCGTCCGCGAAGGGCAACGACTACTTCCTGAAATATCTCCTCGGCACGGAGAACAGCATCTTCCAAGAGGAGGATGCCGCCGTCCGTCCGCAGGAGGTCAAGTGGCGTGAGAAGGCAGAGCTCGAAAAGCCGGGCGGTGCGCTCGACGGCAAGCTCGACCTCCTCGTCGCGCTCGATTTCCGCATGGCGGGCAACGCGCTCTACTCCGACGTCGTCCTGCCGACGGCGACGTGGTACGAGAAGACCGACCTCTCCTCGACGGATATGCACCCCTTCGTCCATCCGTTCCAGCCGGCGGTCGATCCGCTCTGGGAGTCGCGGACGGACTGGGACATCTACCGCACGCTCGCACAGGCGGTCTCCGCCGTCGCAAAGGATGCGGGCCTCACCCCGTACACGAACATCGCCGCGACCCCGCTCGGGCACGACAGCGAGGCAGAGCTCGCACAGCCCGGACGGCGTCGTGCGCGACTGGAAAAAGGGCGAGTGCGAGCCGATTCCCGGCAAGACGATGCCGAACATCGCCGCGAACACGATCGACTACACGAAACTCTATGAGAAGTGGATCGCGCTCGGCCCGAATGCGGGCGGCAAGACGGCGAGCCACGGCAATACGTGGGACTCAGCAGAGGACTACGAGGAGATCCGCCAGCGCAACGGCATCATCGACAACAAGGACTACGTGTCCTATGGCTGCCCCTCGATCTACGAGGCACGGCAGGCGATCGACGCCGTGCTCGGCATGTCGCCGACGACCTGCGGCAGGACGGCTGTCCGCGCATGGGCGGCGGTCGAAAAGCGCACAGGGACTTTCGAACCTCACGAAGCTCGCGAAGGATCGCGAGGAGGAGCGCTTTACCTACGATCAGGTCATCGCGCAGCCGCGTGAGACGATCACGGCGCCGACCTTTACGGGCAGCAATCAGAACCGCCGCTATACGCCCTTTACGAACAACGTGGAGGAGCTGATTCCGTTCCGCACGCTGACGGGACGCCAGCATTTCTACATGGATCACGAGGTCATGCGTGAGTTCGGCGAGGCACAGGCGGTCTACCGCCCGATCCTCGATTTCCGCCCGATGAATAAGTCGCTGAACGGTCCGCAGAAGGAGATCACGCTGAAGTATCTCACGCCGCACAACAAGTGGAGCACGCACAGCATGTACTTCGATGCGCAGCAGATGCTCACGATGTTCCGCGGCGGACAGAGCGTCTGGATGAGCGAGAAGGACGCGGCCGAGATCGGCGTAAAGGACAACGACTGGATCGAGCTTTACAACCGCAACGGTGTCGTCGCCTCGCGCGTCGTCGTCTCGCCGCGCATCCCGCAGGGCGCAGTATTTATGCACCACGCGCAGGATCGCCACATCAATGTGCCGGGTTCGAAGCTCTCCGGGACGCGCGCGGGGACGCACAACACCCCGACGCACATTCACATGAAGCCCACCCACCTCATCGGCGGCTATGGGCAGCTCAGCTATGGATTTAACTACTACGGCCCGACGGGCAACCAGCGCGACTCGTATGTCGTCGTGCGGCGCATGGAGGAGGTAGATTGGCTTGAAGATTAAAGCACAGATCGCGATGGTCATGAATCTCGACAAGTGCATTGGCTGTCATACGTGCTCCATCCTGTGCAAGAACGTCTGGACGAACCGGCGCGGCGCGGAGTATATGTATTTCAACAACGTCGAGACAAAACCCGGCATCGGCTACCCGAAGCAGTGGGAGAATCAGGAAAAATGGAAGGGCGGCTGGGAGCTGAAGGACGGTGAGCTGAGCCTCAAGACCGGCGGCAAGATCTCGCGCCTCGCGAAGCTCTTTTACCATCCGCAGCAGCCCGAGATGGACGACTACTATGAGCCGTGGACGTACGACTATGAGACGCTGATCCACACGAAGCGGCGCAACCACCAGCCCGTGGCGCGTCCGCGCTCGCTCATCACGCAGAAGCGCATGGAGATCAAATGGGGCCCGAACTGGGAGGACGACCTCGCCGACGGACAGTCCGCACGCAAGGACTACAACCTCGGCAAGATCGGACAGGAGATCACGCTTGAGTTCCACGACATCTTCATGAAGCATCTGCCGCGTCTCTGCAACCACTGCCTCAACCCCGCCTGCGTCGCGGCGTGCCCCTCGGGCGCGATCTACAAGCGCGACGAGGACGGCGTGGTGCTGATCTCGCAGGACGGCTGCCGCGGCTGGCGCCACTGCGTCCCCGCGTGCCCGTACAAGAAGATCTACTGACAACTGGGAGACGAACAAGGCGGAGAAGTGCGTCTTCTGCTTCCCGCGTCTTGAGAACGGCCTGCCGACCGTGTGCAGCGACGGCTGCGTCGGACGCATGCGCTATCTCGGCGTGCTGTTCTACGATGCGGACAAGGTGAAGCGGCGGCATCGACCCCCGACCCGAAGGACATCTACAAGGCGTACCTCGATGCGCTCTGCGATCCGAACGATCCCGCAACGGTGAAAGGCGGCGCAGGAGGCGGGCATCCCTGACCGCTGGATCCGCGCGGCACAGAACTCGCCCTCGTATCGGCTCATCGCCGAGTGGCAGCTCGCGTTCCCGCTCCATCCGGAGTACCGCACGCTGCCGAACGTATGGTACGTCCGCGCCCTCAGCCCGATTGCACGGCGCGCCGAGGAGAAGGTATTCTTCCCCGGTGCGGCAGAGATGCGCATCCCCGTCGCCTACCTTGCCCAGCTCCTGACGGCGGGCGACACGGCGGCGATCGAGCGCGTCCTCGGCGTGCTGCTCGAGCTGCGCACCTACATGCGCACGAAGCAGACGGGCGAGCCGCTGCCAGCAGGGCTCACGCACGATGCGGAGACCTACGAGGCGATGTACCGCCTGCTCGGCATCGCCAAGCGCCGCGATCGGTTCAACATCCCCGCAGGTGTGCAGGAGGTATCGCAGGATAAACTGCGCGAGCTACAGGGGACGGCGGGCTATGCCTGTCCCGGGGGGTGCTGATGATGGAGACAAACAGCATTCAAAAGGAGCTGCTCCTCACCTCCTATCTCTTTGAGTACCCCTCCAAGGAATGGTGGGGAGATGTGAAGGAGTGCGCCGCCGCGGCGCATACCGTCGCGCGTCCGCAGTCGCGCGAGGTGCTCGAGGAGTTCTTTGACTACGTGGAGGAAAGCGACCCGAAGGAGTACGAGGACGCATACGTGCGCGCCTTCGACTTCTCCCAGAACACGAACCTCTACCTCACGACGCACAACCGCACCGATTTCGGCAAGCAGTCCGAGGAGATGCTCGCGTACAAGCAGCTCTTCCTCGATGCGGGCTATGACCTCGACCATGAGCTGCCCGACTACCTGCCCGCGCTCCTCGAGCTCGCGGCGGCCGTGCCCGAGGAGCGTGCGGCGCACATCCTCGCCGCGGTGCGTCCGAAACTGGAGCTCCTGCGTGACCGCCTGATCGAGGCGAAGCTGCCCTACGCGTTTCTGCTCGATGTCGTCCTCACGGGGGCGGCGCATCTGGAAGGGAGGACGGCATCATGAAACAGTTTGTCTGGGGCGCGCTCCCCTACATTGCGTTCACGTTCCTCATCGTAGGGACGATCGTGCGCTACACCGTCTTTGAGCGGAACTGGACGACGAAGTCCAGCCAGTTCCTCACGAAGGGGAACCTCCCGCTCGCAGGCCCCATGTTCCACCTCGGCCTCGTCATGGCACTCGGCGGACACATCATCGGTGTGCTCATCCCGAAGGCGGCGACGGAGGCGGTGGGCATCAACGAGCACCTCTATCACATGATCGCACTCGGCGGCGGTACGCCTGCGGGGATTCTCTTCTTCCTCGGCTTCATCCTCCTGCTCGGCCGCCGTTTCGGCACCGACCGCATGGCGGTGAACACGTCGTCGATGGATCGTTTCCTCTACTTCTTCCTCTTCCTTGCCATCTTCACGGGCTGTGCGGCGACGGGCCTCAACGCCTTGGTGGGCGGGTTTGACTACCGCGAGACCATCGCGCCGTGGTTCCGCTCCGTCCTTATGCTCAGCCCCGATATCTCCTACATGGAGAACGTGCCGCTCATGTTCCGCCTGCACATGCTCGCGTGGATGTCGGTCGCGATACTCTTCCCGTTCACGCGCCTCGTGCACTGCCTCAGCGCACCGTTTGAGTACCTCTGGCGCAGCCCGATCATCTATCGGAAAAAGTAACGCACGACCGTAGTATACCTGAAAGCCTCTGCATCATCGGATGCGGGGCTTTTTCTGTTGACCAAAGGCATAGAAGCCGATATAATAGAGGGACACGTATAGAGAGGAAAGGGTGGAATGTGCGATGGGAGGCCAAATGCTGATGAGCTGATCCGCACGACGCTGGATCGGCGGACGGAGGAGCTGCGCGCGACGCTCGCGGCCGATCTTGAGACCGCGTGGAAGCACGGCGTGGAGGCCGGCAAGGCGGAGGGATTCGCCGAGGGCGAGTTCCGCGGACGCAAGCAGGGCGTCATCCGCGTGGCGATGAACTGCCTGCGTGCGGGGCTTGATACGGCGGTCGTCGCCAAGGCGGCGGAGCTGCCCGAGCCGATCATCAAGAAGCTCGCGCAGGACAACGGCATCGAGATCGCGATAAGAGATGCGCGGCGGATGCTTGAGGAAATACCGATGATTTGATGCGGCAGCACGCCGCATCTTTTTTGCGTATGACAAGAGCATAGCGCGCAGCAATGGAGCTGCTGCAGGGAACAAAACAGGCCGTGCAGCAACCTTTTTACTTGCAGCTGACAGAAAGCGAAGGAGATAAATTTTTGATTTGGAATCAGCTAAAAATTTTTCTTTGACTTACGTGGTGATATTGCTTCGACACAGGAAATTACGAAGCGGGTCAACGCTGGTATCCGATTTCGGGGGACGAATCTCAGCGTTTTGATACTGGCGATCTTTATTGCCTCCATCGGCCTCAATATGAATAGTACGGCGGTCGTTATCGGAGCGATGCTGATCTCGCCGTTGATGGGGTCGATCCTTGGGATTGGCTATGGGCTTGCCCGTTATGACAGCGCGTATATACGTTCCGGTGCAGGTAATCTGTTCGCCCAAGTGCTTATTTCAGTTGCTGCATCGACGCTTTATTTTTGCCTCACGCCGATCGATGCCCCCTCTTCGGAGCTGCTTGCACGGACATCGCCGACCATCTGGGATGTTTTTGATTGCTGTCTTTGGCGGCTTGGCGGGAATCATCGGCGTAACACGCAAAGAGGGCGGGAATGTCATCCCCGGTGTTGCGATTGCAACGGCTCTGATGCCTCCTCTCTGCACCGCAGGATATGGGATTGCTGCGGGAGTAGCGGCGTACGCTGTTGGGGCACTCTATCTGTTCTTCATCAATAGCTTCTTTATCTGTCTGACTGCATTTGTTGTCCTGAAACTCATTGACATCCCATCGAAGATTGAGCGGGACTCCGTAGAATTTTCAAGACAAAAAGATATCTGATGGCCTTTAGCCATCCTTGTCACGCTGCTCAGCTGTTTCGCGGCGTATCAGAGCGTGCAGGAAAATCTGGAGAACGAGCAGGCGCAAATATTTTTTGAGGAGAATTTCAAAACACCTCCGCACATTGCCATCTCCTATACCTTGGATAACGAGAAGAAAACGCTGACGGTTTTTACAATCGCTAGAATATCGAAGGATGATCTTGTGGAAATTGACGGAGAAATTGCATCAAAAGACACAGCTCAAACCGTTTCACCTAGAAAATCTTTTCTTCGGAAGACCGTGAAGAAATGGAGGCGATGATCGATCAGAGACTCAGTGAGACAGGAAAAAGTGCTATTCCCTCTGTTCAGGAGCAGCAGACCGTGACCGCACTCAAAGTCTCGCCCGCGAGGAAAGGGGAGAAGCAGGGGAATGTACATATTGGACTGGAATCGTGAGGCGCGCATCGTTTTCCCGGAGATCTCCCGCATCGCCGTCGGGAGTGTACGCGAACCTGCCGGAACAGGAGGGATACATCGACAGATCTGAAGGAAAACCAGATTGCGTTTATCTATCTTAACGCCGATATGGACGAAGCGTCGCGCCATCGCCTGACCAAATGGATTTCTGACAAAGCAAAACACCGTGTAGAGGTACACTTCCTTCCTGAGACCATGTCTGCAGCGGGGAAAAAG